>Ga0182012_10001237_pt1 | contig 28163 bp, 27 predicted proteins | sample 612S2SmetaG_FD_120486 | JGI IMG/M metagenome (GOLD analysis project Ga0182012, IMG submission 120486) | Permafrost microbial communities from Stordalen Mire, Sweden - 612S2S metaG | ecosystem: Environmental > Terrestrial > Soil > Wetlands > Permafrost | place: Sweden: Stordalen | collected...
AGCCGCTAGCTCATTCAAGAACTTTGCGAAGCACGAAATCCAGGCGAAAACTTGCAGGCTCGTCACCCAAGCCTGCCCAACCGGCTTTTAGCTAAAAGCTAGAAGCTAGAGGCTAAAAGCTGAGATGCGCTATCTTCCCAAATCGGACGCTGAACGTCAGGCCATGCTGGCCGAGATCGGCGCTGGCTCCATCGACGACTTGTTCTCCGTGATTCCCGCCGAGTACCGGCTGGAGCGCGATCTGCGCGTACCGCGACAGCAGGCGGAGAGCGAGATCGTGGCCTTCTTTCGCGCCGAGGCGGAGAAGAATGGCGCCGGATACGCGAGCTTTCTGGGCGCGGGAGCGTATCGGCATTATCGGCCTGTGATCATCGATTCGCTCGTCCAGCGTGGCGAGTTCCTCACCAGCTATACGCCCTACCAGCCCGAGATTACGCAGGGAACTTTGCAGGCGATCTTTGAGTTCCAAACCATGATTGCCGAGCTGACCGGCATGGATGTGGCCAACGCCAGCATGTATGACGGATCAACCGGCGCGGCTGAAGCGGTGATGATGGCCGTCCGCGTGACGGGGCGGCACAAGGCCGTGGTTGCCACCACCGTGCATCCCGAGTATCGCGAGGTGCTGGCCACATACGCCAAGCATCAGGGACTGCCGAAGACTCTGGTCGGCTACGACCGCGAGACGGGGCGCGTCGATCTGACGGCGTTGGAAGCCGCTGTGACCGAAGAGACGGCGGCGGTGTTAGTCCAGAGCCCGAACTTCTTTGGCGTCATCGAAGACATTCCGGCGATTGCGGAGATTGCGCACAAGAAGGGCGCGCTGCTGATTGTTTCCATCGCGGAAGCAGTTTCTCTCGGTATCGTCCGGCCACCGGTTGAGGCCGACATCGTCAGCATGGAGGCGCAGTCGTTTGGCGTGGCGCTGAGCTATGGCGGGCCGTACTGCGGCGTGATTGCCGCTAAGGAAAAATATGTTCGACAGATGCCGGGCCGGCTTGCCGGGCAGACTGTGGATGCGAATGGGAATCGCGGCTTCGTGTTGACGCTGGCCACGCGCGAGCAGCACATCCGGCGCGAAAAGGCGACCTCGAATATCTGCACCAATCAGGCATTGGTCGCGTTGATGGCGACAATCTTTCTGGCGGTCTATGGCAAAGAAGGGATTCGCGAGCTTGCGGAACACAACCTGGCCAAGGCGGATTACGCCGCGCGGACGATCGGCTCGCAGCCGGGAGCGAAGCTTTTGTTCAAGGCCGCGCCGCATTTTCACGAGTTTGTGATTGAGACGGCGGAGTCGCCGGCGGAGTTGAGCGAGCGGCTGCTTGAGAACAAGATCGTCGGCGGCGTCGAGTTGGGCCGCTGGTATCCGGAGCTGAACAGCGCAACGCTGTGGTGCGCGACGGAGATGGTGACGGGGGAACAGATCGATCTGGCAGCCAATGTGTTGGCGGCGACAAAGGTGGAGGCATAAATGGCGGCGAGCGAGAATTTGATGGATGCAAGTCGTCGCACGACGGGCAAGGTGCGCGCGCATCAGACGCAGAATGAGGCGCTGTTGTTTGAGAAGTCGTCGCCGGGCAAGCGGGCTTATAAGCTGCCGCCGCTGGATGTGCCGGAGATTAACTCAGAGGCGCTGTTGGGCAAGGCACTGCGCACGGAAGAGCCAGCGCTCCCGGAGCTGAGTGAGATCGAGATCATTCGGCACTTTACGCGGCTCTCGACGTGGAACTATGCGATCGATCTGGGCATGTATCCGCTGGGTTCTTGCACGATGAAGTACAACCCGCGGGTGAATGAAGCCGTCTCGCGCATCGAGGGGCTGGCGGAGGCGCATCCTTATCGTCCGGACTCGCTGGCGCAGGGGGCGCTGGAAATTATCGATCTGCTGCAGAATTGCCTGATTGAAATCACAGGAATGGACGCGATTACACTGCAACCGGCGGCGGGGGCGCATGGGGAGTTTACAGGCATCCTGCTGGTGCGGGCCTGGCACGAGTCGCGGGGCAATGCGCGGAAGAAGGTTCTGGTTCCCGACTCAGCGCATGGTACGAATCCGGCAACGGCCGCCATCTGCGGCTACGAGGTGGAGAATCTGAAGTCGAATGCCGAGGGCGGCATCGATCTGGAAGCACTCGCGCGACAAGTGGACGAAGATACAGCTGCGCTGATGCTGACCAACCCATCGACAATCGGCGTTTTTGAAAGCCAGATTCACAAGATTGCCGACATACTGCATGCCAAGGGCGCGCTGCTCTATATGGACGGCGCCAACATGAATGCACTTGTGGGCAAGGTGCGGCCGGGCGACTTCGGCGTCGACGTGATGCACCTGAATCTGCACAAGACCTTTTCGACTCCGCATGGCGGCGGCGGCCCGGGTTCGGGGCCTGTGGCTTGTAAGGCGTTTCTGGAGCCGTTCCTGCCTACGCCGGTACTCGTCCGAAGTGAGAAGAGCCCGAAGGTTGTGCCCGCTCCGCAGAACTGGGAAACATTAAACGACGAAGAGTCAAAGAATGGCGCTGAACCCATGTTTCGCGCGCCGTTTTTCGATCCGGCAACGGGCGAGGTTGCGGGCGATCCGGAGAACCGAGAGATTCCGCACTACGTCGGCACGCATCTGCACTGGAACTACGACCGCCCGCAGACAGTTGGCCGCGTGCGCGCGTTTTACGGCAATATGGGGATGTTTATCCGAGCGCTGGCTTACATTCTGGCCAACGGTCCGGATGGGCTGCGACAGACGACGGAAGACGCAGTACTGAATGCGAACTACATTCGCGCCAAGCTTGAAGATCTCTACGAGCTGCCTTACAAAACAGCGTCGATGCACGAGGTGGTCTTCAGCGATAAGCGCCAGGCTGCGCAGGGCGTCAAAACCGGCGACATTGGCAAGCGGCTGATCGATTACGGATTCCATCCCTACACGGTCAGCTTCCCTCTGATTGTGCCCGGCGCGCTGATGATTGAGCCCACGGAGAGCGAGTCGCTCGAAGAATTGAATCTGTTTATCGCCGCCATGCGTTCGATTGCTCGCGAGGTCGAGGAGACACCGGAACTGGTGAAGAGCGCGCCGCACTCGACGCGAGTTTCGCGGCTTGATGAGGTGCAGGCTGCAAGGAAGCCTGTGCTGCGCTGGCGGCCATCTGCATAGAACTATGAACCAAATCTAACGCAGGAATACGGCGTTGTAATGGAATTCCAGGTTCTCCGCGTTAGGCCTTGCCCATGTAACATTCGGTTCCCGAAGTTCTGTACCCTCAAGCCGATAGTAGTCTTTCCCATTTTCAAACTCATCTCGTATTCGCCTGCTCACATGGATACGCCTTGTATTGGGATCAACCGATAAGTAGCCATCGTCGAACAGTCGGTGCAGGTCGCTTCGCATTAGCAATCCATTCCACACCTCATGCTTCTGGACAATTTCATAAGGTTTGATGTGCGCGGCATCTAAAACGGGCAAGGTACGTTCACCAGTTACTACACACCGTTTGTCATAGACATCCGTTAGGACAATTCGGAATAGCCCCTGCCCTAACCTTGGCAATTTAATTTGTGGCTTACCATAGCCCTTCGATTCGATTGCAGACAATGTCGCGGGGCTCTGCTCAATCTTCTCAGGCGCTAATTCCATTAATCTCTCACGTACCGATTCCCAAAGAAATCGACCATCCCCAGTTTCTGAGTCGTACCCTTTACCCTGAACTGTATTCAGTTTGAAATCGGATGGTGTTGGGATCCAAGCCTTCCGGGGCCAAAAGAATGGCTCTGCGAGCATAATGCATCCGATGGTTGGGTTCTCTGTCGGTCCGATCTTTGTGCGTCGGTAATGCTCAATTCGTGCACGCATTTCCGACATGGATTTCACACCATTCGACTCTTTGAAAACATCCCATGCCATATTTACTGGAAGTTGGAGAAATCTGGTAAAAAATCCTCCGCCAGCAATGTAGTTGTCGGGAGAGTGTAATTTGAATAACAACAGCTCGCCAGGTTGCAGAGCTTTGAAGTTCGCCTCTGAAGATGGCCGCCAAAAGTTAACCTCGTCCACGTTCTGACACGAGGCGTGATATCCAAACCATTCCTTATCCGTTACTGCGACGAAGAGACGCATAAGTTTGTGGCGAAAGTATAACGCAGATGACGCTGATCTAAAATCTATTCGTACTTTCCTCTATCTCACGATGCGCAAGCTGCTAGAAGCATAGCCCGCGATCTTTCGGTCCATGCTGACGAGGCATAAGCCTTCGACGATTGCCTGGGCAATGAGCATTCTGTCGAAGGGATCCTTGTGGATCGGTGGAAGTGAATAAACTGCCGCCACGTGCTGATGGCGCAGGACCAAGGGAGTTGCGTCAAGTTGATCAAGGCCATCTTGAAACCAATCGCGCGGATCGCCCAATTTCAGCGTCCCCTGCATGCACTTCAGCATGACCTCCCAGAATGAGACTACGCTGAGGAAGTTGGGGCCTGAGGCAGCAGCTTTTCGTGACGCCTTGCTCAGCGATTCGGGACGGTCGAGTGCCCAGAGCGCTACATGCGTGTCGAGCAGGTAACCACGAGCTGGAACCGCTTTGCTCAATTGTCTTCGCCGAGGAGTTCTTCTTCGGTAATGGGATCGTCCCAGCCGGGCAGGAATTGGATGCGGCCCCTCATGCCACCCAGCACCGGCTTGCGGCGCACCGGCACAGGCGGCGGCGCGATCTGCGCAACTGGCCGTCCGTGGCGGGTGATGACGACTTGCTCGCCATCCTCTACGGCGCGAATCAACTCGGGCAGGCGGTTTTTGGCTTCGGCTGTGCTGACGACCATGGTTCAATAATAGCTATAATTTATGGCCATAACAAGAGGGAAATGGATTACGTACTCGTTGCGCGAACCGCCGGCTTCGTCTGTCGATTGTGTTGCCCTTAGTGATACAAGCTCAAATCCGCTTACGTGCCCGTAGTCACCACGAGCGCGGTGCAGCGTGCGGGGCCACGGCTGCGATACGCATGTTTTTGCACGGAATCGAAGTAGATGGCGTCGCCTTTCGATACCCGGTAAACCTCGGTTCCAATCGATATTTCCAACTCTCCATCGATGATGTAGAGGAACTCCACTCCGCTGTGATAGTGGGGAGCATTTTTGGATTCCGGCAGATCGTGGAAATAGGCAAGGAACGCATTGAGTTTTCGCTCGGCTGCGCGGAAGTTGAGACTCTCGAACTCGTAGGCCGCGTCCCGAGGCTTGGCGTCGGCGGGGAACTTGATGCGTTCCTCTTTGCGCGAGATGGCCACAACGTGCCGCTTGCGCGGATCGGTGAAAAAGTAATCCAGGCCCACATTGAACACCGTGGCGATGCGAACAAGAGTGGGCAGAGTCGGCACCAGCCGCGCGTTCTCCAGCTTCGAAAGCATGGCCGCCGACAGGCCCGTGTGCTCGGCCAATTGTGCCAAGCCCATGCTCTTGCGCAGCCGCAGGGCACGCAGCTTCTCGGCGATCGCATAGGGCCGAATGGACTCCTCAATCACATCCGTCGCCTTGTTTTCCCCGGCTGATTTCTTTTCTCTCAAAAATCACCTCGATATTTTCTTGGCCGTAAAGCGAAGTGCGTTCGCGAATAGCAATTAACACACAATAAAATAAATTTAATCTACTGTCAATTCATGCCATGCGGATTTGGCCCGTTTTGTAGATGAAAGAGCAGGATCGAGGCTAACGCGGCAAATCAATCCAAGTGAGGAATGAACACGATGCGAATCTTATCCCGTATATCTCTTGCAGCTCCCCTGGTGGCTCTTGCGTTGTCGGTCTCCGCCGGCATTGCAACTGCGCAAAATACTGAAACGATCCAAGGCGGCAACACCTATGTCGCGCTTGCCAGCAGCTTTGTTACCGCTCTCGGAACCCTTGACGTCAAGCCCGGCACTGTTGGGCCAACGCAACTGAAAAATGGGGTCGTCAACTTCCCGGTCATCGGCGGCGCCATCGATCTGGACACCGCAGCCGGCCAGATCCTGCACTCCGGCGGGCTTACCCTCACCGCGGGCCAGACAGTGGTCACGCTGCAGAGCTTCATCATCGACACCACAAGCACCCCGGTCATCACAGGATTGGTCTCGGCGAACGGAAAGCTAGTCGGCCGCTTGCCTCTGTTCGATCTTGCGCTGCCCAGTGGACTCACGGTTCCGCTCAGGCCGGCTAACGGCCAGCTTCTCCTCAAGGGCGTCGGCGTCACGCTTGACAGTGCCGCAGCCGGCGCTCTGAACAGCGTCTTCAAAGTCACCGCGTTCAAAGGCGGATTCGGCATCGGCACGGCGCAGGTACTGATAGATCTGCCCGGTTGCTTCGATCTATCCGACATCTTCGAACTTCTCTTCTAGCGTTCCTTGGGCGGGGCGTTGTCTGTGCATTCATACGCCCCGCATTTTTTGCCCTTTCAACTCTTCACAACAAATCGAGATTGAAAAACTCGGACCCGCAATTTCAGGAGAATCAAAATGAAGCGCATCTATGGAATCATTTGCTTTGCCGTGCTGCTTACACTGGGCTTTACCGGCACCTCGTTCGCGCAATCGGAAAAAGATATCGTGGACACCGCAGTCGCGGCGGGCGACTTCAAAACTCTGGCCGCAGCCTTGCAGGCCGCAGGCCTGGTGGACACGCTTAAGGGAACCGGCCCCTTCACCGTTTTCGCGCCAACGGATGAGGCATTTGCGAAGCTGCCCGCTGGAACGGTGGCTGACCTGCTGAAGCCGGAAAACAAGCAGAAGCTGATCTCAATCCTGACCTATCACGTAGTCGCCGGCAAGGTATTAGCCAAGCAGGTGGTCAAGCTGCATGAGGCAAAGACTCTGAACGGACAGGAAGTGAAGATCAAAGTTGACATGGGCAAGGTGATGATCAACAACGCGAATGTCGTCAAGACCGACATTCTGTGCAGCAACGGCGTGATCCATGTCATCGATGCCGTGCTTCTGCCCCAGTAAGCTCGTGCAACTCCCGGCTCCGCTGCTGGAAACAAAGTTTCCAGCAGCGGACTCTGAGCAAGCAGTGTTCGTGCCCTGACACAAAAGGTTCGAGAATTGGCATCTGAACTGGCTTTCCACCAAGCTGTGAAGTGGCGCCCTGACAGAAAGCGGATTTTTGAAGCACGCTCGAGCAACGTGCTATCCGAGCGGACGGATATCGGCGGATGTACCGCCTGCCGCAGGGATGTAACACTTCTGCGCGTAGTCCATCACCATGCGGTCCGCGTTGAAGCGCCAGCCCAATGTCCGTATCGTCCGCTTCATGCGTTTGATCCAGCCCCTCGGCAGGCCGTCCTTGTCGCGGCTGTAGTAGAGCGGAATGACTTCTTCCTTCAGCACGCGATACAGGTCCTCTCCGTCGCGGCTGTCGTGAATCTCCATGTTGGAGTGGGTGCGCCCGGCGCCGATGGCGAAGCCGTTGAGCCCGTCGTAAGCCTCAGCCCACCAGCCGTCTAAAACGGAAAGATTGAGTCCGCCGTTGAGAACCACCTTCATGCCGCTGGTGCCCGAGGCTTCGAGCGGGCGGCGCGGGTTGTTCAGCCACACGTCCACGCCCTGCACCAGGAAGCGGCCCACATTGATGTCGTAGTCCTCGATGAAGACGAACTTGTCTCCGAACTTCGAGTCGCGCATCATCTCCGCAATCCGTTGCAGCACTGTCTTGCCCGGTTCATCTTTGGGATGAGCCTTGCCGGCAAAGACGAATTGAACCGGGCGCTTGGGGTCGTTGACCATGGAGGCCAGCCGCTCCATATCGGCCAGCAGCAGGTCGGCGCGCTTGTAGGTTGCAAAGCGGCGGGCGAAGCCGATGGTGAGCGCGTCTGGGGAAAGTATCTTCGAAAGCCGATTGAGAGTTGCTGTTGGTTCGCTGCGACGATCTGCCTGCTCGCGAGCGCGGCGGCGGACGAAGTCAAGCAGTTGTGCCTTCAGGCTGAGGTGCGTCTCCCAAAGCTCGCCGTCATCGACCAGTTCAATGGCATGCCAGGTCTGCGCGGAGGCGCTCTTCTTCTGCCAGCCGATGCCGAGATGCCGGTCATAAAGCCGCCACATCTGCGGCGCCAGCCACGACGGCACATGAACGCCGTTGGTAATGTGGCCAATAGGAATGGCGTCTTCCGAACGGCCGGGATAGAGGGTCCTCCACATGGCGCGAGATACCTCGCCATGCAGGGAGGAAACCGCATTCGCGCGCCGCGCCAGCTTGAGGCCGAGAACGGTCATGCAAAAGGTTTCGCCGTAGTCGGTGGGATGCACGCGGCCAAAGCCCATCAGGTTTTCGTGCGAGATGCCAAGCTGCTCGCGCAGCGGTCCCAGATGCTCTTCGATCAGGTCGGCGCTGAAGCGGTCGTGGCCCGCGGGCACAGGCGTGTGCGTTGTGAAAATGACTTCGCGCGGAATCTGGCTGGCTGCGGTGTAGAAGTCCAGGCCCTCCTCTTCCATCCGGCTGCGAATGGCTTCAAAGACGGCAAAGCCGGAGTGGCCCTCGTTCAGATGCAGCACGCCGGGAGAGATGCCCATGGCCTTGAGGGCGCGGAAGCCGCCGATGCCGAGGATCAGCTCCTGGCGAATGCGGATGCGCGCGTCCCCGCCGTAAAGGCGCGATGTCGTTTCCAGATCTTCGGGCGCGTTGCCTTCAACATTGGAGTCGAGCAGCAACAGGTCGCAGCGGCCCACCTTCACCTTCCATACCTTGGCGCGAATCGATCCGCTACGTGTCTGGATCTCGACAACCACCGGCTCGCCGTTGACGCCGATGGCCGGCTGCATGGGCAGTTGGCTGATGTCGGTGGGAAGATACTCCTCCTGCTGCCAGCCGGTGTTGTCCAGCCGCTGCAGGAAGTAACCCTGCCCGTAGAAGAGGCCGATGCCGATGAGCGGAATGTCGAGGTCCGATGCGCTCTTGATGTGATCGCCTGCCAAAATGCCGAGGCCGCCGGAGTAGATGGGGAAGGACTCATGCAGGCCGAACTCGGCTGAAAAATAGGCGACCGGCCGCGGCCGCAAGACGCCCGCGTGGTTCGCGCCCCAGGTGTGGTCGGCGTGCAGATATTCCTGCTGGCGGCGATAGACGTAATTGATTCGACTGTGCAGTACCAACTCGGCAGAGCGGCGTTCCACCTCGCCCAGCGGCATCCCATTCAGCAGCGAGATGGGATTGTGGTTCAGCTCCATCCAGCGTTTGGGGTTCAGGTCGCGAAACAGGCTGATACAGTCGTGATCCCAACTCCACCAGGGATTGCGGGCCAGCTCCCAGAGTTTTTCCTGGGCCGGGGCAATGAAGCGGTCCAGTGTGCGCGCCTCGCTGACCACAGGCGCAACCTGCGCGGCGGCCTGCACCAGCATGTGAATCTCATTCTCGCGGAAGCTGCGCGGCTCTTTGGTTTGCACAACGAGCACGCCCTGAAGAATGCCGCGATCGATCAGCGGTACGCCGAGGAAAGAGTGATACTCCGCTTCGCCGGATTCCTTGAAGAATTTGTAGCGCGGATGATTCGGCGCGTCCTCGACGGCCACAGGCACCATCTGCTCCGCCACCAGGCCGGAGAGGCCTTCGCTGAGCGGCATGCGGAGCGAACCGATGGACTTCGGCTGCAGGCCAAGGGTTGCGGCAAGCACAAGATTGGAGCGGTCCGGCTCCAGCAGGTACGCGGAGCACACGTCGGTCCGAAACCGAGCGGCAATCAGCGCTACCACTTTCATGAGCACATCGGCCGGCTTGCCCTCTTCCTCGGCAAGGCTGGTGATCTCATCCAGGCTGAGCACTAGAAAGTCGTCACTGGGGTCGCTGGCATGGGGCATGGGGGGCATTCGCCTTTCTGTTTTGGGATGACGAAATGGAAAGCATTGAATTGCTTCGGCTGATGGATTGCCTGAGGTCGGGACCCCGGCATTCACTCACAAGGCGAGTCTATAGACATTATCATAAGGCCGATGAAAAGACCCTAAGGATTCAGGGCCAGGTGCGATGAACGGCCGTTACCCGGACCAGCCAGCCGCTGCCGTGTTAGAGTGGGAATCCACGGAGGGGGAATGCGTCCCGGCGAAGAGCTTGCGAGCACGATCGACTTGCAGCAGCAGGTAGCCCGGCTGCAGGCACTGCTTGAAGCCACGCGTCAGGTCCACTCCACCACTGACGAGAATGCCGTGCTGGAACAGGTGCTGCGCATCGTGGTGCGCGAGCTGGAGATGGAAGGCGCGACATTTCCGGGAACGGGGCTTTTTCACGGCGCTGAATTGGATGGAAACGAAACTGCCCTGCCGACCTATCCGCTGAACGATCGCGATGGCCAAAATATGACGGACCTGGTGGTGAAGCCGCCCGGAGGCCGCGCACTCACCATTTACGAGACCGATTTTCTGGAAGGTCTGGCGCTGCAGGCCGCAGTGGCGCTGGAGAATGTCCGCTACCATAAGCGGAATGTGGAGTTTGCCCGGCTTGAGCAGGATCTGGATGCGGCACGGCAGATTCAGCGCTCGCTGCTGCCGCAGCAACTGCCTGCGATTCCCGGCTACTCGGTCAGCTTTCGCAGCGATGCCTGTTACCAGGTGGGCGGCGATTATTTGGATATCGTGAATCAGCCGGACGGCAGCCTGCTGATGGCCGTGGCCGATGTGGCCGGCAAGGGGCTGGCCTCGGCCATCATGTCCACTGTGTTTCGCTCCGCATTTCGCGGCATGGCGGCAACCGGAATGCCGCTCGGCGAGCTAGCCACGCGCATGAACCAGCACCATTGGGGCGAGGGCGAAGAGGCTCGGCGGCGCTATGTGACGGCAATCTTCCTGCGTCTGCATCCTGAAGCCGGCGAGATTGAGGTGGTGAACGCCGGGCACAATCCGGGATTTCTCATCCAGCCTGGCCAACCGGCAAAGCAGTTTGAAGCCGCGGGAACGCCGTTGGGCCTGTTGCCGCGAATGCAATACGCTGCCGAGCGCAGCAGCTTTGACCCCGGCTCGCGCCTGCTCTTCTACACCGATGGGTTAACAGAGGTCTTCCGGGGAGATGAGGAGTTTGGTCCGGAACGGCTACTGCACGAGTTTTCTAGCTGCCCGGCGGCAAAGGCCGATGCTATTCTCGATGCATTGTGGAAGGCTCTGGCGGATTTCTCCCAGGGCGGCCCGCAGGGTGACGACATGACCGCACTGGCGCTATGCCGGGGAGCGGAGGAGATGCCGGCATGAGCGACGCGAAGGCCGCTGCCGCTAAGGCGAAGACCACCACGGTCGAGCTCCGCCTGCCCTCGCGCATGGGCTACGAAAAAGTAGCCATGAGTACGGCCGCATCCGTCGCCAAACTGATGGGCTTCCGCGAAGATCGCATTGAAGACCTGAAGACCGCCATCGCAGAGGCCTGCATTAACGCCATCGAGCACGGCAACCGCCTGAATGAAAAACTATCGGTCGGCGTAGTGCTCTCGGCCGGCGAGAACGCGCTCGAAGTGAAAGTGATGGATGACGGCGTCGGCATGAAGAAGCAGCCCGCCAAGCCGGATATCGATAGAAAGATGCACGGCGAAGAGGGTCCGCGAGGCATGGGCATGTTTCTCATTCAGGCGCTGGTGGACGAGGCCGAATGGGTGGCGGGAACCGACGGCCACAGCTACGTGCGGCTGGTGATTCGGCTGGATAAGGAAGCGGCATAGATTCGATTCACGCAGCAGAAAAGCAATTGGAGGCATCACAGAGCATGCAGAGCGAAACCAAATCGCGCGTTGATCAGCTAACGACCCCGGCCGGACATTCGGCGACGATCCTTCGATTTGAGGGCGACATCGCCAGCACCTCGAAGGACGCGGTGCTTGGCGCGTACCAGGCTCTACCCAAGGCGACGACGAAGCTGATCTTGCTGGACTTTACAAAGGTCGACTACATCAACTCAAGCGGCATTGCGTTGGTGATTCAACTCATGATTGAGGCGTCGAATTCCGATCAGAAGGTGTATGCATTCGGGTTGTCGGCGCACTTTACAAAAGTATTTACGATGGTGGGGATTACGAAGTATGCGCAGTTGTTTGCGGATCAGGACGCGGCGCTGGGTGCGCTGTAAGCATGTTCGGCAGTGCTGGCCACTGACCTGCTGACTCGCCAAGCCCGCGAAGCGGGCGCTGACTTGCTGTCGTTGTCCCATCTCTGCTCGTAGAATCTCTACATGAAACTTGACGCGCTCCAGAGTGCAATCCGCGAAGCCGGCTTTGACGGCTGGCTGTTCTACGATCATCACCATCGCGACCCTATCGCCGACCGCATTCTGGGCCTCGACGCTCATGCGCACGTTACACGGCGCTGGTACTACTTTGTGCCCGCGGTAGGCGAGCCGCGCAAGCTGGTGCATCGCGTGGAACAGGGTCGGTTGGATACGCTTCCCGGCGCAAAAGCGCTCTACTCAAGCTGGCAGGAGTTGCACTCGGGGTTGGAAGATCTGCTCCAGGGGCAGAGAAAAATTGCCATGCAGTACTCGCCGAACAACGACATCATGTATGTCTCCATGGTGGATGCCGGGACGGTGGAGCTTCTGCGTTCGATGGGCAAGGAGATTGTCAGCTCCGCCGATCTGGTGAGCCAGTTCGAAGCCGTGCTGAGTGCTGACCAGATGCAGAGCCACGCCGTGGCTCAACGGGCGATTGACGCGATTCTCGCCGAGGGCTGGCGGGAGATTGGGCGCAGAGTTCGCGGGGCTGCCCGCATTAGCGGACCAACAGAGTTTGAAATCGTTGGCTGGCTGGGTGAGGCCATGCGGCGCGAGGGGCTGGTTTGGGAGAACGGCCCGAATGTGAGCGTCAATGCCAACAGCTCGGACTCGCACTACGAACCGACCGCTGAGAAGACCGCGCCGATTCGTGAGGGTGACTTCGTGCTGATCGATATCTGGGGCCGCGTCGACTCGCCCGGCAGCATTCACTACGACATTACGTGGACCGGCGTGGTGGGCCGCGAGCCCTCGGCACGCGAGCAGCTCGTCTTTGAAACCGTCCGCAATGCGCGCGACGCGGCCACTGCGGCTGTCCAGGCTGCGTTTGCAGCAGGTCGCGCGATCTGCGGTTATGAGGCCGACGATGCGGCGCGCAACGTGATCCGTGCAGCAGGCTTCGGCGAGTTCTTTACGCATCGCACCGGGCACAACATCGCGCAGGAGCTGCACGGATCGGGAGCGCATTTGGACAACCTAGAAACCCACGACCAGCGGCGGATTCTTCCTAATACATGTTTTTCCGTTGAGCCGGGGATTTATCTGCCGGAGTTCGGCGTCCGCAGCGAGTTGGACATGATGGCCGCGCCGGGCAAGGCTTGGGTTACGGGTGCGGTGCAGAGAGAACTGGTTCGAATCTAATCCCTGGAACACGCAGGCTTGTGCTCTCCCATCCTTTCCGCAATGAGCGCTGAAAGGGTGGATCACCCATCGGCAAGCCCCACCGCAGGTGGTTGGTACGATATAGTCGTTAAGGTATGGCAAGCGCAACAAATACAGACTCTACGGCGCAGCAAAGCCCGGTTCAAGGCTTTGTCTATCTTCCCCTCCTCGCTGGATGGCTTGTGCCTGGCGCGGGGCATTTCCTGCTGGGCAAGCCGGTGCGCGGGGCGCTGATTGCAGTTTCCATCGTCTGCATGTTTGCGCTCGGCCTGGCCATGCATGGCAAGCTTTATGGCGGCACGCAGGATGTACTCGAGATGCTGGGCATGGCTGGCGATCTGGGTAATGGGCTGTTGTTTTTTGTGGGCCGCATGCTGGGCCTTGGCGCTGACCCGGTGCAGGTAACCACGGCCGACTACGGCAGCAAGTTTATTGTGGTTGCCGGGCTGTTGAATGTTATTTCCGCGGTGGACGCGCACAACCTGCGCACGGGGAGAAAGGCCTAGTGTTTACTCCTTCGCACTTCACTGCCGTTCTGCTTTTCGCGCTCTTTGCGTCCACGGTGTTTGGCATCACGCAGCGCGAGACAGTGCGCAGCATGGTTCGCTACGGCATCTACTGCTTTGCCATGTTTGTCGGCTCGGCCATTGTTCTCAGTTGGCTTATGTTTTTGATTGGCCGCTAAAGGCTGCTGCACTTTCCTGCAATACCCGCCGTGAGAAAATTGATCGTTGCATACACGGCCCAACTTCCGTCTGCTTGTGGTGCGCCTGGGCGCTATGGGCGACATTTTGCACGCGCTGCCAGCGGTGACTGCGCTGCGCCTTGCGCATCCTGACTGGCAGATTGGCTGGGTGGTAGAACCGAGGTGGAAGGCGCTGCTGACGGCAGTGGACAGAGATCAGAGATCAGAGATCAGAGATCAGAGAAAACAGAACACAGAACAGGAATCTGGCATCATTCGCGGCTCGGCGCAGCCGGTCGTAGACCAGTTGCACTTTGCTGCGACTAGGAAGTGGGGCAAGCGACCGCTCTCTCTTGAAACCATTCGCGAGGTCCGTGCGCTTCGCAGTGAGTTGCGAGCCGCGGAGTACGATGCGGTGATTGACTTTCAGGGCGCAATCCGCTCTGCCTTCATCGGTCGCATGGCGCGCGGCAAGCGATTTATTGGCGAGGAGCAGCCTCGCGAACGACCTGCGCGTTGGTTCTTTACGGAGCGCGTCAAGACGTTCGGCTCGCATGTGATCGAGCAGGATCTGGAACTGGCTTCGGCGCTGGCGCAGGATTCGCTTCCAATCGTTCCACCACAATTGCCCGTGGACACGGACGCAGAAGCCTGGTGCGACACAGTCTTGAGTTCGGCCCAGCCCGTCGCTCTTATCAATCCCGGCGCCGGATGGGGCGCGAAGCGCTGGCCGGTGGAGCGGTACGCGGCAGTGGCCGATGGGCTCATCCACCGGGGCGTGCGTGTGGTGGTGAATGCCGGACCCGGCGAAGAGCCGCTTGCGGAAGCAATCCATACGGCAACCGGCGGCAAAAGCACTTCGCTTTCGCCCTCCATCGAGCAGCTCATCGCCCTCACGCGCCGCATCGCAATCTGTATTGCCGGAGATACGGGACCGCTGCACCTGGCCTGTGCATTGGGCCGCCCAGTTGTGGGCATCTACGGGCCTACCGATCCCAGCCGCAACGGACCCTACGGAACCGAGTCCGTTGTACTGCGCAGCCCCCTGAGCCGGCGCGATCACAGTCGCCATGCGGAGCCCGAAGCGGCTATGCTGACTATTCAGCCGGACGACGTGCTTCGCGCGGCCTTTGCGCTGCTGGCTTGAAAAAGGGAATTGTAAAAGGGAACTTTAAAAAGGGAACGATGAGCAGCTATAGCCCCTATCCAAAATCCAGTGCGGCCGTATGGTGGCAGCGCAGAGCCCGCCGCATTCGCGTGCCGTTGGGCTTTGTTACCGCTGCGCTCTATTTATTTGAACTATGGAGGCACGCGCCGCGCCCCGCGGCCATTGGCTTGAGCCTTGTGCTTGTCATTCCCGGCCTTCTACTGCGCGGTTACGCATCGGGATATGTCAAGAAGAATCGCGAGCTCACGCAGACCGGCCCTTATGCGCACACGCGCAACCCACTTTATCTGGGATCGATTCTGATTGCGGCGGGCTTTGCAGTAGCGTTGCAGAGTTGGCTTGTCGCGCTGGTGCTGGCTGCCGGTTTTGCGGTGATTTATATTCCGGTGATTCTTGCCGAAGAGGAGTTTCTGCGCCAGACCTTTCCGTCGTTCGATGCCTACTGCCGGCGCGTACCGCGATTGATTCCGCGCATCATACCGGCAGAGTCGCCTGCCGATTCGCCGGCGGATTCCAATCTCGTCGAGCGCAGTCCGGCGGGCTTCTCGATGGAGCTTTATTTGAGCCATCGCGAGTACAATTCACTCATAGGGGCGGCGATGCTCTATCTCAGCCTGTTCTTGCTGAGGCCTGTGCTGACAGCGATCCTGCACGGGTTGCATTGAGCGGTGAACCGGCAATTGGCATGGAGCCGATTGTCCGAAAATGAGACATGTTGTCCCAAGGAGCGAAGCCGAATTTGAAGATGCGTGCGCGGTCGATCTTATCCCTTTGCGCTCTCGCTCTCGCGGCCCTGGCCGTGGGCCAGCAGTCGGTCATTCAACCCATGGAGCTGCAGCCCCCGCGCGCCGGGTTCAGCTTTCCCCAGCATCAGACCCTCACCTACTCCGTGGACTGGCGCGTATTTCCAGCTGGCACTGCCGTCATCCATTTTGAGCAGGACGGAGACTGGGAACGGCTCACTGCCACGGCCGATACCATCGGCGCCATCAATATGCTGTTCCACGTTGCGGACCGCTTCGAGTCCATGTTCAGCCTCGCCCGGGGCTGCACGTATGAATTTGACAAGCAGACCGTGGAAGGCCGCCGCCAGATCAACTCGACCATGCGGATTGACTATGCCAACTCGCGCTCGGTGCTCGATGAGAAGAATTTGGTCAAGGGGCAGACCAAACATCTTGAAGCCCCTGTCCAGGGCTGCATGACCGACCTGCTGACGGGAGTGTTTTACGCCTCCTCACAGCCCATGGAACTGGGCCATGACTTTATCCTTAGCGTCTTCGATGCCCAGCACACGGTTCCAGTGACTATGAAAGTAGAAGCCAGGGAAGTGATCAAGACAACGCTGGGCACATTTAAGACTCTGCGCGTGCACCCCACCGCCGACGCCGGCGTGGTGAAGAATCGCGGGGACATCTGGATCTGGTACACGGACGACGAGCGCCACCTCCCCGTGCAGATGCGCGCACGCCTGTTTTGGGGAACGATTACCTTTAGCCTTACGGGCAACGAAAATAAGTAGCAAATCTTGATTCGGTCCGTATACACTTACATGCCGTGGCCAGCCCTCGCGCTTTTTTGCCGGCGCACGGGTGGGACGCCAAGACAAGAATTATGGGCCAGATGATTCGAAGCAGCATTTCGCGCGCCGAACTTGCCAACGCTGGCGGCGCTGCTTACTTAAAGTAGAAGCAGGAGTTTTTTTGTTTATGTCTGTCACCGTTCAACCGGCTTCCCGGCTTGCCCTCAGTTCTCTCGCTCCGGAAACATTTCAATCTGAGATTCGCGCCATGACCACCGCCTGCGAGCGCATGGGCGGCATCAACCTGGCGCAGGGCGTCTGCGATACGCCCGTTCCGTCGATCGTGGAAGAGGCAGCGATTCAGGCCATTCGCGATGGGCAAAACATTTATACCCGCTGCGACGGCATCGACCGGCTGCGCAATGCTGTCGCCGCCAAGCAGTTTCGCGAGTACGGATTGAATTACGATCCGGAGTGCGAAGTGGTGATTACTTCCGGCGCGACGGCTGGGTTGCATATTGCGGTGATGGCGCTGCTCAACGAGGGCGACGAAGTCATTCTCTTTGAACCCTTGTACGGCTACCACGTCAACACGCTCAAGTCGCAGCGGATGACTCCCGTGCTGGTGCCACTTGCCGCGCCCGACTGGCAGCTCGATGTGGTGGCGCTGCGCAACGCCATTACCCCGAAGACGCGGGCCATTATTATCAACACTCCGGCCAACCCCAGCGGCAAAATCTTCAACCGGACGGAACTTGAGGCTGTGGCCGACCTGGTGCATGAGCACGACCTGTTCCTGATTACCGATGAGATTTACGAGTACTTCGTCTACGACGGCGCGGAGCACATCTGTCCGGCTTCGCTGTCCGGCATGAGAGAGCGGACGATCGTGATTTCAGGATTCAGTAAGTCCTACTCGGTAACCGGCTGGCGAGTGGGCTTTGTGGTGGGCGACGCAAAGTGGATGCCGGCTCTGTCGCACTTTCATGACCTGACGTATGTCTGCTCGCCGGCTCCATTCCAGCATGGCGTGGCCGCGGGCCTTGAGCAACTGCCGCCGAGTTTTTATACGCAAATCGCCGTGGAGCATCAGTCCAAGCGCGAGCGGCTGGTGAGCGCACTTGCGGCAGCGGGCATGGACCCTGCGATTCCAGCCGGCGCATATTACATCCTGGCCCGCGCGACGCACCTGCCCGGTAAGACCGCTGCAGAGAAATCGCGCAACCTGATGGCGGCGACGGGCGTGGCTTCAGTAGCCGGAACCGCATTCTTCCGCCCCGGCCGCGGGGACGACATGCTGCGCTTCTGCTTTGCCAAGAAAGATGCCGAGCTTGACGACGCATGCGAGCGGCTGCGCAAGGTTACAGGCCTATCTTGATTCCGCCTGAGCTCGACGCCTCCCATTCAAGTTGCACTACAGCCTGTGCAAACGTGACAATTATCCTAGACCAATATCCTAGACCAAAACTCTTGACGAAGGAGTCGAATGCGTGGGATATGTAGGGATATCCACACAAACGACCGGATTCCCAAGTGCTTCCACAGGTCGGCACTTGTTACTCTTCATTATCCAAACCGGAAAGGGGAAGCCCGTGTCCGGCACTGAGTTCGAAGATTTGAAAAAACTACGTCATTTGGGGATTTGTCCGAATTGCGGGGTTTTAATAGTGGAAGGGAAGTCGGTCATCCGCGGGGCTGGCTCATTCTGCAGCTTGGAATGCGTTGCCTTTTATTACCAAGCGGAATTCAGCGAAAGGGTACGGAGGATCGCAGTGGCTCTCCGAAACTGATTGAAAGAGATGGAGGACGACATTGGCATCTGAGGCCCTATTTCCCTACAGTCAACCGACTGGCGAAGGCATCTTACCATCTCAGGAGATTGTTGATCTGGTTCGTTCCGGCAAGATTTGTTCTTCCCAGGAAATCACCGAAGACCAAATCCAGCCATCTAGCATCGACCTCCGTCTGTCGCGTGAGGCATTCAGGTTGCGCGCCAGCTTTCTGCCGGGCAAATCAACTACGCTAATAAATAAGGCCAAGGCTAACGGGATGTTGATCGAGACGATCGACCTCTCATCGGGTGCGATATTGGAGCCTGGGGAAATCTATGTGATCCCCCTGATGGAGAACCTGTCCCTCCCCACAAACCTTTACGGAATTGCAAATCCAAAGAGCACAACTGGCAGACTGGATATTTTCACGCGCTTGATAACGGAATGCGGGGATGAGTTCGAGCGGGTCCCAAGAGGATACCACGGCGGACTTTATATAGAAGTTCTCTCCCAAACATTCCGAGTCTTCGTGCGATCTGGGATGAGGCTAAATCAACTGCGATTCGGCCGAGGAAGACATAGCGCCGTCGGGGAGGACAGACTGAACTGGCTAGATCAGAAAGATTTACTCATCGACCCTGACGAAGAAAATGGTCAAGCGAAGATTGACCGTGGCTTGAGGTTGACTGTGGACCTTCAAGGCAATGGCTCGAACGTGGTCGGTTATCGCGCCAAAAAAACAGATCAGGTTCTAGACCTTGCGTTGGTCAGCCACTACGAGGTTTCTGACTTCTGGACTCCAATCCTTCGTGGCGAAGAATGCATTCTTGCGCCCGGTGAGTTTTACATCCTGGCATCGAAGCAGCGGATTCGAATTCCGCCTGATCTTGCCGCCGAAATGCTACCCTACGATCTTTCGACGCAGGAATTCAGGGTACATTATGCAGGGTTCTTTGATCCTGGCTTCGGGTACGGAAGAAGCGGAGAAATTCCTGGAACTCGAGCCGTACTGGAGGTCCGTGCAAATGAAATGCCAATCCTACTGGAAGATGACCAGTTCGTAGGAAGGTTGACCTACTACAACATGTCCGAAAAACCCAACAAAGTTTACGGCGAAATGATTGGCTCGAATTACCAGCAACAAGGGCTCGCACTCAGTAAGCAATTTAAACGTGAATCGCAGCGTACCTCCAATACGTCTTCGGTCAATTATGCCTTACAGGCAGAAAGCCCCAAGTCCCAAACATTTCTGCGTACCGTTCGAGATACAGTGGACGCAGAGGACGATGACAATTTAGTTTTCAGGCTCGCGTTTCCTGGAACTGTCGGCGATCACGGCATCAGCGCAATGAAATCCAAGGACTGATGTCCGAAGTTTGTTACGATCCTTGTTCGCCGGACTCCTTTTTCACCCTGTTCCATTCCTTTTTTAGATAGATTCCCGTCGCATCGCGTAGTTCGGCAAGCCCATTTCGCGGTTCGTGAGAGTCTTTTCGATGCTCTGAAAGGTCGCGAATGTGATCAACCAAGGATCTCATTCTCTTGTCTTCCGGGTCACCTGGGTTCAGATGCAGGACTATCTGGTGAAGTAACATGTCGCGTTTTAACAACATCTCTCCGAGAATTTTAGCTTCTAAAGTGAAGGTCGGGTCAATGATGAGCGCGGTCGTCGCAATGAACTCCGACACCTCCTCGCGGAGCGAATCAATCCATTTAAGGCGTGAAGTGGTAACCGTATTTACAAAAATCGTACGTTTGTTGTTCCAAATGCTATACAGCAGGTTTGCGCAACTAACCACAAGAGTGACACCGATCCCTGCAATGGCAATTAAGTCTTTGGACGCCATAATCACTTGTCCCTCCCAGTCATAGTGGTGTACGCCTTGTTGAGTCTGGGCAATGCCGCGTGCTGACACCTGCTCCTCATACGCAACCGTAGTCCGATAGACTTGTAAGCGATGCGATTGACGGGCAAATCAGATTTTTACGCGCAGGTGGTTACAGTTCAGGTTGTGCTCTGCTGTACATTGTTAGTGAGCGGCTGTGGCATGCCTGCCGCGCCGCACCCGCCATCGCTCAATCTGCCCGAACCGGTCGCCGATCTCTCTGCAACGCGGACGGGTAATAGTGTCTCGCTCACCTGGACCATGCCCAAGCGGGATACGGACAAGGTGCTGCTCAAGGGCCAGATCGCCGCGCGCGTCTGCCGGCGAATCAGCGACACTGGCGCTTGCGACACTGTCGCTATTTTGCCCTTTGCTCCTGCTGCCGATGCGGCCTTTACGGAGACGCTTCCACATGAGTTGGCTGAGGGGACGCCGCGCGCACTCAGTTACTTTGTAGAGTTGAACAACAAGGCACGGCGCTCGGCAGGACTGTCGAATCCGGCAGTTGTGGTTGCAGGCATGGCCCCGGCAGCTGTCAGCGGGTTATCCGCGGAGCTGCGCAAAGACGGCGTAGTGCTGCACTGGACGCCCGGCGGAGCGGAGACCATCCGATTGAACCGCAAGCTGGTTGCGCCTCCGGCAGCATCCGGACAGCCGGCACAGACAAAAGCAGCGCAAGGCATTCTGGCTCCGCCGCCGATTCCGGTAGAGCAGAATCTGCTGGTGGAAACGGGCGCGGCTTCCGGGCGGCTGCTCACCGGAGTTGCCATCGACAGGCAGATTCAGTTTGGGCAAACATACGAGTATCGCGCCCAGCGCGTGGCAAGTGTTACGGTGAACGGCAAAACGATGGAGCTTAATGGTGAGTTCTCCGCTCCGCTGCGCGTGGATGCAACGGAAAGTTTTCCGCCAGAGGCGCCTACCGGACTTGCGGCTGTTGCTGAGGTTGGCGAGAACGGCGCGGAGACAGCAATCGATCTGAGCTGGCAGCCGAATACGGAAGAGGACGTTGGCGGATACGCGGTCTATCGGCGAGAATCCTCTTTGGCAGCCGGGCTGGGTGCTGCATGGCAGCGTATCTCGCCCACGCAGCCAGTGGTAGGCCCCGGCTATCACGATGCAGCGATTCAGCGGGGCCACACCTACGAGTATGCCGTTACCGCGATCAATCGGAGCGGGCACGAAAGCGCAAAATCCGAGCCAACGCGGGAGACTGTGCCAACGCTCTGAATGAAATCCTGGGCGCGGACAGAGTTATATGAAATATTGCAGGTTCATTCTCGATAACCACACGCAGTATGGCGCGGTTGCACAGCGCGACGGCGAACTGTGGATTGATAGCCTCATTCCGGCGCCTGAAGAAGACCTGGCCTTTCGCGTGGAGCACGGTGGCGCGGTCAGCTCAACCAAAGGCTTCACGCCCATGCCTCTCAAGGCCGCGGATCTGCTGCCGCCCGTGACGCCTTCGAAGATCATCTGTGTGGGCCGCAACTATAGCGAGCACGCCAAGGAACTGGGCAATGAGGTTCCTTCCGAGCCGCTCTTGTTTTTCAAGCCGCCATCGTCGCTTCTGGCGCCGGGCGGGGTGGTCAAGCTGCCGGGCTGGGCGGGGCGCATCGACTACGAAGGCGAACTGGTGCTGGTGATCGACCGGCGCGTGCGGCATTTCAATCCAGAAGACAACTGGCACGATGTCGTGCGCGGCTTTACGCTGGCCAACGATGTCTCTGCCCGGGCACTGCAAAAGAAGGACGTTCAAAATACGCGCGGCAAAGGGTTCGATTCCTTTTGCCCGATTGGCCCGTTGGTAAGCGATGAGATTGACCTCGACACAGGCGTTACGGTGGAGACGCGACTGAACGGCGAGCTGCGCCAGCACGGCTCGACGCGGGATTTCATCTTTCCCATTCCAGAAGTCCTGCGCTACATCACTGCTTTCATGACCCTTGAGCCGGGCGACATCGTTCTCACCGGCACACCTTCCGGAGTCGGTCCGCTCACGCCTGGAGATCGTATTGAAGTGACCATCACAGGGCTGGGCATTCTGGCACACTCTGTGCAGGCAGACTCGGACTGATGGCCGAGTGAGATCCGGATGCAACCTGTTATTCGCTGCGGCATCAAACCAATGCAGGTACACTAGCGATGAGCGGTTGGCTTCCCTGAAACCACCCCCATGAAGGAGATCAATATGCCGCAGAATTTGCTTGAACAATTGCGCAGTTACACCGTCGTCGTGGCCGATACCGGCGACATCGAGGCGATGGAGAAGTTTCGCCCCCAGGATGCGACCACCAACCCGTCACTGATTACGGCAGCGGCACAGATGCCGCAGTATCAGCCCATCGTGGACGGCGTGCTGAAAGATGCGCGAAATGAGCTGGGCGAGGGCGCCACGGACAAGGCCGTCGCCAATCTCGCCTTCCAGCGGCTGGCCATCGCATTTGGCAAAAAGATTCTGGCCATCGTTCCCGGCCGCGTCTCCACCGAAGTCGACGCGCGGCTTTCGTACGATACCGATGCGACCATCGCGCAGGCGCGCAGCATCATCAAGCAATACGACGCAGCGGGCATTGGCCGCGATCATGTGCTGATCAAGATCGCCTCCACGTGGGAGGGCATTCGCGCCGCCGAGGTGCTGGAGAAGGAAGGCATTCACTGCAACCTCACGTTGCTCTTCGGCATTCATCAGGCCATTGCCTGCGCCGAGGCCGGCGTCACGCTGATCTCGCCCTTCGTGGGCCGCATCCTCGACTGGTACAAGAAAGACACCGGCAAGGACTACGCGGGCGCGGACGATCCCGGCGTTCAGTCCGTGACGCGCATCTACGACTACTTCAAGAAATTCGGTTACAAGACGGTGGTGATGGGCGCGAGCTTCCGCAACATTGGCGAGATCACCGAGCTTGCCGGCTGCGACCTGCTTACCATCTCGCCGCAGCTTCTCGCCGAGCTGGAAGCGACGGTGGCGGATTTGCCGCGCAAACTTGATCCGGAAGCTGCCAAGAAACTTGACATCGAACGGCTCACCATCGACAAAGCTACGTTTGACGCCATGCACGCCGCGGACCGCATGGCGCACGACAAGCTGAAGGAAGGCATTGAAGGCTTTTCCGCCGCGCTGGTTAAGCTTGAAGATCTGCTGGCTAAACGGCTTGCCGAGCTCGAGTCGCGCACACCGGCTGTGGCTTAAGCGGAATCTGTCTTCGTCGCGTTCCCATCGGGAAAGGGCAGCCTTGTGGCTGCCCTTTTTCATGGGCGCTATTTGCACTCATAAGGCCAGTTTGCCAAAATATTTCCAAATCCCTCTTGCATTACGGAAACAATCCGATAATCTCAGTGTCACAGCAGAGTACATATGGGCGGGCAGGCACCATCCCGGAGCAGACTGATTGGGAAGAGCGCGCTCGGTGGCATCGGCAGAAACGGCAATCCGAGGCAAGCAGCGCCGTGCAGCGATTGTTTGCAAAGGACAAGTTCTTGCACGGCACTGGCTTATCCGAAACGACCGTTGAGGAGGAATGTATGCAAACCGAATATCATCCCCTGGCTCCGTTCTTTCAGCAAGTGGTTCGCAACAGCTACGAGGGTAAGTTGGGCCTGCACGATGCGGACGTGACCGGCTATGTGGCGCAACTGCTGTGCGACTTTTCCGAGTCGGACAATCTCTACAAGCTTCGTGACGAAAACGGCCATCCGGTGGAGGATCTCGATGAGATGGTGCTTGCGTCGGATCCTGTCAATGGCCCTGCCCCATCCTTCGATGCCGAGCGGAAGATGCGCAAGTACATAGGCGATTATTCGCTGTTCGTTGCCGGCATGTATCCCGAGGCGGCGGGCTCGCGCCGCGGGCTGCGCCATCAAACGCCGAGTCTGGAGGAGTTGATCCGCGCCGGCAAAGAGAGCTACTACATTGTGAGTCAGTTCAACCTGTTTGAGTACGAGCAGGAGGCTCCGCTGTTCGCGCGCCTGGCAGACCGCTTTGAGCGCTGCATTCTGGGATTGACGCTAGTGCGCGAAGAGCTTGACAGGCACAGTAAGACTCTTATGCTGCCTCCGCCGCTCATCAACTAGCAGACGAATGTCGGGACCAGCGTGAACTAATCCGGTAGCTTCGCGTCGTGATGGCGTCGCTCGAGCACAAACTCCGAGAACAAGTGCCCGCCGATGCGGGTGGCAAACACCAGCCGCGAGCCTATAAAGCCGTCGATGGCCGTATGGCCGGGAACCCAGTAGGAGTTGGCAATGATGGGGCCGGTCATGTCGGCAATGGTAGGCGTGAGGGTGAAGAAGCGGTGCCCGTCGCTGTCATGGCGTGCGGTAATCTCCGCCAGCAGCGCATTCTCCAGCTTGCGATGGATCGAGCATCCGTGGCAGGGAATGTAACGCATATCTTCTTTGAAAAGCTCCTCCAGCCCATAGCGCACGTTGCCGTTGATCGCCGTCACCGCGGCGGAGCTTCCGAAGCGCTGCGCAAAGCCCGGCCAGTCCTGCCCCCACGCATCCGGCTTCCCTCTTCCCTGTGCAATTACCGCTCGAACCGAGGTTCGGGCCAGTGCAGGCAGACCATATGCGTCGCGCAGATAGTCGTGGAACTGCTGTTCTTGCGTGGGACGAACGTAGGGGCGGCCATTGATCATTACGGGGGCCGGCCCAGGAGTCTTTGGCAAGATAACCCGTGTACCCAATGGCTGAGTCTGGGCCGGCTCAGATGGCAGAGTGTTTTGGCCATCGGGCTTGTCTGAAGAAGTCTGGGCAGCACAGGGTCCAACAACAACCTGAACGCCTATCGCCATTGCAAAAAACGTGGTCAACAGAACTGTTTGCAGTCGCCTAAAAGTACGCAAGTGGGGAAAGTGTTTCATTATTATCTCGAACGCGTTGGGACATCTGGTTAGAATTTGACAGATGCAACCTGAGAAATCAACGGATTTTTTCGCTCAACCACTCCGGCGGAACGAATACAGACGCCTAAAGGTAATGAATCGTGAGCCGCTGCGCTCAGGCCGCGAAAGGCCTGCGCCGCAGCTTGATGAACCATTGTAGCCCCATCGATACTGGTAGGTGCGAGGTGGTCGATGGACGAGCGAGTTAAATTGAAGTCGGCAGACGGATTTGAGATGGGCGCGTATGTGGCGCGGCCCGAGGGCGAGCCCGTGGGCGGACTGGTTGTGATTCAGGAGATCTTCGGCGTGAATCACCATATCCGCAACGTAGCCGACAGGTTTGCAAACGAGGGATTTTTCGCTGTCGCTCCCGCTCTCTTTGACCGCATTCAGCCGAACTTCGAAACGGGCTACGAGGGCGAAGAACGCGAAGCCGCTCGAGCAATGATGAAGCTGTTCGATTTCGACAAAGGCGTTGCCGACATAGCCGCTGCAATCGACTATGCAGCGCGCGAAACGGGCAAGAAAGTCGGCGTGATCGGTTACTGCCTGGGCGGCAGCTTGGCGTGGTTGGCGGCGACGCGCCTGAATCCAGCGGTTGCGGTCGGCTACTACGGCGGCAAGATCGCGGCGTATGCGGCGGAACAGCCGAAGGCTCCCGTCATGCTGCACTTCGGCATACAAGACAAAGGCATCCCGCCTGAAAATGTAGCGAAGGTGCAGGAGGCGCATCCGGAGGTTGAGATCTACTGGTACGATGCCGGACATGGGTTTAGCTGCGACGCGCGGGCGAGCTACAACGAAGCGGCCACGAAAGAAGCGCTTAGCCGGACTTTGCCGTTCTTAAAGAAGCATCTCGCGTGATTTGCAGAAGGAGTGCGATGTGATTGCACCGCACTCCTTCTGGTAATTCGGGCGAAGTGCTCTAAATGCTATTCCGACCAAACCGCAAGCACGTTCCCCACGCCATCGGAGAAGTGGAAACGGCGTCCGCCGGGAAACTCAAACGTTGGAATCACGATGCTTCCCCCGGCATTGAGAATCGCGGCCTCGGTAGCTTTCAGGTCTGCTGAGTACAGGACCACGAGCGGCTCGCCAATTCCGGTTGTTCTTCCGTCTTTCGCCAGCATCAATCCACCATTCATGCCTGCGCTCAATGCGCTGAAACTGATGTACTCCGGTCCCCAGTCTTCAAATGCCCAGCCGAACGCCGCGCCATAAAACTGTTTGGCGCGGGCGATATCCGTTGCGTGGAATTCAATGTAGTTGACTTTGTGATGTGTAGCATTCATCGCATCTCTCCTGTTTCTTAGTTGGTGTGGAGTCGAAGAAATGGTGACTGCGTAAATCGCGGCGCAGGCACACCGTTCCCAGTGTGCTTCTGATCGCCTCCATCCACACTCCCTCAGAAGCTGGAGATTGCGGGTAGAGTCCGTTGGTTGAAGTGCAAGGCGCGCACTGCCGAGGTACGGAAACAGGCTAGCAGAGTTTCGACTGCAGGCAGTTTAGATTTTTATTGACCCAGCATTACCGCAAAACCTCCCGTGATGGCTCGGCCTGGCATGGCGACTCCGGTGATCTCCTGGTAGCCGGTGTTGGAGAGATTGGTTGCGCGGATGTATGGGCGGAACTTGCTGGCGTCGCGCGTGAGCGTGGCGCTCCAGACCGGGTAAACAGTTTGCTGGTAACGCTCGGCAAGCTGCACCGTGTTGGTGAGCGCGATCTCGTGGCCCAGCTTCGCCGTCCATGTGGCGTGGATGTTCTCGACCGGGTAGTTGAAGATGTACTCCGATTGCAGGCCTCCGAGCGCGCTCTGCGCCCCGTGCAGTGCGGTCCATGCTATGCGCACTGATTGCGACTTTGTTGGAATCCACGTGAGCTTGGCCTCCGCGCCGATAAAGCTCAGCCCGTTGATATTTGCGGCTTGCCACTTTTGAGTCGAGTTGGCGCGGACGTAGTCAATCGTGTCCTGCTGACGCGAGTAGAAGCCGGTGGCGGAGAGTGCGAGCTTGCTTGATGCCATCCAGTCCATGCCCCAGTCGAAGCTCCATGCGGACTCGGGCTTGAGATTCGGATCGCCGAGAGTGCCGGGGTCGGAGTAGTAAATATCTGTGTATGTGGGCTGGCGAAAGCCGTAGCCGCTGTCGGCGCGCAGCTTGATCTTATCGGAGATGCGATAGCTGGCAGCAAGATCAGGCGAGAGAACGGCCTGCGCGCCGCCTGAAAGAATCTCCTCGCGCGCACCGGCAGAGAGGCTCCAGCGTTTGCCGGCGGGACGCAGGTCTATATCGACGTAGCCTGCGCCCTGATTGCGCGCATGAATGCCAAGCGCATAGGAAGTTACGCCGCCTGAAAAGTTGAAGCTGCGAATGCTGTCGCCATTCGCTTCAAGTCCCAACAACAGCGCGGAGTCTTTGCGCACGGGCACGGTGTAGCGCAGCGATGCCTGCCACGATCCATCAACGTGATTGTTCTCGTAGCCGGAGGGAGCATTGCGCCACAGGACGAACTCGTCCGTATGCTTTCGGTAGCCGAAGGCGGCAACCGTGCGGCTGCCAAACTCCTGACGAACTGACGCAAACCAACCCTTGGTCCGTTCCCGCGAGTTGTACGGTCCGTAGAATTGATTGGCTCCGAACGACCGATCGCTTGCCGCAAAGAGCAGATCGGTGATGCCGAGCCGCGAACCCAGCCAGGATTCAGAAGATGCATCTTCGTTGCGGTAGTCTCGATCGTTCGTGCAATCGCGGTAGAGCTGCTGCGAAGTGCAAGGGAAATATTGGCCGGCGGCGCTGTACCCAGGGTTCGCAAGAAAGCCGAGCGAGAAATTGCGCTGTGCGGTTAAGCGGCTGCTCCACTGCTTTCTCGAAATTGATCCCAGCAAG
>Ga0182012_10001238_pt1 | contig 28159 bp, 31 predicted proteins | sample 612S2SmetaG_FD_120486 | JGI IMG/M metagenome (GOLD analysis project Ga0182012, IMG submission 120486) | Permafrost microbial communities from Stordalen Mire, Sweden - 612S2S metaG | ecosystem: Environmental > Terrestrial > Soil > Wetlands > Permafrost | place: Sweden: Stordalen | collected...
GAAATCCCTCGAGCGTCAGGAGTTCGAACAGGGCGCGATCGTCGTGCAACGGCACGCCCCACTCCTGGTCGTGGTACGCCGTCTCCGCCTCGCTCGCGCCGGTCGCCCACTCGCAGCGCTGGAGTTCCGCCGTCTCCCGTCTCGCCATGCCCTCTACTTCCCGCGCGGGCCGTCAATCACTAGCGGGCCGTCCGGAGGGCCCCGCTAAGCCCCAGCGAAGGCCATCGCCCGTGGTGCGCCGCGTCCTTAGTTGGGCCGCTCTCGTCGCGTTCGTCTGCGGTTCGCTCGCGCCAGCGCGGGCGACGGACGGGTGTCCCGCCGGCTACATCACGGCGCCGACGTCGCTCGTGACGCTCTACTTCTCGGCCTACGACGACGTGTTGACCGGCCACATCACGAACGAACCGGACGGCACCGTCTACGTCTCTACCGGCGACATCAACGCCGAGTGGCTGCGCGACTCCAGCGCCGTCGCCCAAGCCTACGTCAACCTCGCGCGCAACGATCCGGACGACGCGAAGACGCTGCGCGGCATCATCGCGCGCCAGGCCAAGTACATCCTCATCGACCCGTACGCGAACGCGTTCAACCCGGACTACACGGTCTTCGAGGAAAAGTACGAACTAGACTCGCTGATGTACCCGATCTGGCTCGCCTACCTGTACTGGCAGCGCACGGGCGACACGTCGATTTTCGACGCGCAGGAGCGCTCGGCGTTCGATAAGATCCTGTCCGTGATGCGCGTCGAGCAGCATCACGACCAGCAATCGAAATACCGCAACTCCAACCTGCCTGACGGCGGCAAAGGCTCGCCGGTGGGCTACACCGGGATGGTGTGGTCGGGCTTCCGGCCCTCCGACGACGCTTGCATCTACGGCTACCTGATTCCGAGCAACATGTTCGCGGTGGTCGCGATGCACTATCTGACGTCGATCCTGCAGCGCGTCTATCACGACAAGACGACGGCCGACAACGCCTGGAACCTTTCGGTGCAGATTCGCAACGGCATCGAGAAATACGGCAAGACGACGTACGCCGGTTTCAACAGCATCTACGCCTACGAAGTGGACGGGCTCGGGCACACCAACATGATGGACGACGCCAACGTGCCCTCGCTGCTCTCGATTCCGTACTTCGGCTATCAGTCGGTCGCCGACGGCCGCTACCAGCGCACGCGATCGTTCGTGCTGTCGAGCCACGACCCGTACTACTTTACCGGCAAGTACGCAACCGGCGTCGGCAGTCCCCATACGCCGCACGGCTGGGTCTGGCCGCTCGCGCTCGTCGTGCAGGCGCTGACGTCGCGGAGCGCGCCGGACACGCAGCAGGTGCTCGGCTACATCGCCAACTCCGTCGAAGGCGATCAGTTACTCCACGAGTCGTTCGACCCCAACGATCCGACGAAGTTCACGCGCACCGACTTCGCCTGGCCCAACGCTCTCTACATCGAATTGATCACCGCGATGCGCCCGGAGTCGCAGGTCACGACGGCCGGCACGATCGAGTGCTTTCAGGCGCCGGTCGGGATGTAGCCTTGCGCGATCCGGCGCCGCACGTGCACGACGATGCCGATGTGGATGGCGACCGCGATCGCAAATGCGAGCACGCCCTCGCCGAACGTCGCCCCGCGCGCGACGAGCGTCCAGTACGCCCAGCCTCCCAGCGGTAGAAAGACGAAGAGCGCCGTCCAGACGCCCGGATTATACTCCCGGCGGATCGCCGCCATGGTGAGATGGAGCGCCGCGTTCACGAGCGCCAGGTCGACGGCGATGAGGCCGAGGCCGATCGAGACGAACCGCGCCAGGTAGAGCGAGACGAGGTCGACGCCCCAGACGAAGACCGAGTTGATGACGAATGCGGCCCGCGGCGAGAGCGCCTGCGCGCCACCCGCCAGCAACGCGTTCACGTAGTTGCAGAACCGGTCGTCGTGGTGCTCCTCGAACTGATGCAGCATGTACGCCGGCAGTTGTGCGTAGACGAGCGCAATGACGACGCCGGAGTCGGCGGTGACCAGCGGCAGCAGCAGCGCGAGAAAGCCCGCGGCGAACAGCGTCGCCGCAGGCCACTGCCAACGATCGATCAGCCAGACATACGCCGCCCTCATCGGCCGGCCGGCGCGCTCGCCAAACCCGCGAGTTCGACCTTCTGCTTGGCGGTGAGGCCGGCGCACACGAGATCGTACGACAGCGAAACGAGACGCCGAACCTCCTTCGCGGGCACATCGGCATCGAGCCGAACGCAGATCCAAAAGCGCCGATCGAGATGAGAACGATGGCCGATCCCGGCGTACTCCTTACGGAGGGCCGAAGCTAACGAGGGATCGCACTTCAGGATGACGTCCTCGACGCCTCGCACGGACAGAATGGCAAAGACCTTCCCCATGACCTTGTAGATGACGACGAGCGGGGGCGAAGTTTTGCGAGGCGAGAACGGCCGCCCCTGCGCACCGGGCTTCGCTTCGATCCAAGCCTTTACGTTCGCGGTGCGCTTGCCGAGCGCTGCAGCGTGGGTCTTTTCCGGAGGGTCGGCCATGCCGCCCGGCGGTCGAGTTTACGAGCCGGCGCCGGCTACGGCGACGGCGATGGCGTCGCGCTCGGCCTGCGGTACCGAGTCGATGACCGACGGGGCGATGGCCTGCATGAGCGCCGTTCCCGTCGCGATGTCGTCGGCGAACGAGCGCGCGGCACCGACAATCGGCGGCGACGAGGTTTCGTGATCGATGATAGCGTTCGAGGGCAGCGCGGTATACGTCGTGGTGAAGTTCTTCGGCTCGGCCGCGGCGGCGGTCACGGCGTCTGCGTAGGCGCGCGCCGCCCCGGAGACGGCGCCGAGTTCGTGCACGTTGCGGCTCTCGCTGAAAGCCGCGCTCGAACGCAGCACGGCGGCCGCGTCGTTCTGCCAGACGGTCGAGGCGGCGACGAACGCCTGGAACTTCGGCGCGAGCGCTTGCGCGACGGCCGGAGTGAAGTCGGTCTGGGTCTGTTCGTTCAGTCCCACCGCCTGCGAGCGCGCGCTGTTGAGCGCGCTGAGCGCGAGCCCGGCGCTTTCGATCGGCGCTTGATACGTCGGGCAAGAGACCCCGTAGCCGCAGCAGCCGGCGAGGGCCGCGAGGAGCAGGGCCGGGGCCGCCGTGCGCACGGCGCTCGTGAGAAGAGGCATCATGTCGGGTGGTCGTCCTCCGCTGGTAGACCCTAGGCTTGTCGCCGGGCCGGGAGCGCACCTGGTATGGGTCGCGGAGATGGTACGCCCGGCGGCGAATCGCGGTTTCAGAATGCCGGCGCCCAAGAAACCCCTCGGCCTGCCGCCGGGACCCTCGTCGAAGGAGGCGCGGCGCTTCTTCCGGCGCGGATCGCTCGAAGGTACGCCCGAATTCCTGGCGTGGGCCGCGGGCCGGTACGGCGGCGTCTCGCAGTTCAAGCTGTTCGTCCGGCGCTTCTGGTCCGTCTCGGACCCGGACGCCGTCCGCGACGTGCTGGTCACCAAGGCGCGTTCGTTCGTCAAGAGCCGCGGCAACCAGCGCTTGCGGGTCCTCCTCGGGGACGGTCTGCTCACGAGCGAGGAGCCGCTGCACCTGCGCCAACGCCGGCTGATGCAGCCCGCCTTCCACCGCGAGCGGATCGCGCAGTACGCAGCCGCGATGGTCGACGAGACGCGCCGCGAGATCGCGGCGTGGAACGACGGCGAACCGTTCGACGTGGCCGCCTCGATGATGCGGATGACGCTCGCGATCGCCGCCCGCACGCTGTTCGGCGCCAACGTCTCGGACGTCTCCGACGAAGTGCGCGCCGCGCTCGCGACGGCGATGGAGATGTTTCCTCGCATGCTCGCGCCGGGCAGCGAACTGCTCGACCGCATGCCGCTGCCGTCGGTACGACGGTTCTGGACGGCGCGGGCGCGGCTCGACGCCATCATCTACCGGATGATCGCGCAGCGTCGGGCGAACGGCACGGACGAACGGGATCTCCTGTCGATGCTGCTGACGGCGCGCGACGGACAGGACGGCGCGACGATGACCGACCGCCAGGTGCGCGACGAAGCGCTGACGATCTTCCTTGCCGGGCACGAGACGACAGCCGTCGCGCTCACGTGGACGCTCTACCTCCTGTCGCTGCATCCGGAGGTCCGCGATCGGCTGCAAGCCGAGGTGGATACCGTGCTCGGCGGACGCGCCGCAACCTTCGAAGATTACGCCGGTCTATCGTACGCGCGCAACGTGCTGACGGAGGCGATGCGGCTCTATCCGCCGGCGTGGATCATCGGCCGCCGGGCGGTCGAGGACGTCGAGATCGGCGGCTATCGCATACGCCGCAACGACATCGCGCTGATCAGTTCGTGGGTGACGCACCGCGACCCGCGCTTCTACGGCGACCCGGAGGCGTTCGTGCCCGGCCGCTGGGAAGCCACGCCCGTCGAATCGCTGCCGCGGTTCGCGTACTACCCGTTCGGCGGGGGCAATCGCGTGTGCATCGGCGAGCCGTTCGCGTGGCTGGAGGGCGTCCTCGCCCTCGCGACGATCGCGCAGCGTTGGCGCCTGACCCTCGTGCCGGGCACGCCGGTGGCGACCATGCCGTCGGTGACGCTGCGCGCCAAGTATCCGATGCCGATGACGCCCCACTCCCGCTCGGCGGCGGTCGCCGCCGACACCAACGGCCAAGTCCTGGTGTTATAGGTGACGCTATGACCGAAAAAGCAACATTCGCGGCCGGCTGCTTCTGGGGCGTCGAGGCCGACTTCCGTAAGATCCCGGGCGTGATCGACGCCGTCTCCGGCTACACCGGCGGCACCATGCCGAACCCGTCGTACCGGGACGTCTGCTCCGACCGCACGGGCCACGCCGAGGCCGTCGAGGTGACGTTCGATCCCGCGCGCGTCTCGTTCGAGCGGCTCGTCGACCGCTTCTTCGAGATCCACGACCCGACGACGCCGAACCGGCAAGGGCCCGACGTCGGCTCGCAGTACCGCTCGGCCGTGTTCACCCACTCGCCCGAGCAAAAGGCGACGGCGAAGGCCGCACTCGCTCGCGCGCAGGCGAACCACAAGCGCCCCATCGTCACGGAGATCGTTCCGGCGACGACGTTCTACAACGCCGAGGACTATCACCAGCGCTACTTCGAGAAGCAGGGCGTCTCGCACTAACGCCGAGGCGATCGCTGCGGCTTACAGGTTCGCGGCGATCGCCCGAAACTGCTCGACGGCGGTCCAGCGCACGACGCGAATCCGCGGCAGCCGGTACGGTTCCGTCAAGTCGCGCACGAAGCCCGGTTCCATCGTGAAGGCCGCCTGCACGCGCTCGCGACGCATCACGGCGAACGTCGTGGCGTTGTAGCGACCCGAGGGGTAGGCATAGGTAACCGGCTCGACGCCGGCCCAGCGCTCGATCGCCGCGACGCAGCGACTCGCCTGCGACGCCTGCCCCTGCGCCGCCAGTTCGCGCAGGTCGACGTGCTCGGCTCCATGCGACCCGATCTCCATCCCGGCATCGCGCAAAGTGCGAACGTCGGCCCACGTAAGGTGCCGCGGCGTGCCGATGCTGCTGCTGTTGATGTAGAAGGTCGCCGTCTCGTGGAAGCGCTGCAGGATCGGGAGCGCTTGCGTGATCGCGTCCTTGTAGCCGTCGTCGAACGTCAGCACGACCGTCCGCGAGGGGACGGTGCCGCGGCGCAGGTCCGTCACGAGTTCGGCTGCCGAGATCGTGTGGATGCGCAACGCTTCCAGCGTCGCGAGTTGCTCTGCGAACTGCTGCGGCGTGATCGTCAACGCCTGGCCGATCTGGTCGGCCGGGAGGTCCCGGTCGACCCGGTGATAGGTAAAGACGGGGACGCCCGGCCCGGCCGGCAGCGGCTGCGCGCGCGGCACGGCGGCGCCGCCCGGAAACGGAGCGCAGCAAAGCGCGGCGAGCAGCCCGCAAACGCGGGCTGCTCGGAAAGACGGCAAAAACATGAGCTCACGCCGCTTCGCCGCCCCGGCCTCGATTCCGGCAGGCGCCCCCTGCCGGCGGTGCCGCCTTATGCCGCCGGCCGGCGGCTCGGGCGTTCTCGTTCCAAGAGACGCCGGGCGGCGCCGCGGAGTTCCTTGAGGTCCGCGAGCATACGCGTGAAGTCGCCGGTGCCGAGATCGGCGGCCAGCGAGCGCTGGGCCGACAGCCAGTAGGGGACCGCACGCTTGAGCGTCTCGCGCCCCTTGCCGGTCAGGTGCGCGAGCCGCCGGCGCCGGTCCTCGCCGACGGAGATGCGCACGAAACCGCGTCGCTGCGCGGGCCGCAGGTGCCGCGACGCAGTTGCCGGGTCCATCACGAGACCGTCGGCGATCTCGCGAACGCTCGCCCCACCGTTGCCCGCAAGCCACGCCAACAGCGAGAACATCGCTGCGTCGACGCCGCTCGGCTCGAGCGCCGCGTCGAACGCACGGCCCACCGCCCGCGCCGTCTTGCGGACGTTGAACGCAGCACAAGTCTGCAGCTCGTCGAGACGACGCCTACGGGCTTTCACCATGCCGCAGCCTTCGCCGCGGTAACGGGCGCGCCTTGGGAGGGGCCTGCGAAGGCGCTAGGAACTCGTCTTCAACGCGGTTTCACACCGCGCGAGCACCATCGGGGCGAACATGGCTGCACACGCTGCGCCGCCCGCCGGGCGGCACGAGGGAGCGAGCGTCTTCGAAGCCTGCGCGTTACAGGCATTGTTCGACGCGCTCGGCGCGCGCGGCTATCGCGTCGTCGGTCCAACGATCCGCGAAGGAGCGATCGTCTACGGAGACGTCACCCGCCTTGCCGACCTTCCCGTCGGCTGGACCGACGTTCACGAGCCCGGCCGCTACCGGCTCGCGCGGCGTACCGACGACGCCTACTTCGGCTACGTCGTCGGGCCCACGTCGCTCAAGCGCTTCCTCTTCCCGCCGGAGGAGCGGATCTGGGAGGCGCACCGCGACGGCAAGACGTTCTCGATCCGCGAACTGCCCGCAGACGCACCGAAGACCGCGTTTTTGGGAGTCCGGGCCTGCGAACTGGCCGCGCTTGGCATCACCGATCGCGTTTTCACCGGGGGCGCCGTCCGCGACGAGCGCTACGCCGCACGGCGCGACGCGGCCGTTATCGTCGCCGTCAACTGCGCGGAAGCGCGCGGCACGTGCTTCTGCGTCTCGATGGGAACCGGGCCGAAAGCGCGCGCCGGCTACGACGTCGCGCTGACGGAGTTGCTCGACACAAACCGTCACGACTTCCTCGCCGAGGCCGGGAGCGAGGCTGGCGCGGAACTGCTCGCCGCGCTCGAACGACGCCCCGCGACGCAAGCCGACCTCGCCGCCGCGAGCGAGGCATCGAGCCGCGCTGCCGCGCAGATGGGGCGCCGGCTCGACACGTCGACCGTCAAGGAACGCTTACAGGCCAATCCCAACGATCCGCGCTGGGACGACGTCGCGGCGCGCTGCCTCTCCTGCGGCAACTGCACGATGGTCTGCCCGACCTGTTTCTGCAGTACGATCGAGGACGCCACCGATCTCCGCGATACGGTCGCCGAGCGCACGCGCAAGTGGGACTCGTGCTTCACGATGGATTTCTCGTACCTGCACGGCGGGAGCGTACGCGACGAGACGCGCACGCGTTACCGCCAATGGCTCACGCATAAATTCGCAACCTGGGTCGATCAATTCGGCACGTCGGGCTGCGTCGGCTGCGGCCGCTGCATCACGTGGTGCCCGGTCGGCATCGACGTTACCGTGGAAGCGGCAGCCGTCGGGGCCGGCGGTCAACGGAACGAGGTGAACGATGGACACGATTGAGCGCGTGCTGCTGGAGCAGCCGTTCCTCGAGGGCATCGATCCGGCGGCGGCGCACCTGCTCGCCGCATGCACGCGCAACGTGCGGTTCGAGCGGGGCCTCTACCTATTTCACGAGGGCGAGCCGGCCGACGAACTGTACCTGCTGCGCGCCGGCATGGTTGCGATCGAGATCGCGGCGCCCGGGCGAGCGCCCGTCGCGATTGCGACGCTGCGCCAGGGCGACGTCGTCGGAGCGTCGTGGCTCGTGCCGCCGTACCGCTGGACGTTCGACGCTCGCGCCGTCGAGACGACGTCGGCCTTCGGCGTCGACGCGGCCTGCCTGCGATCGAAGTGCGACGCCGACGGCCGGTTCGGCTACGCCATGATGAAGCGCTTCGTCCCGGTCCTCGTGCAACGCATGCAGGCGGCGCGCTTCCAGATCCTGGACGTCTACTCCAAGCGATCGGCGCTATGATCGAGCCCGTTGGTGCGTTCGTACCGCGACTCTATCGCGTCGACGCCGCACACCGCGAGACGCACGATACGGCCACGCTCGAACTCGTTCCACAAGAAGGCGACGCGCCTGCGTACCGGCCGGGCCAGTTCAACATGCTCTACGCGTTCGGCGTCGGCGAAGTGGCGATCAGCGTCAGCGGCGACGCATCGGACCCCAGCCGGCTCGTCCACACGGTGCGCGACCTCGGCGCAGCCAGTGCAGCCATCGCCCACCTCCGCAGGCACGCGGTCGTCGGGCTCCGCGGACCTTACGGCAGTGCCTGGCCGATGGACGCTGCCGAAGGCGGCGACGTCCTCATCGTCGCGGGCGGCCTCGGCCTCGCCCCGCTGCGCCCGGCCATCTACCACCTGCTGCGCCATCGCGGGCGCTACGGCCGCATCGCGATCCTCTACGGCGCGCGCACTCCGTCCGAGGTACTGTTCGGCCGCGAACTCGCGCGCTGGAGAAAGCGCGGAGATCTCGACGTACTGCTGACCGTCGACCGGGCGGAGCGGGACTGGCACGACGACGTCGGCGCGGTCCCGCTCCTCATCGGGCGCATCGGCATCGCCCGCCATGCGACGACGGCGCTGGTCTGCGGCCCGGAGGTCATGATGCGCTTCACCGTAGCGGCGCTGCGCGAAGCCGGGCTCGGCGACGACAAGACGTACGTTTCCATGGAGCGCAACATGAAATGCGCCGTCGGGCTGTGCGGGCGGTGCCAGTACGGACCGTCGTTCGTTTGCAAGGACGGCCCCGTCATGCGCGTCGACCGCATCGCGAACATCTTCGGAGTCCGAGGCATCTGAGGTGCGGCCGCGCAAGCCGCGCCTGGCGGTCTGGAAACCACGTCGTGCGACGGCTGCCAGTTGTCCATCCTCGACTGCGAGGACGAGCTGACGCTCGTCGTCGCGCGAATCGTGCGCGAGTTTACTACTCCCGTTACGACGACGTCGTAAACGTACCGACGGTCGAGACGGTGTGCTGCGCGGGTCCACTGCACGAGCCGGGATACGTAATCGTATACTGGAGCGTATAAGTCGTCGTGGCCGAGAGCGCCGTGGCCGGCGTACTCGCGAACTCCTGTGAGGATCCGCCGGAAATCGGAAGCGTGGTAAGCAAGATCGTCGACGACCCGGCGACGAGCGAGAGCGCGCCGTAGAGGCGCGACTGTGTCGACGATACGATGATCGACGAAATCGCCGGCGACACGCCCGTAGCGCCGTTTGCCGGGCTGACCATCGTCGGCGTGGGATAGGGAACGAACGGCGACGTGATGCACGAGGACGAGCCGCCCGAACTGCAAGCGCTCAGACCTGCGAGGGCGATGACGGCGAATGCTGCCTTTACGATCGTTCTTTGCATCGGCGCCTGGTATTAACGCCCCACGCGGCGATTCCCGCACCGCGCGGTGAGCCGGCCGGGCAGGGGTCGGCCGGACGACGCGAAAGCGGCGCCGGGGAGGATCCGCTTTTGATGATCGTTCGCTCGTTGCCGTTTCTTACAGCACTCGCTCTCGGTGTCGCCTCCGGGGCTGGTGCCGCCGCAGCCGTCCCCGCTTCGCATATCGACGCAAGCGTCCGCGACCTCGGCCCCGCGCCGTCGTCGGTCAAGGTGCGCGTCGCCGTCGTTCTCAACTATCGCCACGAAGCCGAGCTGGAGCAACTGGTCGAGTCGCAGGCCGACCCCGACTCCAAACTGTTCGGGCACTTTTTGTCACCCGGGCTCTTCCGCGACTACTTCGCGCCGACGCCGGCCGACTACGCGCGAGTCATCGCGGCGCTGCGCGCAGGTGGATTCACGATCGCCAACACGTTCGGGAATCGGACGGTCGTCGATGCCGTGGCGCCGGCTCCGGTCGCGGGACACTTCTTCGGCGTCGACATCCACCGCGTGCTGTCGCCGGACGCCGGCCTGACGTACGCCGCGTCCGGTCACACCGTCATTCCCGCCCAACTGGGCGGCGCGGTCTACGCCGTCGTCGGCCTCGACGCGTCGCACCGCATGCATCCGAATTACGTCTTCCCCAAGACGCAGGAAGCTGCGGCGCGTCCGCTCCAGTCGCCGTCCGGCAACCCGATCTTCGGCCCCTACGGCGGCTACGGCCCGCTGGTGTACATCAACGCGTACGACCTGCCGGCCGCCAACGGCTACACCGGCACCGGCCGCACGTCGGGCGTTGCGACCGACAACGACTTCCTCGATAGCGACCTGGCCTCGTTCCTGTCGTACTTCGGGGAGACGCGGACCGGCCCGCCGACGCAACGCGTCTACGTCGACGGTGGCCCGTCGCAGGGGCTCGGGCCGGACTCGGTCGAGACCACGCTCGACGTCGAGACCGTCGTCTCGATCTCGCCGGGCACGGCGCTCTACGTCTATGAAGCGCCCTACGACGAGCCGAGCAACTCCAACTTCATCGACATCTTCAATCAGGTCGTCACCGACGATCTGGTCGACACGCTGAACTCGTCGTACACCTACTGCGAGACCGCGATCAACGACTACGTGCCAGGTTACACGAAGGCGCTGAACAAGGTCGAGCTGCAGGGCTCCGCCGAGGGCATCACGTTCCACGCGGCTGCAGGCGACAGCGGTGCCTATGCCTACGGATGCGGCAGCGCGGTCAGCGTCGGCGAGCCGACGTCGACGCCGAACAACATCTCCGTCGGCGGCACGACGCTCTCCGTCAATAACCAGGGCCAGGAGACGGGCGAAGTCGGTTGGTCGGGCGGCACCGGCGGCGGCGTCTCGGTCATCTTCAAGGTGCCGCATTATCAGAAGAACGTACCGAACATCATCAAGACCGGCCGCAACCTTCCCGACGTCGCGTTCGACGCGGATCCGGGTACCGGCACGGCCCTCTACTACGACGGCGGCTGGGGCACGGTCGGCGGCACGTCGCTCGCGTCGCCGATCTTCGGCGGGACGATGGCGCAGATCAACCAGCTGCGTAAGTCGCGCTCCGGGCTCTTCAACGTCACGCTCTACAAGACGTGGCTGAAGCACGGCTACGGCTCGGGGTCGACGCCGTACTTCCGCGACATCACGCAGGGCTCGATCCCGCCGTTCTCGGCAGGACCTGGCTACGACCAGATGAGCGGCATCGGGGCGTTGCAGGCCACCAACTTCGCCGGCCTCATCCACGCCCACCACTAACGCCGGCAGGGGCCGGGGGGTGCGCGTTGGCTAGTCCATCGTATCCCCCGGCGCCCTGGCATCTGCGCGGCTGGGGCATCGCGACCGTCGGACTCGTCGACGCGCGAGCCGCGTTACCGTTCGTGCCTCCCGACAGCAGCGTCGTCTCGGTCGCGCCGGGCAAGACCGTCGGCGGTCTGCTCTTTCTCTCGTATGAATCGGGTTCGACGCTCGTCTACAACGAACTCAACGTGATCTCGGCGCTCGTGCGCGTCGGCTCGCGAGTCGCCTTCTATCTGCCGCGCCTCTACGTCGACAGCCCCGCGTCGCTCGCAGGCGGCCGCGCGATCTGGGGCGTGCCGAAGCTGGCGGCCGCGTTCGACGTCGCCACCCGCGGAACCGAACGCAGCGTCGTGGTGCACGGACCGCAGGGCGACCTCTGCACGCTGCGCGCGACGGCGCCGCGCGGCGGCATCCCGCTCCCGCTGCCGATGCCGGCCGTCGGCACCCACGACGACCGCTTTCTCTTCTTCACCGGCCGCATGCGGGCGCGACTCAGCCGCACCAACGCGACGGTGCAGCTGCCGCGCGACGGCGAGTTCGCCCCGCTCGGCCTCGACCGTCCGCTGTTCTCCGTGTGGCTCGACGCCCTCACGCTCGACGTCCCCGCGCCGACGGCCGTGATGCGCTCGCATTGAGCGGCGACTACACGAAGGTCATTTTCGCGCGGGACGGCGACGCGCCGGCGCCGGACCGCGTCGGCCGGACGCTCCGCTGGACGACGGCGGCGGACGATCCGCAGGCGTTCCGCTCCGTCATGCTCGCGATTTTGGAAGGCTCGCTCGACCGGCACGACCGCTGGGCGACGGCGACGCTCGGCGCGCATGAAGCCGCCCGGCGATACCTCGAGCCGGCCGTGAGCCACTTCGTCCGCGATCAGAGCGGTTGGGAGACGGCGTGGGACGGCGCGTCGCCGGTCGGGCTCGTTCAACCGCTACTCTACGTCGACGGCCAAAAGGAAGAGCGCCCGATGGGGACGATCGGCTATATCGGCGTCGTTCCCGAACGCAGGGGCAACGGCTACATCCTCGACCTGCTGCAACGCGCGACCGGCTCGCTGCTCGGCCGCCACGTCTGGCGCATTTTTTGCGACACCGACACCGAGAACCACCCGATGATCTCGGCGTTCGAGCGCCTCGGCTACACGCGCGGAAACGTCCGCGCTATACCGCTGCAAGGTTGGAGCCCATAGCGAGGAGGGCACGAAGATGACTACGAGCGCGATCGCCCAGTTGCGGACGACGAACCTCCGCGAGTCCATTGCGTTCTACACGACGATGCTGGACTTCACCCTGGACTTTCAATACGGAGACTTCTACGCGGGACTCCGGAACGGCCGGCACATGATTCACTTGAAACTCGTCGACGAACCGGATCCCTCAATCGAATACGTTCGCGAGGGCGACCACCTCCATCTGTATCTCGAAACGGACGACGTCGCGGCCAGCGCCGACGCTTTGCGAAAACGCGGCGTGCGCTTCGTCCGGGACCTCCACGACACACCATGGGGCACGACCGAGTTCGTCATCACCGACGACCAGGGGCATACGCTCTACTTCGGCGAGCGCCGCTTTTCGTAAGGAGCCGATGTCGATTTCGGCCTCCTTCGTTCGACGGGAAGGTAGAAGCACACCCAACAAGGAGAGGCCCATGCGATTTCTGGTGATGGTCAAGGCAAAGAGGGAGTGGGACGGCGAGCTGCCCACCGCCGCGATGGGGGCGTTTAACGAGGCCCTTGTGCGGGACGGCGTCCTGCTCGCCGCCGAGGGACTGCAACCCAGCTCCAAGGGCGCACGCATCAGCTACGATGGCCCGCGTCCCGTCGTCACCGACGGGCCGTTTACGGAGGCCAAGGAACTCGTAGCAGGTTTCTGGATGCTGCAGGCGCGTTCGAAAGAAGAGCTCATCGAGCGATTCATGCACTGTCCGTTCGAACTCGGAGAACGAGTCGAAATCCGGCAGCTTTTCGAGTCCGAAGACTTTGCGGCAATCCCGGAGGTCGCGCAGCGGTTGGCGCGCACCCAAGCCACCCCCTGACGGTGACGCACTCGGAGGCAGGGCGCGCAATTGAAGCAGTCTGGGGGATCGAATCCCCCAGACTCGTGGCCGCACTTACCCGCGTCGTTCGCGACGTTGGTCTGGCTGAAGAATTCGCGCAGGACGCGTTCGTCTCGGCTCTTGCTCAATGGTCGAGCGACGGCATTCCGGCCAATCCGGGAGCGTGGCTGATGGCGGTCGCGAAGCGCCGCGCGATCGACTACTTTCGGCGGGCCCAGACGGCCGAGGCCAAGTACCGGCTGCTCGGCCACGAGCTGGAGGCAGAGGAATCGGAGGAAGCGGTCTTCGCCGCTCTCGACGAGGATTATATCGCCGACGACCTGCTGCGCCTGATGTTCGTCGCGTGCCACCCGGTGCTGTCGGTAGAAGCGCGCGTTGCCTTGACGCTTCGCCTGCTCGGGGGCCTCTCGACGACGGAGATCGCGCGCGCGTTTCTCTCGTCGGAGCCGGCGATCGCGCAGCGCATCGTTCGCGCAAAGCGCTCGCTGGCCGAGGCGCGCGTGCCGTTCGAGGTTCCCAATGCGGCCCAACGGGTGCAACGCCTGGCTTCAGTGCTCGAGGTGATCTATCTCATCTTCAACGAGGGCTACTCGGCCTCGAGCGGTGACGACATTCTACGGCCCGCCCTCTCGCAAGAGGCCTTGCGGCTGGGGCGCGTTCTCGCCGAACTCGCACCGGAGGAAGGCGAGGTGCACGGGCTCGTCGCGCTGATGGAGATTCAGGCGTCCCGTTCCAAGGCACGCGTGGGGCCCTCGGGCGAGCACGTGCTGCTGCTCGATCAAGACCGCGCGCGGTGGGATTACCTCCTCATCGGTCGCGGCCTTGCGTCGCTGGAGCGCGCGCAGCTGCTCGGTATGCCGCTCGGGCCGTATACGCTCCAAGCGGCGATCGCCGCTTGCCATGCGCGCGCGCGGACTGCCGCGCAGACGGATTGGCATCGCATTGCGGCGCTGTACGACGCGCTCGCGCAGGTCGCGCCGTCGCCGGTCGTGGAGCTCAACCGCGCCGTAGCGGTCGGCATGGCCTTCGGTCCTTCGGCGGGACTAGAACTCGTCGACGCACTGGAGACGGAGCGCACTCTCAAGAACTACCACCTGTTGCCGAGCGTTCGCGGCGACTTGCTCGAGAAGCTCGGCCGGCTCAGCGAAGCGCGGATAGCCTTCGAACGCGCCGCCGCTCTGGCTCAGAACGCAAGGGACCGCGAGCTCCTGCTGGAGCGCGCCGCGCGATGCCGGTTTTGAGAAAGCCGAGGTGCTAGAATGCCGACCGTTCGCTGCTCGTGCGGAAGCGTCGAGATCGAAGCCGTTGGTGCGCCCATTACCAGCGTCGTCTGCTATTGCGACTCGTGCCAAGAAGGCTCCCGGCAGATTGAGGCATTGCCCAACGCTGCGCCGATTCTCGGCACGGACGGTGGAACCGCCTATATCCTGTATCGCAAAGATCGCATAACGTACGCCAAGGGTGCCGACCTTCTAAAAGGCTATAGAATCGAGGAGGGATCGACGACGAGCCGGGTCATCGCCACTTGCTGCAATGCCGCCATGGTCATGCGATTTGACGACGCCAAGCACTGGGTACCCGTCTATCGGGCGCGCTTCCAGAGCGACGCGCCCCCCGTGCAGTGGCGGATCTGTACGAAGTTCAAGCCCGAGCATGCCGAGATCCCGACGGACGTTCCAAGTTCGGCGATGTACCCCGCCGGCTTCATGTGGAAGCTCCTGGCCTCACGGCTGTCGATGCTGCTTGGCAGGTAAGTAAAGCCGGCCGCATTTCGCCGACCGGCGCGGCGTCCAATGCTCCGATTCCTCCGTATAAGGGGCGTCCCCACGCTTTTTACGGAGGTTCCTCATGCTCAGCAGACTGCGGCTTCTGGCCGCCGGCGCTCTCGCGGTAGCGGCGCTCACGTTCTCACACCCGGCGAGCGCCGACACGCCCGGCACCATCGTCGACGTCGCGGCAGGCGCCGGCAATTTCAAGACCCTCGTCGCGGCGGTCAAGGCCGCCGGGCTCGTCGACGCGCTCTCAGGGAAGGGCCCGCTGACCGTCTTCGCGCCGACCGACGACGCCTTTGCGAAGCTCCCGCCGGGCACGGTCGAGACGCTCCTGAAGCCGGAGAACAAGGCGAAGCTCCGCTCGATCCTGCTGTACCACGTCGTCAAGGGCGACGTGAAGTCCAGCGACCTGAAGGACGGCGAGAGCGTCAAGACTCTGGAAGGCGGAAGCTTGAAGATCACGATCAGCGGAGGCACCGTTCGCGTCAACGACGCCACCGTGACCAAGGCCGACATCGAAGCTTCGAACGGCGTCATCCACGTGATCGACACGGTCCTTCTACCCAAGTAGCGCCGGCCCACTAGCGCACCGACTCATACACGTTAACCTGAGGAGAAACCCTTGAATTCATTCCGCTTGCGGTTGCGCGGACTCGCCGTCGCCGCAGCCATCGCCGCGCCGATCGCGCTCGGTGCCTGCACGTCAACGTCGACGTCGTCGTCGCCGCCGGTAGTTCCGACGCCGGTGCCCGCACAGGTGCGCGCCATCCACGGCTCGCCGGACGCCGGCCCGGTCGACCTCTACGTCTACAAGCAGGGCACGTCGCGCCCCGGCACGCCGACCGTCGCCGCTGCGGCGTATCCGCAAATTACGGACTACCTCAAACTCAAGCCCGGTTCGTATACGATCGACGTCGTCGCGCCGGCGGGTTCGCCCAGCACGACCAGGGCGGTGGCCACCGAGAACGTCGCCGTCCAGACGAAGGTCCAGTACAGCATCGTCGTCGGCGGAACGCTCGCGGCTAAGTCGCTGCAGTTCGTCAACTTCGTCGAGCCGTCCGAGACGTCGGGACAGACCGCGCTGATCGTGCATCACGCCTCACCGTTCGTGCAACGCGCGCTCGGCGGCCCGGTGAGCGTCGGCGTCTACGACTCCTCGCAGGCGGCGCCGGCGACGATTCCGCAGCTCTTTGCCTTCTCGTTTGCCGCCGGCACGAGCGGCCCCGCGACTAGCGGATCGGTGAGCGGCGGACAGTACTTCCTCTCGCCGCTGCCGGGCGGACTGCCTGCGGCGATCGGCTTTGCGGCCGGCCCGCCGGCCTCGGGCGGAAATTTCACGACCCTGATCACCGCGACGCCGTCGCAGCTGGCCTCCGGCCTGCAGAACCCGACGTCGGCTCAGCAAGAACTCGCCGCCGACACGTCGTCGGCCATTCCCGCGGGCGCCCACCTCTCGATCTTCGCCGTCGACACGGCGTCTGCGGCGCAGTTGATCGGCACGCTCGACCCGTAAGACGTGGAGCCGACGATCGGACTCGAACCGATGACCTGCTGATTACGAATCAGCTGCTCTACCAACTGAGCTACGTCGGCGTGGGGGCCGCGGGTGGGGCGCGGCCGACCGACTCAAATTCGGGTCGGGGAGCGGCGCCCCTGCCGGCGGAAGCCGGGCAAAAATCGTGACGCCGGCCGCCTGCCGCGCGGCCGGGACGGGGCCGGAGCGGCACGAAAGCCGAGTGGAACACCACCCGCAGCGAGGATTCACGATGCACGTTTTCCCCCCGTGCCGTTTCCGCGTCGCCGCCTTCGCCATGGCACTGATCTCCGTCGCCGCTCCGGCGAGCGCCACTCCGACGCCTGCCCCGCGATACGACACGAGCGCCTTTATGGCCGCCCGTACTCGCGGCGTGTACGCCCCGATGAACCCGATGGAGGTCATCCGGCGACCGTCCGCCAGCGGCAAGATCCAGCACGTCGTCGTCATCTTGCAAGAGAACCGCAGTTTCGACGACCTCTTCCAAGGCTATCCCGGTGCAAACACGCAGTCGTACGGTTACGATTCGAGCGGCAACAAGATCGCGCTCAAGCCGATCGGCCTAGAAGGCGCGTACGACATCGACCATCAGTCCTGGAACTACTTCGAGGCGTGCAACGGAACCGGCAGCGTACCGGGCACGAACTGCCGGATGAACGGCTTCAACCTCGAGGACAACGGCTGCGGCTCCAACTGCGTCGATCCCGAGTACGGCTACGTGCCGCACAGCGAGACGAAGATCTACTTCGACATGGCCAAGCAGTACGTGCTGGCCGACGACATGTTCACGTCGCACATCGACGCGAGCTTCGTGTCGCACCAGTACAGCATCGCAGGCCGCGCGAACTCGGCCGTCAACCTGCCGGGCTACCCATGGGGCTGCGATGGCGGCCCGAGCAACTACGTCGGCACCCTCAATCCCGACCGTTCCTACGGCAACGCCGAAGTCGCGTGCTTCGGCAACTCGTACGCGTCGTCGTATCCGACGATGGGCGACTCGTTCGACGCCGCCGGGCTCTCGTGGCGATTCTACGCGTCGGCGCTCTACACCGACGGCGACATCTGGTCCGCCTACCAGGCCATCAACCACATCCGCTACGGCCCGGATTGGACGAACAACGTCATCTCACCGCAGAGCCAGTTCTTCACCGATCTCAGCAACGGCTCTCTCGCGAACGCGACGTGGATCACGCCGACCTGCGCGCACTCCGACCACGCCGGTTGCGGCTCGTACCTCGGCCCGGACTGGGTCGCCAGCATCGTCGACGCAGTGGGCCGCAGCAAGTTCTGGGACACGACGGCGATCTTCGTCTACTGGGACGAGTGGGGCGGCTGGTACGATCACGTCGCGCCGCCCTACGAGGACTACGACGGCCTCGGCTTTCGCGTCCCGCTGCTCGTCATCTCGCCTTACGCCAAGAAGAAGTACGTCTCGCACGTGCAGTACGAGCACGGCAGCGTCCTTCGCTTCATCGAGGACCAGTTCAACCTGCCGCGCCTCTCCGCGAGCGACTCGCGTGCGAACTCGCCCGAGGCCGACTGCTTCGATTTCAATCAGAAGCCGCGCAAATTCCGGACGTTCGCCTCGCGCATACACGCTAGCGATCTCCTCAAGGAGAAACCCGGGCCGCCGAACCCGTTCCTCGACTGACCTAGCCCCGCGCCGGAGCGGCGCCGCTAGCGCGGCGTCTGCTTCGGCCGCGGCGTCGGGAACGCGACGTCCGGCAGGGCGCTCGGGAACGCGTAGGCGGAGCCGTGTGCGTCGATGGAGGCGCGAGCGTGCATCACGAGCGCGTTGCCGGCCATGTCGAAGTGCTCGTCGCGGACGACCCACCACGGGCCGGCCTCGGAGAACGTGACGGTCCCGCCGACCCACCCGCTCGCAAGCACGAAGTGGCCGGAGACCTCGCCGGACGCCTGCCGCACGAGCCAGGTATCCGCATCGACGAGCATGCCCGTCAGCGGATATTCGGGCGCGCGGCGGTACGGCGACAGCGCGAGCCGGTACACGCGGTGGCCCTCGAACGTCTCTTCGCCGACGAGCGTAATCCGGTAGTTGCGGGCCGACTCCGAGCGGACGGCCGCGATGATCGGCGGGCCGCCGCTGGTAATGCTCATGTCGCCCTCGGGCGTGGGCGACGGCGACGGCTTGCTGCCGAAGATATCCATCGAACCGTCGCCCGAGCCCACCGGGTCGAGCACGTCGACGTCCCCGCACGCTTTGCCCGACGGCAGTTCGCTTCCGACCGACACGCCGTCGCTGGAGCGGTAGGAAACCGCGAACGTGCGCTCCTGGTCGCCGTGGTGCAGGTTGAAGTCGAGGCCGTCTTTGCTGCACGTCATCGACATATTGCGCACCGCGACGTCTTCCTTAAAGACCACGTACGGCGGGGAATGCAGCCCGCGCATGGCGTGGACTGCCTTCAAGTAGATCGCCTCACCCGTCAGCGGCGTTGGAGAGGGAGCAGGCGGCGGGCCGTCATCCGACGACCATCCGACGAGCGCCAGCGCGCCCGTAGCGAGCGCGAGCCCCAGGCCCGTCCGTAGCATCCACCGTCCGTCCATAGCCCCTCTACGAGAGTCGCGCGCTGGAGGTTTCGGGGCCGGCAGCGAAACCGGCCGGACCCGCAGGGCGTACCCGCGACGGCGCCCGCACGGATGGAGGACAGCGTTTTGGCAAGCAGCGCACTACGGGGAGCTCGGACCGCATCGGCCAGGCCGGCGGTCGCACCGACCGATCTCCCAGCGTCGTCGGTCGCGTTCGACTGGTTCATGGGCACATTGTCGGTGCTGCTCATGTCGGGCGTCATTCAGGACGGCTGGGCGCACGCGCACGGCAAGGTCGACCAGAGCTTCCTGACGCCGTGGCACGCGATTCTTTACTCCACGATGGCGCTGAACGGACTAGTGCTGGGCGGCATCGCGCTGCGCAACCGGTTCGGGGCAGGCTACGCGCCGTTGCGCGCGCTGCCGTACGGCTACACGACGGCGCTGTTCGGCGTCGTGCTGTTCGCGCTCGGCGGCGTTGCAGATCTGGCGTGGCATTCGGCGTTCGGGATCGAGACGGGGATCGACGCGTTGATCAGCCCCTCGCACTTGCTGCTGGCGTTCTCCGGCATGCTCGTGTTCTCGGGGCCGATTCGCTCGATCGCGCATCAGTACGGGCCGCAGACCGGCGGCTGGAAGGCGCTCGGACCGATGGTGTTCGGACTGCTCGCGTCGCTGACGATGCTCGGATTCTTCCTCGGCTATGCCCAGCCGGTCGAGGACGGCTTCACGACGTCGACGATCCAGCGCGACACGAATGGAACGCTCGTCGCATCGCTCTACTCCGTCGCGCCGGGCGGCGCGCTCGCGCGCCTGCCGATTCCGGCCAACCTCGACATCTGGGGCGTCTCGTCGTCGCCCGACGACACGCACGTCGTCTATCGGGCGCAGCCGCCGCGCGCTGCCGACGGCGGCGGCACGCCGCCGAGCGACCTGTACGTCGCCCGCGCCGACGGATCGAACGCCGTGCGCATCACGCACTCGGGCCGCCACGACACGCAGGCCGCCTGGTCGCCGAAGGGCGACGCGATCGCCTACGTGTCGCTACCCGCGGGCACCTCGGGCAACTTCTCGCTGCACGTCGTGCGCCCCGACGGCACCGGCGACCGCACGTTGGTCGACGGCACGACGACCGTCGGCTCGCCCTCGTGGTCGCCCGACGGAACGCAGATCGCCTATGGCTCGCGCAACGGCATTGACGACGAGATCGCCGTCGTCGCCGCCGCGGGCGGCACTCCGCACTGGCTCGCGTTCACCAAGGGCGCGAACCGCCCGGCGTGGGGCCCCGGCCGCATCGCATTCGAAGGCGACGACGCCACGATCCGCACGGCCGCGCTCGACGGCAGCGGCCTGACGGTGGTGGCGAAAGACCACGCCGCCGACGCCGCGTGGTCGCCGGACGGCAAGCAGATCGCGTACGCGTATCCCGACGGCGGCAGCACGCAGATCTTCGTCGCGGCGCCGGACGGCTCGCACGCGCGCAACGCGTCGCAACTGTCGGGCATGGATGCCGCGCACCCGTCCTGGGGAGCCGGCGGACGCATCTTCTTCACCGCATCCGGCCGGCCGTCGCCGGAGCACACCTACGTCGGCTTCTCGTTGGCCGAGGCCGCCGTGCTCCTGCAGGCGGTCGTGATCGCGGGCGTCATGCTGGTCGCCGTGCGCCGCTGGCGCGCGCCGGTGGGCACGTTCTCCGTGACGCTGCCGCTCTTCGCCCTCGCGATGGCTGCGCAGACCGATACCTATTACGACGCCATCCCCGCGCTGATCGTCGGCCTGCTCGCCGACTGCGCCCTCGCGCTGTTCGGCGACCGCGTCCGGGGCGGCCGGGGCTTCTACGCGTTCGCGTTCCTGCTGTCGGCCGCGTCGTTCGCCGGCTACCTCGCCGCGACGATCGTCGCGTCCCACGGCGCGCCGGCATGGCCGCCGAACATGCTGCTCGGCTCGCCGATCCTCGCAGGTATCGCCGGCCTGCTGGTCGCGTTCTGCTACGAGCCCCCGCTCCCGGAGGCAGCACCGACGGCGTAAGCGAGGTTAGCCGTGGGGCGCGACGAGCACGGGGATGCGCGAGCGGCGCATCAAGCCTTCGGCCCTGCTGCCGACGAGCGCCCGCGCCAGGCCCGAGCGGCCGTGGCTGCCATCACGAGGACGGCTCCGAGCCGTCCACGGGTACGAGCAGATTCTTGAACACGGCAACCTCCTAGCCCAAGCCTACGCTCCGGTCGTTACGGGTCCGCGAATTCGCCGTGAACGGCAACTACATCGCGCCGCCCATGTACGCTCCCAGGTCCATGCGAGCGTCGAGGTAGTTGGCGCGCCATACGGGATCGAGCTGGTCGAGCAATAATGACTCACCGGCGCCGAGAGCGTAGAAATCGCTGCGCTCCCCCTCTTTGAGCGGGATCGATCGGAGCCGGTGTTCGACTCTCGACTCCGTCGCGGCGGCATCGTCCTCGAACGCCTTGGCCTGCGCATCGGAAAGAAACCCCCGGTCCCTACGGTGCTCGGCCGCTGCAGCGCGGGCAACTGCGATCTCCGTGTAGCGCGCGACTCCCTCTTGCCAGCATTGAAACGCGAAATAGCGGTAATCGTTCGGCTTCAGCATCGACCGGAACCTCGCGCGCGCCTCGACGTAGGCCTTCGCGTCGTCCGCGAACTCCGGCTTACCGATAGCATCGACCGCAGATGCCAAGCGATTCGCAAGGCGCCCGTAGGCGTCACCGGTCGCCGCATCCTGGTACGGGAAGCGGTAGTTCAGCATCCACATGCCGGTCTTGTCGTCGCCCGCGAGTCCGAGATCGCGGACGTCCGGGAAGTATGCCGGCCACGTTTGCTGCCACTGGTGGAAATGCTCGTGCATCAGCGTGACCTGCCAGCGAACCGGTGTGGCCTGCACCTCGGCGGGCGTCCCGATGACGATCGTCGGCGTTCCGTCGATGGGAAACGTGGCTTCCAAGTCCGGCGCGAACGACGGCATCGGGTCGGGGGTTGGACCGTTTACAAAGACCGGTCCCGACGACGTGACCAGCGCGACGACGAAAGGGGTCTTCGACCAGTTCGGCCAGAGCGAGTCGCCGACGCGCTGAACGACCGCCTGCGCGATGTCGATGTTCGCCCGATCCTCCGGTGCGAGCGTAGCCGCGGCGCACGGTGACGCAATCGAAGGCAGCACCGTTAGCGCGGCCGCGACGGCGAGGCCTACGGTGCGGCCGAGGTAGGTGTTCGTCAGGACCTCCGGTGGGCTCGGGGCGCGGAAACTCCATTCGCCGGGGTAGCCGGGCGCTCTTGGGCGCCGCCAAGTGGCCGAAGCCCCGGCGCCGAAGACAGCAGCACGGAGGCAGCCACCATGACGACCAGATCGTTCGGCACCTTGGAGCCGGCCAGCAACCAGCCCGAGCGCAACGCGTACGACCCGGACACACCGGAGGCGCTGCGGGAGTTCATGCTCCGCGACTGGGCTCCGCCGGGCGGCGGCCCGGAGCAGCCCCTTGCGGACGCCGCGGCCTTCGCGGCCCGCAGGCGCCGGCTGTCGGCAACCTACCCGGGCGAGACGCTGATCGTGCCGAGCGGCGGCGAGAAGGTCCGCGCCAACGACACCTACTACCGCTTCCGGCCAGGCAGCGATTTCTATTACCTGACGGGCAACCTCGAGCCGGACTGCGTGCTCGTGCTAGAGCCGGTCGCCGGCGGCCATCGCGACGTCCTCTATGTCGAGCCCAACGTCGGCAAGACGCACGAGAGTTTCTTCGAGGACCGCAAAAAGGGCGAACTGTGGGTCGGGCCGCGGCTCGGCGTCGAGCGCAGCCGCGAGCGCTACGGCGTGGACGAGGTGCGCGGACTGCCCGAAGTGCCGGACTTACTGGAGCGGCTGGAACGCGGGGCTTCGGCCTACCGCATCGTTCGGGGCATCGATCCCGCGCTCGACGCGCGTCTGGCCGATCAGGCCGAGCGCGACGCCGCGCTCGCGACCACGCTGGCGGAGATGCGCCTGCTCAAGGACGCCGTCGAGGTGCGCGAACTGGAGAAGGCGATGGCGATGACCGCGCACGCGTTCGACGACGTCATGCGCGAGCTGCATCGCCTAACCAAGGAGCGCGAAGTAGAAGCCATCTTCTTCTCCCGCGCGCGCGTCGAAGGCAACGACACCGGCTACGGGACGGTCGCGGCGGCCGGCCCCAACGCGTGCACGCTCCACTGGACGCGCAACGACGGTCCGTTGCGCCGCGGCGACCTGTTGCTGCTCGACGCCGGCGTCGAGGCGGAGTCGCTGTATACGGCCGACGTGACGCGGACCGTGCCGATCGGCGGCCGCTTCTCCGAGGCACAGCGCGAGATCTACGCGCTCGTGCTCGAAGCACAAACGCAAGCGCTCGCCGAGTGCAAGCCCGGCAACGACTTCCTCGCACCGAACGCCGCGGCGATGCGCGTCCTCGCGCACGGGCTGGAGCGCTTAGGCATTCTGCCGGGCAGCGCCGAGGAAGCGCTGCGCGAAGAGCACCAATTCTATCGGCGCTACTCGTTGCACAACGTCAGCCACATGCTCGGCCTCGACGTGCACGACTGCGCGACGGCCCGCAAGGAAAACTATAAGTACGGGAAGCTCCAAGCCGGTATGGTGCTGACGGTCGAGCCCGGCCTCTACTTCCAGACGGACGACCTCACGGTACCGGAGCGATACCGCGGGATCGGGGTCCGCATCGAAGATGACGTGCTGATCACAGCAGTCGGCCACCGCGTGCTTTCCGAGGCGATTCCGCGTCAAATCGCAGAGGTAGAGCGCTGGGCCGGGAGCGGGAAGGCCCTGCCGCCGACGACCACCGTCCGTACCAAGAGCTGACCAACTTCGTGCACACCGTCGTCGTGGTCGGCGCCGACGACCTGGTCGACGACGTCCGGATCGCCCTTGAAGCGGAAGGCGCGCAAGTCACCGTCGTGCCCGACCCCACGCCGCAGGCACTAGAAGCAGCGGACACGGCCCACGCGCACGCGCTGCTCGCGCTCGACGAGAGCGACAGCGTCAACCTCGCCGCCGCGCTCGACGCGCGCGAACTGAACCCGTCGATTCGCCTGGTGATCCGTCAGTTCAACCGCGCGCTCGCACCGAAGATCGAGCAAAACCTGCGGGACTGCAGCGTCCTCTCGCTCTCCTCGCACTCGGCCGCAACCTACGCCGCGGCGGCGATCGATCCGTCGTGCTTCCTCGGCCTCGAGTTCCCATCTGGCTCGCATTCGCTCGTCGGCTTCTCCCGCAGAGGCGCCGGGCAGGCGCCAGGCTCAGGCCGCGCCGTGGGTCATTCCGGCGACGAGACGGTCGTGTTCGGCACCATCGCCGAGATCGGCGCGGCCGCCGCTCCGCTCGCGCGGCGCAGACGCGGGTTCCGCTGGGTGGCCGCGCGCATCGCCATGATCGCCAACGAGTTCGATCCGCTGGTGCGCGTCCTCATTCTCGCAGGCGCGGCCGTCTTCGTCGCCGCGACCTGCTTCTTCGCCTACGCGCTCAAGCTCAATCCGTTCACGGCGGCCTACTTCGTTACGACGACGATGACGACGACCGGCTACGGCGACATCGGCCTCGCCGACAAGGCGCTGTACCTGCAGGGCGTCGACATGCTGCTGATGGTGTCGGGCGTGCTCGTCGCGAACCTCGCCATGGCCTTCATCGCAGCAGCGCTCGTTCGGGCTCAGTATACGGGGTTGCAGGGCCTGCGTCCGATCCGCGACGAGGGGCACGTCGTCGTCTTCGGCGCGGGCCGCGTCGGGACGCGCGTCGTGGACCTGCTCTGCGAACTGGGTGCGCTCGTCACCGTGGTCGAGTTACAGCCGCAGTCGCATCTGCTCCGCAAGGCCCGCTCCCGGCACATCAATCTGCTCACCGGCGACGGTGCCCACGACCAGACGCTCGACTTCTCGAACGTGCGCTCGGCGCGCTGCGCGGTCGTATTGACGGACGCCGACATGACGAACCTGGAGATCGGGCTGGGCGCGCGCGCACGCGATCCGGAGATCCCGCTCATCATGCGAATCGCCGAGCCGCGTTTGGCTACCGCGATCCGCGAGCAGTTCGGCATCAGGCGGACCTTCTCGGCGACCGCGCTCGCGTCGAGCGCCTTCGCCGACCTCGCGTTCTCTGCTACGGCGCGCGGCCGCGTCTCGTTCGCCGGAACGGCCTACCGGCTCGACGAGACGAGCGCCGAAAGCGCCGACCGCACCGCGACCCCGCTCGCGGTTTCCCGCCCCGGCCACGAATCGGTGACGGTTGCGAGCTGGGACGACGTGCGGCCCGGCGACGTCGTCCTCACGATGCGCGAGGTTGCCCGCTAAGAGTTTCGCGCCGCGCGGACTGCAACCGCGGTTCCGGCGCGAACGTCTTGGATGGTAGCATGGACTCCGGTTCTATCGCGGCGGTTGCATCGCTGCTATCGACGCTCATCATCGCGGTCACGGCGATCGCCGCGTTTCGGCAGTTGCGGCACTACCGCAACGCCAACGACATCGTCGTCTACCTGCGCCTCGTCGACCAGATGGACGCACCCGAGGTGGCGAACGCCCGGGCCACCCTCGCCCGGGCGGCGCCGGACTTCCTGTCGGATCCCGGCTACCTCAGGAAGTTCCGCGACCCCACCTTCGTGCCTGAGGAGTTTCGGAGCATCGGCTACCTCCTGCGCTTCCTCGAGCACATTTCGGTCCTCGTCATCAAAGGCGGCGTGGCCGAGTCGCTCATCATGGCGGAGTACGCCGACATCTTCGTCGACCTGTGGACGCGCCTGCGCCCGTTCATCGTCGAGCGCCGGGAGGCGTTTGGCCCGTATACCGGGCGCGCGTTCGAGCACCTCGCCATGCGGGCGAAGCGTTATATCGACAGCGGGAGGATGGCGCGCGAATACGACGCGCTCGAACGAGACCCTACCTAAGGCGAAGGCTTGAGCGCGAACGCCTGAACGAAGTCGCCGGGAGCAGCCGGGTCGCGGCTCCCCCACACGACCCAGACGTTACCGGTCTTGGAGTCGACGCCCACCGTGTGCACGCCGCTCGGCACGGGAGCGCGGGCGACGACGACCGGCGCGGCGTGGGCGTCGTCGCGAATAAGCGCGACTTCGCCGCTGCCGGCGCACGCCAGCGTGTGGCTCGTCTCGTCGAGGCTACACTGATCGACGCCCGACTGCATCTGCACGCTGTGCAGTAACGTGCCGGACCGGTCGTACACCGACAGGACGCCGTTGGCGCCTCCGACGAGGACGTGGTGCAAGACCGCATCGTACTGGAGCGGGTGGTTCGCCTTCAGTTCGGGCGTCGGAACCGTGCGCTTCACCGTCAGCGTCGTTCCGTCAACCACGACAAATGCATTGTCGGTCGCGATATTCTGATAGACGTCGTGCGTCTGCGGATCGACGGCGAGATACTCGGGCTTGTGGCCCGGCAGCGCGACGGTGCCCACGGACTTCATCGTGTGCGCGTCCACCACGAAGATGCGCGTGCCGTCGTCCTCGTCCGCATAGATGTGCCCGTTGCCCGGATCGTAGGCCACCGCGTCGACGATACCGTCCACATCGGCGCTCCCCACGACCTTCATGGCGACCGGGTCGACCTCGGAGACGGTCCGGGCCTCGCCGTCGCCGGTGTACACGTGGCCGGTGGCGGGATCAACGGCGATGCCGTGCAGCGGCCCGACGCGCACCTGCCCGACTACCTTGCCGGAGTCGGCATCTACGACGAGCAGCGCCCGGCTGCCCGTGTGGGCCGCATACACCCGGCGGCGCTGCGCGTCGACGGTCACGTAATCGAACCCGCTGTAGACGGGGACCGGCTGCGGCGGAATGACGGGAACGAACGGCATCGTCAGAGCTCCTCCACGGGGTCGTCGTGGAACGTGCGGCGCGGGGCTTTTTCTTCGATGTCGAGGTCTTCCAGGAGATAGTACACGATCTTGCGATCGTCGAAACCGACCTTCGCCAACAGGCGGCCGCCGATGGTGACGACCTCGTGGATGTGGCCGATCTTGCCGGCGTAGGCGTAGTTGACGGCCGTGTAGGCGGCGTCGCCTTCCTTCGGGTGCGGGATCGCTTTCGCGCCGCGCAGGGGCGTCTTATGGCGGTGTTCGCTCACGAGGGGCCGACGCTCCGGTTGAGAAACTGCACGGGCCGTCCGTTCGCCGAGGAGAGCGCCAGCCCATGTTCATCGAGTATAACGGAAAGACGCCCAAGGTCCATCCGAGCGCGTTCATCGCGCCGACCGCCGTGCTCATCGGCGACGTAGAGGTCGGCGAAGAGTCGAGTATCTGGTTCGGGGCCGTCATCCGGGCCGACAACGGCCCGATCCGCATCGGGGCGCGTTCGAACGTCCAGGATAACGCCGTGATTCACGTCGGCGAGCACTCGCAGACGATCATCGGCAACGACGTCACGATCGGCCACTGCGCGCTGATGGAGGACTGCGTGATCGAAGACGGCGCGCTCATCGGCAGCAACGCGGTCATCCTCAACTACGCGCGCATCGGCAGCCGCGCGCTCATCGGCGCGGGCAGCGTCGTCGCGAGCGGCGCACAGATTCCGGCAGAGGTCGTCGCCGCCGGCGCACCGGCGAAGGTCCGCAAGGCGCTGGAGGGCCCGGCAGTCGGCTGGGTCGACATCGCCGGCCCCGAGTACGTGCACCTGTCGCGCTCGTACCTGCACCACGGCGTCGGCGACCCCGAGATGCACGAGATCGTCGCGGTGCAGCAAGAGAGCTAGGGAAGCTCTGAAAAAGGATGGCTCACGTCTTCGACCCGCCTGTTCCGTCGATACTTCGTTGCCCAAAACTCGAAATGAC
>Ga0182012_10001239_pt1 | contig 28153 bp, 21 predicted proteins | sample 612S2SmetaG_FD_120486 | JGI IMG/M metagenome (GOLD analysis project Ga0182012, IMG submission 120486) | Permafrost microbial communities from Stordalen Mire, Sweden - 612S2S metaG | ecosystem: Environmental > Terrestrial > Soil > Wetlands > Permafrost | place: Sweden: Stordalen | collected...
AGCGGGGTCGATTCGCACAGCGTGAATTACCGCGGGGGCTGCCGCCAGAAGCGCTGCGGCAAGAATAGCCAGCGAGGGCAGAGCCAGCATGCCCGCATCCGTGGCCTTCACGTCATAGAACAATGGTTCGATATACCTCACCGACGACATGCCGATCGCCAGTCCGCAAATCGCGCCGAGCACGACCATCGAGAAGACTTCGACAGTAACCAATCGCACGACGCCTGCGGGCCGTGCACCGATGGCCATACGAATGCCGATCTCGCGGCGGCGCTGCAGCACGGAGTAGTCGAGTACGCCATAAAGTCCGATTCCCGCGAGCAGAAGCGCTACCGCGGCAAAGAAGAATGCCAGCATGGCGAGCAGCCGTTCGCGAATTGTCTGCGCCTGGTTGATCTCTACCTGAGTACGGATGTTACTCACTCGGAATTCCGGATGCGCTCGCGAAACCTCTCTTCTGAGTGCCGTCGCCAGCAGGAGCGGATCGGGGCGCGACGTGCGAACCAGGATGGTGGCATCACCCCTTGGACCAGCGGATTCAATTGGAATATAGAACACCGGCAGCATCGGTTCGCGCACGCTACGGTATCCGGCGTCTTTCGCGATTCCTACAATTACCAGGCGAGTGCGCGCGGGGTAGGTCTGTTCGAATGACTTACCAATCGGGTTCTGGCCGCTGAAGTATTGCTTCACGAAGGTCTGATTGACGATCGCCACCGAGGGGTCTATGTCGGCGCTGCGAAAATCCCGGCCATCGATAAGTAGAATCTTCATCGTGTCCAGCCAGCCCGGCGAAACCTTCAGAAAAAACGCCAGAACATCCGATGGAGGCGCTCCGTTAATAGAGATGAAGTTATTCGACATGGTTCCGCTCATGAGTGGCCAGGCCGCCAGAGCGACCGAATCGACGCCGGGCACGGTGCGAAGATGTTGGGCCACTTGGTTCCAAAGGAGCGTGGGTTGACGACTCTTAGCGACCGTGTCGAGAGTCAATAGGCCTTCCGCTGTGAAACCGGCAGGTAGATTCGCCAGTCTCTGAAAGGTAGCGATAAACAAACCGCCAACGAAGAGCACGAGAAAGCAGAAAGCGACCTGCACCGCGATCAGTGCATGCATCAATGGCCGCCGCATGCGCACGTCGTCCCCACCTTTCAGCGCGCTAATGGGCTTGACGCCCGAAGCGCGTAGCGCCGGCGCCAGACCGAACAGAAGCGTCACCGCGAGTGTCAGCAGCAATCCGAATCCGATTACCCGCCAGTCCGCCGGAAGCACTAAGTGCGCCGGGTTATCCGGTGGATTAATCATGCGAACTACCAAGGGCGCGGACCACCAAGCGAATAACATTCCAATGGCAGCCGCGAGAAATGCCAGGAACGCACTCTCAACCAACACTAACTGCACCAAACGCCAGCGGCCCGCGCCAATGGATACTCTGAGTGCCATCTCTCTCGCGCGTGCCGCCGCCTGGGCCGCCATTAGATTCGCGACGTTGGCGCACGCAATCAACAGAACCAACATCACCAACACGCCGAGCGCCAGCAGAGAACGCTGATAATCCTTCTGCATTTCCGAGACACCCTCCGCAGCGGATTTCAGCAGCATACGGGTCCTGGAGGCTTCGAGAAGGCTCTGAGGGAAGTTAGTGAACCCCTTCTCGCGTTCCTGCTCGCGCGCCTGATATGTAGCGAACAGTTTCTGACGCAGAAGCTCGATGGCAGCACCTGGCCGGGGCCTGACGAACGTCCGGATCCAGAACGAATTGGCGCTGTTGATAGAGCCGGCCTCCATCATGGTGGGAACGAGGATGTCGATCGCCGTTCCGGTTTCAGTGCCGGTAAAACCCTTCGCCGAGACGCCAACGATTCCGTAAAGGTCGTTGCCCGCACGGAACGTGCGCCCGATTACCTTTGGATCGCCGGCAAACCGGCTTGACCAATAGCCATAAGTAAGTACGGCAACAGGACTCGATCCGGGTTTCAGATCGTCATTCTCCGTCAGTACACGTCCCAGAGCGGGCCGAATTCCAAGCGAACTGAACATCCATCCGAAAACGAATTGCCAGTGTGCTTTCTCCATCTCCGCGTCGGACGCGTAAGTGAGGTCCCTTCGCTCCGAATACGAGATGGCGATTAACTCGGCTTGGTCCCTCACCGTTGCGCGTAGCTCGCGGAACAGTGGGTAGGAGCAACTGTCGAATGTTTCGAGTTGGCGTTGTTTGTTGAGTTTTTCGAAAGAAATGGAATAGAGCCGTTGGGGGTCAGCCACGGGCAAAGGCCTTAGGAATAGCGCGTCGATGAGACGGAAAGCCGACGTACATGCGCCGATCCCCAGAGCGAGGGAAAGGATCGCGGCGGCGGAAGTAACCTTGCGCTTCAGGAGTTGGCGCCATCCAAAGATGATATCGGCGCGAAGGGAGTCAAGCCATGTCACAAGTTTGACGTCGCGGCTCTCTTCACGCTGTCTAAGTGGCGAGCCAAAAGCGCGCCTGACTTCGGCCGGATCGCGGCCTTGCTCGATGGCTTCCGCGACGTGCGATTCAAACTCTTCATCGATCTCCCGACTCAGCCGGTCTCCTCGAAATGCGTTTTCGATGCGTGACCACAAAGACATATCAAGCCGTCCTTAAAACACGATTTACAGCCGCCGTCACCGACTGCCAGCGGGACTCTTCGGTTTCGAGCTGCTTCTTGCCGGATGCCGTGAGTTCATACCGCCGCAGCCTGCGCCCCGCTTCGTTTTCGCCCCATTGAGCGCGAATCCACCCCGCTTCCTCCATCCGGTGAAGGGCCGGGTAGAGTGAGCCTTCCTCGGCGCGGAGCACGTCGCCGGACATATCCTGAATGGCGGTCATCAGGGCGTACCCGTGCAAACGCGGCCGCCTCGAAAGAATCTTCAGTACAAGCAAATCGAGGGAACCTTGGAGGGAATCGGGCTTCGCCATACTCAGACATCATAGTACAGAGACGGCTGAGTAATTCGCCGGTTAGGAAAAGGTTTGTCGGTCTTGCGAAACTAGAGAGGATTGTCCTCGCTACTCCAGTTCGCCTTTATTGCGTTCACCTCGATCTTCGTCCTGGTGGACCCCATTGCCGCTGTTCCGACGTTCCTCGCCATGACGCCCGAAGCGGACCGCCGCAGCCGCCGCCACATGGCCATGCGCGCGGCCTGGACCTGCTTTGCGGTACTCGCGGTATTCTCGTTCGCGGGGACCCTGATCTTCAAATTGTTTGGGATCACGCTGGCCGCCTTCAAGATCGCGGGTGGTTTAATCCTGGGGTTGATCGGGCTCGATATGCTGCAGGCCAAGCGTTCACCCACCAAAGAGACGCCGGGCGACGCGGCCGAAGCTATGGGAAAAGAGGATGTCGGCATTGTTCCTCTGGGCATCCCGATGCTCGCCGGCCCTGGTTCCATTTCTTCCGTTATGGTGCTCATGAGCCAGAACTCCGACTGGCCTCACGCGCTGGTGATCTTCTCCGCGATCGCCGTGATTTCGGCGGTGTCCTATGTGGTTCTGGCTGGGGCGGATTGGGTCGGCGGCCATCTGGGCGAAAGCGGAATCCGGATACTCACGCGGATGATGGGGCTTTTGCTGTTGGCGATCGCTGTCCAGTTTATTCTGAACGGAATCCGCGAAGCCGGCGCCCTGCGATAATCTGGGACTTCGCCTTATGAGTATCTTCTATCGCCTGAGTCTGGCTTTTCTCGTCGCATCCTCGCTTTTCGCGGGGGATGTGGAATTGGAAGCAGGCCACCTGTCTAACATCAAGCAACTCACTTCCGGCGGCCAGAATGCCGAAGCCTATTGGTCGCCCGATGGGAAGCGCCTGATCTTCCAATCGACCCGCTCGGGCGGTCAGTGCGATCAGGAATACATCATGAACGCCGATGGGTCGAACCAGCATTTGGTATCCACCGGCAAAGGCCGCACGACCTGCGGCTACTTCCTGCCCGACGGGAAACATATTCTTTATGCCTCGACCCATCTTGGGGGCGACGCATGCCCGCCGCCCGCCGACCGATCCAAAGGTTACTTGTGGGCGGTGTACGCAAGTTACGACATCTTTCTCGCGAACGACGATGGAACCAACCTAAAACGCATTACCGATGCGCCGGGCTACGACGCCGAAGGCACCGTGAACTGGAAAAGGAAGAAGATCCTCTACACCTCAATGGCTTCGGGCGATCTCGATTTGTGGACGATGAACCTGGATGGGTCCGGGAAGAAGCAGATCACCAAGAGCTACGGATATGACGGTGGAGGCGTTTTTTCCCGTGACGGCAAGATGATGGTTTGGCGCGGCAACCACCCTGAAACCGATGAGTTGAAGAAGAAATATGCCGGCTTGTTGAAGGACAACCTGACCAGTCCCATGAAGATGGAACTGTTCGTAGCCGATGCCAATGGGAACAACATCCGTCAGATTACCAATACCGGATGCGCTTCGTTTGCCCCCACGTTTACGCCGGACGGGAAACAGATTTTATTCTCCTCGAACATGCACGATTGCGATGGCCGCAAGTTCGAGCTTTACATCATCAACGTGGATGGCACCGGACTTAAGCGTGTGACCGACTACGACACTTTTACCTCATTCCCAGAATTCTCGCCGGACGGCAAGACGCTAGTGTTCGTTACCGATTGGAAAGCCTCGGCGCGGTATGAGTTTAATGTATTTACGGCGGATTGGAAGTAGATGAAGCGCATAGGTTGGTTGGGCCTTTGCGCCGTGATGGCGCTGGCATCGGATATGGCGCCGGATCGCTATATGGGGTATGTCCGGTTTCTCGCGTCGCCGGAACTTAAGGGGCGCCGCACAGGGACACCGGAGTGCGACCGGGCCGCGGAATATATCGCGGAACAGTTCAAGAAGGCGGGCCTGCAACCAATCGGCGGCAGTTACTTTCAGCAGTATGAGGTTACTGCAAAAACGGGACTCGGAAAAAATGACGCCTTAGTGATTCTTGGTACGAAAAAATCGGAACCTCTTCGGGAAACCGTGGATTTTGTTCCATTGAACCTGAGTGGAAACGGCTCCGTGAGCGGGCAGGTTGTGTTTGTGGGCTATGGTATCAGCGCACCGGAATATCGTTACGACGATTACTCCGGAGTGGATGCTGACGGCAAGGTGGTATTAGTGCTGAGGCATGAGCCCAAGGAACTGGCGGATAAGAATCAACTGGCGGATTCAGGAATCGAGAGTAAGGTGGTGAATGCAAAACTGCATGGCGCGCGCGGCGTGCTGCTGGTAAACCGCCCTTCCGATGACGATACGCTGGACAAGTTCAGGCTGCTGACGGCGACTGGAGATTACGGGATCGTGGTGGACCAGATCGCCACGTCCGTGGCGAATGAGTTACTCGCTCCCGCGCATGAGAGCGTCGCGCAGGTCGTCGGAGAAATAGACCGCGAGACGAAGCCGCGCCCGTTTGCCATTCAGGATGTAAAAGCGGAGTTGCGTGTTGACTTGACGGAAGAGAAGCGCGCCACCAGAAACGTGCTGGGCTATCTACCCGGTGAAACGCCGGAATACATTGTGATCGGGGCGCACTATGATCACCTTGGTCTCGGCGAGCAGGACTCGCTGGACCCTTCCATGACCGGTACTGTGCATCCTGGCGCGGACGACAACGCTTCAGGCACTGCGGGCGTGATGGAACTGGCCGGGCATTTTGCGCGGATGGGAAAACAGAAGCGCGGCTTCCTGTTCCTTTGCTTCTCGGGCGAAGAAGAGGGACTTCTGGGGTCGGCCTGGTATGTGAATCATCCTTTGAAGCCGCTGGCCGATGCCGCGGCGATGATCAACATGGATATGATTGGCCGCTTACGCGATAACAAGGTTTACGTGGGTGGAATGGGTACGGGTTCGACGTTCAAACCCATCGTGACCGCAGCCACGGACAAAGAGCATTTCGCGGCGGATGAATCGCAAATGGGCGGCTATGGCGCCAGCGACCATACTTCATTTACGACCAAGCAGATTCCGACGCTCTTCTTCTTCTCGGGACTGCATAGCGATTATCACAAGGCGAGCGATACAGCGGATAAGATCAACGCCCCCGATGCCATCCGCCTGCTGGACGAGGTTGCGGATATTTCGGAGTCTCTTGCCGAGGCCCCACAGCGGCCCGAGTTCATTCGTGTGCAGGAGCCGGCGCACGCGGGCAGCGTTTCTTCATCGGGGAGTTCCGGCTATGGTCCTTACTTCGGAAGCATTCCGGATTTCGGCGGTCCGGCGAACGGGGTGCGGTTTTCGGATGTGCGGGATGGGTCGCCGGCGGCGAAGGCCGGGTTCAAGGCAGGAGATGTGATGGTGGAGTTTGACGGGAAGCCGATTCAGAATCTCTATGATTTCACCTACGCGCTCAGGGCCCATAAGCCGGGGGATACCGTGAAGGTGAAGGTGTTGCGGGATGGGAAGCCGGTTGAGGCGGATGTGTTGTTGACGAAGCGAAACTGACGTGAAAGTTTCACGTCAGTTGCTGGGCAAGCGGAAGACTTCGATCCCTGGAGAACTAATGATCGTTTCATTCTCCGTATCGAATTTCCGTTCCTTTTCTTCCGAGGAAACCTTCTCGCTCGTGGCAAGCAATCGTTTGACCGGCCATGAGCGGCACCTCGCTGACATCCCCGATTCCAAGGAGAAAGTGCTTCGAACCGGTGTACTTTATGGAGCGAATGGGGCAGGGAAATCGAACCTGTTCAAAGCTCTTCGATACGTGAAGGAAGTGGCGTTGGGCAGGAGGGAGAAGAACGGCGGGACTGGTCGGGAGGCATTTCGGTTCGGGGAGATGGAGAATGAGCCCTCGACATTTGATTTGCAATTTATTGTGGAGAGCCGGCTCTACCGATTCGGGTTCAAGGTTGATGATCGGCGAGTCATTGAAGAGTGGCTCGCCCATGTGGATGGCGGACGGGACAGGACGCTTTATGAGCGTGTCACCAACGGCGACGGCAGGGTCACGGTCGAGGCAAAGGGCCACAAGGAAGGGGGCGAGAAACTCTCGGCGCTCGCCGAGGTGGGTGGACCTAGAAATCAATCATTCCTGGCCACGATAGGCGCGACGCTGGATGCTTCGGAAATTGGCCCTGAGCTAGGAGCGATTCTGGCGTGGTTCAGACGTAGATTGGTTCTGGTCGGACCTGGGGAGTCATTCGCCCCAATTGGACATCTGCTAAGCAGCAGTCCCGGTCTGCTTGACTTCGCCGGCGATTTCCTTAAGGACGCATCCACGGGAGTCGACCACCTCGAGGTGACGAAGCAAGAGATCCCGGACGATGAGTTAGACAGATTCACGCGGATCTTGGCCGCCCTCGGCGAGACCGCGGAGGACGGCACCGCCGTTGCCGCACGAGGTGATGGAGAGGAGTTTCTGCTCGAAGGAAAGCGATATTACCGCATCACTGTTCAATCGGCTCACAAGGATCAAAATGAAAAGGTAACTCCGTTTGGACTATCCGAGGAATCCGACGGGACAAGACGCCTACTCAGCCTCATTCCAGCCCTCTACCATTTGCAAAATAGCATCGGGGTGTACTTTATCGATGAGATCGACCGCAGCTTACATCCGATTTTGGTGTGGAAGTTCCTTGAATTCTTCCTGAGGGCGGGAGGACGGCAGATTATCTTTACGACGCATGAGTCGAATCTGTTGGACTTGGATTTGCTGCGGCGTGATGAAATCTGGTTTGCGGAGAAAGACGACAAGGCCGCCACGCACCTCTATTCACTGATGGATTTCAAGGTTCGAAACGATCTCGAAATCCGTAAACACTACCTGCAAGGACGTTTCGGAGCGATACCGTTCCTGGGTAATCTTGATCGCTTGATTGAGAAAGGGCAGCCCGTGTGAGTCTGGTCCAGCGGAAAGCGAGACCGCTGACGCGAGACGCAGGTGGTCTGCGGGACGACCGGCTATTCCTCGTTGCATGCGATGATACTTACGCGCCGAAGCAGTATTTCGATTTCTTCGGTTCACTCGGGTGAAGATCCATGTGGTTCCGGCGGAGGGCGGAAGATCCGCCGCCGGACACGTGCTTGACCGCCTGCTGGATTTCGAACACGAAGCCGACGATGTTTCGTGTCCGTAATCACGGAAGCGAGGCGGCAAGGAGTTCACGTCGCTGTGAGTAAACCCTGCTTTGAGTTCTGGCTTCTTTTGCACCATGTCGAGGAATCTCAGATGGCTGCTCTGTCGAGCGCCAGGGAAGTCGAACTCGCCCTTCGCTCGCAATTGGGACGATACAACAAGACCAACCTTAGATCTGAAGATTTTCCCATCGCGTCCGTCGTGGAAGCATGCTCCAGAGCCGGGAGATTAGACGCATCGGTTGCCGGTGGCGAGATTCCGAGCGAAAACACCAGCCGCGTTTATAAACTGTGGAAAGCGCTCCCATCGCAGCTCCCCACGGAACTGACGAGCCTCGGCGCCTGACCTATCGCAAAATCCCACCACCCTCGGCATCCTGTTCCTGGCATGGCTTCGCTCCACTGAGATGCGTTCGACCGAAAACCACGCACGCCGAGGCTCCGCGGCTACCGCAGCGTCAAATCGCCCGCCATCAAATGTGCGTGCAGCGTATACTTCCCCTTCGGATTATCCTGCGAGAAACTCCGGAACAATCCGTCCTTGTTGACGTTGAACACGGAGGCAACGATATTGCCGGCCAACAACGACACATCTACATGACGGTAGTCCGCCGGGTCGCCCACGCCAATCTGTAAATCGCCGGCATAAAGCTCAATATCCTTGTCGCCGGTGACATTGAAAACCTTCATGTCGCCAGCCTTTGAGCGCACGTAGAGATTACTCCGGCGCGGCACTTCGATCCGGAAGTGAGCGCCGGAATGATTCGTGGAGCCGCCCTCGATTTCGAGAGTGCCCGAACCGCCGCCGCCGTGGAAGTGTATCGAAATGCGGCCCAAATCCTCATCGGTGTGGCTCGTTGTACATGTTACGCGCACGGTGGAGACGTCGGCGCCGGAAATGTCGGTATCGCCGGGGCGGACACGAATCGAGAGCTTTCCGCCTGCCGGAAAGCCGGTTTGAAAAGCCTGATCGCAGCGGCCGGACGTGTCGGCGAAGACCGGCGCGACGGCCAGAATGAGGCTCAGGAAAGTGAGAATTGCGCGCATTTCATCAACAGATACGATTGGGGCTGCGCCCGAGTTCGCACGAACGTGAACAGACTTTAACCGCCCAAAGCGCGCGTCCGGTGAAATCTCTCGGTATATTTAGACGTAAATAGAAGATTGGAAGGGATCTACTTGACGCAAAACACTCAGGACGGCGGTGTGGGTGGTCTGACGGTCGGCAAGCTGAGCGGCCAGTCGGTAATCGGCGAACTGCTTCGAAATATGGAACTGGGGCGCTTCGATCTTGCGTATAGTGTCTTGCTGCCCTGCGTGTTTAGCGTTTACCTCAATCCCGACGACCATGCGCGGCTCAGTGGTGTGTTCGGGCTCATCGCAGACGACGCTCGTAAGGCGTTGCGCAACCGGGTCGCCCAGCTCAACAGGCGGCCAAGCGTGCTTGGCGTGAACCTCGGAAAAGCTCCGAAGGAGTATAAGATCGCGTGCCGCGATTGGGTCATCGATTTCCTTTCCAATGTGGAAGTGCCGCTGGGGGATGTGGAGATTCACTCCGAATTGAACGAGACTGTGGAACCCGGCTTCCGTGGGACGAAGACCACTTTGATGAACCGCGAGCCCTCTGTGACGGGGCAGGTTCGTACGGTTTTGCCGGCCTCGCAGACGCGCAAGTCGGCCGACGCGGTCTTCGCCGAGATCCAGTACGTTGACGATTCCGGGCCGCAGACGTTCCTGATGACGCAGAATCAAGTTGCGGTGGGCCGGGGCGGGGAAGGCCAGTTGATGGAACTGGCACTGTACGCCAGCGATGACGTTTCGCGTGAGCATTTACAGTTGCGGCGCGACCCGGGTACGGGTGTGTTTCTTATCATTGATAAAAGCACGAACGGTACGTGGCTGAACGGGAAGCGGATCAAAAAGAACGCGGAAGAGCCGCTGCCGGATGCGGCTGAGATCGGACTGGCCGAGGTTTTAACGCTTTCGTTTCGCGCGCGGAGATAGAACGTGTACGGCATGCATATCCCGGTGGTCATCGCGTTCGCGTTGTTTGCGGCCGTGCTGTGGATAGCGAACCGCAGGGGGCGCCGTTCATGAGCCGGACCACGACCCAATGGCGCGCCGGGCTGGCTTCCGACGTGGGACGCCAGCGCACCAGCAACGAAGACCGCGCGCTTGCCGATGAGGCCAATGGAGTCTTTCTGGTGGTTGATGGGATGGGCGGCCACGCGGCAGGCGAGAAGGCCGCGCAAATCGCCGTCGAAACGATTCCCCAGGAACTCGAGCGACTGCGCGGCGAGACCGAACCGCGCATCCGGCAGGCGATTACAACCGCAAACAACGAGATCTTTAATCTGGCGCGCGAGCGCCCCGAGTTGACAGGAATGGCCTGCGTACTGACGCTGGCGGTGGCTCACGGGGACAAGCTCACGGTGGGACACGTAGGTGATTCACGCCTTTACCTGGCGTGGACGGGGCGCCTGCGCAAGCTCACTTCAGATCATTCCCCAGTCGGCGAAAAAGAAGATCGCGGCGACTTAACCGAGGAAGAAGCCATGCATGACCCGCGCCGGAATGTGGTGTTCCGCGATGTGGGTTCGCGCCCGCACGCGCCCGCCGATGACGAATTCATCGAAACTCGCAGCTATCCGTTTCGACCGGACGCGGCGTTTCTGCTGTGTACCGACGGATTGAGCGACGTGCTGACTTCGGCGGAGATGAATGCGGTTGTGCAGCGCTACGACGGCGACCCGCAGCGAGTGGTGGACGAACTGGTGGATGCCGCAAACGAGGCCGGGGGCAAAGACAACATCAGCGCGGTCTTCGTGGCGGGGCCGGAGTTTGTGGGGACTGAGGTACGCCCATCGATGGAAGCTCGAAGCCGCCATTCAATCACGCGCATGCGACGCGGTGGCAGGTGGAAGCGAGTGCTGGGCGCGTGCCTGTGGATGCTCATCGGAATCGTGCTGGGAGCCGCAGGCTGGACACAGGTGGAAAAGTACCTGCCTGCGCCTTCGGTTGCTCCGGCTGTAACTGCAGAGCCGCCGGTCGTCGTTCGCGTGAATGCGAGCGACCCTCGCGCCTTGCGGACCGCGATCGTGAGCGCGCGTCCCGGTGATGTGATCGAAGTTCCAAAGGGCGCCTTTCTGGGACCTCTGGAATTGAAGGATGGAGTGAGTGTGGTCAGCGAAGCTCCGGGCGAAAGCGTGATTCGTCTGGAGGGCGTTGCGCCGGGCGCAGTGGCCGTGGCGGCCCGCAATATAAACGGCGCCCGGCTCAGCGGATTCCGTATCGAAGGTGGACTGTTGATCCAGGGCGCTGCTGTTGACATCGTCGACGATGACATTACCGGAGCGAACGACTGCGGCGTGCACATCGAGGGCGGCGCCGGGACGACCCTGCGCGCCAACTTCATTCACGAAAATGCAGGCTGCGGCGTCCTGATTGAGGGCGGGGCGAGTCCGCGGTTGACCGGCAATCGGATAGCGAGGAATGGAACGGAAAAGCGTCCCGTGCGAGCGGGCGTGGAGATCTATTTGCCCTCTCTGCCGGCTCTGTTGAATAACATGTTCGAAGGAAATGGACCGGCGATCGCAGGCGATATCCCGCCGCAGACAATAGCCAAGCTGCTGCGCGCCAATATCGTTATCGGGACCGGACAGGGAGCTTCAAGGTGAGTACAGTTGCGGTCCAAAAGAAACGCTTCGGGCGCTATGAGATTATCCGCAAGCTGGGCCGCAGCATGACCGATGTGTATCTGGCCTATGATGAGCGCCTGGGACGCAACGTCATCCTGAAGTTAGTCGAGGAATCGCAGGACGATTTCACGAAACTGATCATTGAAGCGGAAAGGCGCGGCGCACTGATTCAAAGCGACCTTCATCGCATCGACCCGCGCATTCTTGAAGTGTACGAGTGTGACGAAGCCGATGGCTGCTTCTTCGTTTCGATGGAGTATTTTGAAGGCCGCAATATCGCCGAGATTCTGCATACCGAACGCCGGTTCGATGCCAAGCGCGCGGCCACCTATGCGGCGGAGACGCTCAGCCAGCTCGATCGCCTGCATTCGTTTATGAGCGATCTAAACGGCAAGAAGTGCGCCGTGGTGCACGGAGACATCAAGCCATCGAACATTCAAATTGGGCGCAATGACGAAGTGCGCTTGCTTGATTTTGGAATCGCGAAGGTCATCTCTTACACGCGTAATCTCACTCAGCACAACATGGGCAGCCCCACTTACTGCTCGCCGGAGCGTCTGGCTAAAGGGGAGGTGGACGCGCAGTCCGACCTTTGGGCGCTTGGAGTGAGTTTGTATGAGATGGTCTCCGGATGCCCGCCCTATCAAGCCCAGGATACGCGCAAGCTCGAAAATCTGATCCAGTCCAAACGCCCGCCGCGTTCCCTGCCGGATGACTGTCCACGCGCGCTGGCGGCCATTATTAAGAAGGCTCTGGCCGCCGATATCGCACGACGATACCCTTCAGCTGTGGAGTTTGAAAGCGATCTGCGCGCCTTTATTCAAGACCGCGCGACCCAGGCCACGTTGGATAAAAAGCCGGCCTGGGGCGGCAACACCACTGTTCAAAAGTTCCGGCCGGAAGTGGTGGAAGTGCAGCCACGGACGCGCAGAATGGGTCGTGATTTCGGCCAGTTGAAAAACGCCTACTACTTAGTCCGGCATTTGAACTGGATGCGGGCGAGCGCCATTCTCTTCGCGGTGCTGTCGATCTTTCTGGCGTTCTATCTGGTGGGACGGGTTCGTGATGAAATCTGGCGAACGCGCGTTGCAACGGACTACTCGCGTGCCAGCGTGGCGGAGATCAATGCGGATTGGGCGAGTTACCGCAAGCTGAAACAGAGGGACGCGTTTTTGGGACGGTTTTCGCCGGCCGAGTCCCAGGGACAATCGCTGCGCACCAGCTTTCTCTCCGCGGCCGATGATGTATTGGAAGACTATCGGAACAGCTCCGATCAGTCGTTGACGGATTTTGATTGGGAGAAAGCGCAGGTTCTGGTGCGCCATGCGCTTGAAGTTCAGCCGAATGACCGCGCGTCGCAGGGCAAAGCCGCTTTGATCGATGGATACCTGAACCTATCCCGGAACCCCAATCTGCCCAAGGCCGGGGCCAGTGAATCGGAGTTTCAGAAGGCGGCGAAGTTACTGCCGCGCGATCCGGATGCGCATTTGGCGCTCGCCAGGTTGTATGTTTACTCGTATCAGAATATCGGACGCGCGTTGGCGGAGTTGCATCTGGCGGAACGATTAGGCGTGAAACTCGGGCCGCGCGAATCGGAAGAGAAGGCGGACGGGTATCTGCTGCGCGCTGAATCCGAGCTGCGGCTGGCGGCGCAGGCATCTGAGAATTCCGGAGATGACGAAGCCCGGAGACTGCGGCTGGGAGAGGGTGATCTGAAGCGCGCGAGGGATCTTTACGAGCCGATTATCGGGTTCTCGGATGTGAACGACAACTTGAAACGGCTGGATGATGACGAATCGCGGCTGGATAAATTGAAAGCAGCGCTGCCCGCCGCCGCGCCGCCCACACCGGCCGCGTCGCGCAGCAAGAGTAAGAAGTCCTCTTTCCGGTGGCCATGGCGATGAACAAATGGGAATAACGGCATGGCGATAACCAGGAGCTCGGAACGCGCCGTAGAAATCCGCATCCGTGAAGAGAAGCTTTCATTGCCGGAACGCAACCGGGAACTCCCGTTTCTGCTCTGCGCTTCGTTGCTGGTGATCAGCGGACTCGCTCTGGTTTACACCGGAAAGACGCAAAGCTTCGCGGCCGACCAGGCGCGTCTTAAGAATGGCGAACTGCTGAACTTGAACGCCAATCCGGATGCGGAGCACATTGCGCCATTCCTTTTGAACTTCCGGGATGAGCAGGATCGCGCGCGTGCGGCCCAGCGCGTCCGCGACTTACTGTTGAACTCGGGACCGGTTCCGAATGTGGGAGCTTTGGCTAGATTGCGAGTCAGCCGTAAGGTGTCCTTGTTGCCGATCGCGAAGGTCAAACCGTTACTCGTGGTTCGCACTCCGGATGAGTATCGAAAGCTCTTTCTGCTTTGGTGTGGAGCGTATCTGGCGTCTTTCTGGATCGTCCACTTACTCTGGCGATGGCGGAAGTTTGCGGGTGACCCGGCGGTATTGCCTGCGTTACAACTCATCACGGGGATGGGACTGATCCTGGCGGTAAGTTTGCGCGATCCACTGCGCGATTCTCTGGATTTTAAGAAATTCGCATGGGGATGCGCGGCCGGATGCGCCGTTCTGTTGCTGCCGCTGTTCAAAGCATTTCAATACAGGCATTTCACGCGCTTCATCTATACGCCGCTCTTACTCAGTCTGGCCTTGTTCGCGCTGCTGCTGCTGAAAGGATCGGGACCCACCGGCAGCGATGCCAAAGTGAACCTGGGCCCGTTTCAGCCGGTTGAACTTATCAAGGTGCTACTGGTTTTCTTTCTCGCAGGGTACTTTTCGCGTCGCTGGGAATGGCTGCGCGAACTCCGCGAACGCAGGCTGGTGCCGCTTTGGGTGCGCTGGCCGGAGATTCCCCGCCTTTCGCACATGCTTCCGGTTATGGTGGGCGTGAGCGTTGCGCTGGGCATGTTCTTTGTGTTGAAAGACATGGGCCCGGCACTGGTTCTCGGAGTCCTTTTCCTGGCCATGTTCGCCGTGGCCCGGGGACGGTTTGGGCTCGCCCTTCTCGGTATCGTTCTATTGGTCGGCGGCGTCACGGTAGGCTACCGGTTGGGCGCGCCTGCCACTGTTGTGGACCGCATCAACATGTGGCTTTCCCCTTGGGATAACAGTGTTCACGGGGGCGATCAGATTGCCCATTCACTCTGGGCCTTCTCAACCGGCGGCCCGTGGGGCTCTGGGCCAGGACGCGGCGATCCGTCGATGATTCCGGCGGGACATACGGATCTGGTGCTTTCTTCAATTGGCGAAGAGTGGGGATTTCCCGGTACGTTGACGGTGTTTCTTCTGCTCGGTTTGCTGGTCTATCGGGCATGCCGTATCGCGCGCGAGGCTCCCGATGAATACGGAACCTTCCTCGCGTTTGGTTTGGGCATGCTGGTGGCGCTCGAGATGCTTCTCATCTCCGGCGGGGTGCTGGATGCGATTCCGCTTTCCGGCGTTGTGTCGCCTTTCCTGAGTTCGGGAAATACGGCAATGCTGGCGAACTTTCTCATTTTCGCCATTCTACTGGGCATTTCGAGCCAGACCCCACGCCTGCGAGGACGAACGCTGCTGCCGTTTCGGAAGCCGATCTATGCCATTGGTTGTGTTCTCGGCGCGCTGGCGTTTACTCTGGTCGCGAAAGCCGCATATTTCCAGACCGTAGTCGATGATCGGATGCTGATTCAAGACGCGAAAGTATTCGCCGATGACGGAGTCAAACGGCCTCAACATAACCCCCGATTGAATTCGTTGATGCGCCAGATTCCGCGGGGCGACGTGTACGACCGCAACGGCGTGTTACTCGCCACCAGTAACTGGGATGAGTTGGAGAAACAGCGCAAGGGCTATGAAGCGCTCGGCATTTCGATCGACCAGGCGTGTTCGCGGCTCGAGAGCCGGCACTATCCCTTCGGGCCGTTGACCGAACATATGCTGGGCGATCTGCGGACCGGCGAAAAGTTTCATGCGACGAACGCATCATTAGTGGAACATGACTCGAATGCGCGGTTACAAGGTTATGGAGATCTGAAAGAGCTTGCGCCACTCGTCAGATACCGGCACTATCCCGATTACCCGCCATTGCGCGGGCTCCGCGACCGCAACCGCGATGTGAAAACCTCGATCGATATCCGCCTGCAGGCGAAACTCGCGGAGATCATGGAACGGCGCGTAGGCAGCCAGAACGGGAAAGGCGCCGCCGTGGTGATGGACCCGCGTTCGGGTGATGTGCTGGCTATGGTGAGTGCTCCGAGCGGCGCCGCGTCTCCGGATGAGTTGCTCGACCGCGCACGCTATGGACAATATCCACCGGGTTCCACCTTTAAACTGGTGACAGCGATGGCGGCGCTGCGTTTGAATCCGGAACTGGAGAAGAAGACTTACTCTTGTGTCCGGTTAGGTGACGGGCGCGTAGGTACGCGCATCCCCGGTTGGAACAGGCCGATTCGCGATGACGTGAAGGACCACGCCCACGGAACGATCGACATGGAGCATGCGATTGTGGAATCGTGCAACGCCTACTTCGCGCAGTTGGGAGTCTTCAGCGTCGGTTCAGACAAGCTGCGGCAGACGGCGGAGTTGCTCGAGATTCCACCGGGCGATGAGAAAGAATTCAAACATATGCTGCCGTTTTCGTCTTATGGGCAAGGGCCCGTTCTGGTGACGCCTTTCAAGATGGCGCGTGTTGCGGCGACGGTGGCCGCCGGGGGGAATATGCCGCAAGGCCGATGGGTGATCGATGAAACAAATTCGCGTGTAAACGCCCCGGTGCCCATTTTGGCCGCGAAAGAAGCAAAGTTCATTGCTGAGGCGATGCGCGGCGTGGTGACGAGCGGCACGGGCAGAAGCGTGATGGACGGCCTGAATGTTCCGTCTGCCGGCAAGACGGGGACCGCGCAGGTGGAAGAGGGCGAGCCGCACTCCTGGTTTGCGGGGTTCGCTCCGTATGGGGATGCTCCGGGGCGCCAGATTGCCTTCGCGGTGATTGTGGAGCATGGTGGTTACGGCGCGAAGGCGGCTGCGCCCATTGCGCGAGAGATCATAGAGACTGCGCGCGACCTTGGCATGATCCAGGGCCCGGTGGAGGGCAGGAAATAACGTGGCAATCTCCGACGTCTTTGAAAAGCTGGGGAAGGCGATTTTCGAGAATCCGTTCTCGGCCTCGCGGGTATCGGAAGAAGTTCCGGAAATGGCGGAGATCCGCCTGGCCGCGCTGGATGCAATCAAGAGCAAAAGCCATCGTGTTTCGGGTAAGATGGTGTTCCCGTTCAATGTGGTGCGCATCCATCTGAGCGGCGTTCCGGAGAAACAGGCCGAGACGTTCCAGAGTGAATTTCTCTCGAAGTATTTCGAGGAGGAATTACGCGCCGGTCTGGTGCGTTCCAGCTACCGCTTTCCTGGAGACTTGCGGGTTGAAATAGAGACATCGCCCACGATGCCGGGTCCGAAGGAGAACTGGATCCGGGTGGAGACGGAGACCGTCGCGCCGCCTGCGCTCGAAGCGGCGGAGGTGACTGCGAGCGTGCCCGTCCTCGTGATCGTGCAGGGCGCCGCAAACGTCACGGAACTACAACTGGAAAAGCTCCGCACGAATATTGGCCGCACCATTGATGTCTATAAGTCGGAAGGGCCATCACGCCGGAATGACTTAGCGTTCGAGGAAGATACCGAAGTCAATCGTTCCGTGTCGCGGGAGCATGCGCATCTCATGTGGGACAAAAAGTCGGGCGAGGTTCGGATCTTTAACGATCGCTGGTACAAGATGGGCACGGATTCCGAGGCGAATTGCGGAATCTGGATTGTACGTGAGGGCTTGAGTCAGCCGATTCATCGGAACGCCCGCGGGGTAGCTCTAAAGGTGGGAGATGAGATTCATTTGGGTCGAGCGATTGTGGGATTTGTGCTGCGGTGAAGCGCAGCGCGCTACCCCAAAGCCCTTAACGCACCCGCGATCAGATGCGTGGTGCCTTCATACGGATCGCCGTCTGAATCCCACTCAATCGAGAAATACCCCTGATAGCCCGCCTGCTTCGCGATGGCGAAGGTCTTGTCCAGATCTACCCGATACAGCTTTCCATTATCCGTTTCGATTTCCTTCACGTGACTAATTGTGTAAGCGTGCTGGAACATGGCAGTTACGGCGCGGTAATTATAATCCTCGCCCTTATTGAGTAGCATCGAGTTACAGAAATCCGGCAGGCCACGAAGCCACGGAGTCTTCGCGCGATCCATTACATCGACCAGATAGAAAGCGTCCTCGCTGGCGGGGTCGTCGTTCTCCAGATTGATCACGATGTTCTTCTTCTGTCCGTAATCGGCGACTTGCCGCAGGCTTCCCGCCGCCAGATCCACGTCCGGCTTCATGCCTCGTACGGCCTGTACATGCACGCGGATGCCCGGCGAACCAATCGCCACTGCGACATCCACCCACTTATTCGCGTTCTCAATCGCGGTCTTTCGCTTCGCTTCGTCCGGGTCGTAAAAGCTTCCATGCAGCCGGCCCACCGGGATATCCACCACGTGTGTACCGGTTGCGTCCAGCGCTTTGCGGAACTCATCCAGATACGCGGCGTCCGTACTGGGGAAGTGTTCGTCCAAAGGTTCGATACCGAACACCCGAAAGCGATCGACCACCATCTTAGGGAAGTCAACCAGCTTCATCTTCCCTTTACGAGGATCTACATCCTTACGGAATGGATAGGACGCAACCGCCAGCCGGTCTCGCGGCGCAGTAGGGAACTGGATTGCGGGCGCAGCGGTCTCCGAGCCGAAGGCGGAAACGGCGACTAAGCCAAGAAATTCACGCCGCTTCATTTCGAACCCGCGTTGCCGAGCGCCGGACCGGAGGGCAACTCGCCTGCGTAGTCCTTCATCTGCATCGTATTGCCTTTATAGTCTTGATCCTCAATGCCGATTTTCGAAGTATAGTATGCTCGCACGGCGGCGCTCTTGATCTCGTGAAAGAACATTTCCTCGGGAGTCTTCGGTTTTTCCTCGTCGCCGGCCATCGTGGAAACCACTTCCTCGCGCTGCTTCGGCGTCGCCGCCAGAAAGCCAACTTCGTTCGTCTTCATGGATAACTTATCCACCAGGGCGATGCCGGCGCGGGTCTTCTGCCTTTGATCATCGTCAAAAGCTTCGGCGAGTTCCCGATCGAGATACACGGCCACCTTTGCCGCCTTTGCGCCGCCGCTTTTTTCATCCGCCGGAATCAGGATTTCGGTGAGCTCATCTACAATCGCGAACTCATCTGGAGTGAAGAACAGATGTGGGCTTTGCGCCCGCATAGCCGACACCGCGACCGCCGACCCGGCCGCGAACTTGAATAGCTCGCGCCTTTTCATTTCGATACTCATGCCAGGTTTCCTTTCCCCAACTGATCCGCCAGATAATCACAACTCCGCCAGCATAACGCCATGATGGTCCAGGTGGGATTCTGATTGGCCGCGCTCACGTGCGTGCTGCCATCAACCACGAAAAGGTTCTTGACGTCGTGCGATTGCTGGTGCTGATTCACCACGCTCTTTTTCGGATCGGAGCCCATGCGCGATGTGCCCATTTCATGGATGGACCAGCCTTCGGTGAGCACTTCATCGTCAACACCGACGATCTGAATTCCCGCGTCCTCAAACATCTGTTTCGCGCTCTCCGTCATATCCTTAGCCATTTTTCGTTCGTTGTCGCCAAACTTATAGTTGAAGCGCAGTACCGGAATACCCCAGCGGTCTTTCTGCTCGGGATCGATTTCGACATAGTTCTCATACCGCGCCAGCACTTCCCCGAAGCCGCCCATGGAAATGAAGGCGCCCGCGTGATCGCGCACGCTCTTCTTGAAGTCCTTGCCGAACCCGCTAGTCGAGAACGCGTGCCCGGGGAACATGCCCTGGCCGCTTTCTCCTTCAAACCCATAACCGCGAATGAAGTTCGGATTCTTCTCCGTCAGGTTGCGGAAACGGGCGAGATAGAAACCGCCGGGGCGCCCGTCGTCAAGCGTGTGCGGCTTGCCGACTAAGTCTTTAATCAAACCCGTCACGCCAGGCCCCATCACGTGTTCGCAGAAGTTATGCCCCACGTGCCCGCTGGAATTCCCGATCCCATTGGGATAAGTGGTGGACTTGGATAACATGAGAAGCCGCGCAGTCTCCAGCGTGGATGCCCCCAGCAACACCGTCTTCGCCTTCACTTGGTAAGTCTGCTTCGTGACGGAGTCGATGAAGGAAACGCCGCTCGCGAGGCCGGTGTTCTTATCCACCGTCACTTCGTAGACGGTGGCATTCGTGCGAATGCTGAGATTCCCTGTGTCAAATGCCGGATAAATCAGCCCCGTAGGGGAATCGAATGCTGCGTGAATATCGCAGCCGCCCACCCGTCTGTTGCACGCGCCGCGGCCCAGGCATTTGGATCGGTACTTATTCCCTTTGATCCCGTCCGTCGTCACTCCGGCGCGATAAGGCGTAGCGACGCGGCCTTGCTTTGCCATGGCTTCGCGGAACATCATCTCGCCTTTGTTCAAGCGATAAGATCGCTGGAACTTACTATCCGGAAGGTACGGCAGATTCTCCTTCATTCCCGCGATGCCCAGCGTCAGGTCCACGCGATCATAGTAAGGTTCGATGTCTTTATATTCAATAGGCCAGTTCTCGCCAAATCCATCGCGAGACGCCGCTTTGAAGTCGTAGTCGGAAAGGCGCAGAGCCAGACGCCCCCAGATAGCTGTCTTTCCTCCCAGCAACCGGGCGCGCACCCATGCGTAGGGCGTTCCCGTGGTGGGGTTGTCCTTCTCATCCACCACAATGTTCTTCGAATAATCCGAACCGCCCCAACCCTGCACATACGAGTAAACGTGGTTGTAGGGCATGCCCTTGGCATAGGGCCGCGGACGCACGGTGTATTCATTGTGAGTGAGCGCGTGATCGTCAGGCGGCATTTCGCCGCGCCGCGGGTGCTGATAGGGCCACTCCATCGATTTCAGCTCTTTCTCGATGGGTTGCTTGCGTCCGGCTTCGAGCAGCAGAACGTTGAGTCCGTGTTTCGTGAGGACGTAGGCAGCCATTCCGCCCGCTGCGCCCGACCCGACGATAACAGCGTCGTATGTTTTGCTCAGGTCCGCTGTCGGCTGCTCAACTTCCGGTTCGCTCCGCATGATTTGAAACAAAGTGTTCGCGCCCCTTGCGCTTCTAAAATCATATGACACGCTAAACGCTGGCGCGCTCCAACCGCGGCGTGAGGGCTTGAATGGCGCAGAAAGCCAGAATGTATGCCGAGCCGGCGATCGCAAATATCGGGCCGTACGCTCTGTGCGAAGCATCAAGCCAAGGGCCGATAAACAGGGCGGACAGAGTCCCGCTCATTGCGCCCGCGAGCCCGCCGAGGCCCACCACCGAACCCACCGCTTTGCGTGGAAACAGGTCGGACACCAGTGTATAGAGATTGGCCGACCATCCCTGATGCGCCGCCGCCGCCATGCTGATCAGCACGACCGCGGTCCACAGGTTTCGCGTCCAGAAGATAGCGATTACCGGCATCGCGCCAAGGGCGCAAACCAGCATGGAGAGTTTCCGCGCCGCATTCGCGCCGAAGCCGCGAGACATAAATGCGGTCGATAGACCACCGCCCAGGATAGATCCGACGTCGGCCGCAATGTAAATGGCAATCAGCGGCGGACCTAACTGGTCGATTCGCAGATGGTAACTCCGGTTCAGGAAGGTCGGAATCCAGAAGAGATAGAACCACCATGCGGGGTCCGTCATGAACTTGCCTACCGCGAAAGCCCAGGCCTGGCGGGTACCAAGTAACCGAAGATATGCGATGCGGTGTGCCGGGTCCGGCGGCTCGCAGGACTGTATATACGCCAGTTCTGTTTTCGAGACGTCCGGATGCTGCGCGGGGTTTCGGAAGTAGGACAGCCAAACCGCGATCCAGACGAGATCCAGACCGCCGGTTACCAGGAACACCGACTGCCATCCCAGGCGCAGGGCCACGAAGGGAACCAGGAGCGGCGCGACCATTGCGCCGACGTTGGAACCGCTGTTAAGAATGCCTGTGGCCAATGCGCGCTCTTTCTCGGGGAACCATTCCGCGACCGCTTTGATGGCGGCGGGGAAGTTGGCCGATTCACCCAGCCCAAGGCCGAATCGCGCCAGCATGAACTGGAACGCCGTTCGCGCCAGCGCATGTGACATGGATGCCACACTCCAGATGGCGGCGGCTATCGCATAGCCGGTGCGCACTCCTACGCGGTCGATCAGTCTCCCGGCCTCGGGCATCATCAGCGCATAAGCCAGTTGGAACGCGAAAACCATATGGCTGAAGTCGGTCTCGCTCCAGCGCATATCCCGCTCCAGCATTGGCTTGAGAATCCCAAGCACCTGGCGATCCATGTAGTTCACCGTGGTAGCGAAGAACAACAGACCGCAAATGATCCAGCGGATATTTGTGCGCACTCAGGCGATCCGATTCACGAAGCTTTCAAAGTTACTTTGAAACAGCCGTTTCACGTCGCGGTGAATGTCCTCTTCATTTACCTGGCGGCCATCTTGAGCGAGTAACTCATAACTCCTGGTCAGGATGGGAGCCAAGGTGCGCCGGGTATTGCGCCACTTATAGATCAACTGCTCCAGAATCCGCGCGTCGGAGTGCTGAGGGATGAAAGTGACGCCCAGCATTTCCAGACGCTCCCTGGTGATCTCCTCAACAATCGACGGATTATTGAGAAACCACCAGCAACCGAAGGGCATGAGATTCGCGAACTTGCGCGCGTAGACGCAGAGCTCGTGTTGATTCTCGCGGCTCAGCACGGTCACCAGGAAGCGGTTCCCGCGGAACTGGCTGCAGATGGATTCGACGGAACGCAGGTCGGCGCGGCCCACTCCATCTCCCGCGAGGCGCAGATCGGGATTCACCTGGCGGCGCACCCCGATCATGAGAGCCAGCGGGATGTTCCAATCGCGGCAGGCGGGAAGGACCGCTTCCGCCAGCAGCCGGGAAGCGGGCTCCTCAGAAGGAAAGAGGAAGGAATCCAGCAGAGATACGGCCATATAAAGCGGCTTCATCCGCGCCGCCCAGAAATCGAGGATCTTTCGAACGTCGGCAGCCGGTTTTTCGCGGAGGTCCGCCAGGATACGATCAAGGCGCAGAGCGGCATGGAAACGCGCATCGGGCTTGTGCCCGGCACTCCATTCCGCGGCCTCGTTGGGGTCCAGCGGATCGTTCGTCATCACAACGCTACTGACCCCCGAAATGCGCAAGACGTTGGTCAAGTGATCCGCGAGACTTAATCCGTGGAAGAACTCGCGCGCCTCTTTCAAGTTCTTCGCGGCGGGGTCGAGGCCCAGCGCACTGAGAACCGCCACCACGCCTCGCGTGGCCTCTGAAACAGGAGTGTTATCCACGAATAGAGTTCTCCAGATCAGGTCCGCCTGGGCGGCCTTTTCCAGCCGCCAGTATTGCTGGGGAGAAATGGAAGACGAGCGGAAGAGCTCCGCTTCCAGATAGTGGTAGGTAAGCAGGTTGTCAATGCCCCACAGACCCAGCGCGCCGAGTTCCGGCGCGAATAAATGCGTATGAATGTCCAGAACCGGGGTGGTTGCGACGACTTTTTCCACCACTGCCGCGATATCGATCATGTGGGGCATTGTATCGATTCGATTCTCTGCTACCTTGAAAGGCGTGAACGGAAACGGAGCGGAACAGCCCGACGCGCAGTATCTTCCCAGACTCGCAGGGGTGACGTTTGCCCCGATATTTATCATGGGGCTGCACCGTTCCGGCACGACCCTGCTGCACCGCCTGCTGGCGGAGACGGGCTGCTTCAATTACTTTTCCGCCTACGACGTGGTGAACGTGCAGCGCCTTTTGAGCGACCACTTCACCGGCGCCAGGGAGGCCGGCAAGCAGGCCCTCCGCGACGAATTCAAGCGACTGGGACTCACCACGCGAATCATCGATGAAACCCCTGCCGCGCCTGAGTCTCCGCTCGAATATGGCTTCGCGCTGATGCGCCAAACCAACGGCCGCCCGCGCATTACAGAGGCCACGCTCGATCTGTTCAAGCAGACGGCGCGCAAGATTCAACTTACAGGCGATCCCACCCGGCCGCTCCTTTTGAAGAACCCCTGGGACGAGATCTATTTCCTCGAGATCAAGCGTTGGTTCCCGGAAGCGAAGTTCATTTTTATTCACAGGCACCCGGCCGCTACGCTGAATTCACAGATGCGTGCAATGCGCAGCCTGTTCGAAAAGAAGAACGAATTCGCGGCGATGATCACGCCCTGGTACCGGCAGATGTGGACGAACCCGCTGCGCCGGATCGTGGGTCAGAAGCTGGGCGAGCCCCCTTTCCGGTTATGGGAGAAGCTGATGGCCTGGCAATCCGTGCGCATGATCCGGTACTACCTGGCGCATTTCAAGGAACTGCCGCCCGCGGATTGTATCTCTCTCCGATATGAAGATCTCTGCCAGGAACCGGATGCCATCATGATGCGCATCACGGATTTTCTGGGGGCGACTCCACCACCGCAGATCACTTATCGCGATAAGATCGCGCCGCGGGAATCCAAACTGCCTGCCGATATCATCGCGCGGTTCCAGAGCCTCAGGAAAAAGCTGGATCCTTACCTGAAGGAACAGGGTTATAGCGATCCGGTTTAGATGATCGAACAGGCCGCGCCGATCAGCGGCGCGCGCGCCCCCAGATTCGTGGGAATGAGGCGCGCGCGCTTTTTCACTTCGGACCCGGCCGATTTCTCAAACTCCTCACGCGCTCCTGCCATGAGTTCGGACGAAGCCGAGTTCACTCCGCCTCCAATCACGATGCGATCGGGGAAGAAGATCGCGCCCAACGAAGCCGCCAGCAGGCCGACGTAGCGTCCCGCTTCCCGAAACAACGCGGGGTCCGCCACATCCTTCAGCGTGGTCACGCCGGCCTTTTCAAGAATGGCTCCGGCCGTGGCCACGGCCTCCGCGCAGCCGTACCCTCCGCAGGTGCACAAGCGCCCTCCCGGTTGAACAATGACATGTCCCACGTCGCCGATGCATTGCTCGGTGATGCGCAGCAGTTCTCCATGCGCCACAAAGCCGCCCCCGATTCCCGTACCTATCGTGAGGCAAAGCAGGCGCTTCGCACCAGTCCCGCTTCCGAACCGGTATTCCCCCAACGCCGCCGCGTTGGAGTCTACTTCCAACCGCACCGGAAGGCGAAAGCGGCGTTGCAAATCGGCTTGCAGCGGCTGCATTTCGAGCCAGGGGATATTCGGGTTGTAAGTCATCATGGAGTGCGCTTCATCGATGAACCCGGCAATAGCTACCCCCACCCCTCGCACGCCGCGATCACCCGACGCGAGTAGCCCGATCGGCTCCGCAAGGGCTTCCATAAACTGGTCCAGCGGCGGTTCAGTGGGGACGCGGGTGAACCTCTCCACGGCGCCAAACTCATCCACTAGAGCGATCTTCGTGGACGTGCCTCCGATATCGACTGCAATGGCCCTCATGCCGGCCGCTCAAACCCTCTCTCTTCCGTCGTCACCTGCGGCACAAAGCGGAATTCACCAGGCGAAATCCCGAGGCTCTCCGACAGCCTGGCCGCGGCGATCTGGATGGGGATGACTTCGAGCGCCGTAGCCCACGCGCCGGCGAATTCCTTCTCTTGAATCAGCCGGACTTGCGCGCCAATCTGGAGTAAGTCCGAGGCCAGACTGAGATCGAGATCGCGTGTTTCGGGTTGCGAAGCGAACACATACGCGCAGACCTCGGCGGATACTACCTCCACCGCACCATGCCGGAATTGGGCCGCTGCCATGGGTACCGCCGCCATTCTGGCGGACTCATGGAACAGCAGAGCTCCCTCATGTACCGAGCCAAGAGAAGCGCCGCGTCCCAGTAAGTAGATACGCGAGTGGCCAGGCCATTGGGTCGCGGCAGCGGCGAACTCCCCATCGATGGCCTCTTTCATCGCATGTGGCAGCCGCTGCAAATCCGGCAGCGCCGCGCCGGACGCGGCGGACGCGATTATCAATAACGCCGCTACCGTTCCCGTGTAGGTGCGCAACGCCACCATCTTGTCGGGTGCGCTCGAGACGTGGATGGCGATATCGGCTTTGCGCGCCAGCGTGCTGTCGGGCACGTTGGTGACGCCGATGACGCGTACGCCGCGCTTATGCAGTTTCGGCAGCAGCTTGATGACTTCCACGGTCTCGCCGGACCGCGACACCAGAACGGCCAGCGTGCCGCGATCGTGCGCGTCGTGAAAATAGAGAAGCTCCGCGGCTTCCACGGCCACGCAGCTTCGTCCCCGCGCGTTGAGCAGGGCCGCGGCGGGCATGGCCGCGAACAGCGATGCACCCATGCCGCTGAAAACCAGATGCCGCGCGTGCCGGATCTCCGCGGCGGCCCTTGCGACGCTCGCCGCCCCCCCGCCGAGTTGGTGCGCAATTACATGCGACAGCGAGTCCGGCTGCCCTTTGATATCTTCAAACAGAGCGTTCAAAGGCTCTTCCATAGTTCAATGGGCATTTTTGTGCGGTCCGCTTGATAGGGCATCCGGATCTTGCGCTCCTGGCCCGCGGAAGCATAAGCCGCCAGCAAAACTTCCATCACTACCTTGCCGTCCTCACCGGTGGCCTGCGGGGTTTCCTTCCCGCGCACGCACCGGGCAAAGTGCCGCATCTCCTGGGGGAAGCCGTAGTTCCAAAGCTCTTCGTATGTGGGCCAGGTCCATCCTTGAGTGGATGGCGCTTTTTCCACTGCGTACGCAAAGCCGTACTCGCTGTACGTGGGCAAGGCGTTACCCATGTGCAGGTTCGCGTAAGTGACGCCACCCTCGCCAAAAACCTCGATCTTGTCGTCCATGCCGCCGCGCTTGCCCCAACTCACTTCCACCGCTCCCACCGCGCCATTCCCGAATTCGATGAGGCAGAAGGTATCGTCGTCACCCTTGGTCTTATCCGCGTGGACGTACGTTCCCATCTGCGCGTACACGCTTTTGATCTCCGGCCGGCCCAGAAACCAATAGCAGAATGCGATTCCGTGGCAGCCCAGATCCATCAATGCGCCGCCCCCGGATTTCGATACATCCCAGAACCACGAGCTATGCGGGCCAAAGTGCTTCTCGCTCTGCTTCACCAGATACACTTTGCCGAATGCGCCTTGATCCGCCATTTCCTTCGCCTTGAGATACTTCGGCGTAAAGAAGAGCTCCTCGGCATACATGAGGAGTACACCCTGTTTCCGGCAGCCATCGATCATGCGGTCGGCTTCTTCCAGAGTCATACAGAGAGGCTTCTCGCACACCACATGCTTGCCCGCGGCCGCGATGTCGAGCGTCATCTGGCAGTGGAGATAGTTGGGCGCCGTGATCGTGACCATCTCGATGTCGGGTTCCCGCAGCATCTCTTTGTAGTCGGTGAACACACGCGGAATGCCGTAATGTTTGGCTAGCTTCGCCGCGTTTCCTGGGGTTGGCGAGCAAACCGCCACCACCTCCGCGTCTTCCGGCATGAGCCGAAAAGCCGTTGCGTGGATGTCGGCTTCAAACTGCGAGCCGATGATGCCGACCTTCACTTTTCCCGTGTTCGCCATTTTGCGTTCTGTTGCTCTCCGTTTATGAACGATATCAGAAGCTCGCCCGGGCGATTCGCGGTAGGCTTTACCGCGCCCTGAACAGACCTTTTACAATCACAAACATTATTCCACTCCATCTACAATCCCGCCAATCACTTAGCCGAAAACCCCCATCAAAACCCCTCACCCCGCTGCTACCGTAAAACCGGGCATGCGGCACTTATCCGCATCGCCCCTTCATAAGGACCAACCAATGACGGATTTCACCGAACGAAATACTCAAAACGCGCAACACTCCACCGGCCCCACCAGCGATGAGGGCAAAGAACGCTCCAGCCGGAACAGCCTGGTTCATGGCTTGTACGGCAAAATCCCATACGACCCTAAGGAGTGCCTCGACGATTACCTCATCCACCGGGCAGCTCTCATGGCCGCCCTCAAACCCGAAGACGCGTTCCAGGAAGAGCTGGCCAAGATCATCATCGATAACCTCTGGCGCGTCGAGAAGTATCGGATGAAAGAGGCTCAGAACCACGATGCCTACGAGATCGTCGAAAGCCGCGGGCGTCACGAGCAGCGCCTCCTGAACGGCATGTACAAAGCCCGCAAGGAATTGAAGGCGCTACAGACCGAATCCGCCGAAGCGCGAAAAGCTGAAGCGCAGCGTCTGGAAGACCAAGCGAAAATCAAAGCCGCTCGAGAGATACCTGTCGAAAAGGACAACCCATTCAACGCCGAACCGGCAAGCGGGAAACAACCGGCTGGGTTCGTTCCACACACCCCGGAAAATCGCCCCGCAAGCCCCGCGATCCCCTCCGACGAG
>Ga0182012_10001241_pt1 | contig 28112 bp, 25 predicted proteins | sample 612S2SmetaG_FD_120486 | JGI IMG/M metagenome (GOLD analysis project Ga0182012, IMG submission 120486) | Permafrost microbial communities from Stordalen Mire, Sweden - 612S2S metaG | ecosystem: Environmental > Terrestrial > Soil > Wetlands > Permafrost | place: Sweden: Stordalen | collected...
AATTTCGCCGGAGCGGCTTGAATTGGAAATCACCGAGACCACGCACCTTGAGAACCAGGAAATGCATCTGACGACGATGCGGAGGCTGAAGAACTTGGGAATCTCGATGGTGCTGGATGATTTCGGCACCGGCTATTCGTCGATCAAGTACCTGACCAGCTTTCCTTTCGACAAGATCAAGATCGACAAGTCCTTCACCCAGGGCGCTCTCGATCGCAGCGATTGCGCGGCAGTCGTCGCCTCCACGCTGGCGTTGGCCAACGGGCTTGGCATCGTGACCACGGCGGAGGGTGTCGAGACCGAGCAGCAATTCGAGCATATGCGCAGTTCAGGCGTCGATCTGGTTCAGGGCTATCTCTTCGGGCGGCCAGTCGCGATCTCGGATTTTGGAGCGCAGACCGCGATGACGTTGGAGATGCTCTGTCGAGTAGCCGAACCGCGCAACGAGATGTCCTTGCGAAAACGCGACGGCTCGAAGCTGCGTGCGTAGCATTGCGCTGAGACGCGGCCGGCGCGTCGGTTCCAGGAGATCGGAAGCGCTTCGCCGGGGGCGTCAACGACCGTAGGACTACGGGCAGACGAGTTAACCTGGTAGTACGTTCAGCTATCCATCATACGATCCATTAAGCGCCTCAGTATCGCTCTGGATCCAACAGAAATGAGCATTGCCGGCAAATATCGGGCTTGGATGAGAGCATCCCTGCACGCGGCGACCTTCGCGGGGATGGTCCTTATCGCAGCCTCCTGGGGCATTGCCGGTTTCGTTTCGTATGTGGAGCACCAAAAGGCTGTTGAAGGAATGCTCCACCAATCGGAGGACATGGTCAGGCTATTCGAACAGAATACCCTGGAGGTGCTTGAGCGGATCGATCGGACGCTGCTGCTACTCCGCAACAGCTACGAGGAAGATCCAAAGCACTTCGAGCTGCGGAGCTGGGCGACGCGGACGGCGTTGCTGATCGACGAGACCTTTCAAATCACCCTGATTGGCGCCAGCGGCTTCCAGTTGGCGTCAACGACGGACGACATGGGGCCACCGCTCTATCTGGGCGACCGCGAATATTTCCGCAAACAGCAACTGGGTCTAAGCTCCGACAAGCTTTTCATTAGCGAACCCGTTCTTGGACGGGCATCGGCCAAGTTGTCCCTGCAGTTCTCGCGCCGCGTACGCGCTCCCGATGGCGGCTTCGGAGGCGTCATCGTCGCCTCGATTGATCCGAATTTCATTGGCCGCTTTTTCCGGACCATTAATCCAGGTCAAACCGGCAGCATCATTCTGCGCGATCTGAATGGCGTCATCCTCGCGGCGCAGGGGGTTCCCAGCAGCAATATTGGCCGCCTGGTCAGGCCGCAAGCCTACCTTGACGCGCTCGCCCGCTCTACCTCAGGTTATTACTGGGGAAGGAGCGCGTTCGACGACAATAGGCGGCTGATGGCCTATCGCGCGACGGAGAAGTTTCCGCTGGTCTTTGCAGTGGGGCTCGCCGAGAGCGATGGCCTAGGCGACTACCAGAAAATTCGAACAAATTACTTCGTGGCCGCCGTGATCCTTAGCCTGGCCATCCTGGCTGCGATGGCGATGAACATTCGCCGCCAGTTGGTGCTTGACAATAGTCAGGCCCGCCTGGGGCTGCTCAATGCGGAGATAGCGGAACAAAATTTCTGGTTTGACGCTGCCCTTGCCAATATGTCGGCCGGGCTTAGCATGTTCGACGCGGAAGGCATGTTGTTGGTCTGGAATGACCGATACGTCGAGATTTACGGGATGGCGCAGGAGTTTATCCGGCGCGGGGTTGCCGTCCATGAAATCCTCGAGCACCAAAAAGCGGCGGGATATCTGGAACTCGACGTCGATGCCGATATTGGCGAGTTTTGGCAGCAGCTGGCCGATCACGGAAAGAGCACTTCGCATTGCCGGCTCAGAGACGGACGCGTTATAGCCATTGCCAGCACCGCGATCGAGGGTGGCGGCTGGGTGTCAACCCATGAGGACGTCACGGAGCAAAAGCGGGCGGATCAACTGATCGCCGAAAAGGCCGCCGAGCTCGAACACATCAATATGCAGTTTGACGTCGCGCTGAGCAATATGTCCCAGGGCATCTGCATGTTCGACCGCGACAGACGGCTGGTGGTCTGGAATGACCGCTACGAGGAGCTTTTTCGATTGCCGCCTTTGAAAAAGGGAACTCACGTCGAGGACATCCTGGCCGAAATATTCGCCCGGAACCTGTTGAAAAATTCAACAAACATGCAGGTCCATGAAACGGTTGCCACCGTCACGAGCGATTTCCGGACCGATATCGCATCGAGCAGATTGGACGAATTCGCCGATGGGCGGGTGATCCTGATCTCGCGGCAGCCGATGAAGGAGGGCGGCTGGGTCTCGACCTATGAAGATGTGACCGAGAGGAAGCGCGCGGAGACCGAGATCGCGCATATGGCGCGGCATGACGCGCTGACAGGTCTGGCCAACCGCGCCGAATTCAACGTCCGGCTGGATGAGGCGAGCAAGCGGATGCAGCGGAACGGCACCCCGGTCACGGTGCTGATGCTCGATCTCGACAAGTTCAAGGCGGTCAACGATACGCTTGGTCATCCGGCGGGCGACCAGTTGCTGGTCGAGGTGGGCAAGCGTCTGCAATCGACATTGCGTGAGACCGACCTGCTGGCGCGCCTTGGCGGCGATGAATTTGCGATCATCCAGGAGGGGGGAACGAATCAGCGCGAAGGCGCCGGCGCGCTGGCGGAGCGCATCATCAGCCTGATCAGCGAGCCTTTCGACCTCGGCGGTCAGCTCGCCATTATCGGCACCAGCGTTGGAATTGCCATGGCCCCGGAACATGGGGTTGATCCCGAGCAATTGATGACGGCGGCCGATCTGGCGCTCTACGAGGCCAAGGCCGGCGGGCGAAATGATTTCCAGGTGTTTCAAGCGAGCATGCTCGAAGTGGCTCGGACGCGAAAATCGGCGGAGAACGAGCTGCGGGAAGCCATCGAGCACAATGAATTCGAATTGCACTATCAGCCGGTGGTCGACGTCAACAGGCACGTGCTCTGCGGGGTCGAAGCTCTGGTCCGCTGGCGGCATCCGACCAAGGGGCTTGTTGCGCCGGACCAGTTCATCCCACTGGCGGAATCGACGGGCTTGATCGCGCCGCTCGGCGAGTGGATCATATGGCGGGCCTGCACCGACGCGGCGTTGCTGCCCGAACACGTCAGGATTGCGGTCAATGTCTCGGCGGTGCAGTTTCGCAAGGGAAATCTGTTCGACATCATCCGGCGCGTCCTGGCAGAGACGGGCCTGTCGCCGCATAGGATCGAACTGGAAATTACCGAAACCTTCCACCTTGAGAATCAGGAGGCACATCTGGCGACGATGCGCAAACTGAAGGAGATCGGCATCTCCATGGTGCTGGACGATTTCGGTACCGGATATTCATCCATCAACTACCTGACCAGCTTTCCTTTCGACAAGATCAAGATCGACAAGTCGTTCACCCAGGGCGCGCTGGATCGAAACGTCTGCGCGGCGATAGTGGCCTCCACGCTGGCGCTGGCCAAGGGGCTCGGCATCGTGACCACGGCCGAGGGGGTCGAGACCGAGCAGCAATTCGAGCATATGCGTGATTCGGGTGTCGATCTGGTCCAGGGCTATCTGTTCGGGCGGCCGGTGCCCATTTCGGATTTCGGAGCACAATCGGCGATAACGTTGGAGGCGCTCTGTCGGCTCGCCAAACCGCGGATCGAGATGCCTGCGCGAAAACGTGAGATCGCGAAGCGGCGGGCGTAGGGCGGCTGGGGCCGAGCGATCGAACCGCCGGCCAGCGATCCGCCACGGATCGGAGTTACTCGCCCTTCATGCGCTGACTCTCGTGGATCCGCACCCGATCGAGGCCTTGGGCGCCGGCCGAAGACAGTCTCAGCATGCTGAGCGCCGCGCCAAAGAGCGCAAAGCCGGCGCCGGCCAATAGCGCAAACCGCGTACCGTCCACCGGATAGCGAGCCAGAAACAGCGCCACCAGGGCGGCGCCGGTGGTCTGACCCAACAGACGAGCGGTGCCCAGCATGCCGCTGGCGCCGCCGCTGCGCTCGCGGGGAGCAGCCGCAATCATGGTGCGATTGTTGGGGGTCTGGAACAGACCGAAGCCGGCCCCGCTCAGCGCCATGCGCCATACCACGTCAACGATCGAGGGATTTTCCGGCAACAGCGCCAATGCGCCGAGGCCGAGCGCGAACAGCAGCAGTCCTAGGCCGCCCAACAGGCCGGCCGAATAGCGTTCGACCAATCGGCCGGCCAAGGGAGCTGCGAAAGCGATCGCAATCGGCCAGGGCGTGATCAGCAGCCCAATCTGCACCGCCGAGTAGCCGAACCGGCTTTCAAGGTAAAAGGGCATGGCGACATAGGCCAGCATCTGGCCGCAGAACGAGGCAATCGAGGTTCCGATCGACAGTGCAAAAATGGGAATCCGCAGGAGATCCATTGGCAGTAATGGCGAAGTCATGGTGGCTTGCCGCCGTACCAGCAGAAAGCCGGCGATGGTGGCGGTGCCAAACTCCGCGACATAGAGCGAAGGCGCCTCGCCATGGCCAGCGCTGTCGATGCCTGCTATGCCAAGACCGAAGGTAATGGCGCTCAGGGCGGCGCTTTGCCAGTCGAAGGCGTGACTGGCACGATGCGTGTGCGGCAGGCAGCGCCAGCCTAAGGTCAGCGCCCCGATGCCGATCGGGATGTTGACCGCGAACAGATAAGGCCAAGTGCCCACGGCCAGAATAGCCGCAGCCACGGTTGGTCCGACCGCCGCGGAGATGGCGACGACCAAGGCATTGAGGCCGATGCCACGGCCGAGCAAGGCACGCGGGTAGGTGAATCGTATCAGCGCCGCGTTGACGCTCAGGATACCGGCCGCGCCAAATCCCTGTGTAATGCGAGCCACGGTCAAAAGCAGCAGCGTTTGCGACAGCGCGCAAAATAGCGAAGCGAGTGTGAACAGCATGAGCCCGGCGAGATAGACGCGGCGATAGCCGATGATCTCGCCGAGCGATGCCAGTGGCAGCAGCGAGATCGTGATCGCCAGCTGATAGCCGTTGACGATCCAGATCGAAAAAGCGGGGCTGGCGTCGAGATTCCTGGCAATGGTCGGCAGAGCGACATTGGCGATGGCGCCGTCCATCACCGCGATGATCAGGCCGAGCGCAATGGTGAGGATAGCGCGATTGCGCTGCGGCTGCGGCAGGCCATCGGAATGCTCGGTGACAGCGGACGACATCCTGGTCAGTGTGCCGTGATTGTCTTCAGAATGGAACCCCACGCGACCGTGCAACTGACCGGCGTCATGCCAATGGTTCAGGGCTTCACGGGTTCCGTACCCCTGGACGGGCTGGATTCAGTTTCGTCAGGAAAGTTCGGGTCGGCTGGTGCGTTGGGAAAGACTTTTAGATCCGCTGTTCCCATGCGTCAGCCTTCGCCCATAAGCAGCCTGATCTTGCGTTGCAGCTGGCGCTTCTTCTTCTCGCTTGCGCGGAGCCGTTCTTCGAGATCGGAGTTCGTCAGTTCAGATGGCTGTTCAGCGCTGAAGACGACACCCACAACGTTGTCGCGCGACCAGATCACGCGGGCGAGAAAGCTGCGGCCCTTTTTTGCGATGGTGAGCGACATCTGGTGCTTCGGAATATTGAGCATGCCACGGAACTCGACGCTGGCGCCCTGGCCGGAGATATTACGAACCACGCAATCCCGTCTCGCGCCGCTGCCGCCGATCGCGGCGACGCCGCCAAACATGACCCTGTCGCGCACGCTTTGACGTCTATCCAGCATCTCAAGATACTCCCTGAAACCGTCGAAAGTCTTTTACGCTACTTTGCCGTGTGCGAAAGACCGTGTCCGCGGGAATGCGGCGTTAACGTAAACCCGCGTCCGCGAAACGCCATAAACCGAGAACAGGGCGTGATTTGTACCGGTCGCATCGGGGGGTGGGGGGTCTTTCAGTGTGCAGAGAGCAGCTGCGCCATCTTGATCTGCAACCGGCGCTGTTCCGCCTCGGATCGGCGCAGCCGTTGCGCCCAATCCAGCGGGACCGTGGCCATCGGGATGGCAGGGCGGAACGTCAAGCCCGCCTGATTGCCGCTACGCCAAGACAGCTTCGCGCGAAACGAACGGGCGTCTTTTGCAATCAAAAGATCAAATTCGTCAGGTAACAGCGCCAGATTGTCGAATTCGATCTTGGCGCCGTCCTCGGAAAAATTGCGGACGACGCAGTCGATTGTCGACAGGCACTTATTGTAAGCGATGTGACCGCGAAAGATCACGCGGGTGCGCAGGGTCTGGCGTCTCTCAAGCACTTTCTATGCTCCGATAACCGATCACGAACCATACCGTTTAATCGGTCGCGGAGAAGCCGAGCCTCGGAAATGCTGGTCTTAAGGTAAATTTAAGCGGCGTTGCCGCGCAAATGTCGCGCGACTTCCTTCTGCGCGTCGAATTCTCGCCGCCGCCGCGTCAGTTCATCGGCGCTGAGCGCCGCCACATTGTTGTAGTCGCGCTTCCAGGTTGCATCCTCGCGCCAGCGCAGCGGCGATTGCACCGTGGTTTGCGGTGCCGGCGCTGCTTCCAGTACGCGCAGCGCGAGTTCAAGCGTCAAAGCCTGTGAGGTGGGATCGTGCGGTTTGCCGGCGGAATTACCGAGCGGAAAATCGCTGAACAGGAATCTTGGTACCGCGGCGTGCTCGACGATGTCCTTGGCGCATCCCATCACCACGGTAGAAATGCCATTGGCTTCCAGATGCCGAGCGATCAGGCTGACGGTCTGGTGGCACACTGGGCAGTTCGGCACCAGCACTGCGGCATCGACATGGTCGTTTCGGCAGCGCGCGAGAATCTCGGGCGCATCGCTTTCAAGCGTGACTTGGTGGCTGCGGTTGGTCGGCGCGCCGAAGAAGCGCGGCGCAATTTCGCCAATCCGACCCTCGCGCAACGCGCGCTGCAACTGCGGCAGCGGGAACCAGGTTCCACTGTCTTCGGCCGATGTATGCACCCGATCATAGGCAATATGGGAAATGCGCAGATCATGCGTTGTGAAGCTGTCGCCTTCGTAGACGGAGTAAAACTTGGCGCCGCCATTGTATTTGGCGCCGGGCCCCTGGTCGCCCTTGGCTGGATCGAATGGCGCCGCAGTGGTAATGATGGCGACGCGAGAATGCTTTAGCGGCTTGCGCAGCGGCTGGAAGGGCGCATCGGTATAATGCGCCCAGCGATAGGGCGTGGTGTAGCCGATCGCCGCGTAGTATTCGCGGGTCCGCGCCATATAGGGGATCGGCGTATCCTCATCGGGCGCGAAGCCGAGAGGGCCTTCCGAAACCGCGGTCATATCCTGGGGCTCCCACCTGCGCGTCGGCATGAATAGATAGCTCGACGGCAGGCTGGTCTGTCAAGGAGTTCTGCGGAAACCAGAAATGGCATCAGGATTTCGTAAGCGTGTTGGGCTTTTTGCCATTGTCGTGACATTGATGGTGCCGACGGCTCGGGTTGGGGCCGAACCGGTGACAGCGCGCACCGTGCGGCCAAGCGTGGAAGAACTCGCCACGCCTCTCGATCAGGGCGGAAGCGGTACCCAACAGCCCGCGGGCAGGGAGAGCGACGCCGGCGAGGCGATCTGCCTGATGATCGAATCGGCGGCGAAGGCCAACGGCCTGCCGGTGGAATTTTTTGCCCGCGTGATCTGGCAGGAAAGCCGCTTTCAAAGCGATGCCATAGGCCCCATGACGCGGCGTGGCCAGCGTGCACAGGGCATTGCGCAATTCATGCCGGGAACGGCCAGCGAGCGCCGCCTGCTCGATCCCTTCGATCCGGTGCAGGCGCTGCCGAAATCCGCGCAATATCTAAGCGAGTTGCGCGAGCAGTTCGGCAATCTCGGGCTTGCGGCGGCGGCATATAATGCCGGCCCGCGACGCGTGCGAGAATGGCTGGCTGGAACTGGTTCGATGCCGGAAGAGACGCGCCACTATGTGGCCGCCATCACCGGCAGCACGGTCGATGGCTGGGCTGCGGCCGGGCAAAACGCCAGGCCGCCCGCGCGCGGGGCGAATTCCAGTTGCCGCGACTTGATGGCTTTGCTGAAGCGCGCGCCCAATTCATTCGTCAGCGAGCTTGAAGCGCATGTAAATCTCGGAGCGGCCAGGCTGTGGGGGGTACAGCTCGCCGCTGGCTTCGACCGCGACCAGGCGATGGCGATGTATGCCCGCGCCATGAAGCACCTCAGTGCCGTGATCGGCGACCAGGATCCGAGCCTGCTTAGCTCTGTGCTGCGCAGCCGCGGCTATCACACCTTCTATCAGGTAAGGATCGGCGCCGACACCCGTCCGGAGGCCGACAACCTCTGCAATCGCATTCGCCACGCCGGCGGGGCCTGTTTTGTGCTCAAGAACTGGAACGCCCGAGGGTGAGCCCGAGGCTCACGCGGTGGCAGTTTTGCGATAGATCTCCGGCCAACCAAGTGCGCCGGTGCGGGCCGTCGGAGATCAATCGGCCCTATCCCTTGATCACCCGGACGGGCGCCAGCTGCTCAGGCATCGCCGGGAACACCTCGGATAGTTTCGTGTCCGGCAGCAAAAGATGACGCTCGCATACCTGCGCCAATATCGTGCGATAGTCGGTCGTTACCGGGACATCACGGCCATCATGGAGCGCTCCGTCGTCAAGTCCGCCCCATTCCCCATGTACCTTGCCACCGGCGACATTGCCGCCCATCAGCCACATGACGTTGCCATGGCCATGATCGGTACCGCCATTGCCATTCTGAGCCACCGTGCGGCCGAACTCCGAAATCACCACGATCGCGGTGTCCTGGTAGACCGGGCCCAGATTTTCCGCCAGGGCCGCCATCCCTCCCGCGAAGGGGGTCAAAAGATTGGCAAGTTGCCCTTTTGCGCCTCCTTGGTTCGCATGCGTATCCCAGCCGCTGACCGCGAGAAAACCAAGTTGTACGCGCGGATCTAGACGCATCAGCGTCGCCAGTCGAACGGCATCTCCGGCAAAGGCATAGGAAGGTGGCGCGCCGTTATTGGCTTCGCGCATTTCCGGATCCTCCAGCGCCGTCATTACATCGCCTCGCGCAGCAACAAATTCCTTGAATGCCCCGCCAAACCGGACGTCATCGTGATAGATCGAGGCAAAGGCTTCGTTGACGGCAGGCCGATCGAGCACGCTAGGCCGCAGGGCGGTGGCGCCGGATGCAATGGTCGTAACCCGGTTGCTGCCGAGAAAGACGCGCGGCACGACGGCGCCGATGCTGATGGCGCGGGTAGGCGCCGCGCGTAAGGCCGGATCTCCCGGCAAAGCGCCTTCGAGGCGATTGAGCCAGCCATCTCGCGTCGCCTTGTTGCCGGGGGTGCCTGATTCGATATTGTCCTGGCCATCGAAATGCGAGCGCGTCGGATCGGGCGATCCGGCGGCATGGACGAAGGCCAAACTGCCCTGCCGCCAAAAAGGCAGTAGCGGCGTCAAGGCCGGGTGCAAGCCGAATTGTCCATCGAGATCGATGGCTCCATCGTCGTCTCCCGGCTGGGCGATCGCGATCCTGGGACGAAGTCGGTAATAGTTAGCCTCGCGATAGGGGACTACCAAATTCAGCCCGTCGACCGCGCCGCGCAGAAACACGACGATGAGGCGGCGGGTCGTTGCCGTGTCGGTGGCCAGGGCCTTGGCCCAGGAGTTCGGTCCGAGCGAGATCGTGCCGGCACCTGCGGCGCTGACGCCTCGTAGAAATTGTCTGCGGTTCATGATCGTCTCTCCTCGAGTGAGCTATTGTCGCATGAAGTCGGGGCCGCCCAGAACCAGCGCGGCTCGCAGCGTGGACGGCTCGGCACTGGCGATCCTGCTGCGCGCTCTGTCGGTGATCTGGCCCCCGAGCGTTGCCAGGAGCGCCTGAAAATCCGGCGGCGGATAGACGCCATTGGCGGCGCCTTCGCTCGACGGGTTCGCCGCTGCAGCGGCCGGAGCGTAGGGGTCATTGGCCAAGTCGTCGTCGACGAGCTTGCCGAGTGGAATTCTTCCCAGGCCGAGTGCGGTCGCGAAGCTGATGCGCTGTGCCAAGGCATCCGGGTTGAGCCACGCGTCTGCGGTATTTTTATAGCCATCCGGCGATTGACAGCCATAGAGCGGCATTCCGAGCCGGGTCATCGTCGCAAGCAGCGGGCGCACGTTCTTCACATCGACGGCGGCGGCGCGCACCGCCGAGACGACAAACCGATAGGGCGTCTTGAACTTGGAACCATAATTCGCGGGATCGCGGAATTCCGGACTGGCAAACAGCATGCTCAACACGGCGCGGATATCTCCGTCGGTCGTGAGGAACTGCTGAGTCAAGCGATCGACAAGCGCGGCGGGTGGGTCGTCAGCCACGAAATATTGCGCCAGCTTGAATGCAATATGATGCGCCGTGGATGGGTGGGCGGCGAGCACATCAAGCGCCCACTCGCCTTCCGCCTCGCCCTTCACCGGCACGGCTCGGCCGAGCCAGACCTTGTCGCCAAAGTCATGCAGCCGCGGCACAAAGCGAAAGGCGGAGCCCGTACCAGCAAAGCGCGGATCGAACGACCAGCCGGTCAACATGCGGGCGAGGGCGGTCACGTCTTCCTGAGAATATCCGCCATCGGCGCCGAGGGTATGGAGTTCCATCAATTCGCGCGCATAGTTTTCATTGAGGCCGGAGATTTCGGTCTTGGTGCCGGCAATCCTCGGGCGGGCGTCGGCGCTTGGCGCCGCAGACAACCAATTATCGAGGTAGAACAGCATCGCCGGGTGTTTTGACGTTGCCCCGAGCAGGTCGCGGAATTTGCCGAGAACGTAAGGTCGGATCGCCTCGCGCTCGTAGTCGGCGATCAGCACATGGTCCAGGCCCTTGCCGGCGACGACATTGAAATGATTGAACCAGAACTCGTCCATGACCTCCTCGAGCTGTCTCGGGCTTTCGATGGCCCGGACCAGCCGCAACTCGCCGAAATGGATCGCCATTTTCCTGTAGAGCGCATTGCGTATGGCAAGCCCGCCTCCTGGTGCGCCGCCCGTTCCATCCTCCATCGCTGCCTTGATGACGCGCCGGTAAGTCGTGATCAGATCGGCTTGCGTCATCTCGCCTTGCGACAGCGCCGCCAACCGCTGCGTCAGCGCATCGGGCATCGCCATGCCGTCCGGGTGAAGCTGCTCGTCGATATAGCGTTCGAGGCCGATCTGCATGATGTGCTCGATGTCTCCCGGGCGAGGCCCGTAAGCGAGCCGATTGAGGACATGCAGGATCGCCGCCTGGTCGGCTGGTTGGCTTGAGGCTTTCAGGGGCACTAGAAGCCCCGCGAAAACCAAGAAGCCGAATAGTTCGAGGATTTTTAACTTCATGTGTCATCTCCTGTCAGGACTCGGGGGGATCGGTTTCCGTCAACTTCCAGCCATCTGCGAGCTTGTTCAAAATCTTGGCCGAGAGCACCAGAACTTCGATCTCGACCGGAGAGAGCACCTGCTGCATGGTCTGACGTATCACCCCGTCGCGCCGGACGCCCTCGTCGCGCATCAACGTCACCGCCTTGGGCGTGGCAGTCAGAATATGTTCGCGCGCATCGTCAGGATCGCGGACGCGGGCCAGCAGCTCCGAGCTTTCCAGCTCGGCCAGAATACGCGTAAGCGATTGCGGTCGAATGCCCAGGCGGGCAGCGAGTGCGCTCGCCGTCATCGGTCCGTCGCGACGCAATATGCCGAGCGCAGAAAGCTTGGTGGGCGTCAGTTCGCCCCTCGGCATGCTCGCGCCAAGGAGGCGGCTCATCCGCGTGATGCTGCGGCGGATTTCGGTCGCTGAACTGCGTGGGGCCAGCGTGGAGATCGAGGGCTTTTTCATAAGCACAATCTTACTAAATGCGGAAGTTGATCGGACGTAATGTGCTTATATAGCCCATTTTGGCGGACATAATAATCAACATATGTTTACTAATTGCCAGGCCTCGCGCGCGGATCGCAAACTTGCCGAAGCGATCAGCTCCAACCGATGCCCCGGAGCGGCGAGGCTCCGAACGCTCGCGGGTGGGTTCGTGCGGTGGCGGCCCGCGATCCTGGCCGGCGACATCGCGGAGATTTGTTTCGCCGCAAGTGCGCCGGCGAGCCTACCCACGCCGCTGCGCCATGGCGGCGCGCGACCGATGCCCCGCCGGGGGAGGTTTTGCCGAGAACTTGCTGCTTGGCGGGGCATGGTGGTTCGGCTAAGAGGCCCATCCTGGCGGTCGTGCTGGATTTTTGCGGCTAACGTGGATAACCGGATGTGATAAGAGAGAACATCCCATTGGATTGAAAGCTGGTTCGAGAATGGCCGTAGAGAACGAGCTGCGAGAGGGCGAATTGGCGGTCGAGATGCCGCCGCCGCGCGATGCCGGCCTGATCTTCATCGGCCGCATCCGCACGCCCTGGACCTCACGGGAGGATGCACCCCGACAGGGCCGCCATGACGGGCCGGTATGCCGGATCGAGATCTTCGAGCCCTGGGTGCCGGCGCTGAAGGGCGTGGATTTCTACTCCAATCTCGAAGTGATCTACTGGCTGCATCGCTCGCGCCGCGATCTGGTGCTGCAGAGCCCGAAGAAGAACGGATCCACGCGAGGCACCTTTTCGCTGCGCTCGCCGGTGCGGCCGAATCCGGTTGGCACCTCGATCGTCAAGCTGGTCGGCATCGAAGGCTCGACCGTGCTGGTGCGCGGGCTCGATTGCCTCGACGAAACTCCGCTGCTCGACCTGAAGCCCGACCGGTGCGAGTTTTCGCCGCTTGCGGCGCCAAAGCGCGGGGATGTCGAACAGGATTGAGTCGTTGCGCGCTTCGTTGTCACTGCGAGCGCAGCGAAGCAATCTATACACCGCGTTCGTGATGGATCATTTCAGTGCACCCAAACGCTTAAAGGAAAAACCGGACATGCCGAAAGCCATTTGGAATAACGTCGTTATCGCGGAGTCAGCGAACACCGAAATGGTGGAAGGCAACCACTATTTCCCGCCGGAGTCGCTGCGCCGCGAATACTTCCGCGATAGCTCGACCCATTCCGTGTGCCCCTGGAAGGGCACCGCGAGCTATTATACGCTTGTGGTCGAGGGCAAGGAAAACCCCGACGCCGCCTGGTACTATCCAACGCCCAAGCCTGCCGCGTCGCAGATCGATGGCAGGGTGGCGTTCTGGAAGGGGGTCAAGATTGCGCCGTGAGCAGATGATGGCTGCCGTCGGCAGCCGGTGGTCATCTCAACGCCGCCACGAGCTTGGCCGCGTTCGTCTCCAGCACTTTTGCATCCTCTTTGCGGCTTGCAGGCGGTAACAATGCCACCCCCTCGTGACGGGGCATCACGTGCACATGTAAATGAAACACCACCTGACCGCCGGCGGGTTCACTGAATTGCTGCAGCGTGATGCCGTCGGCCTCGAACGCCGTCATCGCCGCGCGGGCAATCTTTTGTGCGGCGCGCGCGACATGGGCGAAATCATCCGGGCTGATATCAAGGATGTTGCGGGCCGGTGACTTCGGAATCACCAGCGTATGCCCGGGGCACCTGGGCATGATGTCGAGAAAGGCCAGCACCTGGTCGTCCTCGTGCACCCTGTAGCAGGGAAACTCGCCGCGCAGGATCTTTGCAAAGGGATTTTGGGTGTCATAAGCGGGCATGGCGAGGCTCCTGTAATCCGATACGACTTTCGCCGCCACGTCGAAAGCGGTCAAGTATCCGCGGCGTCCGTCTTGCGAAACGGCCCGGCCTCGGTGAGTTCGCGCCCGGCTTCCGCTACATAGGCTCGCTCGCGATCGAGATAGTCCGAAACGGCACGGCGCAGGCCGCGGTCGACGATATAATGTGCGGAGTAGGTGGTTTGCGGCAGATAGCCGCGGGCAATCTTGTGCTCTCCTTGCGCGCCGGCCTCGACGGTTTTCAAGCCGCGCCGGATGGCGAAATCGATCGCCTGATAATAGCAGACCTCGAAATGCAGGAAAGGATGGTGCTCGATGGCGCCCCAGTTGCGGCCAAACAGTGTATCGGCGCCGATGAAATTGATGGCGCCGGCGATGAAGCGGCCGTTGCGCCTGGCCATCACCAGCAAAACGTCCCGGGCCATGCGCTCTCCGATCAGGGAAAAGAACTGGCGGGTCAGGTAGGGCCGGCCCCACTTGCGCGAGCCGGTATCCATATAAAAGGCGAAGAAGGCGTCCCAGGCTTCTTCGGTGATGTCGCTGCCGGTCAGCGCGTGGATCGTAATGCCGCTGGCCACCGCGTCACGCCGCTCGCGCTTGATCGCCTTGCGGTGTCTGGAATTGAGGGTGGCGAGGAAATCGTCGAAGCTGCCGAACTCCCCGTTGTGCCAGTGAAACTGCTGGTCGGTACGCTGCAGGAAACCATGGTCGGCGAGATCCCGCCATTCTTCTTCCCGTGCAAAGGTGACGTGAATGGAGGAGGCTTTTGTCATTCCGCAGAGCGCGACCAGACCGCTCGCCAGCGCGCTGCGCATGCGCTCCTGATCGATACCGCCGCGGACCAGGAGCCGCGGGCCGGTCGCTGGGGTGAAGGGAACCGAAACCTGGAGCTTGGGATAATAGCGGCCGCCGGCGCGTTCATAGGCATCGGCCCAGCCGCGGTCGAACACATATTCGCCCTGCGAGTGCGACTTCAGATAGCAGGGCACAATGCCGACGATGGTGTCCTCCAGCTTCGCCACAAGGTGGCGCGGTCCCCAGCCGGTCCGCGCGCAGGCTGAGCCCGACTCTTCCAGAGCCGAGAAAAACGCGTGCGAAACAAATGGGTTATAGCGTGAGCCTGCAGTGGCGCAGGAGCTTGTTGAGGGACCTGGTGAGACGGAAAGGTCAATCCCCTGGGGCGAATCAGCAGGGCGGGTCGGATTGGCGCAGGCATCCCAATCGCCGGCCGGTATCAGGCCGACCGACGGCACCGCCTCAACGGTAATTTCGGATGAGTCCATCGACAATCTGAACCGGTTAAGCCTTAGGAACGGCCATCGCACATGGCGACCCCTGCAAAATCATTACGGCGAAGATCGTGCATCGCAGCGAAGACCGCAAGGGCGCCGCGCGCATGCCTCAGGTCAAAGGGCAAAAGCCTTCAAAGATCATCTGATCGGCGTAGCGGGCGGCGCGCTCGCGCTGCTCCGGTGTGCGCACGGTCCAGGTCAAGATCGGCAGGCCGAACAGGTTACGCGCGATCCAGGGCGCGGCAGCGGGCAATTGCTCGATCCAGAAAGCGACAAAATGCGGCCGGGTGCGGAAGGCGTGGCGCAGATGCAGCATGGCGGCCCGCTGATCCCCGGTCAGCTTGTTCCAGTACTCGTCGTCATACTTGCGCTGGGCAACGATGCCGCGGGGCAGCTCGGGGCTCATTTCGCGCAAGGCCTGCACCTGTTCCGGGTCGAACGACATGGCGGCCGCCGGTCCGGAATAGGTGGCCAGCACCTCCACCATCCGCGCTACCAGTCTGCGGTCGCCATCGAAATGACTCTTCAGCTCGATCACCAGCGGCACGCGGCCATTGACCAGTGCGCAGAGGTCGCCGAGCGACATCATTCGCTCCGGCGTATCCTTGAAAGGGATGGCCTTGAGCTCCGCGGCGGTCAAGCTGAGCAGCGTGCCGCTGCCCTGGGTGAGGCGGCCCAGCGCGCCATCATGGTGCACCATGGCCTCGCCATCGGCAGTAAGCTGAATATCGCATTCGATGCTGAAATGGCCTGCGATCGCGGCCTCGGCCGCCGCCGGCATGTTTTCGATGACCCCGCGGGCAACATCGTGAAGGCCGCGATGGGCCACCGGCCGTGCCGTCAGCCAGTCTGGAGCACGCAAATCCCTGAGCTTCCGATTATGAAACCTCGAACAGGCCTTCGACCTCCACCGCCGCGTCAGCGGGAAGCGAAGCCACGCCGACGGTGGTGCGGGCATGGCGGCCCTTGTCGCCAAAGGCCGCGACCATCAGGTCGGAGGCGCCGTTCAAGACTTTCGGTCCATCTAGGAAATCAGGCGCGGAATTGACGAAACCGCCGAGCCGGACCACGCGCACCACCTTGTCGAGGTCGCCAAGCGCGGCCTTGACCTGCGCCAAGAGGTTGATGGCGCAACCGCGCGCCGCCGCGTTGCCTTGATCGACGGTGACGCCGGAGCCAAGCTTTCCCTTGGCGATCAGTTTACCTGCCGGGTCGACGCAGACTTGACCGGACACGAACAAGAGATTGCCACTGCGCACGAACCCGACGTAATTGGCCACCGGCGTCGGGGGTTCATGCAAGACGATGCCCTGTGCTGCAAGTTTCTGCTCGACCGTACCCGCCATATTTCGTCCCCGTTAAATTGACCAGCACCGATCGATGCTCGATCGGCTTGCTTTGTTTCGCCCATCGCCAAGGCAGTTGCAAGGGAGCCGGACCGGCGGCCCGATTCCGACAATAGTGCGCAAGGGCTGCCGATTTGAACTTTTTCGTGAAGAGGCCCTAGTTGCGGCGCAATAGGACGGGGAATAATGTGCCTAGCCCTCATATCTAAGGAAAACACATGGCTCGCTGGTTCCGGATGCCGCCGACCCGATCGCTGCTTTGGATGGCCGCCATCGCCGGAGGGTTGGGTTTTGCCGCCGGACCAGCGGGTGCCGCCGCAGGCCCCGCGTTTCTGGCGCATCAAGCGCTTTATGACCTTAGCCTGGTGAAGTCGCGCGGCTCGGCCTCGATCGACAGCGCGCGCGGTCGCATCCTCTACAATTTTTCCGGCAATAGCTGTGAGGGCTACACCTCCGAATTCCGCCAGGTCTCGGAACTGAACAGCGGCGAGGGCAAGGTGACTTTGAACGACCTGCGCTCGACCTCCTGGGAAGATGCCGATGGCAAGACCTATCGGTTCAAGATCGACAGCCGCATGAACGATACCGATTCCAGCCCGGTTGACGGGGTCGCGGAGCGAAGTGGCGATCACATCACCGTCAAATTGAAGCAGCCCGAAGCCAAGACCTTTACGCTCGACGGGACGACCGTTTTTCCGACCGAGCAGATCCGGCGCATTATTGAAGCCGCCCGCGACGGAAAGTCCTTGCTCGAATTGTCGGTCTATGATGGCTCCGACAACGGCGAAAAGGTCTACAACACGCTGACCGTGATCGGGCAGCCGATTCCAGGCGACCGCACCGTCGCCGAGCCTGATCCGGCAACCAGCAACGCTCAGATGAAATCGCTGACGCGCTGGCCGGTCACGGTGAGCTATTACGACCGCGACGATAGAGCCAAGGACGGCGAGCAGACGCCGGTCTACGCCATGTCGTTCGAGCTGTTCGAGAACGGCGTCTCGCGGGCGCTGGTGCTCGACTACAACGATTTTGTCATCTCCGGCGCGTTGGAAAAGTTCGACGTGAGGGATGCCAAGCCGTGTAAGCAGCCGTAGCCGTCTTAAATTTCGAACACCGGTGGCGAGGTGGATCCCGGCGCCTTGGCCGGGACAACAGGAGAGATCCAAACGCTGTCGGATTTAGCCCGCCTTGCCGGGTCCTTCATAGGCGATGCCCCGGATGACGGCGGCATCGCCGAATTTCTTGCGCAGGTCATCGATTGCGCGTTCGGCGTGCGCCGAGCGGCGGTCGAGCATGTCGGAGTCGTCGGCCTGCGATCCCGGCCGCAACGCGCTGACGCCTGCGCCCATCAGCCGAAAGGCGGTGCCGTCGATCTCTTTCGCCAGCATTTCCCGCGTTACCGCGAAAATCTTTGCCGCCATGTGTGTCGGCGCGTGGATCGTCTGCGAGCGCGTGCGCTGCCTGAAATCGGCGGTCTTCAGTTTCAGCGTGATGGTCGATCCCGAAAGGTTGCCGCTCTTGAGCCGCGCCGACACTTTCTCCGACAGCCGCCACAGCTGCCTTTCGAGGGTGATGAAATCACGGATATCGTGCTCAAAAGTGGTTTCGCTGGAAATCGTCTTGGCGCCGCGATCGGGCACCACGGCGCGGTTGTCGATGCCGCGCGCCAGCCGCCACAGCCTTTGGCCCTCGCCGGCAAACTGTTTGATCAGGTCGGTTTCGTCGGCGCGCTGCAGATCGGCGATGGTGCGAAAGCCGCGCTGCGACAATTTCTGCTGGGTTGCCGGTCCGACCCCGAAGATGAAGCCGACCGGCCTTTCCGCCAGCATGGCGCGGGCCTCGATTGCATTGAGCACGGCAAAGCCGCGCGGCTTGTCGAGGTCGGATGCGATCTTGGCCAGGAACTTGTTGCAGGACAGGCCCACGGAAACCGTGATTCCCAGGTCGCGCTCGACCACTCGCGCAAAGCGCGCCAGTACTTTTGCGGGCATCATGCCGTGAGCGCGTTCCGTCCCGCTCAGATCCAGAAAGGCCTCGTCAATCGACAGCGGCTCGACCAGTGGCGTGAGCGCCTGCATGGCGTGGCGCACCTCGCGGCCGACCCGGACGTATTTGGCCATGTCGGGCCGGATCACGACCGCTGTGGGGCAGAGTGCCAGCGCCTTGAACATCGGCATTGCCGAGCGCACTCCAAAGGTGCGGGCGATGTAACACGCTGCCGCCACCACTCCGCGCTTGCCGCCGCCGATGATGACCGGCTTGTCAGCGAGATCGGGGTTGTCGCGTTTTTCAACCGTTGCGTAGAACGCGTCGCAGTCAATGTGAGCAAGGGCGAGCCGGGGCAGTTCGGGGTGACGAACCAGGCGAGGGGAGCCGCATTGGCCGCAGCGGCTGGCAGCATGATTCTGATCGCAAAGGCAATCCCGGCAAAAGCAGCACGGTCCGCCCGGCTCTGGCCCGGCTGGCCTCACGGCACATCGCGCTCCCAGTGGGGGTCACCCAGCGCCTGGCGGGCCGCGGCGATATGGGTTGGATGAAGCTGCGAGGCGCTGGCAAAGGCTTTCACGGTCGCATCATCGCGCAGCACGAAATCGAGCACCGAGCCCAGGAAATGCGGGTCAGCCGCGGCCGTTTGCAGGGTTTCCGGACCGATTCCGCTTTCGGCGAGGAACAGGCCGAGACGCTCGGCGTCTCCGGCGATGAAGGAAAGCGCCTGAACAGCAACGATTTCAGCTACTTCACGGGGGTTTTTGACAGGTTTTTTCAACCGCGATGTTTGCCTTTCCGTAACTTATGGTCTCTAGTTTGCAACCAGAACGTCCGAGTCTGCTAGTCCTGTTCAAGCAACTGGAAACCATGTCGGACAAAGATGGCAGGCAAGTTTAACGGGTTTGGAGCGAATCTGGCGCTAGTTTGAATTCACTTTTTAACTTGGCAGCGGTGCCTCATGCAACGTCATGTCGGGCCGGTCTGCTGGAATTAGGAGGGCGGGATGGCAAAAACCGTCCTGATCGTCGAGGACAACGAGCTGAATATGAAGCTCTTTCGTGACCTCTTGGAAGCGCACGGTTATCAGACCTCGGGGACCAGCAATGGCTTCGAGGCGCTCGATCTCGTCCGCACGCTGCATCCCGATCTGATCCTGATGGATATTCAGCTGCCACAGGTGTCCGGCCTCGAAGTGACGCGCTGGATCAAGGACGATCCGGAGCTGCGCTCTATTCCAGTGGTCGCGGTGACCGCGTTTGCCATGAAGGGCGATGAAGAGCGGATTCGCGAGGGTGGCTGCGAGGCCTATCTGTCGAAGCCGATCTCGGTCGGCAAGTTTATCGAAACCGTTCGGCGGTTTATCGGGTAGGGGGAAGTTTCGATGTCCGCGCGCGTTCTCGTCGTCGACGACCTCCCTGCCAACGTCAAGCTATTGGAAGCGCGGCTGTCGGCCGAATATTTCGATGTGCTGACCGCCTCCAGCGGCACCGAGGCGCTGCAGATCTGCGCGCGCGCCGAGTGCGACATCATCCTGCTCGATGTGATGATGCCCGACATCGACGGCTTTGAGGTATGCCGGCGGCTCAAATCGAATCCGGCGACGCATTTCATTCCGGTGATCATGGTCACGGCGCTCGATAGCCCGGCCGATCGCGTGCGCGGCCTGGAGGCCGGCGCCGACGATTTCCTGACCAAGCCGGTATCCGACATCGTTCTGATCGCGCGGGTGCGTTCGCTGACGCGGCTGAAGATGATGACCGATGAGCTACGGATGCGCGCCATCACCTCGTTCGAGATCGGCGTGCAGGCGCCCGAGCGCAGCGCGGTGACCGAGACCGGCAAGGGCGGACGCATCCTGTTAGTCGACGACCGGCCCTCGTCCTACGAGCGGCTGGCGCCGGTATTGAGCACAGAGCACACCGTCGACGTCGAAACCAATCCTGCGGAGGCGGTGTTTCACGCTGCCGAAGGCAATTACGATCTTCTGATCGTCTCGCTCGGCCTTGAGAATTTCGACGGCCTCAGGCTTTGCAGCCAGGCGCGCTCGCTGGAGCGGACTCGTCATGTTCCGATTCTCGCCATCGCGGATGCCGACAACAACACCAAGCTGCTGCGCGGCCTCGAAATTGGAGTCAACGATTACCTGCTGCGTCCGGTCGACAAGAACGAGCTGCTGGCGCGCGCGCGTACCCAGATTCGCAAACGGCGCTATTCCGATCATCTGCGCGACAATGTCCAGAATTCCATCGAGATGGCGATCACCGATGCGCTGACCGGCCTGCATAACCGCCGTTACATGGAGAGCCATCTGGGCACGCTCGCCGAGCAGGCTTCGAGTCGCGGCAAGCCGCTGGCGCTGATGATGCTCGACATCGATTTTTTCAAATCAATCAACGACAATTACGGCCACGATGCCGGCGATGACGTGTTACGCGAATTCGCGGTCCGGATCCGCAAGTCGATCCGCGGCATCGATCTGGCCTGCCGCTACGGCGGAGAAGAATTCGTGATCGTGATGCCGGAGACCGACCTGCATGTCGCGGGCATGGTGGCGGAACGGCTGCGGCGCTCGATCGCCGTCGAACCCTTCGCGATCAACAAGGGCAGCAATAGCATCGATGTGACGATCTCGATCGGCCTGTCGACCATGGAACTAAAAGGCGAGGCCGTCGCCGATGTGATGAAGCGCGCCGACACTGCGCTGTACCGCGCCAAGCACGATGGCCGCAACCGGGTGGTGGCCGCCGCGGCTTGAGCTGAAAACCTTACTTGATCTTGTGCTCGCGGAACTCGACGTGCTTGCGCACTACGGGATCGTACTTCTTCTTGACGAGCTTGTCGGTCATGGTGCGCGAATTCTTCTTGGCGACGTAATAGAAGCCGGTATCCGCCGAGGAAACCAGCTTGACCTTGATGGTGACCGCTTTGGCCATGTCTGAACCTCTGAAGATAGGGGGCAAGGGGAGCGGGCCCCTGGGGGCCAGCAATTGCCTGGGAACCTAGCTTCTGGATGCCTAAAGTCAAGGTTTTGCTCGACAAAACCCGCTCGATTCCCAACGATTAACCCTCAAAATAGGCGGTTGGCCGTAGGTCCCGCGGGATTTTCCGGGTCCGCCTCCAATCGCCCGCCGGCGTGACCCGCCGTTCGGCTCTTCAGCGTCAGGAGAGCCCGTGATATCACGTTGGGGATCGGCGATGCCGTCGATTACGCGATCAGGCGCTTCACGATGGATCCGGTCAGACGCATCATGCTGGCAACGGGAGTCGCGGCGACGGCGGTTTCCGCCGCGCCTAGCCGGCTGTTGGCTCAGCAGGGCGGGCGAGGGGGAACTGCCATGAGCATTTACGAAAAGGGCGCCGCTCGCATCCACTTTGAAGAGATCGGTTCCGGCTTCCCCTTGCTGGTCATCCCTGGAGGAGGACTGAATTCGACGATCTCCGGCCTGACCAGCAGTTCGCCCTTCAACCCCATGCAAGAGTTCAAGGCAGAGTACCGTTGCATCGCCTCAGACCTGCGCAACGCCAATGGCGGCCAATCCTCCGGCCCGCTCGAAGTCGACCGTCCCTGGGACGCCTACACCGACGACCACCTCGGGCTGATGGACCATCTGGGCATCGACAAGTTCCTGGTGTTAGGATTTTGCATTGGCGGTCCAATGATCTGGAACCTGCTACGACGGGCGCCTGATCGTGTTGTTGCGGCCGTGCTGGCACAGCCCAGCGGGTCGCGTCCCGAGATGCGGGACCTCTTCTACGAGGGCAATATGAAGAACTGGGGTCCCGAACTGATTGCCCGACGGCCCGACATCACCTTGGCGATCGTCGATAAGTTTCTGACTAGAATGTACCGGAGCGATCCCGACTTCGTCTTCACCGTGACGCGTGAGTTCGTGCGCAACTGCCAGACGCCGGTGCTGATCCTGCCCGACGACATCCCGGCGCATCCTTACGCGGTCGCTATGGAGGCTGCGATGCTTGCGCCGCAGGCTGAAGTCAGCATGTTCCCCTGGAAGGAGCCCAAGGAGCGGATACCCTTGGCGATACGACAAATCCGTTCCTTCCTTCGGGCGCATCTTCCTCGCTAGACCGCGAGCGCCACACGCCAGCGCCTTGCGTCAAACGAACTGGTTTTTTGGCCGTGGCAGCCCCAGATTTTCCCGTAGCGTCTTGCCCTCGTATTCCCGACGGAAAATTTCGCGCTTCTGCAGTTCCGGAATCACCTTGTCGACGAAGTCATCGAGACCTCCGGGCAGGTAGGGGAACATGATGTTAAAGCCATCGCAGCCGTCGCTCGTCAGCCATTCCTCCATCTGATCGGCGATGCCAGCAGCTGTGCCGACAAAGGAGAGCCCGCCATAGCCGCCGACCCGCTGCGCCAACTGGCGGACCGTCAGCTGGTCACGCGCGGCGAGGTCGACCAGCCGCTGACGGCCGCTCTTGGAGGCATTGGTTTCCGGGATCGGCGGCAACTGGCCATCGGGATCAAAGCCGGAGGCATCGGTGCCAAGCATCACCGAGAGGGAGGCAATGGCGCTGTCGTAGTGCACCTTGCTGTCGAGCAGCGCGCGCTTCTCCTTTGCTTCTTCGATACTGTCGCCGACCACGACGAAGGCACCCGGCAGGATCTTGAGATGATCGCGGTCGCGGCCGAGCCGGTCCATGCGGCCCTTGATATCGGCATAGAGCTTTTGCCCGTCAGCGAGGCTGCCGCCGCCGGTGAATACAGCCTCCGCCGTCTCGGCCGCGAGTTGCTTGCCATCTTCCGAGGCGCCGGCCTGGACGATGACGGGCCAGCCCTGCACCGGACGGGCGATGTTGAGTGGGCCGCGCACGCTGAGATACTTTCCCTTGTGATTCAGCACGTGCATCTTGGCAGGATCGAAATACAGCCCCGCCTCGACGTCACGGACAAAGGCGTCGTCGGCGAAGGAATCCCACAGCCCGGTGACGACGTCATAGAATTCGCGCGCTCGGCGATAGCGTTCGGCGTGCTCCATGTGGTCTTCCAGCCCGAAATTCAGCGCGGCGTCCGGATTTGAGGTAGTGACGATGTTCCATCCCGCCCGACCGCCGCTGATATGGTCGAGCGAAGCAAAGCGGCGGGCGACGTGATAGGGCTCGTCAAAGGTAGTGGAGCCAGTCGCGATCAGTCCGATATGATCGGTGGCCCCGGCGAGCGCCGACAACAGCGTGAAAGGCTCGAACGAGGTCACGGTGTGGCTGCGCTTCAAGGCCGAGATCGGCATATTCAGCACTGCCAGATGATCGGCCATGAAGAAAGCGTCGAATTTTCCGGCCTCGAGCTTCTGGATCAGTTGTCTAAGACGCGTGAAATTGAAATTGGCGTCCGGCCAAGCGCCGGGATAGCGCCACGCCCCGGTATGAATACTGACGGGGCGCATGAACGCTCCGAGCCGCAGCTGACGTTTGGTCATGTTCGATCCTTTTTGGTCTCTGCTCCCGCGACAGATAGGCACGAAGCGGCGATGCGCCATCTCACGCGGTACGGAAGATTATTGCATTTTTGAGCTGTGTTCGGCCCAATCCGTCTCTCCGCTGTCGTGGCCGCGGACGACGTTCATCTACGGACGCCGCACATGCCGCGGCCGGCGACTGAGGCGAATGGCTCATTCCTGGTGGCGCGGAGGCGATCTCACTAATCAGGATCGTGCCTCCGCTCGGCAGTTCGGCGCATTTTTCCCCCAGGGCATTTTTGACTTGGTCAAGGTTGCTGCATCCGCCGAGCTCTTCTGCTTGTTGCAAAATATAGATAGCTGCACGCCTCTTACTCAACGAACTCAGGCCTGAATCATTCCCAGAGCGCGCCCCATATCCGCCGCGCGCCCAGCATCGATTGACGCCCACGATATAGCTCAAGCAACGGTACGAAATTGAATTCAACCTACAGCCAATTCGAGCGGATCTCTCGCCGCTTTCAAGAGGCCGTTCTTCCGGATCTGCAGCGCCTGTGGGAGCAGGCGATCGGAGCGATCGGAGCGATGATCGTGAAGGGGACGGCGAGGTCGTTCCCGCATTACCGGCAGCTCGATGCGATGAGCTGTGGGCCGACCTGCCTGCGCATCATTGCGCGGCATTTCGGCAAGTCGATCCCGCAGGCGGAGGTCGAGGAGATTGCCTACAAGGGCAAGCAGGGCGTCAACCTGTTGGCGCTGTGCGAGGCCGCCGAGGGAATCGGCTTACGGACGCTACCGGTGCGTTGCGACCTGAAGGCGTTGGTCGAAGAGGGTCGCTTTCCGTTCCTAGCCCATTGGAACCAGAATCATTATGTCGTGGTGTACGGCATCGACAAGGGGCGGGTACTCGTTTCTGACCCCGCCGCGCCGGGCTTGATCGATTACTCGCTGCGTGAATTCCGGCGGTCGTGGGAAAGCCATGCCGAGGAGGGCGGCCGGGTCGGTATCGCGGTGTTCTTCGAGCCGACGCCTGCATTCCATGCCTTTCAGGCCTCGACGAACGAGCCGCCCACGCCGTGGCGACATCTCGCCGGCTACGCGCTGGAGCACCGCAGCCTGGTAACGCAACTGGTGATCGGTACCGGCGTCGGCTGCGTGATCGCCTTCGTGTCACCTTTCCTTACGCAGTCGATGGTCGATCAGGGCATCGATCGGGGCGACGGCACGTTCGTGATGCTGCTGATCGTCGCGCAGGTCCTTGTGGTGCTGGGGCAGACCGCGGTCGCGATGATTCGCGGCAGGCTTTTGATGTACCTGTCGTCGCGCATCAGCATCGCGCTGATTACCGATTATCTGCAGGCGATCCTCAAGCTGCCGATGAAGTTCTTCGAGTCGCGCACCAGCGGCGACGTCATGCAGCGCCTCAACGACAATCATCGCATCGAGGGTTTCCTGACCTCGGGCGTGCTCGAGGCCGGCTTCTCGATCCTGATGCTGGCGGTGAACGCGATCGTTATTGCTACCTTCAGCACGACGATTTTGTTGACGTTCCTGGCAGGGGCCGCGCTCAACGTCGCCTACGTGTTCCGCTTCCTGGCGGCGCGCCAGCGCGTCGACCATCGGCGCTTCAATGAATCGGCGCTGAACATCACCAACGAGATGGAGCTGATCCGCGCGGTGAGCGAAATCAAGCTGACGGGAGCGGAGAAGCAGAAGCGCTGGGCGTGGGAACGCATCCAGGTCCGGCTGTTCGCGATCCAGCAGGATGCGATCAAGCTGCAGCAGATCCAGGAGACCGGCTCGACGTTGATCGCATCGACCGCCCTGATCAGTTGCAATGCACTCGCGGCTTACGCGGTGATGCGCGGCGATCTGACGCTCGGAGCCATGATGGCGCTGGGCGGCATGCTTGGGCAGATGGGCGGTTCGATCAATCATCTGGTCGGGCTCGTGCAGCGCGCCCAGGATGCCGTGCTCAGCCTGCGGCGCATCACCGAGGTCTACCAGGCCGTACCGGAGGACCGCGCCGATCGCACCTATGCGCCGGTGCCAGCCGGCGACGTCGTCGTTGACGGCCTGTCGTTCCGCTACGGCGACCCCACGGCGCCGCTGGCGCTGGACCGGGTGTCCTTCGCCGTCGCGGCGGGCGGCACCACAGCGATCGTCGGCGCCAGCGGCAGCGGCAAGACCACGTTGCTCAAACTGCTGCTGAAGCTCTACGAGCCGGAGTCGGGCGAGATCAGGGTCGGCGGTACCAGCCTGGCAAAAGTGCGGGCCAGCGACTGGCGCGAGACCTGCGCGGCGGTGATGCAGGACGGTCATATCTTTGCCGAGACCATCGCGCGCAACATCGCCGTGACGGACGAGCGTATCGACCGGGAAAAGCTGGTCTGGGCGGCGGAGGTCGCCAATGCCCGCGGTTTCATCGAGCAGATGCCGATGTCGTATAATACGAGGGTTGGCGAGAATGGCGTGGGTCTGTCCGGCGGACAAAGGCAGCGGCTGCTGATCGCGCGGGCGATCTACCGGCAGCCCCGGCTGTTGCTGTTCGACGAAGCCACCAGCGCGCTCGACACCACCTCGGAGGCAATCATCTCGGAAAACTTCGTACGCTGCACCGAGGGGATCACCAAGGTGATCGTCGCCCACCGTCTCAGTACCGTTCGCGATGCCGACCAGATCATCGTGCTCGAGAATGGCCGGGTGGTCGAGATCGGGACCCATCATCGGCTGTCGGCGGATCGCGGCCGATACTTCAACCTTGTCAGGAATCAATTGGAGTTGGGCACATGAGCGTGACGCCTCGATTGGACCAGAGGGCGGGCGATACGGCGCCGCTGGTGCCAGAGATTCAGGGCGACCCGGATTGCGAATGGCGGTCGCCGGATCGAGAGTTGGGGAGAGCATTGGCATCCGTCGTGGATATGATCGATCTAACCATTCCACAGCATGCGAACGATCCGTTGAGCCGGCCGGTCCGGCGGGTAAGGTCCCGGCAACCACTTGAACAACGGGGATCGCCCCGCCCTGCGCTTGCCCCGGCGCTGCCTCAATTGCGCAGCGAAGAGTATCGCGAGGTGGTGGGGGCGCCGCCTTCGTTCCTGGTACGGTCGGGCTCGATCATCGCCGGCATCGCCGTGTTCACGTTATTGACCGTCGCGTCTATAGTTCCCTATCCGTCGAGTGTCGGCGGCAAGGTCCACGTGGTGTCGACGCAGCTGCCGGTCACCCTGGTCAGCCGCGGTGCCGGCAAGATCGGGCTGCTCGCGGCGCGCGACGGACAGAAGGTCAATCGCGACGACATTCTGGCGGTCATCGACGACGGCAGCGATTTTAAGCACCTCTTGGAGTTCGAGCGCTGGCTGCGCGGGGTGCCGGCCGATCTGTCGGAGGGGCAGGCGCTGCCGTCCTTCCCCAACATGGCGTCATCCGGATTGGGGCCGGTGACGGCGCCGCTTTTAGCGGTGCGGCAGTCGCTCGCCGAGTTGGTCAGCTTTCGTGCATCCACCACTACCGCGGATCAGGTGGCGCAGTTGCGTCTGGTCGTCGACTCTTACGCCAAGCTCGGCGAGCAGTTTCGTGACAAGGAAGGTGCCGCGGATGCTTCGCTGCAGGCAGAGCAGAGGATGCAGAGTGGACGCGAGACGCTGGTGGCAAAGGGACTCGCCGCCAACGCCTATCTCGACAAGTTCGAATCTACAAGGCAGTCGCAGCGCGAGCGAGTCGCGGACGCCCGCATTGCCAGTGCCCGCAACATTGCGACCATCGCGACAACCGAGCGGGACATCAGCGCGCTGCTCTCGGCCCACAGCGACCGCGACGCCGAGTTGACGGGCCGGCTTGCTGCTTCGCTGCGCGATCTTCGCAGCGTGATGACGGAGTGGGACCGCGTCAACGTCATTCGCGCGACGCAGGCCGGACGCGTTCGGCTGTTCGGCGTCTGGTCGGAGTCGCAGAACCTCAAGGCTGGCGATACCTTCGCGATCGTCGAGCCGCTCGACCAGACGCCGACGGCGTTTGCCTTTGTGCCCGCCGCGGGGTTCGGCAAGGTCCGGCTCGGCCAGCGCGTGACGCTGAGGCTCGATGCCTTTCCCTACCACGAATTCGGACTGGTCGATGCCAGGGTCGCAGCCGTCAGCGCGGTCGCGGTCGATGGACAATATCGGGTCCTGCTCGATCTTCCCAACGGCCTTCGCCTGTCGAGCGGCAGAACGGTGCAGTTCTCGCAGAACATGGAGGGCGAAGCGCGCATCCAGGTAGATCAGCTGCGCCTGATCCAGCAATTGTTGCGCGGACTGTTGGCGACGGCGGTATAGGCGCCCAGCAATCAGCGGCAAAACACCTTTATAAATTCACCAAATCAGCAAACTTAAATA
>Ga0182012_10001242_pt1 | contig 28083 bp, 43 predicted proteins | sample 612S2SmetaG_FD_120486 | JGI IMG/M metagenome (GOLD analysis project Ga0182012, IMG submission 120486) | Permafrost microbial communities from Stordalen Mire, Sweden - 612S2S metaG | ecosystem: Environmental > Terrestrial > Soil > Wetlands > Permafrost | place: Sweden: Stordalen | collected...
CATAGAGATTGCATTTATCGGATAGCACAATAAACGTTATTTTCTATAAATTTTATATTGCTTGAAATATAGGGAAAAATCAATAAAATGTCAACCCCTCATCATTTCCTTGTCCAGACAATAGCAGCAATGTAAGGAAACCACCATTTTTTATCGCTCCCCCTGTTAGTTTTTCCTTCCTCATTTGTGGCAGAGAAAAGTAACATGGTATCCTCGTGTTACCAAAACGCAACACAGTGTTACACATTTACATAGTTGCAATCCGTATAAATTTATCATAAGTTTCCCCATGTCGCGCCATCAGGCTGCGAAACATTGTAGACAGGTTTGCAAGCCTGAGTGCCGGTAAGCTGCTCCTTACCGGCCTCTACTCTCAAGAAAATCACAAAGGGGCAGCGGGGCAGCGCACTATGAAGCACGATATTTCCAAAGTTATAAACCGCCTTATTGATTATAACCCCGATTTCGCAAAACGGGGCGACTGGATGCTCGTCCATTGGTGGATCGATGAAGGCGCTGATCTTGAGAAAGACATTCTGCCGGCCATAGAGGAGTGCATCAGGCGCAAGCCGGGCATTGCCTCAATATCCTATTTCCGCCCCGCTGTAGAGCGCCGCAAAGAGAATAGGCTGCTATTTGAGAAGGCAGCGAAAACATTTGTCAAAGAAGTCGTAAGCGATGAAATGAAGGCCAGAAATATCGCTTTCAAGCGCAAGATGAATATTTTCATAAACGCGCATGATGAGGCGTTTCTGTTGGGTTATGAACTAAAAAATGGAGAGGTGAAGGTTTAGACTGCTGGGCGAGCGGTGAAATACGTCAGCACCCAGCATTAAGAGGACAATTACTGAGGGTCGGCAAAGTTGTCAAGTGGATGACTCATACCGCGAGGTAGAAGGAACCACTTCCGGGTGCAGGTGTTGCATAAAAGTTCCTTTGTGTACATGGGATAACCTCTCAAGGTACATTTGCATAAGCGACGGCGGCTCCGAAGTGCCTCAGTCCATGCAAGGGTCTAAACCGGTGTAGAAGCCGGGTTAGACTCTTATTGCCTTCGCTCCGGCTCACCTAAGTGCCTTGGTTAAGTAGTAAGTAAGAGGTAACTATGAGAACGCTAAAACATTAACGGATAAACACCAACACCATTACATTACGAGAATTTCAAGCTAATCGCGTACTATTAACCGACTACATTTTAAGAAAGTTCAACATGATCCCGCAATTAGCTATAGGTAAGGGCAATCGGCTTGGTAAAATAGCATCTGAACGTGATGACGGTATGCTTACGCCTAAGTGGTTATTCGAGCAGCTTGACGCGGTGTTCAAATTCGACCTGGACGCGGCTTGCACAAGTTATAATTGTTTATGTGACTATGGGTTCTATTTTGATGAAGGCACGAATGCCCTTGAAATTGGTTGGGGGTTTAATCGTGTATTTTGCAACCCACCATTTTCCGGCAAGGCGGCATGGATGAAGAAGGCGCATCACGAGGTGCAAAACAATAGTTGCCCTATCGTAGTGATGCTTCTGCCAACGAATAGCATGGATAGCAAGCCCTGGCATCAGTTCGTATATCCTCATTACAAATTCGACATTCTTGAGGGGCGTGTATCGTTTCTTGACCCGGTGACAATGCTGCCAAAGAAGGGAAATAATTCAGGGACGACTGTCGTTTATTTCATGAAAAAACCAAAGAGGCCGGTGTGATATTTTTTGGTTTATTATGGGCTTCTGAAGTCGATCTCATGCGTTTGTGGTGGAAAGAGAGTCGCACATGGTGGTAGTGATTAAGACTTCTTTTTCTCATAACGAGGGATATTGCCCTGTGGTGTTGATCGATGACAAGTGCATGTACAGCGGCGAACGATATAAAACCCGTCTCGGAGCCATGAAAGACGCTATAAAGTGGGCTAAGAAACTCAAATGGCCGAAACAGAAGTGTCATTAGAATCAAGGAGGTGATGACGATGGTGGCCTTTAACTTCAAAAAGCAATTTGCCGATGCTGTAGAATCCGGCGAGAAGCTGCAAACCATACGCCGCACGCGAAGGGCTAATGTGGGCGATAAGGTGCAGCTCTATACTGGAATGCGCGCGTCTGAATGCAGGTTATTGAGAGAAGCAAAATGCGTTGCAGTTGATTCTGTCTTGCTAGACGTGGAACGCCCTTATTTCAGTCAACCGGGATGGTGGCCTAAAGACTGTGATGAATTTGCAAGGCGCGATGGATTCCGCACATACTTCGATATGTATGCGTTCTTTTTTAACCAGTACGGAAAACCTCAATTTGAGGGATACGTTTATCTTTTCAGCGCGAAAGACGATTAACATGGCATGGAACCCCGATCACTCTGCCGGCGCTGGCAAACCGATAATCGAGCGCCCGGACAATCCCCTATCCCTCTCGACCGACGAGTTGCTGGCATGGCGTGAGCAAAGGCTCAGGATGTTTATGAGCGCTGAATATATTGCTGAAATGCACGCATTCGTCTATCTGGCAGCCAGGAGAAGGTTTCTAAAGCTTTATCGTGAGCATCGTAAAACGAAAATAGGCTGCCGCATGTCAGAGATAGACTTCATGCGTTGCATGGCGCCAAATGCTGAAAATGCGATTTACCACATGGAGCGTGTCAGCACGAAGGATACTTTTTTCAATGGGAGCGTGAGAATATGACAAGTCCGCGCATGAAAGCCCGCGACGAACGCAGATTGACCTACTCAGGAAAACGCTGCCCGCATGACGGCTCACGAGAATATTACACGGAATCAGGTGAGTGTGTTGAATGCCAGTCCTATCATCACGCCGTTAAGGAGTTGAGGATTGAAGGGGTGGACGGTCGTACGGAAGGCCAGAAAGCAGTGAAGAAATTGCAGGAGAAGTACCGCAAATGACGGAGGAAATGAAACATGGTCTCAGCTATACGGACGCTAGACTGAATGGGCTTCCGACCTTCATAGGTAGAAACCCCTGTAAGAAGTGTGGCGGCAAAATCCGGCGTCTCAGCAATTGCAAATGCATAAATTGTGTGCCTAAACTAATAAAGTTGAAGCCGCCCTCCGGCGTTGTGGCTAAACCACACAAAATGACCGTTGCGGATGCGATGAAAAATGTGGATTATTCGCAAGATGAAGTTATAATCAGCTGGGGTTGTCTATGAGTAGACATGAACGACACATAGTCTATCATAACCATTTTGCCTCGTCCTTTGCGTCATCAGCTTTCGCTCGCCACCATTCATCAAACGAAAGCGGCCAGCCGATTACTCCTTTAGGGATAATCCACTCGTTCTTGAATAGTGCATTGACCGCGTCTCTATCTTCCACAGGAATAGGATTTTTGAATCCCTGAATATCCAATACTTCCGCTATCGTTAACGTAGAGGTGACAATTTTTAAGCGCCCATTATTTGCTTCATCGAATAACTGAGTTATTACATCCGCCCTGCCAACCTCATCCTTTAGCCAAGCCAAAAACGTGCAGGAATCAAAATAAATCACCTCAGACATATTGCTTCAGGATACCCCTCGTCATTTTGTAATCGGATACCCCTTCCGCAGGAACTATTGGAAAGATTTTATCTACCCTTATTGCATAAGGAATGCCTTTGCCGGAGTATTTAATCAAGCCCTCTGCTTCTACACGTTGCTCATAGAATTTATATGCGCTGTCAAATACATCTCGCTCAGCAGCAGTACAAAGAATACGGGCGGAATATAAGGGTTCGATTATGGCAAACTCTGGTGTATCTTCACTATCAAGCACCAATAGTTTTCCTTCAATCGCCCCATATTCAGTAAATGCGCCTTCAAGGACTACATTCACATTTCCTTTAATAGTCGCGCCTATATTTGTTGGTTTTTTATTGAACCATGCGCCACGCTCTACAAGAGAGAAAACAGCCTCTTTTCCTACCGGGCCACGGCCAAGATGTTTGCGGTCTTTCGCATGTTTATTCTTCTCTTTGCCACCAACATACGTCTCATCGGCTTCAACAGTCTTACCCTCGCCGCCCATCGGTTCAATGTGCAGAACACGCATTGCTTCGCGCAAGCGATGAGCCATAAACCACGCTGTATTATACTGCACTTCAAGAATGCGGTGAAGCTGATGCGCTGATATGCCCTTTTTGCTAGAAGCCAAAAGATGCGCAGCCTGTAACCATTTCGTCAAAGGAACATGGCTAGACTCAAATACAGTGCCAACTTTTACCGTGAATTGCTTGCGGCAGTTATAGCATTTCCACAAACCGGGGCGCGTGGCTTTGCCCTTCAAACGATTAAGGCGTTCTACGCTTCCGCAATGCGGGCAATTTGCGCCGTTCGGCCACAAGATACTTTCGAGGTGCAGGATTGCGGCCTCTTCATTGTGGAATTGGGGTTGAGATAATTTACTCATAGGATTAACCTTTCAGATTATGAGCAAACACTACACCTTGTTTCTGGGTTTGTCAACTACGCAATCCCCCTTTCTTTCATTAGTGAATATGGCTTACCCGTTTGAAGAACGATATCGCCTTTACGATGCCCTTCCAAAACTTCGTAGTGATACCATAAGCGATCTAATTCCTTGCTGGTTTCTCCAGTCCATTTGCACGCATCGCCTTTGAAGTAATAATCAGCTTTCTCCATGTACGTATCTCCTTACAAAACTGTGTGGAATTGACCGTGTGAATTTACATTGCCAGCGAATACTTCGCTCAATACCTGCGGCGATACTTCAAACTGGTAGCCAAGGGTGCGAATATGACGCATATCGCTCTCAGTGAGCGTTTTACGGCCCAGCAATTGGCAAAATACGCGGGAGTCATCGCAATTAGGATAAACCGTGTCCTTGCCATAAACCTGTTTGATGATGATGTATAATGTACGCATGGTTTTTACTCCTGGGTTGTGGGTTAACGTCCATTGCCTGATGCAATAAATAAGTTATAGGATTTTGTGTCCACAAAGTCAACTGTTATTTTATATTATTTCCACTTTTTGTGCACACATTTATCTTGACGTGTTTTATCAGTGTGTTATTATGAGGTATGGACAATAAAACACATGTGCTTAAAGTAAGGGTAACAGAGGCTGAAGCCTTGAGCGCGTTTGACGATGCTGCGGCGCGCGGATTCACTTTGTCTAAGTTGGTAAGGATACTTCTTAAGAATGAGCGCTGCCGCCGACAGAGAAAGAGAAAGCCTGATACAGGAATTCAAGAAAAATAAATGGTTGCGAATAATAAGCCATTATGGCAAGAAAACAGGGGACAAAAAGCGTACCAGCACTGATTAACGATAAGGCAGCTGAAACAGTAACGCAACGGGTAGAACTTGTCCTGGTTCACATAGAAAAATCCAAAAAGGGCGATAAGATTTTAGCCACTCTTGGCAATCTTCGCGCCATGCTTAATCATTATGGCATTGTATGCCGTTATGATGTTATCAAAAAGCGCCTCATTCATATCATACCGGGCGAAGAGTTCAGCACGGAAAACGAGGAAGAGGCGGCATTGGCCTGCATCTATTCCTGTATGAAGGAAAATAGAATCCCTGTTGACGGCTATAAGCTTTATCTAGTGCGGATTGCCGATGAAAATCAGTTTAATCCAGTACTTCAATATGTGCGTTCAAAGCCTTGGGATCGTGTGGATCGGATGCCGGAATTCTGCGCGACAATCGAATCACCGGAAACAGAGGCAAAAAATCTACTTATAAGGCGATGGATGATAACAGCTATGAGCATGGCTCTATACAATGGCATTGACGGAGCCGGTTGTTTAGTCCTGCAAGGGCCGCCCGATTTAGGTAAGACATGGTGGGTTAAAAAGCTTGTGCCGCAAGAGATAAGAGAAAACCTGATACGCACGGATGCAACCGTTGATCCCGGTGACAAGGATCAGGTTAGCCAGGTTATATCGTATTGGATCGTTGAATTAGGTGAAATAGGCGCGACATTCAGAAAAGCGGAATTACAAGCCCTCAAAGGCTTTATTACCCGCGATCATGATACAATGCGGCGTCCCTATGGCGAAGGCGATAAACGCTTCCCCAGGCGCACTGCTTTGATTGCCAGCGTGGATCAGTTCATCTACCTGATTGATACGGCTGGCAATCGGCGCTTCTGGACTATCCCCTGCACAAAGATAAATTCCTATCACGAAATAGACATGCAACAAGTATGGGCACAAGTCCTAAGTATGATTGAGGCGCACGGCGAAACATGGCGATTAACGCAAGTTGAAAAAGACCATATTAAGCGCATAAATGAAGAACATATGCAGATTGATCCCATCATGGAAATGATACAGGAAAAGTATAAATGGGAGGAATTGGCAATGGTTGCGCGCTGGGAGACGGCTACAAAAATTGGTGAAGAAATTGGACTAATAGATCTTGGTCACAGAGAAACACGGCTCATAACCGGCCATGTCCTTAAATTAAATGGAGGCCAAAAAAAGCGTACAGGCGATAAACGCTATTTACTGGTTCCTGCTTTGCGTCCCAGCTAATTGCATAGCCAGCATCTTGACCGGACGGCTCATATTAATTTTCCCGCGTTCCATCATCGAAACGGCATCCATCGTTATTCCTAGCATGGGCGCAATTTCCGCCTGCTTTAATCCAAGCCTTTCACGCAATGCCCGTAATTCCTTACCTGTCATATTTTGCCTCGTCCTTCGCATCATCAGCCGCATTTCTCCAAAATTCTTCATAAGTCATAATCCGAGAATGCGTTAACCAAGGGTTTTGTTTATTCCATGCATAAGTGCATGGTGCCTACCTTATCCTCATAAAAATGTCGCGGGTGTGGATGATAAGCTGGCCTCATACGTTACCCTCCGCCAAACGCTTCATATCTGCAAGAGCGGCCTGGTTATCGTCAAAGAATCGGCATGGATTGATTTGGGATTTATATACTTGACTAACCAAGCGGCATGGGTTATCATAATTCCATAATCAATGGAGACGTTATGAAAACCGAAGCAAAAGACACCTTAGACGTTTTTGGATTTTTCAAGAAATTCCCCGACGAAAAAACGTGTGAAGATTTTATCATTGCCGCCCGCTGGCCGCGTGGTGTTTATTGCCCGCATTGCGGAAACTATAAGCTGTACCGCCTCGAAACGCAAAAGCGTTTTAAGTGTGCGGGTTGCCGCAAGCAGTTTTCAGTCCGTACCGGCTCTGTGCTGGCGGAAAGCAAAGTGACGCTGCAACAGTGGTTACTTGCCGGTTGGCTTCTCACTACTCACCGCAAGGGCTTTTCCAGTGTGCAGCTTGGCAAAACGCTGGGCGTGACGCAAAAGACGGCTTGGTTTCTCGCTCACCGCATACGCGATGCCTTTAGAGAGGAAGGTGGATTGTTCGACGGCACTGTTGAAGTAGACGAGACATATGTAGGCGGAAAAGAGAAGAATAAACACGCAAACAAAAAGCTACATGCCGGACGGGGAGCCGTTGGAAAAACCGCCGTCATGGGTATCAAAGAGCGCGGCGGCAAAGTGAAAGCCAAGCCGATTAAGAATGCGGACGCTAAGACATTGCAGGGTGAAATCAGGCGGGTTGTAACTCCGGGTGCAACCGTATATACTGACGACCATCGCGGTTATCATGGATTGCTTGATTATCAGCATGAATCGGTAAAGCATTCCGTAGGTGAATATGTGAGGGGCATGGCTTCTACCAATGGCATAGAGTCCTTTTGGGCACTGCTGAAAAGAGGCTTATACGGGATTTATCACCAGATGAGCCCGGCGCATCTTCGCCGCTATGTGGATGAGTTTTCCTTCCGCCAGAATACTATCGGTCTCACTGACGAAGCCACTTTTGCCAAGATGTTCTATAACAGCAACGGTCGCCGTCTCACCTATAAGGAGTTGACCTGTGTCGCGTAACGCAACGCTCATAGAGCCTATTGACGCGAGTTTTGATACCGTAATGCGGGCGATAGTACATGCGCCGGAGAAATTGCCGGAGAGAATCGCAACCCCTTCGCTGGCGCACTGGACGGGCAAAATTCATTGTATGGACTGCATAAAATTGATGAACGAATTGCCAGCGGGAAGTATAGGCGCAATCGTCACTTCCCCGCCGTACAATATCAAAAACAGCACGGGCAATGGCATGAAAGACGGGCGGGGCGGTAAGTGGCCGCAAGCCGCGCTTATTAACGGCTACAAAGACCATGCCGATGATATGCCTTACCCTGAGTATGTCGCATGGCAGCGCAAATGCCTTGATGCCATGATGCGCGTATTAAGGCCGGACGGCGCGATATTCTATAATCACAAGTGGCGCGTTCAAAACGGCTTATTGCAGGACAGGGCGGAAATCATCGCGGGCTTTCCAGTGCGCCAGATTATTATATGGAAGCGCAAGGGCGGTATAAACTTCAATGCAGGGTACTTTTTACCTACCTATGAAGTGATTTACCTGATAGCCAAGCCGGACTTTAAGCTGTCTCCCAAAGCAAACGCGCAAGGGGATGTATGGGAGATACCGCAAGCGCGTGACAATACACACCCTGCCCCCTTCCCTATAGAACTGGCGCAACGCTGTATATCGGCAACCCAAGAGGGCGTTGTGCTTGATCCTTTTATGGGAAGTGGTACAACAGCCCTGGCCGCAGAGATACTTAACAGGGAATGGATAGGCGCTGAATTATCGAGTAACTACTGCAAAATGGCGGAAAAGCGGCTTAAAGAGCATCAAGAAACCAAGCTGATATAATGGCACCGCGAAAACTTGTAGGCACTATCCAGCCGCGCACCGGAACCGCGTGTTTTAAGAAAATCGCGGAAATCCTGAAAGCAGGAACATGGGAATTTTCTGATGACGGCAAGTATAACGGCAACGGCGCTCCTGGTAGGTACTTAGAGGATTTGCTGGGCGTGAAAGCCAATAATGCCGATTCGCCTGACATGGAAGGGTGGGAGATTAAGTTTCACGGCGGTAATTCCTTGCTTACGCTTTTCCATAAAGACCCTGAGCCTAGAGGCATAATCAGGACTATCGTACATGACCATGGATGGGATGACGGCAAAGGCCGTATCAGCTTTCGGCATACGATAAGCGGCGAGACTTCACGGGGATTTTATGTGGTGAACGAAGAGGATAGGATTGTCATACGCAATCGCCATAAAGATACCGCCGTCCAGCACTGGACGCATAATACTCTGTTTAATGCCTTTGCCGCAAAACTGCGCCGTCTCATAGTGGTAAGTGGCAGCATGATGAAAAACCCGCGCCGTGTCGTCTATGAAGAAGCTACCGCTTATTGGGAGCCTGACATAAGGGGATTTTCAAAGGCAGTCGCGGACGGTCTTTTCTGTGTGGACTTTGACGCACGGACGCAAGGTGGTCGTGGTATATAAATCCCATATATTTTATGAAAATACCAGAAAACCAAAGGACAGAAGTGCTAAAAATGCTGAAAGAGGGAATGCCAGATAATGCCGTTGCTGAATTTTATGGCGTCACCAGACAAACAATCGGAAATATGCGCAGAAAAGCAGGATTATATGTAAAATATAAACTGCCGAATAAAGAAATGTGGAAAGAACATCTTAAGGTATCAAAACTAACCGCAAATGCCATATATCATGGCGTCTTAATACCAGAGCCTTGCGAGATATGCGGGGTATTCGGAAAGAATGATAAGGGAAAGCGCAAGGTCCATGCTCATCATGACGACTATAATAAACCCTTAAGCGTGCGCTGGCTTTGTGAAAATCATCACAGAGAATGGCATCTGACCAACAATGCCATTCCATGCTCATTCTTGAATCCGTGTCATATATCGAAAATTTGATAAAAGAAAAATATGACTTTAATTCAAAAGAATATGAATGGAAAACCGCAACAGAAATAGCGGCTGAAATAGGACTGAGAAATATAACTCAGGCCGATACAAGAGCCATAGTTAGAGCCTTATCAACTATCTATCAGGATAGGACTCAAATGTTCAAAAATACATCGTATAAAAGATTAATATATGTGCCGTCGATGACTGAGAAATAAATACTTGGTCTCACTCAGTCACCCCTCAGTCATGCGTTTTTTGAGTGTCACAGCCAGTTACAGAAGATTCGTGACTGAGTGACTGAGTTTTACTAGGAGCTATATGGATATAGAGTAATGATGGGTGTATTTTTATACTGCCCGTAACAGCCTCAGTCACACAGTCATAATAATGTATATTATTTATATATATCAGTTACTTATCTAATGACTAAGTATGTGACTGAGTAGCGACTGAGTGTGTCGGTTTGATAAATTGACAAAGTTATAAAATACAATATGATAGTGTCTATGAGCGACATTTACACAAAAATGGTGAAAGACTTCACGCCACGCCAAAATACAAATGCGCCGGTACAAGAAACACAACAAAGCGCAACTAACACCACATTGAGTGAGATGGATAAGGCACTCATTGAGCAATGCCTAGATATGCCGCGTAAAGACCTACAAGGTCTATTACAACGCATTATCCAAGCCGCATGGGGGTATGGTAGCTTAACGGGAAAAGAACTGCTAGAAATGGCATTAAAAACGAAGGACGAGGCATATGAGGCATTAAAGCTCACCGCATTGACTCTGGCGGTGAATGCTGGCGACTGGCGCGAGTTTAACGCCTTGGCGACGTTTTGGGCTGAGAGGGAGAAGGGCAAGCCGATAGGCGCGGCTCCCACGATAAACATAGGCCAAGGCAACGGAGAGAAGAAAATACAGATAGTATTCATGAACGCAGATGATGTGAAGCGGGAGCGGGAAGGGAAACTGATTGACATGACGCCGAGAGATTAATATATTAACCACTATATGTAGTCGTGAAGAATTATTAAAAATGGGAAGGACGCATAAGTCATTGATATACTACGGTTAATATAATTTAATGTACTTTCCATAATACAGATTATAAAATAATAGCAATAAAACCATTACAATACAATATGATAGGAATAGGGAATTGTCCCGCGCATTCCTTCCGTTCTGGGGGAAGAACGCCTAGAAATGACCCCCCCGGTATGACCCGCGTAATGGACTTCCGGCATGTCTGTATTAGGCACCACAATTCTGCTTACGGGATTTCCAAATGACCCGCACTCCAAAGATACACGATGTTCATGGCGAAGGAACTGAGCATTGGAAGTATGGGGATGTCTTCACAGTAGCCCCTGATAGAACTGTAGATAACTGGCGTATGGTTATGGATGGAGATAGGCTGAGGTTGTTTCGATTGGTTCCATTTCCGAACCCCGAATCCACCTGGGAATCTTTGGTGTGACAATGCCTATTGAATTTGGTAAATAATTTAGAAACCGTTTTTATTTTGCGGCAATTTTTTGAGATGGGGGAGGTATGGCTGAGCGTTCATTGAACATAATCGGTGCCGGTTCCGGCGGTGGGATGACGAGCGAGGAGGCGGATTTGTTTAAGAAGTTGAAGGAAGAGAACGCGAAGTTGGGGAAGCCGTGGGAGCATATAACTGAGAAGCCTGCGATGTTTGAGCGGAGGGGGACGTATAATCCTGTGACTGGGGAGGTGGAGTGATTATAGAAGATAAGAATTATTTGGAAAGCAAATATGTGGAGCATGTAGCGCGAGCGATATGCAGGGCGGATCGTTATGATCCGGATTCGGATTGGGAAATCTACACGGATCACGCCGTTGCCGCTATCGAAGCAATTAATGAGGTGGAATAGTGATTAAGCCATCAGAAAGCCTTGTAAATAAAAAGGCTGTAGCGATATTTGGAGGTAGAATAACTGATAGGGAGTATGACGAAAATCTTCTTTGGAAAGAAATGGTTTGTCTTCTGGATAATGTTTTTAAGCCTGATGGAGGGTATGCGGTTATAGAAAAACAACTGTTTGTAAAACGCCTCTATAAAGTTATTGAAGAAAATAAGGAAGATGGGCATCTTTATGGAATTTCATATCGCGCAGTGAATAAGGCGGTAGAGATTGTTTTGCCTTTTGGGTGGTGGGGAAGGCGCGGCAAGGATTTTACTGATTTAAGCAATGAGTATCTTTTGCCTGTTGCTATGCAATTTGAGAGGACGGAATAATGGTCTTTGATTATTGGAATTCACGCGCCAGACTCAATGCCGATGGTCACGATGAGAGCCAGTATCTTCCGAAGATATTAAATCCGGTTTCGGGGAAATGGGAAGAACCCCCGCCTGTGAATGCCTACCGTGCTGCTAAAGGAGATATACGGCGCAACGATGATGATAAGATTGAGTCTGCGACATGGCTGCCGCGCATTATGTTTTTGGGTCGGCGCATTGAGAAAGAGCATTATGACATGGCTGTGGTGGTGGAGTGCGTGTGGTTATCGGCAAAGAAGACTCTTGGCATCCTTGATTTAAGGGGGAAGCTCTTCGACAAAGTACCGGAGCTGGGGACGAATGTTGATGTTGATGCTTTTTTAGAGATGCACCGCACGATGGCGCGACCGGAATTGGAAGCGGTTCTATGGTTTGTGTCGTTTTATATAAGGGCGAGTAGTGCCGCATTGCCACTTGAAAGGCTCGGTGTTATCCTGCATGGACTTGAGAATGCACAAAATATTATTGACAATTGTAAACGCAAGCGTAAAGTAGCGTCATACACCTAGCCATAGCCACGTCAGAATTTCGAGCCGCCGCGTTGATTCGCAGGCGGTTTTTTTATGCTTTTGATGCGGGATAGTTCAGAAGTAGAACGCTCGGCTCATACCCGATAGGTCGGCAGTGCAACTCTGTCTCCCGCTACCATATTTCAAAACCACAACCCAAGGAGAATCCTATGACCGCATACGATAAAGGCGTCAATATGAGCAGCAATTCCGAAACCAGGGAACAGCCTATCGGCGCTCAGGCGAAGTACCTTGGTATCAAGGATAACCGCGAGCCTTCCGCCGGGCATCTGGACGTTGCGAATAAGCGTGAAGGTGGCAAGATGTCTGCTGCCGTGAGCATGGTTGAGCGCCACAATGAGCGCGGCGAACATGCACCGACCGTATGTGGCTATAAGATGCACGATGGCGGTATGCGCGATACTGGCACTGACGGGGAGTAAGCTTTTATGAAAGAGTGGTGGGACTCTTATCCGGATCATGAGCATGTGAAGGAAAAGCCGACTATTACTAATGAGCAAGTTCAGCGGTTACGGCAGATGAAAGCGGCGGCACATGAGAAGGCTATTTCTGCGAAACCTGCTGATACGCTTTCCATATTGGGCGCTGGCACCCCTTATAAACATTCCATTTACGACGGTGAATAATCATGGTTGAAAACGTACCGTTTGAGCGCACCGCCGGTAATACGGAGGGCAACAAATCCGCTATGGATAAAAGCTCTTATACGCAGCCAAAAAGCAAGCCCTGGCATAAGCCTATGGATTCTGTAGGGCCGGTAGCCACGGGGCCAGCGCCGACTATGACTCATGCCCTGAATATGATTCAGCAGTTAGCGCAGCCGCAGTATGAAGGCCACGGCAATGTGGAAGGACTCAAAGGCGGCTCCGGTATGCCGGAAGACATAAACCTCATGCGCCGCGCCGTCAATTACATGAACAAGAATCCCCGCTAATAATTTCAACCTTAATTTCAAGGAGACTAAAATGAGTGGACTTTATCCTGGTTTTCCCGCGCCTACAGCTCCGATTAACCCTAACGGCGTATGGGCTATGGACACGCTGGCTACGTCAGGAGCAACGCCTGAAACGGTCGCCATGACGCCCAGCCTGCTTGCCGGCATTGTCGGCGGCGGGGTGCCTTTAGTCGCAAGCAGATTCTACGGACTTCCTGCTGGCGCGACACCGGGTACGCTTCTTACGGTAACGGGTACGCTGTATGCTTACCCTTACTTCGTTCCGGGTCCGGCTACGATTAAAACTCTTGGCATTGATACCACAACCGGCCAGACGGGCGGCGGTGCGTTCATTGGTATTTATGCGGATAATGGCGCTGGCTATCCTGGTGCTCTTGTCGCGACATCTAATAATACGGCGGCATTAGCCGCGACTTCTGGCGCGGCGGTGCAGAACTATACTCCAACGACTGCTCTTTCTCTTTCCGGTGGCCTGTATTGGCTGGCGAGCATATTTACCGCTTCCGGAACGTTTCCGACTGTTGCCGATGTTTCCGCGACTTATACGCCGCTATTCTCGCAACTTGGTGCGGATACTGCGTTGCATCTTGCGGCAACTTCCGGTCAGGCAACGACTGGCGTTTCTGTGGCGGCTACCTACGGCACGCTTTCCGGAATCAATGGCGGTGTATTCCCGGCATCTGCCACGCTGTCCGTGAATGCCGGTACGCCGCTGATCATTCTGGGGACTTGATATGAGCATTGTCAAATCCGGCAAGGGATTTAAGAATGAATCCAAAACTGGAAAAACTTTCAGTAAAAAGCCTTTGAGCAAAGAAAAAGCTGAAAAGCAATTGCGTGCGATTGAGGTGAATAAGAAGAAGAAATAAGCACACGGCTGCTCAATACCGGATCAATGCAAAGGTGAGTTATGGAGGAAGCTAATCTAATTAGAGCGGCCTTCACTCCCAAGCTTCAGTTTCTTTTTCAACCTTCACGTTATAAAGTTCTTTACGGTGGCCGTGGTAGCGGACGTTCTTGGGGATGCGCACGAGCATTGTTGATACTTGGCATTCAAGACCCTCAACGTATTCTTTGCGCCCGTGAGTTTCAAAGCTCTATCCAGGAGTCGGTACATGCTCTTTTGAGCCAGCAGATTGATTTACTTGGATTGCAAGAATATTACGAAGTCCAGCAATCTACTATCATTGGTAAAGCTGGTTCTGATGCGTATGGGACGGAGTTTATATTTGCCGGATTGCGGCATAATGTGAACAAGATAAAAAGCATGGAAAAAGTAAAAAGGGTTTGGATTGAAGAAGCGCAAACTGTTTCCAAGCTTTCATGGGATACACTTATTCCGACTATTCGCATTGACGATAGCGAAATATGGATGACGTTCAATCCTGAGCTGGATACAGACGAAACTTATAGGCGTTTTGTGTCTTCTCCGCCTAAAAATGCTACCGTCATTAAGATGAATTGGAATGACAACCCCTGGTTCCCTCAGGTTCTTGAGCAGGAAAGAATAGACCTGAAAGAGCGTGATTACGACGCCTATCTCAATGTATGGGAGGGTCATTGCAAGCAGGCCCTTGAGGGCGCTATCTACGCCAAGGAATTACGCGAAGCTCAATTTGCCGGTCGCATAACGAAGGTTCCTTACAGCGCGTCGAAATCCGTTGAAGTATTCTTTGATTTGGGCTGGTCTGATAATACGTCGCTGTGGTTCGTGCAGCGCGTTGGATTTGAACTTAGGGTTATAAAATCCTATCAGAACCGTCATGAGACTTTGCTGCATTATTTGCAATATATTCAGTCACAGAAATATGTGATCGGGACATTGTGGCTGCCGCACGACGCCCGCGCCAAGCAGCTTGGCACCGGCATGAGCATTGAGGAAATGGCGAAGGCTTCCGGATATAACGTCAGGATAGCGCCAAGGTTATCCGTTGAAGACGGGATCAATGCCTTGAGAACGGTGTTCCCGACGATGTATTTTGATGAGGAAAACTGCGCTGATGGATTGCAGGCGCTCCGGCATTATCGCTATAAAGTGGATTCGCTTACCGGCCAGTTCAGCCGTGAGCCTTTGCATGATGAGAACTCGAATTATGCAGATAGCGCCAGATATATTGCGGTTTCCATGTACGAGCCGAAAGCGCGGAAGATTCCTATAATGATGGAGGCGTCCCGCGACAGCATGACAAGCGCTACTGGCTGGCTTGGAGGATGATGCTCATAACAAAACCGGAGAATAATATAATATGAGCGATACCTATGATGTCCTGGAAACCTTGGGCGGCGATGATAGGATAGTACGCGAAGCAAAAACGCGATTAGAATATTGCAGTAACCGGGAAGGCGAATGCCGCAAACTTTTCTTAGAAGATATAAAATTCGCCAATGCGGATTCCAATAACGGATACCAATGGCCGAACGATATTCAGACCAATCGCAACCGTGAAAAGCGCCCTTGTCTTACCATCAATAAAACGCATCAGCATAATCTACAGATTATCAATGACGCCAAACAGAATAAAGCTGCTATAAAAATCCGTCCCGTAGGTAATGAATCTACCTACGAAGCGGCAGAGGTTTATGAGGGAATAATACGGCATATTGAGTACATCTCGAATGCCAGCGATGCTTACGATACCGGCGTAAAGTTCCAGGTTGAAGGTGGAATTGGTTACTGGCGCGTAGTGACTGATTATATCGGGGATGATACGTTTGATCAGGAAATCTATATCCGGCGCGTCAAAGACCCGTTATCGGTTTTTCTCGATCCTGATATTAATGAGATAGACGGCTCCGATGCCATGTTCGGTTTCGTGTTTACCGACATGAAGCGTGAAATGGCGCGTGAGAAATATCCTGAATTCAAGGATAAAATGGGCGAAACTGCTCTTGGTAATGCGGATAACTGGATAGACGACCATCATGTGCGGGTGTGCGAATATTTCCGCAGAATAAAAAAGACCGATAAGTTGATTTCATTCCAGCATCCGCAGACTGGTGTGCAGCATACCATGCGAAAAAGCACATTGCCTGCCAGTATAGCAAAAGCCGTTATTGACGACCCGGCGAGCGAGTGTCGTGGCATTGAAGAATATGAAGTCCAATGGTTCCTCTTTATCGGAAACGAGATAGCCGAGAGGCGGATTTGGCCAGGTACGACAATTCCGATTGTGCGTTGCATTGGCGAAGAGACTATTATTGACGGCAAGATCGACCGCAAAGGCCATACGCGGGCGATGAAGGATCCTCAGAGAATCTATAATTATTGGAGCTCGGCCGCTGTAGAATTCGTCGCCCTGCAAGGCAAAACGCCCTTTGTAGGTCCAGCCGCAGCGATCGAGGGATATGAAACATATTGGCGTGAAGCCAACGTGCAGAATTTCTCGATATTGCCTTATAAGCATGTTGACGACGACGGCAAACCGATACCCGCTCCGATACGCGCCGAGGCTCCTGTATTCGCTCCTGCCTATGTGCAGGGTATGCAGGTGGCGCAGTCTGAAATGGCTATGGTTTCTGGCCAATATGAGGCTACATTTGGCGAGAAAAGTAATGAACGCTCTGGGCGAGCTATCAATGAAAGGGCGCGTCAGGGAGACAGGGCTACTTATCATTTTATAGACAATCAGGCGATTGCCATACGCAGGACGGGTAAGATTATTATCGAATTGATTCCGAAGATTTACGATACCGAGCGCGTCATCAATATTAAGGCCAATGACGGTAGTGGGTCGCAGGTGACGATTGATCCTAATGCTCGTCAGGCTTACATGAAAAAACGCCAGCAGAATGCTGATGAAGTACAACAAATTTTTATCAATCCGAATATCGGAAAATATGATGTGCAGGCCGATGTCGGGCCAGCTTATGCAACGCGCCGTCAAGAAGCATTCAATGCCTTGAGTCAGATACTTTCGCAGTCCAGCGAATTAATACCGCTGGTGGGGGACTTGCTATTCAAGGCGGCTGATTTCCCGATGGCGGAAGAGGTTGCCGAGCGCTTGGAGCGCATGGTTCCTCCGCAAGCCAAGGGTGAAGGGCTTGCGCCCGCCGTACAGCAACTACAGGGGCAATTGCAGCACATGCAGGGCATTATGACAACCTTGGTGCAGCAGTTGTCTGAGGAAAAGAGCAAGCTGAAGGCGAAGGACACGCAAAAAGAGATCGACATTTATGAGGCTATTACCAAACGTATTGAGGTGCTTTTGAAAAACGTGGTTGTCACGCCGAAGGATAACGCTGCGATGCTGCATGATCTGATGGTGGAAGAACATAAAGCAAGTCTACAGCCAGCAGAAGATGCGATTGAACCGGATCTACAAGGAGAAGCACAATGATTGTTGATGGAATAAAATATCGTTGCAAGGATGGTGGCCAGGATTTTTTTATTCCTATGGCTACATCTCCAGAAGAAATAGAGAAGGAAAGAGAATCTTATGCAGAAGTCCTTAGGGAGGATTTAAGGCTTCATAAAATGGCTATTTCTAGAAATGATCAATGCTTTCAGTTGGTGGATAAGGAAATAATCTGAATGGCTAAATATTCCCACAAACTAGTATCCAAAACCGCCCAGCAGATAGCGGCTGAATTTTATCAGGAGGCGGCCAGGGATAATGCTTTTTATAAAATGTGGCCGAATGAGCGCCAATTCGTCAATAAGCGGTGGGGAAATTTCATTCGTCCCGCGCGCGAGGCTTTAACAAGAATGCTTACGATGAGTCAATATTCCGAGGATATTAAAGTGGAAATTTATCAGGCACTGCTGCTTGACAGGGCTTTGCCTCCAAAGGGTGATACGTCAATACAAACTCCTACGCAAAGTATGGTGCATTAATTATGGGCACAAAATTGTTCACTATAGATCAGGCGCGCGGAACAAAGCAGTATGCTTTTACAATGCTTTCTGAAAAAGCAGATGAGAATATTGCGAAATCAATGTTAGTGGATATGGCTAAATCCGAAGGAAATGTTGAATGGTGTTTTCTGGAGCCAAGGAAAGCACTTGATGATGAATTTCGAGAAATAACTTGTTACCAAATGCTCGCAAATCCATTTTATTCTAAACAAGCCGCATAATATCGTACCTGCCGGTTTGCAGGGATAGCGCACCCGTCGCCTACGGGGATTGATATGGAGAATCTATGACTGAAGAAACGACTGGCATACCGCCGGAAGATAAAACTGCGACTACTACAGAAACTACTCCTGAAACCAAGACGGAAACTACTACCGAGAAATCGCCTGAGACGAAACCCGAAGAGCCTCCTAAAAAGGAAGAAGGAAAGTGGTATATCGATGTTATCACCGGGCTTCGGCATAACGTCCGCGAGAAGGGCGAGAAGCTTGAAGCGCTTGAAAAAGAAAACGCTGAATTGAAGGCCGGTAAGAAAGTAGAGCAACTGCCCGATGCTGAAATCCAGCGCCGCGCGCAAATTCTGGCTGAAACAAATCGGTTTAACGAGAAATGCAACAAGATAGCCGAACAGGGCAAGGAAAGTTTCCCCGGGTTTGATGCTGCTTTAGCTAATTTGAGCGCTGTTGGTGCTTTGGGTGCGAATTCTAATCCTGCATTTCTACAAACGGTAGCGGAGTTGCCGGAAGCGCATAAGTTGCTTCATCATCTGGGTAATAACCCCGATGAAGCGGCGAGGATTAATTCTTTGCCTCCGGTGAAGATGGCTATTGAGCTTGCGAAGATTGAGGCGAAAATAACCACGATGCAAGCCAAGCCGACATCGAAAGCCCCCCCGCCGATTACGCCTGTAACGGGAACAGGCGGCGCAAATAGTGACTTAGCCAGTCCTGATATGTCTATGGAAGAGTTTTCAAGGATCAGGGCGAAGCAGAGAGAAGAAAGATACAAGAGAAGCTAACCCGCTCGGCAGGGATATGCCGTGTTCAAGCAAAGATTTTATCGTATCTTTTTTCTAAAATTTTTCTTGCGACTTTTTTTATTTGCTCGTTGTTCATTTCAGGAAATAATACGTTTAATTCTTTTTTAGAGAGGGTCGCCATTTTTCCCATAAATCCCTCTAACATGTTATCTATTGAAGTTTTGCGGCTCATAATCTCTCCTAAAGCACCAGTGCTTATCGCTGGGTTCAATATTTAGACTAACCCGTATCGGCGGTCAATCCGAGAGTGCCTTATCAGGTAGGCATTTTTCCTGAGATTCTAATTGTTTGGCTTTACGTTTTACCCAAGCTGCTTTTCTGGATTCAGATTGCTGTTTGCGATAATTTTCATCTTGCCAGTTTGCCTTTCTTTTAGTTGATTGTGTTTGTCTGTGTTCTTCATTTTTCCACATTTTCTTGAACGCAGTGGATTTTTTTTCTTTATATTCAGTAGATTCCATAGCCTTTTTGAGGGATATGGATCGACGTTTCTGTAACTCAGGATCGGCACAAGCGGCTTGATGAGATATTCGTCTACGTTCTCTAAATTCAGGGTCTTGCCAAAGTTTTTTGCGAATAATAGATAATTTTTCCTTGGTTTCTTTTGAGGGGGTTGTGCCAGATTTTGCTGCTTCCGTCAAATTGTAGCTATTAGGGATTACTGCCAATAATTTTATTTCTGCTGCATTTAAAGCGACTTGTAATTGATCTTTTGGAACAAGAGAAAGATCAACGGCAACCTTAAATACAAAGGCTTTTTCGCCATATTTATTCCAAGCCCTTTGCAGATGAGAATTTCTATGAGCATTCTTGCGTAAGTGCCAATGATGGCTATGCCACCTTCGCCTTATGTTAATCGTTTGCCCGATATAGATTTTCCCAGAAATAGTATTGGTGATCGTATAAATACCGGGAAAATTTAATCCGCTATTTGCAGTCATATAAAACCTTTCGTTATTACAATCAAAATAATAACATAACCTTATACGCAGGTCAAGCGTAGTTTGTCCTATCAGAGGATTAAATCTGAGTTCGAGTTATAGCGCAAAATATCTTAAAACTCATATTTAACAGTATATTGCTATATAACATAGCGATACAACCTCTAGGAGAATTACTATATGGCAAACTCGCTTTTGACGATTAACATGATAACCCGAGAAGCCGTTGAGTTGTGGAAAAACACCAACAGCTTCATTCGCAACATTGATCGCCAGTACGACGATCAGTATGCTCGCGGGGGCGCAAAAATCGGCTCCACGCTCCGCATCCGTCTGCCGAACGATTATACCGTCCGTACTGGCCCTGCCGCAAGTGTGCAGGACACGGCGGAGCAGAGCACAACCTTGACGCTTGCTACTCAGGCTGGCGTTGATGTGTCGTTCAGCACCTTTGACCGCACAATGAGCTTGGATGACTTCTCTGAGCGCGTTCTTGCCCCGATGGTCAATAACGTAGCCGGCTATGTCGCCAATACGATTATGCAGGGTTCCGAGGGCGGTATCTGTAACTATGTTGCGAATACTGACGCCAACGGCAATATCATCTCTCCGACCGATAGCACCTATCTACAGGCTGGTGCAGCCCTTACACTGAACTCGGCACAAAATGCCCGCCGTAAAACGGTCAATGACCCGATTACGCAGGCGCGTGTCGTTTCCAGCCTGAGCGGTTTGCTGAATCCCTCGGAAATGATTTCGAGGCAGTATGCTACCGGCCAGATGTACCAGGCGCTCGGTTTTGAGTGGTTTGAAGACCAGACGGTTATCAAGCACACTGGCGGCACTTTCTCCGCTGGCGGCACGGTAAATGGCGCAGGACAGACCGGCACAACGATTGTTGTGAATGCCATCACCGGTACGCTCGTTGCCGGCGACATTATCACCTTCGCCAATGTCAATGCCGTAAACCGCATCACCAAACAGACCACCGGACAGCTTCGTCAGTTCGTTGTCACTGCAAACGTAGCAACGAACGGTACGTCGATTTCGATTTATCCGGCGTTGATTCCGACCTCTACGGGGGTCGCAGGTGGCCCAATCGTGCAGTACCAGACTGTTGACAGTTCGCCCGTAAACGCGGCTGCAATGGTGATGGTCAATCCGGCCAGCACAACGTACCGCAAAAACATCGCCTACGCTCCGCAGGCCATCACAATGGCAACCGCCGATCTCGTCATGCCGGAAAAGGGCGTCGAAGAGGCATGGCGTGAGGCTTTTGACGGCATTGCGATGCGTATGTTGACGGCGTATGTGCCAGGGACTGACCAGCTAATTACACGTCTAGATTGCTTATTTGGCTACTTATACACGCGCCCCGAATGGGCGTGTATAATTGCAGATTCAATCTAGTTACACTCGTTTTTTAATAACCGCACTCCTCTAAATTGTTACATTATTTTGTGACTTTTTAGAGGGGTAAAACTTAAAGGACCTCCCCATGGTAAAACCAGCCCTAACCAACCGCTATTCCAACTTCGATTTCCCTGAGTACAAATTCGTGGAATTCCCCAAGGCAGTTACGCATAACGGGAAGGTTCATGTGGTGAACGATGCCGAAGAGGAAAAGGCATTGCTGGCTGTAACACGCGATTATCGCAAAGAGGCATTGGATCGCGCCGCCGAGCTTAAACTTGAGATTCCCGACGACTGGAAACTGGAAAAGATTCAGCTTTTTATCAAGAAGAAGGAATCTGATATTGAATTCGAGAAGCTGCTTAAAGAAGAAGATAAGCCTATCGGTGATAAGGATGCTTCCAGGGCTTCCACGATTAATAAACTGACGTTGGCTGCGAAGTCGAAGTAAAAACCGCTAATGAATGTCGAAAGGGGTGATAGTTAAATGGCCGTCACCGCTTTAGATATTATCGTGCAGTCTTTCAAAAAAGCTGGTATTCTCGGTGTAGGCCAGACGCTGCTTGCCGAAGATATTAATGATGGGTTCTACGATCTGAACGACATGATGGCTCAGTGGGCGCGCAAGCGTTGGCTGATGTGGCATTTGCTGGATATTAGCAAGGTTTCTACAGGAGCGATGTCTTATACGGTGGGAATCGGAGGGGATTTCAATACCCCACGCCCTGATAGGTTAGAGGCGGCTTTTTTCCGGCAGATCGTGCCTTCGCAGCCTAACCAGATTGATTATCCGCTGGAATTGATTGAGTCGCGTGAGGCGTATAATAATATCGCGCTGAAATCGCTGATGACGTTTCCTACAAATATTTTCTATGATGCGGCTTACCCGACAGGCACTATTTACCCGTGGCCGGTTCCGCAGGCGACTATTTACGAAATACATCTCACGCTCAAGGACACGCTCGCGCAGTTTGCGACCCTGACTACGCCAATAAATATGCCGCCTGAGCATGTCGCGGCTATAAAATTTAATCTGGCGATTCGCTATCGCCAATCTTATCAGCTTCCTCCTGATTTGGCGCTTGTCGCCCTGGCTAAAGATTCCTTGGCGGTGATCCGTGGTGCTAACGCGCAGATACCGACACTGAATATGCCCTCTGATCTCATTCGCGGCGGGTTGTATAATATTTACAGCGATCAGTTTTATTAGACTTATAATTCAATAACTTAGCACGAAAGGTAAAATCATGGCTGCAACAACCAAACCACTTGCTGTCGAAGCCCGTCCCACAGTACCAGGGAAAAGTCTTTCCTTTAACGACTATCTCCAGAATGGTCTTTTGAACCTCAATGGTGCAAATTCCACTTACGGAATTACTGCTGCCGGTACTACGCAGGCTACAGGATTCCAGCTTAATTCACCTTATAATGAAGTGGATACTGTTGGCGCAAGCTCTGGCGTCAATCTGCCGAATTCGTCCGGTAAGCATAGTGTTCCTTATCAGTTTTGCGTTATTTATAACAATGGCGCAAATACGCTGACGGTTTATGCTGCGCAAGGCACTTCTGACACCATCAATGGAGTCGCAGGGGCAACTGGTATAAGCATGAATGCAAACTCTGCCGCACTTTTCGCTTCTGCGAAGGCAGGTGTTTGGGCATCTATCGGCATTGCGGGAAATGAAAACTTTGGCGCAATTACAGTTACGACGATCAACGGCCTGACGATTACGACCTCGACAGGGACACTGACGATTCCAAATGGCGTTGTCGCCACTGGCCCCGCAACTTCTGGGCTTGTGGCGCTTGCCAGTCCACCGCCTGTTGCCGTTGGATCATCCCTTGCTATCACTGCGGCTATGAGCGGTGCGCGGATATTGCTTAACACGGCAGGCGGTTCGACCGCCACGCTTCCCGCTGCATCTGGTTCCGGTAATATATACAAATTCATCGTTTCTGTTTCCACTACCAGCGCAGCACATAAAATCTTAGCCGCATCCAGTTCTGATTACATTGTCGGCGTTGCAATGGGATATACCGGATCAACAGCAAAAGTGTTTGGTTCACCAGCTACCACTAATCATTCGATTCAGATGCCTAACACTGGATCGCAGCCGAGCGGCGGTATTATCGGTGATTATTTCAACTTTACTGACATCGGCGCTAATCTTTGGCATTGCGATAGCATGTACCAAGCTGGCACAACTCCCACGACGCCATTCAGCAGCGCCACGACCTAATGCGAGAGTATAATGCGGATTCTGCTCACTGGTGGCTTTTACCAAAGTAAATCAATTATCGCCAATGCGCAACGCTGCATTAATCTTTATCCTGAGAAAAATCCCGAAGATTCCCCAGTCCCAATCACGACCTATCTGACGCCGGGACTTACCCTTTTGGGCACGGCTCCCAATAATATGCCGAATCGCTGCACTTATCGCACATCGCAGGGACAGCTTTATACGGTGAACGGTGACACGATTTATGCCGTATCTTCGTCTTGGGTTTATACGTCAATCGGCACGATTACGAATCTCTCCACGCCGGTTTCGATGGCCGATAACGGTCTTGTGATACTGGTTGTTGACGGCACTCCTGATGGCTGGGCTATTGACATAGCAACAAATGCCTTCGGCGTGATAAATGATTCCGCGTTCTACGGCTCGCCACGAGTGGATTATGTCGATACCTATTTTCTCCTGAGCCAACCGGGAACGAACGCTTGGTATATCTCGCTTTCCAATGCGACATTTGCCATGCTTACGAGCATAGGCGGATCGATTACAAGCGGAACAACAGTAGGGGGCACGGGATATACGGACGGCACCTATACGGCAGTTCCTCTCACTGGCGGAACCGGATCGGGCGCAACCGGCACTTTCACTATCGCAGGCGGAATTGTTGGCACCGTTACAATCGTCAGCGCCGGCATTGATTACGTCATCGGTGACACGCTTTCCGCATCAGACATTGGTGCGGGGGCTGGTTTTGTTTTTGAGGTGGTGACTATTGGGGGCGCATTTGATCCTTTGGCGATTGCCACGAAAAACGGCTATCCCGATCCTATAGCTGCCTTGATCGTTATGCACCGCGAGGTGTGGCTAATCGGGCAACTAACGAGCGAGGTATGGTATGACGCAGGTAATGCTGATTTTGCTTTCTCGGAGTTTCCCGGTGCTTTTATTGAGCATGGATGCGTTGCCCCTTATTCGGTAGCTAAGCAGGATTTATCGGTTTACTGGCTTTCGCAGGATGAGCAGGGACAGACGATTGTCATACGTGGAGCGAGTTACCAAGCTACGCGGATTTCGACTCATGCGATGGAAAATGAAATAAGTAAATATTCTGTTATTTCTGATGCGATAGGCTGTACATATCAGCAGGAAGGGCATGTATTTTATCTTCTGTTCTTCCCCACGGCCAATAAGACTTGGTGCTGGGATCAGACTGCGGAATTATGGCATGAACGTGCGTGGACGGATGATAACGGCATTTTGAATCGCCATCGCGCGAATTGCGTCGCCAATGTTTACGACGTGAACGTGGCGGGTGACTGGCAGAATGGCAATCTTTATGCGTTTGACGAAGAGAATTTCACTGACAATGGCCAGCCGATAAGCCGGATTCGCTCTTTCCCGCATTTTCAGGAAGATCGCAAGCGTATCACGCATAAGTTTTTCTATCTTGACATGGATGTAGGCGAGGATGACGGAAGTGTTGACGGAAGTACGCCAAGCAATCCGCCGATGATTTCCTTGCGGTGGAGCGATACCAAGGGCGCAAGCTGGGGCAATGCGGTAGAGCAAAGTCTTGGCGCCGGCGGCCAGTATTTGACGAATATCCAATATTCACGCCTCGGCATGGCACGTGATCGGGTTTATGAAGTATCATGGTCATGTCCTGCTTTAACGGCACTTCAAAGTGCATGGATTGAACCCGGATTGGCGGCAACATGACGCAAATGCAGCAAGGTTTTCCGCAAATATCCTCTCCGCTTGTTGATCCTCCCACGGGGCGGATTACGACTACATGGCTATATTTACTTCAATCATTGTGGAATCGAACGGGTGCAGCACAAGGCGGCGTGGTAAACAGCGTCACTGTCAACGCAAATGAAGGCATTACTGAGACGGTTCAAAGCGCGACTTCCAATGTCCTGATAACGTTAGGGCTTGGAGCGATAACGCCTTCATCCGTTGCCGCTTCCGGCAATGTGACGGGTAGCAATCTTTCCGGCACGAATACCGGCAACGTGACCTTATTGGGCGAGAATTATCTATCGCTTGCGGGACAGGCGATAACCGCCCATCCGATTAATCTATCCGGCACAAATGTTACTGGCGAGTTTAGTGCATCGAATCAACCGGCATTGACCGGCGATGTGACGACTCCAGGCGCTTCGTTGGTTACTACCCTGGCAACAGTTAACTCTAATGTTGGAACCTATACGGCAGCGACAATAACCGTGAATGCCAAAGGGCAGGTAACTGCGGCAGCAGGTGGGGGCGGTATATCGGCAACGATTACAACGGCCAAGCTTACGGGTGGCGGCGCAAATGGTAGTTTGACGTTCGTTTCGGGAGTCCTCACTGCACAGGTACAGGCAACATGACCATTGAAATAAGAAAATATACGATTGGCGAATTAGACAAAGCGCCAAATGTGCTGGAATTATTTAAAGAATACGAGGCAGAAAGCGCCATAGTCGGACTTCCCCCTATAAGCGCAAAGCTTGATTTATATTTATACCTTGAAAAAAATGGAAGCCTTACGATATTCGGGGCTTTTCTAAGGGATGTTTTAATAGGATTTGTTACGGTCTTAGCTCCAGTCATTCCGCATTATGGGATAGTAGTTGCAACCACTGAGTCTATCTTTGTGGCAAAAAAATATCGCATGACGGGAGCAGGTTTAAAATTGCTCAAAGCAGCGGAAGATCACGCTATAACGGTAGGCTCGCCCGGATTGCTACTCAGCGCGCCAAAAGACGGCGCGTTAATGAGTCTACTGCCGCGATTAGGTTATACAGAAACCAGCCGCATATATTTCAGGAAATTGAATGGAATTAGTGAAACCGCAGGGGCTACCAGCAATGGCACAGCATCATATAGAGAAGGTGACACAATTAGCGATAGCATCACGGGAATTTCCGCAAACTATCATTGATACCTATCATGTTTTCCACGCTGGCATGTATGCACGGACTATCATGATACCGGCAGGCGTTACGATTACTGGGGTATTAATAAAAATACCCACTCTTGTGATATTGGCAGGTCATGCGCTCGTATATCAAGGCGACGAAACCATCGAAATGACGGGCTATCATGTATTGCCAGCGAGTAAAAACCGCAAACAGGCTTACCATGCGATAAATAATACCATGCTGACGATGTTATTTCCTACTGAATCGCAGACCATAGCAGGGGCAGAAGCAGAGTTTACAGACGAAGTAGATCAATTGCTTTCGCACACGCAAAATAATCATATCATTATAACGGGCGAATAGTATGTCAGGAGCGGCAACGGCATTAGGTATTACTGGAGGATTGACTGCTAATGCCGCACTTATCGGTGGAGGTTTATCTGCCGCAGGCGCTATAGGTAGTTCGCTTATAGCTGGAAATGCTCAGCAAAACGCCGCAAGTTCTGCAAGCCAAGTGCAGCAGAATATGTTTAATCAAACGCAGGCAAACCTTCAGCCCTATATGGCTGCAGGAAGCTCTGCAATAAATGCGCTTTTGCAGGGTACGGGGCTTTCTAGCGCTCCGGCGACGGCTCCGGCGAACAGTGCAGCGGTGAATTTTGACGGCAATGCACTGCCGCCGGGATTAACGCCGGGTACATATTATGAGGGAAACACCGCATCCTCTCCAGGCATGTATCCGATCTATGGTACAAACGGACAAGTAATTGATTATAGCGCTGCTCCGCCAAGCGCTTCTGGCAGCCAGCAGCAGCCGGGACAGGCATCGAATGTGGGAGCTGGTGGCACACCTTCGCTTTCCAATGTTTTGAATAGCCCTCTTTTACAGGCTCCTACTGCAAATCTGAGTCAGGCGGCCTTGGCACAGACGCCAGGCTATGAATACGCGCTTAATCAGGGCTTAGAATCGACGCAAAACGCGGCAGCGGCGCGTGGGCTTGGCTCATCGGGCGCGGCGCTGAAAGCATCGGCAAATTTCGCCACAAATGCAGCGGAAAATACTTATCAGCAACAGTACCAAAATGAGGTCACAAATCAAACGAATCAG
>Ga0182012_10001244_pt1 | contig 28068 bp, 18 predicted proteins | sample 612S2SmetaG_FD_120486 | JGI IMG/M metagenome (GOLD analysis project Ga0182012, IMG submission 120486) | Permafrost microbial communities from Stordalen Mire, Sweden - 612S2S metaG | ecosystem: Environmental > Terrestrial > Soil > Wetlands > Permafrost | place: Sweden: Stordalen | collected...
CCGATATCGCTGATCGCGGAGCCAGTCGAGTTCTGTATTCCGGCGATCCGAGACTTGATGTCCTCGGTGGCCTCGGCGGTCTGCTTCGCCAGCTCCTTGATCTCGTTGGCGACCACCGCAAACCCCTTGCCCGCCGCTCCGGCCCGCGCCGCTTCAATCGTCGCGTTCAGCGCCAGCAGGTTGGTCTGCGCAGAGATGTTGGTGATGGTCTCGGTTACGTGACCGATCTCCTGTGCGGCTTGCCCCAGCTTCTGCATCTGTTCGGTGATGCTCTGCGCCTGCCCCGAGGCTTGCTCGCTGATGGCCCGCGCCCTTCCCGTGTTCGCCGAGATGTCGCCGACGGTGGCGCTCATCTGTTCCGTGGCGCTGGCTACGGAGGAAAGGCTGCTGCTGGATTGCTCCATGCCCGAGGCGATCGACAGGGTATTGGAACTGGCCTGTTCGGCCGCCGCGGCAACGGAATGAGCGCGGTCCGCCATGGAGGCCGTTCCCGACGCGGTTTGTCTCGATATGGCAGACAGTTCCGTGGCCGCGCTGGCCAGTTGCTGCGCGCCCGTGGAGATGCCGCCCATTAATCGCCGCAGGTTGTCGCTCATGGTCTGCGAGGCGTTGGCCAGTTCTCCCAACTCATCTGCCCGGGCACACAACTCGTCGGGAAGCGCCGAGCCGCTCAGGTCGCCGCAAGCGATTGCCTGCAGGCGCGCCACAACCGGCGCAAGTCCGCCGACAATGTTACGGCTGATCAGGATGCCCAGCAGCAGCATCACCACGCTGATCGTCGCAAATATAACGCCCAGTTCTATGGTCCGCGCGTGAATGATCGCTGCGGCATTCTTCTCCTGGTTTGGAATCCAGTTGGCAGTTAATCCAGCAAGCCTGTCATTGGCCGCTTTGTGCCGCGCAAACAACGGATTCATCTTTTCAATTCGGATTTTGCGCGCGAGTTTGTGATTTCCTGACAGCAGTGCCGGGATGTACTCGTTTTCGGCAATTGCAAACCATGCCTCCCCTGCCGGATAGGCATCGGTTTGCATCAAATTTTTGATGGCCCCGGCTGGTAGCGCTTCGGAGTAATGTTTCTGTGAATCTTCAAACGCTTTATGGTCCTGGCGAAGCAGTGCAATGGCCGAGCGCGTCGCCTCAGGGTCCACAGAGTCCTCGGCTGCTATCGCCGGAGGCAGTGCCGCTACAAGGCTGGCTGGCGGATCGTAACAATCTCCCGCTAACTGATACCCCAGCGCGATGTCCTCATACAGGGGCGAGTTAATCCGCACCGTGTTCAACGTAAAGAAAGCAAGCGCTGCAAACAATCCAAGGCCAACAATGGCCCAGCCGATCACCAGGCCCAGTTTGCCGGAGAATTTAATACGGTTGAGCTGGTTCAGGACTCTCCCCGATTTCACTTCAAATTGAGTTGTTCGATCCACTGTGAATCTCTCCTTCATGCTCCGTATTCGGTTCTTCGCAGCGCTGCTCAGTTGGGCGGCAAGCATTCAAGCCGCCCGGGGGTGTCCGCCGCCAAATCCATTCGACGAGTAGCCCATTCCTCAAATCCCAGTACCTGCTGCCCTTACATGCTGAACTGAGCTACCTGGCCTCCCAGTACTTCCGCCAGCCTTGACAGGTCGCAGGCGCTTGCCTCGACCTGCTCGCCGCCCTGCCGGATCTCGGTCACCGCCGCATTCACTCCGGCAATGTCGCGGGCAATGCTCTTCGACACCTCCGCGGTCTGCGAGACGCGCTCATTGGCCTCTTGCACTCCGACGGAAGCCTGCGCAATGTTGCCCGCCACATCGCGGGTCACCGTGGCCTGCTCCTCGATGGCCGCGGCGATGCTGGCCACAATCCCGCCCACGTCCTTGATCACGCTGGTGATTTGCCCGATATCGCTGATCGCGGAGCCAGTCGAGTTCTGTATTCCGGCGATCCGAGACTTGATGTCCTCGGTGGCCTCGGCGGTCTGCTTCGCCAGCTCCTTGATTTCGTTGGCGACCACCGCAAACCCCTTGCCCGCCGCTCCGGCCCGTGCCGCTTCAATCGTCGCGTTCAGCGCCAGCAGGTTGGTCTGCGCAGAGATGTTGGTGATGGTCTCGGTTACGTGACCGATCTCCTGCGCGGCTTGTCCCAGCCTCTGCATCTGGTCCGTGATGCTCTGCGCCTGCCCGGAAGCCTGTTCGCTGATGGCTCGCGCCTGCGCTGTGTTGGCGGAGATGTCGCCGACAGTTGCGCTCATCTGTTCCGTGGCGCTGGCTACGGAAGAAAGGTTGCTGCTGGATTGCTCCATGCCCGCTGCGATCGATAGCGTGTTGGAGCTGGCCTGTTCGGCTGCCGCGGCTACGGAATGAGCTCTATCCGCCATGGAGGCCGTTCCGGACGCGGTTTGCCTGGATATGGCCGTCAACTCCGTGGCGGCGCTGGCCAGTTGCTGCGCGCCGCTGGAGATGCCGCCCATCAAGCGACGCAGGTTGTCGCTCATGGTTTGCGAGGCGGACGCCAGTTCGCCCAACTCATCTGTCCTGGCACACAACTCCTCGGGCAGCGCTGAGCCGCTCAGGTCGCCGGCAGCGATTCCCTTCAGGCGTTCCACAACCGGCGACAGGGCGCCAACAATCCTGCCACTGAAGATGAAGGCGATCGCGATGCCGACGATCAGGGCCAGCATAGTCGAAATCACCAGGACCCATTGCTCCTGGGACTGGCTCTGGCGTTGGCTGTCAACGTCGCCCACCATCAGTGAGGACAGGCTTTGCGTGAGGTCCATGGCAATGGTCCTGATTTCGAGCCCATGCGGCTCGACGGTCTTTGTCAGTTCGCCGTCGATGAGTGCGATGCGCCTCGGGCTCGCAGCCATTGCTGCCTCGACGATCTTTGTCTCCTCAGCCTGGAGCGCTGGTAGTTCGACTGCCAGCTTGGCCACTCGATCTTTGTTCACCTGGAGTACAAAGCGGGCACTCAACGCCGGCAATTGAGCAAACTCCGAGTTGGTTGCGGCCCAGTCCACTTCAACCTTCTTTTGGTAAATCTTTGCCTGGTCCATTCGGCCGTCTGAGACGAAAAGGAGCACACGGCGGACGTCGGATCGTGACTTGAGCAAATTGAATTGCATTCCATTCGCCATCTCCAGGGTCGGCACCCGAATGTCCTTCATGTATTCAAGTTTCTTGGCGACGTCAGCTACCTTGATGAAAACAACGGCTGACGACATGAGTACGAGACCTAATACAACTCCAAAGGCCAGTAATAGTTGGGAACGAATCTTCAGTTTCATGGTGCTTCTCTCCTTCGAGTCTCGTGTTCAGTTCGTAGCCGTGCCGATTGCGTTGGGCGTCCTGCATTCAAATCGCTGCAAAGTTCTCCGGAGCTGCCGGGGTTCGAGGAATGCCCATATTCAGATACTCCTTGACTCGCTCCGATAATCGGTCCCGGTCAACCTTGGTCTGGTAGTCGTTGATCCCTGCCGCATTTCCTCGTTCGATATCGTCCTCGCCAGCGAGCGATGTGAGGGCAATGATCGGCAGATGCGCCGTTCGACGATCTGCGCGGATTCGCCGCGCCAGTCCGAGCCCATCCAGCCGTGGCATCTCGACGTCCGTTACCACCGCCCGCACTTTATCGAGGTTCTGGAGCAGCAACTCCCACGCGGCTTCGCCATCCGGCGCGGCCAGCACATTGTGGCCATCTTCCTTCAGAAAACGAGTCACCTGCGCCCGAAAGAAGTCGGAGTCCTCCGCCAGAAGCACCGTGGTTTCAAGTTCGCCCGCTGCCTGCGGCGTCTCACTAACTTGCAGCGCGGCCCACTCCGGCCAGCGCGCGTCCACCAAACCGCAGAGGTCGACGATCAGTGCCGTGCGATCGCGAATGATGGTGGATCCCGCCACGCCGTTCTGGCGGTGCGTCGTCTCATCGATCCGAGTCTTGGTATCGACCACGTCCACAGGCATGGCGGCCAAGAGGCCAACCTCGTGGCCGTGTACGTTGGCAATCATCACGGCCAGTTTCATGTCGTCGCCGATCGGCTCAACCTGCGCCGCATCGCTGAGCGTCACCAGGGGCAGCAGGCCCCCGTGATACTGCATCGTGCGGCGGCCGCCGATCGTCTCCACCTGCTTCCTGGTTATCTGCTCGATTCGCGATACCGCATCCAAGGGAACGCCGCAAAGCACATCTGCGGAGTTATGAAACAAGACGAACGAGAGATCCTCTCCGGCACTTTCCTCAACCTCTTTGGCTCGTTCGCGAGCACGGGTGACGCGAGTTACAGCGTCCAGATTTGCCTTCCCCGCCAATCCGGCAATGTCCAGAATCAGGGCCACCGATCCATCGCCCAGAATGGTCGCGCCGGCATACTCTTCCAAACCTTTCAGGTGCGCGCCAAGAGGCTTGACGACAATTTCTTCGGTGTCATGAAATCCGCTTACGACCAGGCCATACCTCTGCGTCCCGGTCGTCACCACGACAACTTCCAGTGCGCTGTTCTTTTGCGGTGCTGCGGTCGGATTGTTGGTTAGCGGTATTTCAGTGAATGGCGCTTTCGAAGCACCATTCTCAGGTGCAGCGAAGCGAGCAGAACGCCCGTTAGCCATGTGAATCCGGCGATCAAGTTCGCTCTGGGCTGTCTGCGCGTCGGTAGAAGTCGGCGTGACTCCAAGCAGTTCGGCAAACCGCACCAGGGGAATCAGGCGCTCCCGCAACACGAGTACCTCGGCGTCTCCCACAATCTCAATCCTGGTCTTCGCCTGCCCCGGCGTTACGCGCAGCATCTCTTCCACGTTGATCTGTGGGATCGCGAATCGTTCGCCATCCACAGAGACGATCAGCGACGGGATAATCGCCAGAGTCAGCGGCAGCTTGATGCGAAACGTTGTACCCTGCCCGAGCGTTGAGATGATCTCCACCTTGCCGCCGAGACGGTCGAGGTTAGTCTTCACCACGTCCATGCCAACCCCTCGCCCAGACAGGTCAGTCACTTGCTTGGTCGTGGATAGTCCAGGAAGAAAGATCAGGGCAGTCTTGTCCTTGGCCGACATGGCCTCAATCTGCTCCGCTGTAAGCAATCCTTTCGACAGCGCCACCTTGGCAATGCGGTCCGGGTCAATGCCGCCGCCATCATCGGAAATCTCCACCACAACCTGGCCGGCTTCGTGGCGAGCATCGATCGTGATCGACCCCTGGCGCGGCTTGCCGGCGCGGGCGCGGTTCTCCTGCGATTCAATGCCATGATCGACAGCATTCCGCACCATATGCGTTAACGGATCGGACAGCGATTCGATCAGGGTCCTGTCGAGCGCCACATCCTTGCCGCGGATATCCAACTGAATATCCTTGCCCAACGCCGCAGCCACGTCGCGCACCAGGCGTGGGAACTTCCCGAAGACGTTCCCCATAGGCTGAAGCCGCGTTTGCATCACGGCATCCTGCAACTCGGAAGTAATCTGGTTGATGCGCTGCTCCGCGGTCTTCAGTGCCCGCGGGTTGTTCTGTCCAATCGAGGCCCGCAACTGATTGCGTCCCAGCACCAGTTCTCCTGCCAGGTTCATCAGCATGTCGAGTGTTCCCACGCTGACCCGGATGCTATCCTCCACCACGGCCGCAGGCGGCGGAGCGGAAGCCGGAAAAGCTTTCGCGGCCACGTTAATTGGCGCCGAAGGCTCAGCCTGCGCACAGGATGCCGGTGGGGGCTCAGCCGGGGTAAAGTCACTCACGGGTGCAGGGGATGCAATCGTCGCCAGCGCTGGGCGCAATTCTCCCTCGGCTGGCTTCGCCACAGTCGCAGCCGGACGGGAGAGCAGTTTCACCTTGTCCCGGTTATGCGGAAACAACGAAGAGATGTCATCGGGCCCAATTGCCGTTGCCAGAATCAACCGCAGCGGCAACTGCTTTCCGATGTCATCGTCCAGCGTGCCCACTGCCTCGAAACTCACATCGCAGTCCAGAATCTCTCCTGAAGCAGAGAGAATCCGAAAGACGTCCAGCACGGTGCGGCCCTGCCGCTCGATATCGTGGATAAGGTCGTACTCCGCCGAATAGAGGCACAGGCCGGATTCTTGCACCCGCTCATAGTCGAACCTCGACACGCATATGGGCGAAGCATCGTCCCGACCGAGGTTCACGGTCTCGGTCAGCGCCAACTTCTGCTCCTGCGGCAGATAGGACGACATCAACCCGGTCAGGCTCGTCATCAGCTCGCTTATGTCGGCGTCGGCGCTCTCTTCGATGTGGTTCACCATCTCGCGCAATTGGTCGAAGGCCGCCAGAAGCAGATTCGTGATCTCGGCGTTGGGGGTCATCTTCTTCGACCGCACCATGTCCAAAATGGTCTCTGCCTTGTGCGCCAGCTCCTTCACCTTGGTGAGGCCAAAGAAGCCGCTGGCCCCCTTGATGGAATGAGCCGCACGAAATACCTTGTTCACCAATTCAACGTCGATCTCCGAGCCACCTTCTTCAATGGCCAGTAGATCGGCCTCGATGGTGGTCAAGTGTTCTCGCGACTCGTTGACGAATTCCTTGATCAGTTCGTCGTCCAAGCCCACAATTAAATCCATGACGCCTCCTACTCTTCTCTTCCGCTGACATTCAGGCGTAGCGTCAACCGCATGCTTTGCAGCAGGCGGAAGATGTCGGGGCTCACATTCGTCACGCGAACCTTGCCGCCCATCTGAGCAAGACTGTTGGCTGCTGCAATCAGCAGGCCCATGCCGCTCGAGTCGAGCATTTTGGCATTCGCCAGATCGAACACCAGGTTCCGCGCGCCCTTCTGCAGCAACTGTTTCAGTCCGGCCTGCAAATCCGGAACCATGATTGCGGTCAAGTCGCCCGTCAGTTGCACCGAGCCTTGCGTATCCTTGTGGTCAATAACGAAAGCAGCCATCGCTCATTCTCCATTCCCCGTTTGCTTTTTCTTGTCAATCCAGATCGTGATCCGGTTTCCGCATCGATTGAATTGGAAGCGTTCCGCATACAGCGCGTAAATTCCCAGCCCGCGGCCGTCTACCTCTACTACGCCCGTTTTCCTTTGCACTGCTTTTCGCCAGGCAAACCCAGGGCCTTCGTCGGTCACGAGCAACCGTATCCATGCGCGCCCAACCCGAAGCTGCAGCACAATCGACTTCTCAGGATCGTTCTCGTTTCCGTGGTTCATCGCGTTGGCCAGGCACTCTCGCGCCAACAACTCGATGGGAAAGCAGAATTGCGAAAGACCATTCGCCTGGAGCACGTCCCGTACCTTCAGACTGAGCAATTCCACTTCGTCGGGGTTCGATTGGATCTTCTGCTCGAAAGATATGGCGGCATGTTCGCGGGAAGGACTCATCGTTGCACCCCCACCAACAGCGTGTCGTCGGTTGCGCTCAAGCCTGCCATCACCTCGTCCACAACCCCGGGCACTACGTCGCAAAGCGGCAATCCACGGCGGGAGCAGCACGCGCCGGCCAGGATCTGAAGACCTTCTTCGTAGGATCCCGCGGTCTCAACCAGCCCGTCGGTGTAAAGAAACATCCTGTCGCCTGCCTGCATGGTCAGGTCGGTAACACCAAACACAGCGTCGGCAAAGGCTCCCACCACGTCACCCTCCTGGCGGAGAATCAACGGCTCCTGCCGGTCGAGATGAACAACAATGGCGGGTGGGTGACCGGCGTTCACCACCGTCAGCCGGCCCGTGCGATGGTTGAGCCGGGCATACAGCAGGGTAAAGAAAGCACCGGGCGGAAGAATGCGGCAAAGGGAGCTATTGATGGAACTCACAATCTCAACCGGAAGGCTCAGCGGTCCGGCATACTCGTTGGCGAGCGCCTTCATGGAAGCCGTCCATAGCGAGGCCGCCAGGTTGTGTCCGCTCGCGTCTGCAACCAGGTAGTCCACGATGCCTTCCCCGGCAGGGAATACGTCGTAGAAGTCTCCGCCGGCGTCGAGAACCTGGCGAATCGAGACCTCGAAGTGCGCTTCCTTAAAGTCTTTGGGCTGGGGCATCAGGTTCTGCTGCGCGTCGGCCAACTGTTGCACCCGTTCCGCCTGGATTTCGGCAAGCTTCTGATAAGCCTGCCTCAGCCGAAGGTGTGTTCGCACGCGGGCAAGCACCTCTGGCCCGATGATCGGCTTTGTGATGTAGTCCACGCCGCCCGCTTCAAATCCTTCCACCTTGGTCGCAACGTCTTCGCTGGCGGAGATGAAAAGAATGGGCGGAGTCGACGCTGAGGCTTCACTATTCAAGGCGCGGCAGATATCGAACCCGCACCCATCCGGCAGGTTGATGTCCAGGAGAATCAAGTCGGGACGCAGCTCGCGGATTCCACGCAAGGCTCCCGCCAGGGTCATTTCGCTGGACATACGAAAGCCGGCTCGTTGAAGCAGTCCGGCGAGCGTGCGAACCACATTGACGTCGTCATCGACGACAAAGACCAGCGGATTAGGATCACGTCCCTGCATGAAAAGCGTCCTCTGTCTTGCGTGTTCGACCGCTTTCACACAAGGCGATTCGCTATTAAGGCGATTCCTGCAGCCTAAGCAGTTCAACGTCTCTATCGGCATGGTCGTCCGTTTCATCACTCTTCGCCCGGTGCACTGGGTCTGGTGCATTTTCGCGTTCCGATCGTCCATTCGAATCTGCGCAGCTCGGCAAGTTGAAGCGGGCGAAGCGGGCGGCTCGAAGGGCCGCAACCGATGAGCTGCCCGCCTCGGCGGGAAACCGCTGTTCGGCTGCTGTAAAGTTTCCCCGGTCCGCGCCGATAACTCACGACGAGGTCTGGCTTCAGCCGCGTGTTCCGCCCGTATGGGCCGGCGCACCCAGCGCCGAACCGGAGTCCTCACACTGCAACAGGAAAGGGATGAAGAAGATGGAGGCTGGCAAGTTGCACAGCACGATAGGCGCGGCATTTCTGCTCATACTGGCGGCACACGGAGTCGCGCAAACTGCGCCTCATGCCTCATCTTTGGTCAGTTCCGGCGCTGCTCCGACAGCTTCGGCTTCCTCCGACGATCTGACTTCGATGGACCTGGAGAAACTGATGAACATTCAGGTCACCACGGCCTCCCTCTTCAGCGACAAGCTCTCGCAAGCTCCGAGCATCATGTCGGTGGTCACCGGCGACGAGCTGCGCCGCTTCGGCGGCTTGACTCTCGGCGAGGTTCTGCAAACCGTTCCCGGACTGACCGGCTCAACGCAGTACTTCTCCGACCGCAGCCTTGTCTCGGCGCGCGGGGACCAGGTCAAAACCAATGGCGGCCACATCCTTTTCCTCATCAACGGACGCCCCACCAGGGAAGTGATGGAAGGCGGCAACATCTCCGATCTTCTCGAGTCGTTCCCCGTCGACATTATCGAGCGCATTGAAGTCATCAAGGGCCCTGGTTCGGTGTTGTATGGGTCGAACGCCTTCTCGGCGGTGGTGAACCTGATCACCAGGACGGCGAGCACGAATCAGGCAACGGTCAAAGGCACAGGCGGAGCAGGCCTTGCCGACGACTCTGCGGGAAACTTCTCCTATCGCCAAGGCGGCATGAGCGCAGTCGGCGCAATCCAGCTTCATGCGCTCCCCGACTGGCCCCTTATATACCTCGTGCCACCCTCGCAGCAGAATCTTTCCTTTGCCCCCGCCGTACCTCCCGTCGAGAACGTCGACCTCAAGAATCGCGGCATGGGGGCTTACCTGGGCGCGAACTATAAAGGCCTGCGCTTCATGTCTTCGTTCACCGAATGGCAATCTACCGGATTCATCGAGGGCACGGTGAGCGGGACGCGCATGTCCAGGGACTTTGGCAATCTCGGTTACGACCGCAAGATCAATTCCCACTGGCGGAGCAGTTTCGATCTGACATTCACGCGCACCACCTTCAAGGAGCCGCCGTTTCCCTACGTGACCCGCGACTCCAACGAGTCCGTCGCCGAGTGGACCAATCTCTTCACTCTGGGCAAGCGCGATCGTCTCTCTGCCGGCGCTTTGTGGAACAGGATTGAGGGCCAGGAGTGGTTCACCGCCACCGTCCCGATATCCGTGGACGCGCAGGGAAGGCGATTCGGAGGCGCGTTCTACGCCCAGCTCGATCATCAGTTGACAGCCAATCTGAAATTGATCGCAGGCTTTCAGTCGAACAAGATCGGCAACATCGCGCTTCACACCGATCCCCGAGGCGGCATCATCTGGACGCCAAGACCCAACGTGAGCATCAAGGCGCTCTACGGCGGAGCGTTTCGCGCCCCGAGCCTGGACGAAAACCTGCTCAACAACCCCGGACTCGGCGGCAACCCCAATCTCAGGCCCGAGAAAGTCGGTACCCTCGATCTGAGTTTCACCCTTGAAGGCAGGCGATTCCAATTCGGCATCGACTATTTCCACAGCAATTTCACCGATAACATTGTCAACCTGCCCGGCCCTACGCGCGCCGTCTACTTCAATCAGGGAACGCTTTCTTTCAACGGAGTCGAAGCGGAAAGCAAGCTCTACCTGCGCAGAAATCTCTTTGTGCAAGCATCGACTCTCTATCAGGCCAATTCGGATGGCGCGGGGAACACGAACGTCTCGCCGATTCCAAACATTGGCTTCAAGGCCGGCGCCGGATACACCGTTGGAACGCGGATGATCGCCAGCCTGTTCGATGTCTCCGACGGTTCCTTCCCTGGCTACACGGCGGTCAATCCAATCGATGGCTGGCGTCATGTTCTGAACGGTAACTTCCGCTACGGATTCTCCGGGCTTCACTTTTTCTCAGACCGGGTTGCGTTTGTGGCTCATGCCAACAACCTGGCCAATCGCGCCATCTGGCTGCCCAGCGGTTTCAGCAGCGTCGACACAGTCCCGGTCCAGCAGGGACGCACCGTCTTTGCGGGACTCGAGTTCTCTATCGCCAACAACTGAAGTTGGCAGCAAGGCATATGGGCCCTACCAGGGGATTGCATGGTGAGTGAATGGCAGCTTGATGGCGAGTTCCCTTCAGACCCAGCGCCGAACCTGAGTCCTCGAACCGTAATTGAAAAGGGATGAAGAAGATGGAAGCAGGCAAGTTACACAACACGATATGCGCGGCATTTCTGCTCATACTGGCGGCACACGGAGTCGCGCAAACGGCGGCTCATGCTTCATATCTGGTCAGTCCCGGGGCCGTTCCGACAGCTTCGGCGTCCTCTGACGATCTGGCTTCTATGGAGTTGGAGAAGCTGATGAACATTCAGGTCACCACGGCCTCACTCTTCAGCGACAAGCTTTCCCAGGCGCCCAGCATCATGTCGGTGGTCACCGGCGAAGAGCTGCGCCGCTTCGGCGGCGTCACTCTGGGTGAGGTGCTCTATCGCGTTCCGGGGCTGACCCAGTCCAGCCAGTACTTCACCGATCGCAGTCTGGTTGCCGCGGATGGCGATCAGACCAAGACGTCCGGCGCGCACATTCTGTTCCTCATCAATGGACGTCCCACCAGGGAGGTGACGGAAGGCGGCATCATCTCCGATCTGCTGGAATCATTCCCGGTCGAGGCTTTGGAGCGCATCGAGATTATTCGCGGCCCCGGCTCAGTGCTGTATGGTTCAAACGCATTTTCGGCCGTAGTCAACCTGATTACCCGCAAGGCGGATGGCAACGAGTTGAGCATTCATGGCCTTGGCGGGGCCAACGGAGCCCTGTCTGCGTCGGGTCATTTTTTTATCAAGAAAGGCGATCTCAGCATCGTAGGCGCGTCGCAGGTTCATGGCATGCCCAACTGGAGCCTGGTCTACAACGTCCCGCTGCCGCTGCAGAATTTGCCTACCGCTCCGCATGAGCCGCCCGTTCAGGACGCCACTCTGGTGAACCGCGGAACGGGGGACTATCTAGGCATAAACTGGAAAGGCCTTAGCCTCATGACCTCTTTCACGGAGTGGCAGTCGACAGGCTTCACGCAGGGCTCGGTCGGCGAAACCCGGCTCAGCCGCGACTTCGCCAACCTGGGCTACGATTTGAAGCCCCGCGCCAACTGGGACATGAGCTTCAATGCCACCTACACGCGCACGACGTTCTTGATCCATGCCTATCCCAGCACCGCCAGAGACTCCGATGAATTCGTGACCGAGTGGACAAACCTCGTCAAACTGTCTTCAAAAGATCGCCTCTCCGCGGGCATGTTGTTCAGCCGCATTGCCGGGACGGAGATGAATATCGCTCTCAACCCGCCTGTGCCCGATGCCGGCCTTAGCCGCCCTGCGGGCGGAATCTACGCTCAACTCGATCACCAGTTGTCTTCCAGCGTGAAATTGATCGCCGGTTTTCAAATCAACAAATTCGCCAATATTCCCTTGTCGACCGTCCCCAGGTTTGGAGGCATCTGGAGCCCGTCGAACTGGGCCAGCGTCAAGGTGCTCTATGGCGTGGCCTTCCGGCCGCCCAGCATCGACGAGTCAACCCTCAACCTTGCCAATATCAAGGGCAACTCCGCATTGCTGCCGGAGACGGTCGGCACGTTCGATCTGGGTTTGAATCTGCGATCCGCACGAGTGCAATTTGGAGCCGACTACTTTCACAGCCATCAGAAAAACAGCATCGTGAGCATCGGCAACGCTCCCATTCATTACGTCAACCTCGACGGAGTGGTCTTCGATGGCGTCGACATTGAAGGCAAATACTATTTCCGGCGTAACTTCTTCACGCAGGGCTCGGTGCTCTATCAGACGAACCACGATCAGAACGGCAACAGCAACGTCACGCCGATTCCGAACCTGGGGTTCAAGATCGGGACCAGCTACGATGCCGGACGCGGATTGGTCTTCGGTGTCTTCGATGTCTCGGACGGAAATACCAAGCCGTACAACTTCAACGTGAATCCGCTTACCGGCTGGCGTCACGACCTGAACGCCGAAGTTCACCAGGACATCTCCAGATTCCTGCGCATGTCGGATCGCAACAGCGTTGCAATCGTCGCGCACGCCACCGATCTCCTCGACCAGAATGTCTGGCTGCCGGGATTCGGCTTTTCCAACATCTCCAGTGTTCCCGTGACGCAGGGGCGGACCGTTTATGCCGGACTGGAATTTTCGCTCAGCCGGAAATAGGATGGGCTCCGCCGAAAAGCGGCGGAGCATGACAACATGCCGAGGGCATTCCGGCTGTGCCCGTATAGCGGGAATGGAGGCTGGAAGTGCGAGCGTCAACTCGGTTTGCCACAATCGGGTTGCTTCTCATCTTCTGGTTCGCCGGTCTGGGGGTAGCGCAGCAGTCCGAGGAGTACCGAGTGAAAGCCGCATTTCTCTACCACTTTACGGAACTGGTGGAATGGCCTGCCGACGCGCGCGGCGACAGCAAGAAGTCGCTTGCCATCTGCACCCTGGGCAAGGACCCCTTCGGCGGCGATCTGGAGGCGACGCTGAAGGACAAGATGATCGGTGGTCAGCGGCTCGAGATCCGCCACCTGAAACAACCTGACGAGGCGTCGGGCTGTCTGGCAGTCTTCATCGCAGGCGACCGCAAGCTGATGGAACAAACGCTGGGCGCCCTCAAGGATTCCTCCGTTCTCACCGTCGGCGACAGCGCGGATTTCGCCAAGCAGGGCGGCATGATCGGCTTCAGCATGGAAAGCGACGACAAGGTGCGGTTCGTCATCAACGTTGACGCTGCAACCAAATCCCGGCTCAAGATCAGCTCACGCCTTCTCGTCCTGGCCAAAACCGTGATCGGCAGCCACCCGTAAATGTCATCGAGCGTCAGCACAGGGGAGGAAGTGCTTCAAAACAGAACCTCAAAGGGCAAAGATATATGTCGGGGATAAATGCAAATGCCGGAGCGCGGGAGCGGATGCGAGGAGAAAGAACCATGTCGTTGAAGAACATGTCGATTCGGAAAAAATTGGGACTGCTGATCGTATTTGCAACGCTGCTCGCCCTGTTGCTGGCCTTCGCCAGCCTTGGGATTTATGAGCGATCGAGCTTTCGCAAGGATATCGTGCTCCAACTTTCCACCCTGGCCGACACACTGGGCGCAAATACCGCGGCCGCGATCACCTTCGACGATGCGAAGACCGCCTCCGAACAGCTAAGCGCTCTGCGCGCCGATCCCAGCATCGAGGCTGCCTGCCTTTACGACGCGAGCGGCAAGCTATTTGCCTCTTACCGGCGCAACGATCTGCGCGCCGGCTTCGAAATGCCTGCCTTGCGCCCGGACGGAGCCTACTTCCAGCTGCAGTCCCTGCTGCTGCTGCGCGGCGTCTCTTTCAACGGAGAGAACGCCGGGACCATCGCCATCGTCTCCGATCTTCGCGCGTTCCGGCTCAGGATGGTGCAGTATTTGGAGATTGCCGGCATGGTGCTGCTGCTGGCCAGCCTCACCACTTTGCTGATCGCGACCCGCCTCTTGAGAACGATCACCCGTCCCATGCTGCAACTGGAGACGGTGGCAAGCCGCATATCGCGCGAGCAGGATTACTCCCTTCGCGCGCCTCATTTCGCAGCCGACGAAGTCGGAAAGCTGGTGGACGCCTTCAATGACATGCTGGAGCAGGTGCAGCAGCGCGATCGCGCTTTGAATGCGACGAATGAAGACCTCGAAGTCCGCGTGCGGAGCCGCACCGCGGAGTTTGAAAAGGCGCGCGATCTGGCCGAGAAAGCGAGCCGGGCAAAGAGCGAGTTTCTGGCCAATATGAGCCACGAGATCCGCACCCCGCTCAACGGCATCATCGGCATGACCGAGCTGACGCTGGATACCGAGCTTACCGCCGAACAGCGAGACAACCTGCACACCATCCGCTTCTCCTCCGACGCCCTGCTGATCGTAATCAACGACATCATGGACTTTTCGAAGATCGAAGCGGGCAAGCTCGACCTCGAACAAGCCGACTTCAACCTGCGCGACATTCTCGAATCCACGCTCCGCTCCCTGGCCGTCCGCACCAATGAAAAAGGGCTGGAACTGGCCTGCACCGTCGCCTCCGATGTGCCCGATTTTGTCCGTGGCGACTCCGTTCGCCTGCGCCAGGTGCTGACCAACCTGGTTGGCAACGCGATCAAGTTTACCCACTCGGGAGAAGTGGTGGTGAGCGTCGAAAGAGCTACCGAGCAAGACCCCGAAACGGGCGCAAGCCGGAACGTTTGCGACGGAGAGACTTGCAGCTTCCACTTTGTTGTCTCCGATACCGGGATCGGCATTCCGAAAGACAAACAGGAGATGATTTTCCAGCCCTTCTCCCAGGCCGACACCTCGACCACGCGCAAGTACGGCGGCACCGGTCTCGGCCTCACCATCACGACGCGCCTGGTGCAGATGATGGGAGGCCGGATCTGGCTCGAGAGCGAGGAAAACCTCGGATCGCAATTTCATTTCACCGTCCGATTCGACGCCTCGCAGATGGAAGCCCAGCCCTCGGAATCGGGCCTGCCGGATCGTCTCGCCGGCGTCAAGGTTCTGGCGGTGGATGACAACCGCACCAATCGCCGCATCCTGCTCGGCATGTTTGCGGGCTGGGGGATGCGCGCCACTGCGGTGGACGGCGGCGACGATGCGCTGGCGGAGCTGTCCGCCGCTCGCTCCATGGCCGATCCTTACACGCTGCTGGTGACGGACATGCACATGCCGGGCATGGATGGCTTTCAGCTGGTTGAAAGAATCCGGCAGGATCCGGACCTTGCCTCGATAACCGCCATGGTGTTGACCTCCGGTCCACGGACCGGCGATCAGGATAGGCGCAAAGCGCTGGGCATCGCCGCCTTTCTCTCCAAGCCGATCCGCCGGTCGGAGTTGCATGACGCGCTAACCGGGGCAATCGGATCCGGCCTCGGGCAGCAACTCCCAACCCAGCCCGCGGCCGTGCGGACGACGGCGACGATCGCTCAACCCGAGCCGGAAAATGGCTCGCTCAATATTCTGGTTGTCGAGGACAACGCCGTCAACCAACTGGTGGCCCGCCGACTGCTCGAAAAGAGAGGCCACCGGGTCACGGTGGCAGGCAATGGACGCGCAGGCGTCGAAGCGTGGAGGAAGGAACGCTTCGATCTGATCTTCATGGACATCCAGATGCCCGAAATGGACGGCATGGAGGCAACGGCCAAAATCCGCGAAGAAGAGAAACGCACCGGCCGCCGCCAGACCATCGTGGGCCTGACCGCCCACTCGATGAAGGGCGACCGCGAACGCTTTCTCGAGGGCGGCATGGATGACTACATCACCAAACCCATCTTGAATCCCGAGCTGGACGCAGTCCTCAGCCGATGGCAATCCCCGGCTACGACTCCGTGCGTACTCCAGGGTTGACTGCCTGAACCGGCGCACGGCATTCTTCACTAGTCTGAATTTCTCCCATGCTGCCACAGTTGAAAGCCTTTGCACGGTCAGGCCTGGATCGACAACCTTATATAGTCGAAACCGTCCATATGCATCACACTTTCAGGCAATTCCTGCATAGATTGGTTAGCCGCTGTGCCGGCCTTGGCGTATCGCAGGTGCGCGTGAATCTCCTTCACCGACCCCATTTTCTGTGCCCTTGTAGCCATAGTGCGGCGCGGAATGAGGAAGTTCAGTTGGGGAATCCCCACGTCCCCCTCGTTGCTGCGACCCTCTGAGAACTGCGGCCCTCTACCGGCCATTCAGATCCTTCACAGCAATAGTCCGACGCAGAGAAGTAGCCCGACACAGAGAGGGTGGGATTGATGCCGTCAACAGAAGGTTGGGGGCGCTTGCGTTACCGGTTCATATTGCTCAGGAAGTCTTTTCCGCATGGATTAAGCTCGTGCGAGTGGTGGTTTGTTCTTGAGCGCCAGTTCGCTGATCCCGAAAGGCTTTTTTGAAGAGGTTGGCGGAGGCTGGTCATGAATGAAACGAATCAGATTCCCGGAACCTTGAAGCTTACACTTCAACGGTGTTGGGTTTTTGCATGAGGCATGTTCACGAACCAGGGTGTTCAAACGTTTCAGCACATTTTTAGTGGAGGAAACAGCATGGAATTGGGAATGATCGGATTAGGCAGGATGGGATCGAACATGGTGCAGCGCCTTCTCCGCGCCGGCCACCAGTGCGTTGCCTACGATATCCACCCCGAAGCTGCGCAAGCGCTGGCCAAAGACGGTGCAGTCGCCGCGACTTCGATTGAAGATTGTGCCAGAAAGCTGAAGGCGCCTCGCGCGATTTGGCTGATGGTGCCGGCCGCCGCGGTCGATGAGACGCTGAAGACGCTCATTCCATTTCTCGAAAAGGACGATGTGGTCATCGATGGCGGTAACTCTTACTACCACGATGACATTCGACGCGCTGCGGAGTTGAAGCCCAAAGGCATTCATTATGTGGATGCCGGAACCAGTGGCGGCGTCTGGGGATCGGAGCGAGGGTATTGCCTGATGATCGGCGGCGAGGATGCCGCCGTTCAACGCATCGACCCGATTTTTTCCGCACTTGCGCCGAGCATCGATTCCGCTCCACGCACGCCCGGACGCGAGAAGGCAGGCGGCACGGCCGAGCATGGCTACCTGCACTGCGGACCCAGTGGCGCGGGACACTTTGTCAAGATGGTCCACAATGGCATCGAATACGGCATGATGGCCTCGTATGCGGAGGGATTGAACATTCTTCACCAAGCCAATGCCGGCAAGTTGAAGCAGACCGTGGATGCAGAGACCACGCCGCTGCGCAACCCCGAGTACTATTTATACGACCTGAACATTGCCGATATTGCCGAGGTCTGGCGTCGCGGGAGTGTGATTGCTTCCTGGCTGCTGGATTTGGCTGCCATCTCTCTGCTCGATAGCCCGGACCTTGCAAAGTATGCCGGTCGCGTTTCCGATTCGGGAGAGGGCCGCTGGACGATCCAAGCGGCCATTGACGAGTCGGTACCGGCTCCCGTCCTCAGTGCCGCCCTCTACGAGCGGTTTAGTTCTCGAGGTGAAGACGACTTCGCGGAAAAACTCTTGTCCGCTCTGCGTTTTCAATTCGGGGGCCATGAGGAGAAATCCACGGGCGGAAAGGCAGGCGCATAATGGCCAGGTCTCATTCGGACGCGCTGGTTATCTTCGGTGTCACCGGAGATCTGGCTCACAAGATGATCTTCCCGGCACTCTACGCAATGGTAAAGCGCGGCGTACTTGAAGTTCCTGTCATCGGAGTGGCCCTTCCAAAGTGGAGCAAGGAGCGCCTGCATAAGCGTGTAACGGACAGTATCGAGCGATCGGGCGGAATCGATCATAAACGCGCTATGCAACATCTTCTCTCCCTGCTCAAGTATGTGAGTGGGGATTACAAGGATCCTGGCACGTTCACAGAGATCAAGACAGTGCTGGGCAAGGCACGAAGGCCGGCGCATTATCTGGCGATTCCTCCGTCTCTGTTCGAAACGGTGATCAAAGGACTCGGCGCCGCGAAGCTGGCAGACAACGCGCGCGTGATTGTCGAAAAGCCTTTCGGCCGCGATCTGGCCTCCGCGCAAGAGCTCAACCAAGTGGCTCGTTCCGTATTCCCGGAAGACTCCATCTTCCGCATCGATCACTTCCTCGGGAAGGAGGCGATCATGAACATCCTCTATTTTCGGTTTGCCAATTCGTTCCTTGAGCCGATCTGGAACCGTAATTACGTGGCAAGCGTTCAGATCACTCTCTCGGAGAGTTTCGGGGTAGGGAAGCGCGGCGCATTCTACGAGACCGCAGGCTGCTTGCGCGATGTGATCCAGAATCACCTCTTTCAGGTGGTCGCACTGCTTGCCATGGAACCGCCCGCGGGCCGGGACTTTGGCGCAGTGCACAACGAGCAGGCCAAGGTCTTTCAAGCCATGCGGCCACTGACGCCAGACGATGTGGTCCGCGGCCAGTACGCGGGTTACCGGGATGAGCCGGATGTAGCGAAGCACTCCGATGTCGAGACTTTCTGCGCTCTGCGCCTATTCATCGATTCGTGGCGCTGGGAGGGAGTGCCGTGGTATTTGCGCTCCGGCAAATGTCTGCCGGACACCGCAACCGAGGTTCTGGTGGAGTTGAAACCTGCGCCGCAGAGGCTTTTTGCCGACTCAGCGGGTCTGACCAGCCGGTCCAACTATTTCCGCTTTCGGCTCTCCCCAAACGCCGCCATCGCCGTTGCCGCGCGCGTCAAGCGCCCCGGAGAAGCGTTCATCGGAGAGCAGCAAGAGCTTTACCTATCGGAAGAACAGACGGGCGACGAGACTCCCTACGAACGGCTGCTTGGGGACGCGATGGCCGGCGACGGCGCGCTGTTTACGCGCGAAGACGCGGTGGAGGCCGCGTGGGTGGTGGTCGATCCGGTGCTCAAGACTCATCATCGCGTTCGCCCCTATAAACGGCGAAGCTGGGGGCCGAAGCAGGCCGACACGCTCATCGCCGCGGATGGCGGTTGGCATAACCCCAGCGCCGATTCATCGAGATGAAGGATCGAATGGGGCAGCTGCTCGCCCGGCCGGATCATCGACTGCACGCCCATGTTGTCTGATGGCAGCCGGCGGAAGCAGCAAGCTGCTATTGTGAGCGCGCCTTGTTCGTCATTGATCGCAACGGGGTCATTGTTTGGAGCTTCTGTTCACCGGTTGCTGTCAACCCCGGAGCGGACGGAATCTTGCAGGCTCTGGAGAGCTTGCCTAAATAGGAGATGAACAATGAGCAAGCTTTCAGTTCCAGTCAGCTCGGAAGATCACATCCAGGGTGACTCGACAGCAGGATGCGTTTTGGTTGAATACGGTGACTATGAATGCCCGTCCTGCGGTCAGGCCTATCCGATCGTCAAGAGATTGCAGAAGCACTTTGGCGATCGGCTTTCGTTTGTCTTTCGCAATTTTCCACTTAGCCAAATCCATCCATGGGCAGAGGCCGCCGCTGAAGCCGCAGAGTATTCCGCAAGCCATGGCAAGTTCTGGGAGATGCACGATCGCTTATACGAAAATCAGGATAGTTTGAGTGAAGCCCTTTTCGTGAAGCTTGCCGCTGAGCTTGGCCTGCCTTCTGCGGAGCTCACAACTGCGGTAGCAGAGCAAACATATCTGGGACGCATTCAAGGCGAGTTTGACGGTGGTGTGCGCAGCGGAGTCAACGGTACCCCTACCTTCTTCATGAACGGACAGCGCTACAACGGGTCGTATGACTTCGCTTCCATGAGCGACGCGATTGATCGCGCACTGAAGGCAGGGTCCAGCAACGGATGAATCATTAAAAAATCATTAGATATTTGTCTGCTGTGGAAAAAATTCCTGTTGACACCTCCTGTTGACCGTGTCAGTATCCCAAACACAGATGGATTCCGTATTACATCTGCTTTTCTGAGAGATTTTATCCGTGGGTTCATGAGCCGGGATGCAGAGCCACTGTATTCTTTGCTTCAGTTTGCCTCCTTAATTGATTCAGAAGTCGTTATTTCGCGCCGTATTGCTGCAAAGAATTTCGCGGGAGACCACTCGCCAGGTTGAATCTTTTCGGCTACATAGCTGTAAGTTATTCATTTTCCCCGTCTCTCGGCTCTAGTTTTCAAAGCGACACCCGCTGCGCTCATCTCCCGCGAGGCGCAGTAAGTTGTCGCGGACGGAAGTTTGGTCTGCAATGACTCGGTAGCCGGACTTTCCCGGCAAACTGCAATGGAGGAAGACGTTCATGGCGTCATTCACGTATCCAGGTGTCTATATTGAAGAGCTTTCGAGCGGCCAGCACACGATTACCGGCGTGGCCACTTCGATAGGCGCGTTCGTTGGCTGGGCTCCCATGGGTTCGGTAACGGAAGCGGTGCTGGTGCAAAGCTGGAGCGAGTATCAGGCCCAATTCGGCGGACTGGACTCGCGCAGTTGGCTGGGCTATGCGGTGAACCAGTTCTTTGCCAATGGCGGCAGCCAGTGCTACATCGTGCGCGTGGTGTGGGACGGAACGATTTCCGGCGGCGTGAACAGCCCGGTGGCCTGCGCCACGGCGATTGCCGCGGGGGCGGGGTATGGAACCGCAAAGATCAGCGCCGTCTCCGGCGCGCTGTCGGCGGCGATCACGCTGGGCGTGGGCACGCCGGTTTTGCAGAGCGTGACGCTGTTGCCGGCTGGGGTCAGCGCATCGGCTGCCGGCGCACTGCCGCCGCTGCCCATGAATGCGACGCTGCAACTGGCGGCTACGGGAGGCCAATCGGATGGCAGCACGCCGACGCTTTCGGGCTTGCTCTGGAGCAGCAGCAATCAAAGTATTCTGCAGGTGTCTCAATCCGGCCTGGTTACGGCGGGAACGACGGCGGGAACGGCGACGATTTCAGCCGCTTTGGGGAGCATTGTCGGCAGCATCTCGCTGACGGTGACGGCGGCCAAGATCAACTCGATCAGCGTGACGCCGTCGGTGATTTCGGCAGTGGTTGGGCAGACGGTGCAGTTGTCGGCAACCGCCAACTACTCGGATGGAACCGCGCCGAATATTACTTCGATTGCGGCCTTCACCGCCACTCCTGCCGCGGATGTAACTTTTGTATCGACCGCCGCAGTGCCGCTTGCCCCGGCGCAGTTTGAGGCGCTTACCTCAACCGCTGCTCCTGTGCCGATTACGGAGTGGTCGATCACTTCAAATGTTGCCACCTTCACGGCGGCAAACAGTTTTGCAGCTGGCGAATCGGTGATTCTGTCCGGATTTGCGACGAGTACGTTTTTCAACGGCATGGTTGTCACGGTGCTGGCAAGCGGGTTGTCAGGTACGCAGTTCGAAGCGAACTTCACCCATGCCAACGGCTCGGCAACCGAGGCGGGAACGGCCAGCCCCGGCGCGACGATTTCGGCTGCCTTTCCCAGCGCGTTCACGCTGCCTGCCGCGCCCACGGCGAATGCGGCTACGGTCGCGATTGCGGCCGCGGACATTGTGGCGATCGCAATCTCGCCGGCCAATGCGACGGTGGTGCTGACGACCGATCTGGAAACTGGAGAATCGGAGCCGACGGCATTTTCTGTCTCTTCGCTGCTCTCGAACGGGCAGGCCGGGACGACGGCTCCGACGGTGAGTTGGTCCTCAAGCAACACTGCAGTGGCGGCGGTGGATGCGACGCACGGAACGCTGACGGTGGCGGGAACTGGATCGACGACGATCACAGCCACGTATACGCCGACGAGCGGCGCGCCGATTGTGGCCACGACTACGCTGACGGTTAGCCCGGCTCACTTGACGGGGATCAGCATTACGCCGGGCACGCTGAGCCTGGCGGCGGGGGTGTCGCAGCAAGTCACGGTTACGGGCACGTTCGATGACGGCACGTTTGTGAACATGACGGGCTATGCCAGCTTTACGCCTGCCGATACCACGAAGGTTACCGCTTCGGCAACCGTTCCGGGGCTGCTGACCGGAGTTGCGGCGGGTTCGACGACCGTCAAGGCCGCGTGGATGGGCGAGACGGCGACTGCCAACGTGACGGTGACGGCGGCTATTCCGCAGTCGATGACGATTACGACAACGCCGGCGAATACGACCTCGATCGCTCCGGGGCAGAACCTATCGCTGGTGGCCACGGTGACCAACTCCGATGGCAGCACGACGGTGGTGACTCCAACGGCGACCTGGAGCAGCTCTGCGCCAGCGCTGATCGCGGTTTCGAGCCCTGGCGTGGTTTCGGCATCGGCCACGGCGGGCGGCGCGCTGACGCTGTTTGCCGCGAACCCCGGCATCTGGGCCAACAATTTGTATGTGACCATTACGCAACTGCCTGCGCCTAACAGCACCCGGTTCAATCTGCTGTTGCAGCAGAAGGGGGCGACGGGGCAACTGACGACGCTGGAGAGTTATGTCAATCTCTCGGTAACGCCGACGGATCCAAGTTATGTAGTGACGGTGATCAACAACGACTCGAACTACATTACGTTCACCAATCCAAAGACGGGGCTGAATGTGGTTCCGACAGCGCCCCCGGCGGCTACTACGTCGCCGGTTCCTTTCACCGGCGGCGCGGACGGCACGGTGCTGGTGCCGACAGACCAGAACTTCGAGCAGGCGGTGCTTTCCATCGCCAATCAAAATGCGGGAATCAACCTGCTGGATCGGGTCGATATTTTCAATCTGCTCTGCGTCCCCGGCGAGACGGATTCAGCGACAGTTTCAACGCTGCAAGGTTACTGCGCCTCGAAGCGAGCGTTCATGATTGTGGACTCGCCGCAACTGGCGACCATCTCCGGGCTGATGCAGAGCGGCCCGGTGGGCACACCGTTGGGCACCGGCAGCATCACGGGGACAAACGCGGCCAACTCGGCCTTCTACTTCCCGTGGATTCAGGCACCGGACCCGCTGGCGGGCAACCGGCCTACGCTGTTTCCGCCATGCGGGTTTGTGGCGGGAGTGTATGCGGCGACGGATGCCGACCGCGGCGTTTGGAAGGCACCGGCGGGGATCACCGCGGGCTTCACGGGAAATACCGGGCTGCAATATGTGCTGACCGACGACGAAAACGGCACGCTGAATCCGCAGGCGGTCAACTGCCTGCGCCAGTTCAAGGTGTACGGCGATGTGGTTTGGGGATCGCGCACGCTGGCCGGCAACAATCAGGCCGGCTCGCAGTGGAAGTATGTGCCCATTCGGCGCCTGGCGCTGTTCCTTGAATCGAGCCTGTACGACGGCACGCAGTGGGTGGTCTTTGAGCCGAACGATGAGACGCTGTGGGGCCAGGTGCGGCTAAATGTCGGTACCTTTATGCAGGGGCTCTTCCTGCAAGGAGCGTTTGCCGGGAGCACGCCGCAGCAGGCGTACTTTGTGAAGTGCGACGCGGAGAACAATCCTCCGGGAAGCATTGCGCAGGGCGTGGTGAATATTCTGGTGGGCTTTGCGCCGTTGTACCCGGCGGAGTTCGTCGTGATTCAAATTCAACAGATTGTTGCGCAGCCCTCGTAAGCGGCGCCCCAGCTATCCATAAGGAGATTGAAGATGGCAATATTTCCAGCAAATCCGACGCGCCTGGACCCTTACAAGAACTTCAAGTACCGATTGAAGTGGGATGGGCAGTATGTGGCCGCCGTGAGCAAGATGAGCGCGCTGAAGCGCACTACGGAAGTGGTTTCGCACCGCAGCGGCGGCGACCCCTCGACGGATCACAAGTCGCCGGGCAGAAACAAATATGAGGCGATCTCGCTGGACCGCGGGCTGACGCAGGATATGAACTTTCACAACTGGGCGGGGCTGGTGTGGAACTTTGGCGCGGGGCTCGGCTCCGAAGTTTCGCTGGCGAACTTTCGCAAGGATATTTACCTTGAGTTCTACAACGAGGCCGGGCAACTGGTGATGGGCTACAAGATTTACCGCTGCTGGGTCTCTGAGTATCAGGCCATGCCGGACCTGGACGCCAACGCCAACGCGATTGCGATTGAGCACATCAAGCTGGAGAACGAGGGGTTTGAGCGCGACACCAGCGTGACCGAGCCCGTAGAGCCAACCCTGAGCATCGTGGCCACCTAATATGCGCGCTCTTGCACAAGCCGATTATCTCGTCTTGTGGGAGAGCGGCCAGGAGCTTCACCCGATCGACCAGGGGCTGCTCGCAGTCCAGGCCGCATTTCCCGAAACACGAGCCGAGAGCGTTGCCGACTGGCCGCTCGGCCGCCGCAACCGCGCGCTGGCCCGGTTGTATTGCGCCTGCTTCGGCCCGAAGGTGGCCGGCTGGACGCGTTGCCGCCAATGCGGCGAGCGGCTGGAGTTTGCCGCTGACGGCCAGGCCATGGCGCAGGGCGATCTCGAAGACAGCGCGGTTGTTGTATCTGAGTCGGGCCACAGCTTTCGACTGCCCACCAGTCGCGACCTGGCGCAAATAGCAGCCGCAGCCGATGCGGGGGCTGCCGCGGCGCAATTGCTGAATTTGTGCAGATTCTCTGGTGAGGCTGACGTGGGCGATACGGAGAGCGCGATCGACGCGGTGCAAACGCTTGCATGGAGCGACGAGGAGATTGAGCGTATTGGCGACCGGTTTGCTGAAGCCGATCCGCTGGCGGAGATTTTGCTTAATTTTGACTGCCCAGCCTGCAAGCAGAACTTTGCCGAACCGCTCGATCTTGCCTCCTTCTTCTGGTCGGCGCTCGATGCGCGGGTGCGCAGGCTGCTGGCCGATGTGCACGCGCTTGCCAGCGCTTACGGCTGGAGCGAAGCGGAGATTCTCGCACTCAGCTCGCGGCGGCGCAATTTTTATCTCAAGCAGGTGCTGGCATGAGCGGGTACCTCAAGCGCATTGCGAACTCGGCAGTTCAGCGGCAGACAAGATTGAATCCGCTTGTGGACTCGGTCTATGCGTCTGAGCGGCGCGAGGAGGGGCCTGCATCGGTTGAAGAGACGCAGACGGTGGTATTGCAGCCGCGAGAGCATCCAGGTCATACGCCTATGAGGGAGCTGGTGCGAGATAGTTTCCAGGCTGCGCCTACAGATGAAATAGCACGCACGGACGACAGACAGTTGTACCAACAGAAGCAAAATCCAGACGCGATGCATCCGGGCGCAATCGATCCGGATTTGTATCCCGCTGAGAGTGGCGCTTTCCAACCTCTGATGGGGCGGGTTCCAACCGGGCAACTTCCGTCTGCGGTGAAAACCGAATGGCCCGCTGAGGCAGATCAGTCAGTGTCTTCAGAGGAAAAGCCTCGTGAGACCACGCAATCCAACCGCTCGCATGCGGCGGTTGAATCCGCGGCGGAAGCAGAAGGTGGCAAATCATCGTGGGTCTATCAGCCGCTGGTTTCCCCGAGAGCAATTAACCAGCCGCAAAAAGTCCCGACGCGGAGTGAGCCGGTTCCCTCCCCACAGATTTTGCAAGCAGCTGCTGCGCGCAAGGCAGCGACGAACGAGGCACTGGCCCAGCGCAGCGCAGAGCAGGCAAGGGCGCCGATTCAACCCGAAGACATTCAGATTCACATTGGGCGCATCGAGGTGATTGCGACTCCTCCGCCCGCGCCGCGTCCCGCGCCGGCGCCTGTGCGGAGAGGCCAGTCGCTTGATGAGTACCTGAACAGCTCCAGCGGGAGGTCCAGATGAGCAATACTCTGGCCATCGCTGGAGTTTCGGCAGTATTGCAGTTTTACCTCACGAATCTGTACGGAGGTTTTTCGGCCATGTTCGGCGGAACCATCAAGGTGACCGCGCAGGCGCCGGACCTGGTGCAAAACAGTTTCACGAATCTCACCGCAACCGAGAATCAGGTCAATCTTTTTCTGCATCAGGTCACCTATAACCAGTCCTATCGCAATGTATCGCTGCCTTCGTTGGCTTCGGACGGAATTACACTGCGTCAAAGCCCGCCACTGGCTCTTGACCTGCACTATCTGCTGACGGTTTACGGCACGGCAGACTGGCAGGCCGAGGGCCTGCTGGGCAATGCGCTGATGATGTTTCACCAGAACCCGATCATCGCGCGCGCGGACATTACCTATGCGCTCAACAATCTGCCCACTACAAATAACCTCAGCGCGTCGCTGGCCAACTGCGGCTTGGCGGATCAGTTTGAAATGATCAAGATCACGCCAGCAACGTTGGGCAGGGAAGAGATGGCCTGGCTGTGGACAGCGCTCAAAGCCGACTATCGTCCCACTTTTCCCTTTCAGGTTTCGGTGGTGCTGATGCAGCCCACGCAAAACACCTCGCTGGCTCTGCCGGTCCTCTATCGCAATTTGCAATCTGTAGTCAGCCAGCCCGCGGAGCTTCTCGCCGTGTTGCCGCCCAACAATCAGCAGGCATTCTCGCTCACCGATCAAGTCACGGTAACCGGCGAGTTCCTCTCCACCGTGACGCAGGTCGAGCTGGTGAACTCGCAGCGCGGCATACAGTTCAGCATTCCGGTCAGCAACGTGACAGCGACTTCACTCACCTGCGCTCCGGGCGCGCAGACGACCTACCCCAACGGCATTCCAGCCGGCATCTACCTGCTGAAGGCGCAGATTCTGGCTCCCAACTCGACACCCGCTCAGGTGATCGTTCAACAATCGACCAATGAGCTGCCGGTGGCTCTGGCGCCCACGCTGGTCGCACAAGCCGTCACCCTGATTCCGAATCCGGACGGCACGCCGACGGTGCTGGTGACGATCAACAATATCTCTCCCGGCGTAATAGAGGGCCAGAGCGTGCAGTTGGCGCTCAGCAGCCGGACCGCGCCACCCGCTCCCGGCGTGCTTTATTCCATTACCGCCAGCCTGACGGCTCCCCCATTGCCGAAGGGCCAAACGAGCTACACCTCGCTGACCTTCGAGTTCCCCAACACACTACCTGCCAGCCACAGCTATCTTGGCCGCTTGATCGTTGACGGCGTCAGCAGCGTTGTTGGCGTCAACTGGAACCTGAACACTCCCAACCCGCCGGTCTTTACCGGCCCCACAATTACGACATGATCGCCAATGATATGAGCGCTGAACACAAGACGGCGTCTGCGTCGACGCCATGGCAGGAGTTCAACCAGCGTTCGCTGGTGCGGGAGTTCGCCGCGCTGCGCTGCCGTATGGAGGGCAAGCCGCCCGAGACAGACGAATGGATGCCCGGCAGCATGGAGGATCAGGAGGAGACTCATCAAGAAGCGGCAATCGACCGGCTCTCGGCTATCTTTGAGCTCAGCGCCTTCGAACGCGATTTGTTGTTGCTCGCGGCGGGCGTGGAAATGGATTCGGATCTGGCCGACCGCTGCGCGGAGTTGACGGGCCGTGCGGGTGTCAGCGCGCAGCGGGGAGTAATCACATTTTCTCTGGCGATCTCGATCTTGAGCGATCCGTACTGGAGCGCGCTCTCGGCCTCCGCGCCGTTGCGGCGCAATCGGCTGCTGACCCTGGAGCAGGATCGCGGGCTCACCTCGGCCGGGCTGCGCATTGACGAACGGGTGCTGCATTATCTGGCAGGGATCAACCAAATGGATCCCCGGCTGGAGGGAATGCTGTTTCCCAAAGCGCCGCCGGAGTGGATGGATGCAGACCACTTTCGCCTGGCTGCCGAGAGCCTGAGCGCTTTTGACCGGCGCGGCGACCAAGCGCCCGTGTTTCACCTCTGCGGCGACGACCCGCTCGGCCAGGAGAGCGTGGCTTCGATGCTTGCTCATCGCAACGGACGCGGCTTATGGATTCTGCGCCACGAGGATACGCCGGCGGCGGGCGCGGAGATGGAACAGTTCCTTCAACTATGGATGCGCGAGCGTATGCTGCTGCCCGCCTATCTGCTGTTGCAGTGGGACAGCGAGCAGCCCAGCACACAGGCGC
>Ga0182012_10001245_pt1 | contig 28062 bp, 29 predicted proteins | sample 612S2SmetaG_FD_120486 | JGI IMG/M metagenome (GOLD analysis project Ga0182012, IMG submission 120486) | Permafrost microbial communities from Stordalen Mire, Sweden - 612S2S metaG | ecosystem: Environmental > Terrestrial > Soil > Wetlands > Permafrost | place: Sweden: Stordalen | collected...
CGCCCTCCTCCACTCCCGCATGCTCCAGCCATACTTTGAGCCATCGCACCGTCGTGCGCGACAAATAGGCCACTCGCCCCTGCCCCGCCGCATCCGTCTTACCGCGCCGGATCAGCGCCTGGCCGGTACCGTTCGGATGAAAATCAATGTCTCGGACCTCGAGCGCCACGAGCTCGCCGCGCCGGGCCAAGGTCTCGTACGCCACGCAAAGCATGGCCCGCTCGCGATCGGCTCGGAGGCCATCGCCGGCGCTATCGATAAATTCCTTGATGTCCTTCCAGTTCAAGGGATGCGCCTGGTCCTGGCGAGCGGAGGTTTCTCGCCCCATCTTCTTTAATCCCAACCGGACGGCTTCGCTGGAACAGGGGTTGTGTAGATGCGCGGCCGTGTGGACGCGCGAGATCGTCGCGATGTAGCGCTGTATGGTCGCCGGCTTCTTGCCGGCTTTCACTTGGGCACCGATAAATGCTCGGACGGTGTGCGGATTCGCCGGCAGAAAGGCCTCGCCCACCGATTCGCAGTACGCCTGGAAGATCGCCCCGTCCGCTTTCTGCGCGCGCAGCGTGTTAGTCGAGTAAGCGCCCTGCGCCATCGCCTGCCATTCGAGCAAGTCCGCCAACGGGCCGTGAAGCACCGGTTGCGGGGCGATCGGCATGGGCCTGAATTCAGAGCGCCACTGGGTCATTTTCACCTTATACACCGAATTTCAAAGGAAACAAAAAGCTAGCTAGTCATGATAACTGTCATTATCCCTTGTCTTAAAAGCAATAATATTAGGTTAGCCCTAATGTATTATATGGTATGACCGACCCGGCCCGGCCCTACGGCGAAGGACGCATACGCAGCAACGTCTCGTACACCGACGTCGAGCGCGCTGCGATCACGATTCTGAAGTCCGAGCGCCGGCCGACCGTCGAGACGATCCGCGAAGCCCTGGGCGGCGGCTCACCCGACACCATCGGCGATGCGCTGCGGCGGTTTTGGCGGGACCTGGGCGCCCGCATTGACGGCGACCCCGCCGCCCTCACGCGAATGCCGGCCGAGATCGCGGATCTCGCCGATGGCATGTGGCAACGGTCCCTCAAATTGGCCGGCGAGGCCGCAGCCCTCGACGACAACGCCGCCCGCGAGCGGCTGCGTCAGCTCGAAGCCGAGAACGACATCAAGCAGCGATCGTTCGAACTCCGTGAGCGCGAGATCGACACCCAGGCGCGAGAACGCGAACGCGCGCTCGCCGACGCCCGCGATCACCTCCTATCGCTGTCGAAGGCCCTCTCGCGCGAGCAGGCAACGAATCAGGCCCAGGAGCGCCGCATCGCCGATCTCGAGACGGAGGTCGCGCAGTATCGACAGCAGATCGGAACCCTGATCGCAGGCGCCATCGCAAAGAAGCGGCCGGGGCCACGGCGGCGCGCGCCAAGCTCCACTAGATCCGCTCCTCGGGAGGGTACGTCTCCGCGATCGAAGAAGCCGGTCCAGCCGAAGCCATCGGCACGGCGCAAAGCCGCGGCAGCTTCACGTCGTTCCCGCCGGCAACCGATAGTCGCAAAACCCAGGACACCCCGTCGGAAACCACGATGAACAATGCAACGCAGGACGCCGGTTTCGATACCTCGAGTTGGATCACGCTCCGATGGACACGGGGTACTCGGTACTATCGCGCGCACTTGGAGCAGGATCTCTGGTCATCGTGGGTTGTCACGAGCGTCAACGGACGAAGTGGCACGCCTCTCGGTCGCGCGCGTTGCCAGCCCGCGTCCACCATCGAGGCCGCGCTATTGGACCTCGCCCACATTGCGAAACGCCGTCGGCAACGCGGCTACGAATTGATGCGTTAGACTACGACTGCAAAGGAGATCGCCAATGGAATTCTCACCACTACATGAAGCGCTGCGGCTGATTAAGCGACAGACTGAATTGGAAAATGCGATGCGCCGCCCGGGAGGGATCCGGGTGACAGAGGAGCGAGAACTCTACCAGCTTCGCAATGCCCTTACGCAATATCCCGCCGCCGTCACCGCCATCATCGAAGCCGCAGCGCGTATGAGACGACCGGTCGATACCATTTCCATTGATGACGTCGAAGTTGTCCCGATCAGCACGCCCCATTAATTTCCAGTCGATATTTTCAACGAGTCGCGGGGTTTTCCTCTCCGTTAGCGTCATTGTCAATATTCGGCCTTCTCGCTGCCGGCGGCGCCTCGACATAGTGCGTACCCCGCGGGAGGGCGACGCACTAAGCCTTTTGCCGGCCGTTATTGGCGTTGCGAGATCTGTTCACAAAAGGGTGTCGACCGTCCACATGTGGGCGCTCCCTGCCATTCAACACAGGAAGCCTCAGATAGGTCCGGTAGCAGCTTATCCCCAATAGCCGGGAACCCATGTCCAACCCCAGAATCGGTCACTCCAATGCCCGGGAATCCACATGGCGTCCGACCACGGGTTATCAAGCCAATAGCCGCCCGCCCATTGCCAATCGTTACCGTCCCAATAGTAATCGCCGGGGACCCAGCTCGTATTTGCGCTGGTCGCCTTGGGAACCTTCTCGGCCTTCGGTGCCGGCTTTGGTTTCGTCGAGTGCACGGCAACCGTAGAGGACTGCTTCTCGGGATGGCCCGTGCTTTTCGTTACAATATTCGGTTTCGTCGCACCTTCGGTCTGCGCTAACAAATCCGCCGTCGGCCATGCGAGCAGGGCTGCGGTGGCAAGGAAGCAAGCTGCGAGCTTCATAGTTCAACTCCTGAATGGATACTTTTCAAATAGAACGCCCGAAAAAGTCTCGGCCATACGAACTGTCGGTTGGCCATTCCGGAATGCTAGATCAGCGAAACAGGCTGGTCTGTACGCCTGCGCACAATAGACGCGAGAACCCGCCGACATCATCCGGTCCTGCGCTAGACTCAAGGAGCCGACTGATACGGAACGCGATTGCAGAAGAGCGCTGTACCGCAATGCGGTGTTACGCGCCCGCAATCTCCACCTTGAGCCGCCCGTATTCCTCTCGGCTTATATCTCCCTTGGCATATCGTTCGTCGAGAATGTCAAGTGCGGGCTTGCGGCCAAGCCGGCCGTATCTCGAATGCGCCTGGTAGGTGTACCCCCAGTTGCCAATGCTGGAAACAAACAAAAAGATGATTCCAAACCACAAAAACCAACCCCAGCTAAAATACCAGTCGTTCCAATATGCATGACCCATCGGTAATCTCCAGTGCCCAAACCCTTCATCGTTTCACCAGCAATCGAATATGAAGTGTTCGTCTCCGGCGCGTCTGTGCGGTGGCGCACCGGCCGAGAGTTCTTCAGCAGACGGATCGCGTAACAGCAGCAAATTAGTCCGCTGCCATTTCACGCTATGGCCGCGACCTTCAAAGGACCCGAGCGCTTGGCACTCGGCCCGTTTGCGGCGCCTTCGGTGGGGACCGTTTGCGTCGGATCGAGGTACAATTCGAACAACAACGCGCGCGGCGGCGGCCACAGCGGAGGCGGTGGCGGAGGTCACGGAGGGGCGGTGGTGCCCAAATATCCATTGATGGATCGGTACCGACGGAAATGACTCGGTGCTCGCCATCGGTCGGATCGCTCGCTTCAACTACATTGCCGATAACCCGTTTCGATTCACGTGCACTCATTCGACCCGCCATCCACAACAGCTATTCCACGGCAAAAGCACAAAACAGTTACCGCGCGGTTCGCCCCAACAACAGAACGATGGCGTACGTGCGAATGGCGCGTTCCGTTAGCTTCCCATGGAAGGATGCGCCTTCGACTCATCCGCTTCAGTCCGGGGACGCACATAGTGGCATTCAAGACTACTAGCTGCGGAATCTGGCATCGGCATACCCGGTCGGCCGCCGCTTGCTGCAACGCGTGATTCGTTTGCGGCCGTACGGCAGCGCACGGTGAATGCTCCATTGAACGATTAGTATCAGCCCGATATCGCGCGGGTCGCGGTAGATGATCCCTGCGCTCGCCCAGAGCGCGAAGCCCGGCTTGTCATCCCCATGCCGGGACTACTTACCTCGGTGGATCACTGCGAGTGGCCATCGAGGTATTTTTTGTGATTTTCGTCGTCGGAATAAAATCCGCCGTTCATTCCTGCATTTGATCTCGAGAGAAGGCCCATATGACTTCGACTAAGTTCGTCGACTGCAAGCCGCGGCGCCATTTCCGTCTTGGGGCTGTTACCGTGTTTCTAACCGTTATCGCAACGCTCGCGGCCTGTCAGACGCCGCAGCAAGTCGTCGTCCAACACGAAGACAACCTCGCGGCGGCGGGCTTCATCATTCGGCCGGCCAATACTCCGGAGAGAAAAGCGATGCTCAGTCGCTTGCCGCCAAACAAGTTTGTTAAGCGCGAGAAGGGCGACACCGTTCACTACGTCTACGCCGATCCGCTGGTCTGTGGTTGTCTGTATGTGGGATCGCAGCGAGCCTACGGGCAATATAAGCAGGACCAGCAGCAAAAGCATCTCGCCGACGAACAGCAAATGACGGCGGATTCGTACTCGGATGCGGCGTGGAATTGGAACGCGTGGGGACCTTGGGGCCCCGACTATGGGTTTGGCTACGGAGTCGGGTATGGTTGGTAAACCCGCTGTCAGCTCCAACCAACCTTTGCACTCCCGCCAGCAAACCGCCATCGATTTCACTTAACCGCTTCACAGACAGCGGTTGGCAGCGGGAAAAGTAACTCCTCGCAGGCTACCCAGCAGGAGTTCCTGTACCCCTCTGGCCACTGTTGCATTCGAGATACAAGCCATGCCACTCCGGCCGGATTCTGGCCCTTGAAGATCTGACGTTGGCGGGTCTGCCGATCGACCGGACGACCCATTCTTGGCATCCCCGGATGGTCGGCGGCGAGCAGTGCCAGGCTGATCCAGAAGGCATTGCGTCGCTCGTCAGGATTGACGCACAAGCGCATTGACCGTTCCGGTTTGTCGGGCGTCCACGCTGGCAGGTGCGATGCGGCAAACAAGAAGATCGGCGGTAAGAACGGTGCCCAGGTCTGGTAGTAGACCGTCGCCGGACAGGGTGCCTTGAAGTTCTCAAAGTTCGTCAGGCTCCAGGTCGTCACATCCTGGACGATGTTCAGAAAGTCCCGAGCGCAAAGTGATCCCCATTGCTCGTCGGGCGGTGAGTACCCGGCGGTAGCGGCAATGATGGCTGCCTCGAATGCCTTGAGTCGCTCGCCGGCGTCTGGAATCCACCAGCGCGCACCGGAGCTTTCGAGCTTCGAGTGATGGTCGAGCATATCCCGCACCGCCGGCACGGACACACCGTGTCGTGCACGGTGATCGGGATCGCAATGCGCACGCCCGAGCTTGTCGCGGGCAGAAAACAACCAGTCGCCGTGGCTCGGACAAGAAATTCGGCCGGCGTGCAGCCACGCCCCCTGCAGGTAAGCGAAACCTTGCAAGCGCTGGCCTTCGATCCAGCACTGTGCACAGAACGGCACATCGGTGATCGCCCGCAATCGCCAATCGGGCGGCATGATCGCCATCTCTTGTAGATCGTCGGGCGTCAACCGGGCCAATGTGGCCAGATACGGGATATCTGCCTGAGTCAGTCGCTGCGCCGGATCCTGGCGATTCGTACTCGGATAACCGATCGCTCGCAGGAACCTCTTCGGCGTGTACCCAAACTCTCGGCCGATCCGCCAGATCCACGACTCCACGGCCTCACCCGGAAATGGACGCGGGCAGACTGGCAGCGGACGCGATCGGGCGAGAAATCGCGGCTCAACGGAGGCTACCTGCATCGACATTCAATGAGGTTGCAGATGTTGGCGATCACTCACGTGTTGCAGAAGACCCAGATCAATCGACTCGGCGCCGTTCACGATGGCGATCTCCGCAGATTGCGCAATAATGGCGCACACTTGCGCGGTGATGCCGTCGGTTTTGCGCAGGAGCAGCCGGATGCCATCGCGATCCGTGATCGCGGACGGTTTGCGTAGCGGCATCGCCTTCAGGAGCGAGGCCACGAAGGCCCGGAACGCATCGCTCTCGCGCCACCGCGGCAGCTCCAGCGGTTCAAAGCGGCGGGCGACCTGAGCATCCGTCTGAATGGCGAGCAGCGCATCGCCCGTGCCAACGGCGACCACGACGGCTTGCAGGATGTTGGCAAGGGTCTTGAGTACGTTGAGCGCCCGCCTTTGCTCGCGCTGGCTTCCGGCCAAGAGGTTGTGCACCTCGTCGATCACGACCAGGCGCACCCGTAAGCGTTGCAGCAAGACGTGGGTCAGCGTCTCGAGCGTAGCAATCCGCTCCGCCGTATGGAACGGTGCGCCAATCTCGGTGAGCAAACTGGCATAGAGCCGCCGTTCGTCCGGCCCCGAGGGCATTTGCGCGAGCAGGACCGGACGCACCTCTTGGCCGAGTTTGTCATCGTAAATCGGGCGGTGGGCGCGGGCGAATTTCTCGAGGATCATGGTCTTGCCGATGCCGCTATCGCCATATAGCAATGCGCACGGCATGCGGGTGCGCGCCGGATGCCGAAATAATCGCTCGAAGTGCTCCAGGAAAAGATCGGCGCGCGGATACCCCACCCAGTGCGCAGTATGGATCTGCCGGATGCGATCTTCGGCGGAGTCAAAGGCCTGGGGTCGGACCGACACGGGAAGATGGGACAAGTCGTAAGTCACCGCACGCTCTCCCACGTCTCGACCGGATAGGTGGCCGGATCTTGATCCCAGTTGATGCCGCCCTCGCCGGCTGCTGACTCAGGTGCGGGTGAATTGCTGTCGGCGGTCGGCCGACGCGAGATCGAACGGCGCACCTCACGCGTCTTGGTGCGCGCGTCATCCACGACTTTGCGCTGGGCCTCGATGGCCTGAAAGATCTGGTGCTGCGCAATGCGTTGTTGCCCTTGGGCGCGAAGCAACGCGCGCGCCGCTCTGATCTCAAACAGGCTCACCGGCGGGTAGCGGATATCGGCATACGGCACATCGATGTACGTGGGGCTTTGAGAGCCGCGGATATAGATCCGGGACATGTTCCTGGGATCGTAGCGGACGCTCACGGTATCCTTGAAGCGCGCGATCGTCGGCAAGGCGTCCGACCAATAGCGAATGTTTTCAAGTTGCACGCCGGTACGCTGCAGGGTGCGATCCTCGATGGGCAGGAATCCAATGTAGAAGCGCCGCGGATCTTCGGGCAGCCACTGCCGAATGCCGCGCTGTACCGCCCTCTCCCACGCCACCAGGGGCGAGGTTCCCAGCGTCCGGTGGATGGCGCCGTGGTAATGGACACAGATCTCGAGCGTCAACCAGTACTCGAGTTCCTTCAAGGTCAGGCAGGCGGCTTTTTCCGAGCGGTAGTCGCCCCGCTCCAAGGGATTGGAGTACGTGGTACCGGGAAGGGTATGCACCCGCTGCATCAGCGTGCCAATCAGCCGTTCGATGTGTCCGCCGAAATGTGCGCGGCCGGGCGGTCGAAACTCAAGGCGAATGCCGTAGTCTTCGCAACCGCGACGCAGCGCCTCCCCCGTAAAATCCGAGCCATTGTCGGCGTGGACGCACTGGGGAACGCCCCAGATCGGCCACTCGGCTTGGATCTTGCGCTCGAGCAGCCAGGCCTCTTTGGGAAGGACGGCGTGCGCCAGACACAGGGCGACCGACACTTCCGAGGGCTCGTCGAGGGTCAGGTAAATCCCCCAGACCATGCGGGTGGGGACATCGGTCGCCACCGTGATCCAGGGTCGGCCGATCGGTCGACGATATTCTTCGTCCACAACGTGCAGATCAACCTGGGTATGATCAATCTGCATGACTTCAAGGGCATTGTCGACGATGAACGTTCCGGGTGCGGCGCTGACTCTCTCGCGCGCGTGTTTGGCACCGAAGCGCCGGCGAGCCACCGTCTCCGGATCCAGAGCGCGAATACGTCGCAGCACGGTACCGCGGGCGATTGCTCGGAGACCCTTCGCAGCGCAGCGCCGGTTCACCTCCTTGTAGACGTCTTCCGCCTTGATGCGCGGTTGCTTGAGATATTGCTCGTCGATGGCAAGTCGCAAAACTCGGTCTCGTTCAGCGTCGAGCTGAACGGCGCCACGGCGCCGTCCGCTGCGCTTGTCAAGTAATGCACTGGTGCGCGGCGCCTCGCGGTATCGGCCGATCCACGTGTAAATCTGGCGACGGGAAACGCCTAGCTTGACGGCCGCGGCTTCTATCCGTGGTTCGATCTCACCCTCGCCGGCAAGCAGGTTTTGAATGACGCTTTCCCGTTCTCGGGCGAGTGACCAATCGTCGTCGAGGCGTCGACCGCATTCGCTATCGTTGGGGCGCGGGTCGGAAGCAGCGCTTGCCTCCCTGCCGCGGAGCGACCCCACTTCGACGGTGAATCGCTTCCCGGTCACCAGGTCTTTGACCTCGACCTCCCCCGCCCCCGTGCGTTGCTCAATCGCAACCAGCCGACCAGCATAAACCGCTACCGCCCCAACGGTGACTTCGAACGTCAGTGCTGAGCGGGTTGGGTGACCCACGATGATGGCCTCTCCCACCAGTGAAGTGGTTAAGTGGAGAAAATCAATCAGTGAAGCGGTTAGCGGGAATCTCCGTCGATGCCATTGCCCGGCCGTGCCAGAACCCTGGTCAAGCCGATAATCGCCTTATACTCTCAGAATCAAGCACTTGCAAACCTTCGGCACGCGAGCAGCGCCACCTACGCGGGTTGGAGTTGGTTGGAGGAAATGCACTGGTTAGTTGAAACTGACACCGGCGGCGGCAGCCTGGGCGGCTGCGCCCTCTTGGCGGGCGCGGCCTTGGACGTCGAACCAGTCGTATTCCTCGCGGGGCAGCGCGAGCATGGCCTCGTGGAAGGCTTTCTGGATGGCTTTGAGGGACTGCTGGCTGGCCTGTTCTTCCTCGGCGCGCTGTTGTTCGTCGATGAGGCCTTTGACATGCGCTTCGAGGGACGTGAGGGCCTCGATCAGCGCGGCGTAGCGGTCGTCCTGGATGATGCCGCTGCGGGTGCCGGGGGTGAGATTGAGGAAGGGCACATCGATGAGGCCTTGGACGTAGCGGGAGGTCCAGGGGGTGTGTTCCAAGCCGGGGAGCGTCGATAGATCTTCGATCACGCGGGTGCCGACGCGGGTTAAGGCGACTCGCGCGGTCTCGTCGGGCTCGGCGAGATACAGTTCCGCGTACGCATCGCCGAAGGCGGTGTGGATGGGCGGCAGTTGGTGCAGCAAGCGGCCTTCGAACTGGCGGGGCTCGACCTCGTATTGCTTGCGGGCGAGTTTGTCGATCACGGTGACTCGGGCTTTCGAGTCGCGGATCCGGTCGCGGAGCTCGGAGGCCAAGTACCACTGGATCTTCTCGCCGCTCAAGGTGCGGATACCCTCGAGCAGGGGGGCGATTTTGAGCTCGGTGCCTTTTTCGGCGAACATGATGCGCTTGGGGCTGACTTCGTAGCGCGAGTCGCCCTTGCTCATGGTCATCTGGTAGGCCTTCTGGTCGGTACCCGTGGAGGTCATGGTGAGGGTGTCGCCGACCGTCCAGAAGGAGAGGAGCCCGATGCCGAACTCGCCCTGAAGGCCGCTGCCGTTGCCATCGGCTTTCAGGCGCCGCTTGATCGAATCGCAGATGTGCGTCGCTACGTATTTGAAGTCGGGGAGCCCTTCTTCGTCGCGGGGGATGCCGTCGCCGTCGTCTTTGATCGCGAGGTAATGGGCACCGTGCTCCCTGCCACGGGTAATGGTGATGGTCTTGGCGCGGGCATCGATCGAGTTCTCGACGAACTCGGCGATGGCTTTCAGGGGGTTGCTTTGCGAGAGCGCGATGATGCGAATCGCGTTCCAGTCATCGCCGATGCGGAGTTTGCCGCTGTCTTTGCTCTTCGCTTTCACGATCGATGACCCGAAATCAGGCCGTATCGTCGCGTGGATCGAGCACCTGGGATTGGCATTCGTAGCAGGTCACTCGGCGGAAATCGAAGCTGCGAGGGCTCCACGGGCCATCGGATGCACCGCAGAGCGGTGTCGCCTCGGATTCGGTCAGAAGTCGGGCGTGGAGTAGTGGCCGATCACTGTCCGGTGAGGCTTGCGCCGCGAGCAGTCCGCCGAACATTCCCGTTTCGTAACGCGAGAGCAGATCCTCGAGAGTTTCCTTCAGGAGCGCATCCGCGTCCCGGTCGAGGCGTTGGGCCAACGCGAACAGGCGCGACTCGTGCTGGTCACGGCCCGACAAATGCAGCTGCGGCCGGATGCCGTGTTGCGCAATGAACCATTGCATCTGCCGGCCGCCGTCAGGCAGATGGGTGTGCACTTCGGCTTTGGACATTCGATCGTAGTTCAAGTAATCGATGCACGCGTTGGCGAGTTCGGTGTCCAAGACGCGTAGGTCGGTCAAATCAAATGGGAATTCATGACCGTTGTAGACCCCGGCGAGGAACCGCACCAAACGCCGGGTTTGCCCCGCCCCAGGATTTTTCTCGATGGCCCGAACGATCGTCTGAAGGGCCGCCATGGCGCGATCCATAATTTCGATGCGATCCACCGCGGCGGTCGTGAGCCGCGTGCGTTTACCCGAGACGATTTCCTCCCACGCGGTCCTCAATTCGGCGGCTTGGGCGTCGTCGGCCACATCGAAATGCAGCTGGATGCGCTGACGCGTCATCGGAGCGGAGATACCACTAGAGATGCACCCAACTTGCTGGACGGGGGATCGAGCCCGTGACGAGCTGGTCTGCGCCCCGCCCCGCGCTCGAATTTTCGCAGGTGCCTCGCGCCAAGACTGGTGTCGTTCGTCATGAGGATCATTTGCAGAAGGTTACCAAATCGGCTCGAGGAGCCCGCGTCATCGCGCTCGCCGGGCGTCTCGCGCGAAAGCGGTAACCATTTTATACATACTCCGTACAGATAAAAATCACCACCTCCCGCTTCAAAACCCTCTCCGACCCGCCCCGAAGAGTCTTCAGTAAAACCAGCTCCCGCGAGACTTCCCTGTACGGAGTATGTATAACTCGATAGTATTTCTCTCCTCCATGGACCTCACTCTCCATCGCCAATCTGTTGCCGAAGCGCTCAGCGCCCTCGAGGCGAGCCTTGCGCGGCTGGTGGCGGCGCTTGCGCACGAGGCGGTGGCGGCGCACATGGAACCGGACCCTGAAGGGACCGACGATATTCGCCGCGCCGGCGAGGCCTACGCCGCCATCGACTATCGAATGCAGGATCGGACCGGCGAGTCGGTCACCTGTCTCGGGGTGATCGGGGTGGGCTCTGCCCTCCTGCGGCAGGCCGCGGCCGTGAATGCGGCGAAGGCGGAACTCAGAGCGATCTGCAGTCCCCTGCAGCACGTCTACATCCGCGTGCCCACCAAGGCGGGCCCCGCCTCCACCCAACCGATCCCGGCGATCCGCGGGGTGCTTCGGAACATTCAACGGAGCGACTTGAATCTCTTGGCCGCCTACCGAAAGATTCCACTCCTTACCGCAACGCCCGCCTCCGTGACCTACACCCGCGCCAACACGCGGGCGGTGTATCGCAAGCCGATCGAGGCGATCGAGGAGCTGCTCGTGAAATTGGAGGGACCTACGGCGCTCGCGGATCGCGGCCGCTTGGCGACCTTGGACCGACGCGAAACGCATCTCGCTCTCGTCAAGGAGCGTTATCAAAATGTTCGGGCGAATGTGCGCTATGCACATCTCGATCCCCGTGGCCGGGGGCGCATTCAAATCGCCGCGGAGCTGCCGCTGTTGTATCCCCAGGGTCGGCGGGCAGAACCGCCGGTGGTGCGCTTTCCGCAAGCGCCCGAGGTCGGCAAAGCCCCGCGGGTGCGGCAGGCGAAACTCGAACTGCGGCCGTTCCTCGAATCACTGCCGGTATACCGCTATGCGCGCTCGACGTGAGGATTCGGGCGGGACGAGCCCTTCACTTGCCGTGCTGTCCCCCGTTTCAGGGGATAACCCTGTGCATAAGGCGGGTACAAACAGGAATGGCGACGTGCTTTCAGTCGCTTGAAGCAGGTGGCGCTTTTTTGCTCACATAATCCCTGGCGGCCGCAAGCATCCGAGAGACACGTACTCACCGCAAAGATCGACCTTGCGATATCGTTCCTCGCCGCCGCTTTCCCGAGCGGCGGTTTTTCGCTGTTTGCCAGCATCGACGCTGGCTGTGGAGAGTCAATGATCGGCGACGCACTGCGATGAAAGACTTCAGTGGGCAATTTCGCGCCCTCGTCGAAACCGAGTTGCCCGAGGGCTCGCGCATCGTCATGCCTCGCGGCGATGACGGCCTCATGATCCTCGCTACTTGGCGCCTGCCGCCCGACGATCCGTATCGTCCCGCCAAACGCTCGCGCATGATCCGGATCGCGATCACTCAGGAGACGCTCGAGGACTATGCCGCCGGGAGCGAGGGGGTTCGCCTTGCCAGCAATGAACGACTGACCACCTGGCTCCGCCGCCAAATCAACGCCTTTGATCCGCATCATGACGCGCCCTTAGGGGTGGAGCCCGCGCCGGTGACCTGGTCCCTGGGTACCCGCGAGCTCAACGGCTGAGCAGTTCAGGCGGCGAGCTTTTTGACGTACTGCTTCAAGTGCAGCGTCGCCATCGCGACATCGGCGTCGCTCAAGATCTCAGCTTCCCGTCGAACCCATCCCGCGAGCTCCTTCGGATTCAGCACCCAGATGTCCGAGCCGCGGGCTTGGGGCCTGCGCTTGACGAACCAATCCAGGAATACCACGACTCCGCGGACCGGAAAGCTCCGCGACGTCGAATCCCGCAAGAAGTTTCTGATGGAAGCTGCTTCCGCCTGGCATTGAATGATCGGGGCGGCATCGGGCGCACGAGCAGGAATATGAACTCGTGTGCCGTCAAAATCCAGTTGCCACACGCCGTCGGGCTTGCTCCAGGCCTTCGTCTCGACGACGAAAACCCCGCGGCTGCAGATGACCACGTGATCAATGTTGCCCGCCTCGCCGGGGATGTCATGAAGCACCTGGGCCCCATGGCGTTTGAATTCATCAAGGAGCTCCGCGACCTCCCGTTCGCCGTCTCTCCCCTTCTTTAAGTTTCGGACTCGCCTCTTCGCCCTGACGAATTTGACTATACACAGCACGCTCGCCACGCCAGCGACAAAGGCGTAGACACTTGGCCGTCTCGGGGAGTGCAGCAGCTGGGCTGACCACTCGATCAGCGCCATAACCCATAACAGCGCGGCGATGAGATAGTACGGGAGGAAGTCGTCGAGCACGACCCGCTCGATTTCTTCGTCGAGCGATTGACCGGGATTTCGCAAGGGCTGCGACCGGACTTTCAGTGGATTCGCCATGCGTCGTTCCTTAAAGAGACCGCTTGGAATCATCGTAAGTTAGCCCGGGGAATACCGAGGCGTGATCCACAAACCTGACTCGAACGTCGGCAAGGATCCCGTAGCGTGCCTGGCGCCCCAATAAATTTCTCTTGCAAGGAAGCCCCGCGGGTCGGATCCTCGATGTAAGCTGACTTCCCCGGCCATTACCCATGCTTCAAGATCAATTTCTGGATGTCCTCACTCAGGGTCGCGTTCCCGTCATGATCTATTTAGTGAACGGGATCCGGCTTCAAGGCGAGATCGAGTCACATGACCAATACGGCCTGATGCTCCGCGGAAGCTCGCAGCAGTTCGTCTATAAGCACGCGATTTCCACTGTTGTGCCGATCCGCGACGTGGAAGCCGTCACGCAACCGAATGAGCGAGGCGCCGGCGCAGATGCCGTCACCCGTGAGGTGCTGCGGCGACGGACTCGGCCGGCCCGCTGATCACGAGACTATAATCGCGGCGACGCGGGAGCGGCTCCGGCCCGTAGCGAGCGCGACTCTGTGTCGGCGGGGGGTTCCTCGAGCACCCGCTCAGCGGCCTTTGCGTTTGCGCTGGACCGAGCGAAACCTGACGCCGATTCGAAATGCCTTTTGCGAGACCGCTCCGGGAGAGCGACGCAGTTTCCTGGCAATTACGGGCCCCGATAGCTTTGCCTTCGCAAGCACCCGGAGCTGCTTCACATCCGCAGATGTCCACTCACGCCCTTTCGTCATTGTTCCTCAGCTTGAAGTCATCGAATTTAACAAGCCTAGCACGGCGAGATGAGCGCATTAGTATGGTCCCCTCTCGCGGATGGCGCTTGGACGGGACGGCAACGCTTGCGCCTTCGAGGCACCTATGATCTAGGCCCTCGCAGCCTCGGTTGGCGCGAAGATCTTATTTGTTGGCCGCCAGATCCGAAGCCGCCTACGGACGTCGCGGTGAGCCTCGAGCGATTGTTTTTCTGCCCGAGGCCTTCGATTTCGCCCGCCTCACCTTCTTCGCTTTTACCTTGGGGGTCGGCAGCGCGGCGGCTGTGGTGCGAACCAGGTCCGCGAGGAACTCTGGGTCGTCGAGGTCCGCCATTAAGAACCAATTGTTGGCGCCCGGAAACGGACGTGCCTCGGTAGGTACACCGATCTTGGCTCGCCCGGGTTCAGTCGCCTTGACGAAGAACTGGTTGTCACAAATCAGCCCTATCACCTTATCTTGTAGATAGACGGCGGCTTCGCCGAACATGCGTTTGGATGCAATTTCGCCGGCACCGCGCAGCTGTTCGCACACGAAACTCACGAATTCACGATCCGAGGCCATCGCTATCGTCCTTACTTAAACATCGCTACTTGATGGGAGGCGACATCGTCCGGTGCTCCTGGCCTCAAGAATCGTCACAGACTGTAACGAGAGTCACTTGACGAAGAGGAGAATAATATACGTTCGGTCCAAAAGCTTCAGGGAGACGCCGGCTTGAATCTCGATGTCAGAAGGCCTGTAGCCTCCGAGACATCAATATCGGCAAGCAGCAGCCCCTCCTTGCCATAAGGTTGATAGCTCTAGAGAGTTCCATCGGGCTTCGCCACGGCCGAGGTGGTCGGTGAGCCTTCGCTTGCGCAGTTCGCGCTGACGAGGAAGCAGGTATTCTCGGCGGCGCGACACAGAATCGCTTTCTCGTGAAATGAATTCATCGAATCTGCGTAGCTGCTCGGGCGATAACTGTCCCCTGCCGCTTCACTGAAGTGCGGATGAAACACGAGATGCGCGCCGCGTTTCGCCGCCCAGCGAACTGTTTCAGGATACCGGAAGCCCTCGTGACAGATCGCTATGCCGAACTTCAGCGGGCCGGCCTCGAAGAGATGCCGTTCCACGCCAGGCGAGTAGATCGGATCCTCGGACGGGTCGAGTTGAACCTTGTCTTGAAAGCCCGCCACCGTTCCGTCCCGATTAATCACCAGAGCCGAAATTCGGAGGGCATCACCGACGAGGCGCTCTGTACCGAGCACGACGCCCACGTTGGACTCGGCAGCCGTCGCGGCAATCGTCGCCCACGCGCGTTCGAGAAAGGTCGGATCGGCGGCTGGAATGACCCTGCCAAACCCTCGATATCCTGGGACATAGCATTCCGGGAAACAGATGAGGTCGGCTCTTTCAACGGCTGCTTGCCGGATCGCCTCTGAGGCCAAAACCACGGACTCAGTAGGCGTCGACGGAAACCGGAGGTTGGCCACTGCAATTCTGACGATCGGCATCGAAAAACCTCCCTTAGTTGTCCGCCGTTCGGTCTCGTCCGGCGCCGCTGGAATTGGAGGTCACAGATTGTGACCTCCAATTCGGGGAGAACTCAGTCCTCGTCGATGACGAACCCGATGCGCCGCTTCCTAGGTGCCGGCACCGCCTTCATGTCTTTGACCTCGCGCGCAAGCCGGTCGATATCATCGACCAACACCTCGATCACCGACGCGGTTCGGGCGTGGCCGCGCTCGAGCTTTTCGACGCGCGTCGCGATTTCCCGGCTTGATTCCATCAGCTCGCGCATGCGGACAAACGTGCGCACGATCGCAATGCTCATCGCGACGGCCCGATCACTGCGCAACACTGCGGCGAGCATCGCCACCCCTTCTTGGGTGAACACGAACGGGGGCCGCCGCAGGCCCATTCTCGCCGACGGATTGGAGGTCACAATTTGTGCCCTCCAATGTTCCAACTCCGACCTGGAGAGCTGAAAGGCGAAGTCCTCGGGGAACCGTTCCATGTTGCGTCTGACCGCTTGATTAAAGGCCTTCGTCGGTATTTCGTACAGCCGGGCCAGGTCGAAATCCAGCATGACTTTTTGACCCCGTATTACGTGGATCAGGGATTCAATGGGCTGGGACGCGAGGGGAGCCTTTTTCCGCGAAATGGGTCCGCTCACCGCGGCGCCCTATTCGCTAAGCACCGACGGCGAATCCCACAAGAATCGGAAAACCTACCGGGCGCATAGGCCACTGCCGCCGACATGGCCGCGCGCTCACCTGTCCTCAGTTCTCGATTCACACCTACCCCAGTTTCGATGAGTGGACTCGCGCGCATGCCGCGCAAGAGCTCTGCACCTTTCTCGCCGGCGCCGCTCCTTGTCCGGGACCGCTTATTCGATTGTGCAGCAACCTATTACTGGATTTCGAGATAAATGCGCGCGACAGGCGAACGGCACCGGTCAAGCGATGCTCCGTCCATAAGCAACCGATCAATCGATTTCTCCGTGTGCCAGGCAGAAATGGCGCTTCCAGTCCGTCCGCGCCGTTGGCAACCTCTGAACATGAAAGCCAGGAAAAGGCGGCCGCAACGCATCGACACGATGATTGATGCACACATCTGGATGCGCCGTCACTCGTTCTTCGATGGAGAACGGCCGGTTGCCGGCAAGCCGCCCTCCCCTCCGCCACCGCCAAGCCGCGCACCCGAGACAAAGTGATCGTCCTGCTGCAAACATCGATCGGGACCGCAAGTCCCTGTCGGTTCAGTTTCTACATCTAGATCTGTACTGTTTTTTATACAGAACATGTGATAAATAACCTGACACTCCAACACTGGCCTAGTAGGACGAAACTCCGATGACCATCTCCGATATGCCGAGGGTTTCCAGCCGCCCTCCGCAACCCTCCTTGCGGGAGATGGTATGGTGCTGGAAGCATCTAGAGAATGTTGCCGTCGACATACCCCGGCAGACAGCGATAAAGCTCTCGGAATCCCCGATCGGTTCCGAAGACAAAACAGCTTCTAGGTTGCGTTTGGCTTCGTCGCGCCGTATTATGCCCGTTCATATGGACCAGGCTACCTCGCGCGTGAGGCCGAAACGCAAGGCGTCGATCGAAGACCTCGAAGAACTCGGCCGGCGCGCGACCCAGGTAATCGATGAGGCGCGCCGCATCTCCTTGAAACCGGACAACAAGAAGACGCTGCGCACGTTCACCATGAGCGACGTCTGCAAGCTCTTGGATTTGCACCCGACCGCTTATTACGAGTTGATCCGCACCCACCCCGAATTCGAGGGCAGCAAGGTCGACCGCCAGCGCCTGTTCAGCTTGGCGGACATTCACCGTTTGCAGGCGCATCTGAACCTGCTGCCGCGTCAACGCTACGGCATCGAGCGGGCCATCGCGATCTCGGTCGCTAATTTTAAGGGGGGCGTCGCCAAGACCTTCACGGCCGTGACCCTCGCCCAATACATGGCCATGCGGGGCTACCGGACCCTGGTGATCGACACGGATCCGCAGGCCTCGATGACTTCGTCTTTTGGGATCAATTCCTCCGAGGTGAGCGACTGGAACACCATTCTTCCCTACCTCTATGGCAAAGCCGAGGTGGAAAGATTGGGCGATGAATGGCCTGACTCGTTCAGATCCACCATCCAGCCGACCTATTGGTCCGGCCTCGACATCGTGGCGGCGAACCTCACCCTGTACACGGGCGAATTCGTTCTCGGGCTGCGCCGCGAGATCGCCAAGAACTCGGACGCTCCGTTCGCGTTTCACCGGCCGCTGCACGATGCCCTCGAGGACATCCGGGCCGACTACGATGTCATCATCATCGACAATCCCCCTGCCCTGTCCTTGTCCACCACCGGTGCGATCTTCGCTGCCGACGGGTTGATTCTGCCGACCCCGGCGGAGACCCTGGACTTCGAATCGGCGCGCGCTTTCATGACGCTCGCCGCGGAGATTCTGAAGGCGGTGCGCGCCACCTTCGGCACCGATAAGGGCTTGGAAATCTTCAGGATTCTGGTCACGCGGTTCTCAGGACGCGAGGCGGAGAAGAAGATCGCCAACCGCATCCTCGACGTATTCGGCGACTGGGCGATTCAGGAGCCGATGGTCGCCTCCTCCTCGGTGCAGAAGATCGGCAGCGAGTGGAAGACGCTTTACGAGGAAGATCCGCGCGGCAAGGGCCGCAGCGTCTTGAAGCGCGCGCTCGATGCCGCCAACGACGTCAACGGCCTCATCGAAGCCGAGATCATTGATGTGTTTCGCGAATGGCGTGAGAAACGCGAAGCAAACGCGCGGGTGGCCGCATGACCGAGCGCAAATCGCGCTTCGGCGATCGATCGTCACTCCCGGACGACCCGGCGCTGCACGTGCTGCAGCTGCGGCCGCGCGGGGTGGTCAACGATCCCGCCGCGCCCGTGACCTACCCCGGCCGGCTCGCCGCCGAGGATCAGCAAGCACTCGTCGTGCGCCTGCAGAAGGCGCGTGAGGAAGCGAACGGCTCCCGCGAACAGCTCGAAGCCGAGCGCGCCGAGCGGGATCGGGAGCGGAGCGAAGGGCTCCTGCTCCTGCGGGTCGACCCGGAATCGATCGGCTTGACGGCCTTTGCCAACCGCAGCGAGCTCAGCCTCTCCATCAAGGATGAGAAGTTCAAGGCCTTCAAGGAAAGCATTCGCCGCAACGGCCAGGACACCCCCGTGCGGGTTCGGCCGGCCGAGGCAGGCGCCTCGACGACCTATGAACTCGTCGAGGGTCACCGGCGCCTCGCGGCAATCCGCGAACTCAATCGTGAAATCGACGGCGGCGTGAGGATCCTGGTGCGAGTCGACGCCAAAGCCTCTGAGCTGGTCGATTTGTGTCTCAAGATGTACCGGGAGAACGCCGACCGCGAGGACCTCTCGGCCCACGAAACGGGCTCGATGTTCGCCACCTGGCTGAAAGCGGGCGTATGCAAGACGCAGCGCGAAATCGCCGCCCTCACCGGCCTCAAAGAAAATACGGTCAGTCAGTATTTGACCATTGCGGGCCTGCCCGCGGAGGTGCTCGCCGCATTCGGCGACCTGCGGGCGATTGCGGTGCGCTGGAGTACTGCCCTCGCCAAGGCCTGTAAGGAGCATCTCCCGGAAACCCTCGGCCGGGCCAAGAAGATTGCCAAACAGAACCCCCGGCCGGATGCCGATACGGTCTACAAGCTACTGACCGCGGAGCTTCCCGCCGGTCGCAGCGCGAAGCGCGGGTCCAAGAAGTCCGACATGGTGTACGTGGACGACAAGGTCCTCTTCAAGATCGCCTTGAAGGATAAACACCTCACCTTCAGCCGCTGGCAGGTCGAGCCGGAACTCGTGCCGATCCTGTATGACGAGGTGAAATCGTTCTTCGATGAGTGGCTGAAGACCCACGCGAGACCCAAGTCGTGAGCGGCCAAACCGCCCTGCCGGCGCGATGCCGCCCAGAACTTCGACGCGTCGAAGTTTGCCGAATACCCTGCCTGGTGGACCCCCGCAGAAAAACTTCGACGCGTCGAAGTTTCGCCGGGCCGCCAGGGCCAGCACACGCAAAGCAACTCTACGAAGGGCCGGTCAACCGGCCCTTCGCCGTTTCAGGGGTCGAGAAAATCCATCAGGAGGTCCGCATGGCAACCCAGCAATAAAAAAGCCCCAACAAGTGGGGCTTTTTCATTCAAGGGCGTTTCAGGGCTAGACCGCAAAACTGACCTCGACCTCGTAAATCAAGGTTAGTAGCCCGCCTTCCGCGGGTCAAGCGCAAAACCCTGTCTTCGCCCCCTTTTTAAGAATTCGTGCCTATCGAAGGGGATTTTATGGACATCGATAACGCGCGCACGGGAGACGTGCGCCTTCAGGAAGCGGCAGACCCGCGCACCCGGCTCTGCCAGGAGAAGTTCTTCACCCAGCGCCCCAAGCCGCTCGAGCGCTGGCTGTGGCGGCATCGCGTACCGGCGGCGGCCGAGCGGGTCTTCTGGTTCCATTGGTCCGAGGGCGCACGCAACGGCGATTGGTGCTCTCAGTTCGCCCTGCACTTCATTGCCCGTCAATGCGAGGTGGATACCTCGACCGTAACCCGGGCCTACCAGGCTCTCAAACGCCTCGGGCTCGTTCGTCGAACAGACCCCGGCCGGGATGCCGGCAATCCTTTCGAGCAGGCCACCTGCATCACCGAGGTGTTGCTGCCGGCCGAGTTCCTCCGGGAATTGCAGGCGTCCCCGAATCGTCCGCCCCGCCAGTCCCCCGCGCCCCGTCCCACCCCGAAGCCGACCCTCGAGGATTCGGCACCGCCGCCCCGACCTCCCCACCCGCACGAGCATCTGACCCTCGCCGAGCGCCGTGCGCGCCTCAAGGAGCTCGCGACGTTCCTGTCACCCACGGAGCAGGACCGCTGGAACAAGGCCATTTGCGGCTCGGCGCGGCGCATCGAATTTGACCCGGATACGCAGGTGAGCACCGAGGTTCAGACCGAAATCCAGCAATACCTGGCCGCTCGTGAACCCCCCCAAAGCCCGGTCCTCGCCCCATCAGTGCCGAATAGCACCCCGTCGCGCCCTCGCCGCCTGTCGGTTTTTGACATCGCGCGGCTCCGCCATGGCTTGCAGACAATCGGCTCGGTGGAAGGCGCCGATGAGCTCACGCGCCAGGTGCTCTGGTCCATCGAGGCCGGGGCGCTGCGGCAGTTCGGGATCATGCACGCGATCAACATCGCGCTCAAAAAGATCCGCGAGGGGCAGTGGAGCCGACCCCACCGGATGCCCCCCAATTGGTTGCGCAAGTTGAGCGATCCCGCGCAGCCCGAGACCTGCAGCGGCGCATAACAAACAAGGATCTTTTCCAAGCATGTTCAGATACAAGAAATACGGCCTTGGAGGCCGGTGGGGTCAATGAAAGGCCTCAAAGCCGCGGAGATGAGCCCGGCACTCGAGCGCTCCCGCTTACGAGTACGGATCGGCGCCCAAGCGCTTGAGCCGCTGCCGAAGGGTATCGATCTGCGTTGCCGTTCGCTCCTGCGTGGCTCGTTCCCGATACTCGGCAAGTTCGGCGCGTCGAAGCGCCGCATCGCGCTCTCGGATGAGCTCGACGATCTGGGCGGCCGCCGCCGTCGGATCAATCGGCGGCGGGGGCGGAGGAGGGGCCTTCAAGAGCCGATACACGCGATCCGTGCTTGCTCGAATCCTAAAGCGTGCCCACAGGTGCTCGCGCACGACCACGCCGCTCGGTGCGCGGTGAGGCAGCCGCAATTCCTCGATAATCGCGATGATGGTCTCGTCAGAAACCTGCTGAGGTCGAGCCATGAATGTAGATTACGGTAAATTACGGCAAATCGGAATCGGAAGAGGGTGCATTTCCGTGGAACATCGACTGAAAAATGTATGGACTCCACCACTAAAATTAATAAAGTCAATCGGTTACGCGGCTGCAAGGCGTGGTCGTCGGTCTCCGTGGAACATCGTGGAACACTGTCCGTTGCCCGAAGCTCGCACGCGGGGATCATGCCGCCAGTCCTCGCCGCGAAGTGGTGAGTCGGGCGTTCGAGATCACGATCTCGAGGGCAGGGCGCCTCATGGCGGGGACCGCCCCGGTCGGCGGCCGGGTACACTCCACGAGGAGTCGGCGCGGCGCATCGCGCCTCCCGGAATGCGACGCCGCGCAAAGCCGGGGCGAGGGGGCTCCTGTCAGGGTGGGGCTCCCGGATAGCGCTCGAGCAGGAAGGAATTTGCATGTCACCCCAGAACAAGCTTGCGTTGGGAATGAGCCTCTTCGTCATGCTCTTTGTGATCGCGTTGATGGTCTTTCCGGCGAGCGCGTACCAGGACTACCTTGCGGATCTCAAGCGCCGTAGGCGCGGCGGGATCATTAAAGCGTTGCTCGCCGGCGTATTCGTCTTGGCGCTGCCCTATTTCTACGATGAGTTGATAGGGCTCGACAGCAAGGCCGGGTCGGCGCTCGTACAAGTGGCGATCGGCGCTTGCGCGTATATCGTTCTGATCGATGTCGCCTGGTTCGTCTACAAGAACTTTGGGCCCCCCTCGCGTCGACCGCGACGCGCACGCCGATAGCCCCAGGGCGCCTGCGGGGCGACGCCTCTCGGCGCTCGGTGCCCGCGCGAGGTCCGCATGCTCGCGAGAGGAGGGGATGTGCCGATACCGAGTTTGCCACGTCGTTCTCGCGCCCAAGGCCTGCGCGCGGGCTTCACCCGTGCTCGCGAGCGCGCCGGGAGGCGCGGCCTTGACCGCTCCGCTGCGACGTGTGCCGAGGGGAGTCTCGGCAATCGCTCGCGTGATCGAGTCTGACTACACGCCGGTCATTGACGCCGCATCCTGCCAACCGCATCACGCCTTCAGAAGGAGAGAAGCATGGTTAACGCCCCACGCTCGACCGTGACCCCCGGGGGCACCGGGTATAGAATGATGACCATGAAGCAAGCGCCCAAAGACAGGCGAACGGCGGCCGACAAGGCGCGCGATACTGCCGGAATCGTCGGGAATTTGAAGCACGAGGGCTATGTACCGACGCCGGAGGCGGAGGCCGTTCACCAGCGGGTTGCGCGCGGGGAGATCACGACGGAGGAGGCCATCAAGATCTTCCGTGAGCGGGCGCTGAACCAGGACATCGAGCTCGCGCGAAAGCGCCACCCCGAACGCGCCTGAAGTCTTGTGGATGGACGAGTGGGACGCCTACTTCTGGCCTGACTCGAGCGTCCTCAAAAACAAAGCCGGTCTCACCCAGGCCGAGACACTTCGATCCTTCGAGTACGAAGCGACGCGTCTGCGCGCCGAGCAGTTGCGCGCCCACCCGCTCGAGGGCCGTTTCGACATCGCGCATTACCGCGCCATCCACCGACACCTGTTTCAGGATGTGTACGACTGGGCCGGCGAATTTCGCAGGGTCGAGTTCTCCAAAGGGAGCTCCGCCTTTGCCCCCTTGAAGACGCCCCTCCATACGCTCGAGAGCTGGGGAGCCAAAATTCTCGGCGAGCTCGCCGCGGACCATCACCTCAAGGGATTGAAGAAGGCAGCGTTCGTCGAGCGCCTCACGCACCATTACGGTGAACTCAATTTTTGGCACCCGATGAGGGAGGGGAACGGGCGCGCGACCAAGGAATTCCTCTATCAGCTCGCCAAGGAGGCGGGGTATGAATTGGAGTTTCATCGCGTGAGTGCGAAGACCTGGAACACCGCCGCGGAGCGCCAAGCGGGCGCCCACGATGCACGGCTCTCGCGGGAGGTGTTCGAGAAGATCGCGACTCCGAGCCGAGCCATCGCCTTTCGCGACGAGCACATCCTCGATGCCGTCCAGCGCTTCCCGGAGCTCAAGGGCGCCGCCGACGCGCTTGAAGCGGCCCAACGCAAGGGTGAAGCGGAATACGATCCCGGCACCGCGCGGCTCTTCATGGCGAAGGTCCACGCGCAACTGCTTGAGCGCTTGAGCACGGGCGATATCATCCGCCCGCCTACCCGGGATGCGGCTCGCGAGGGCCCGGACGACGATACCCGCGATCGCTGAAGCCCTTGCGGCTTGCTTAGCGTTCGAGTCGCGCAAATCCGCGCCGCGTGCATGGCCGAGGGCTAGGAAATCCACCGGGAGAGAGCTTGCCTAAAGAGGGGCAGGGTACCCCGCCGGTCTTGCCGTCAAGGCCTGCGCGCGGGCTTCGCCCGTGCTCGCGAGCGCGCGCAAGACGCGCGGCCTTGACCGCTGCGCTGCGGCAGGTGGGTCGGGAACTGTCGGCAAGCCGCCGATGCACTCCTAACTCCAAGGACATCTCCTATGAATACTCAGGTCAACACGCCATCGAAGGCCGTATCCGCGGCGCTCGCCCTCCGACATCTTGCCTTACAGAGCATCGAGCCCTCCGGCACCGCGGTCCAAGAACGCCGCCGCAGCCATTACGATGCCGCCGCTCTCAAGGAGTTGGCGGAGAACATCAAGGCGGTGCAGGTGATCGAGCCGATTATCGTGCGGCCCAAGGGCGGCGGGGAGGCAGCGGCGCGATTTGAAATCGTGGCCGGTGAACGCCGCTGGCGGGCGAGCCGCGAGGCCGGTCTCGACACCATTCCGGCAATCGTCCGCGCGCTCGATGATGGCCAGGTGCTCGAAATTCAATTGGTCGAAAACCTGCACCGCGAGGGGCTGCACGCGCTCGAAGAGGCGGAAGGGTACGAGAACCTCATGCAACAGCATCACTACGACATCGAGCGGCTCTGCGCGAAAGTCGGCCGCAGCCGCGCCTACGTCTATGCGCGCCTGAAGCTCTTGGCGCTCGATAAGAAATCGCGCGACGCCTTCTACGCCGGCAAACTCACGGCGCCGACGGCACTGCTGCTCGCGCGCATTCCGGTGCCGGCCCTGCAGCAGGAGGCGCTCAAAGCCCTCACGGCCACCTGGAATGGCCAACCGCTGCCGTTCAAGGAGGCACAACGGCACATTCAAGATCGCTACATGACGCGGCTCAAGGACGCACCCTTCGATGCCAAGGCGGCGGAGCTGGTGCCCGGCGCCGGGCCGTGCAGTGCGTGCCCGAAATTGACCGGTAATCAGCCCGAGCTCTTCGGCGATATCAAGAATGCCGATGTCTGCACGGACCCGGTGTGTTACGCGGCAAAGCGCGCCGCGTGGGGCGAGCGGCTTCAGGCGCAGGCCCAAGCCGCAGGCCGCACGGTATTGACCGGCAAAGAGGCGAAGCGGATCGCCCCCTATGGGGTGAATTCGAACCTTCAGGGCGGCTACGTGTCACTCGACCAGCCGTGCTACCAGGATGGGAAAGGCCGGACCTACCGCCAGCTCCTCGGCAAGGAGTTCGAATCCGAGACGCTGATTGCGGATCCGGAGTCCGGGCGCGTCGTCGAAGTGATCAAGTTGAGTGAGCACGCCGATGCACTCAAGGCGAGGGGACTGCGCGCGGAGCGGCCCACGCGCGGCGCCGACTCCGAGCGGTTACGACAACAAGCCGCGCGGGCGGAAACGGTGTTTCGCGAGCGCGTCTTTAGCGCGGTCCGTACCAAAACGCCGGCATCGATCACGGCCGCCGACCTCCGCTTGGTGGCGCAGGCCATCTGGCAGATGGCCGGACACGACTCACGGGTCCGTTTGGCGAAACTCTGGGACTGGGCGGGGAAATCCAACGTGAGCGAGGAAGTCCATCACTGCGATGCCAAGATCGTCAAGCTCACGGAAGAGCAGCTGCGGCGTTTCGTGCTCGATGGCGCACTCATCAATGAGATCCGAGCGAACCCTTATGACACCCGCAAACCCGTGAAACTCTTGGAGACCGCCAAGCGCTTGCGCGTCGATACAGACGCGCTTCGCAAAACACTGAAGGCCGAACAAACCGCCAAGCAGCAGACCCGGGGTAAGGGCGCCGCGAAGACGCCTTCCAAACTCGAGCGCAGCAAGTCCTCTTAATCGCCCGGCTGCCTAAAGCTCCTCGTTGCTGACGGCCCGACGAGTCGGGCATTCGCGCCGGTCGAGTATTCCATGCTCGGCCGGCGCTCTTTTTTGGCTCGCCGACGGCAGACCTTTCGACTGGTGAGGGAAGGGGAGGGTGCCTGTGCCTTGAGGAGTGTGCCACGCCGTTCTCGCCGTCAAGGCCTGCGCGCGGGCGCAGCGCCCGTGCTCGCGAGCGCGCGAAACGCGCGGCCCTGACGGCTGCGCTGCGGCGTGACCGCAAGTCAGGCACGCAGGCACTCCCGCCGGCGCCCAAGTGATCCCAGAGGACCTACCATCATGAACGACGTCAGCAACCCCGATTCGATTCCAACCGTCGCCCGCCGTCCCAAGGCGGTCCGTGTACGCACCTATCACGCGGCGCTGCACGAGCCCGGCGCCTCGCGATTGACCGCCGAGGAGATCGCGATTGTCACCCAGGCGCTGGTGATTCTCGAGAACAAGGTGGTGCGCAAACTCAAGCCGGGCGAGATCCTGACGAATCCGGAGCGGGTGAAGCAGTGGCTGGCATTGCACTATGGAATGCTCGACCGAGAAGTTTTCGGTCTCATATTCCTGGACGCGCGCCATCGCTACCTCGGGCACCAGCAGCTCTTTCACGGCGACATTCAAGGCGCATCCGTGCATCCCCGGCAGGTGGCTCGCTCGGTCTTCGCCTACAACGCCGCCGCGGTCGTCGCGGTGCATTCGCACCCGAGCTTTGTAGCCGAGCCGTCGCATGCGGACGAGCTCATCACCCACCGCCTCAAAGACATGCTCGGGCAGCTCGAGGTGAGACTGCTCGACCACTGCATCGTCGGGGGAAATCAGGTCATGAGCTTTGCCGAACGTGGACTTATTTAGCTTCAAAACCACGGCGACGCGGTGATCGGTGGGTGCCGGTCACCGACTCCTATTCCAAACCTGGAGAACAACATGTCTACCATTCATATCGATGAGGCCGGACAGGCCGCGGAATTTCACGACGTGGTCCGAAGCGTCAGCATCACGCATCTCTTGCAGCAGCGCGACGCCGTTCTCGAGCGCCTCGGGCAGGCCTTTAAGATCCTGAAGGAGGCGCACGCCATCGCAGTCGATGCGCACTTGGGCTTTCCCAACATCGTCGCTTCCAAGGAGTACCGCGGCCAGGGGCGGGACGTGGTCGGCCAATTCGCGACGGATGGGGAGGCCTTGGCCCTTTGCCGAGCTGCCGTCGATGCGACCGCCTGGCGCTATCTGATGCAGGAATCGGGGATGCGCTCCCTGATGTCCGCCAGTAAACGGAGCGATTTTGACGATCAGGTGGGCAAGAGTCTCATGCCCGAGCTCACCCGCGAGGCGGTCTACGCCACCTTCGGCGCCTTGCACGAGGCACGCGCGGAAATGTTCGATCAGGGCGTGATCGAGTGTTTCAAAAAGCTCTCATGGGCCTACAAGACGAATCTCCCGCAGAAGTTCGGCAAGCGCATCATCGTGAGCTACGTCACGTACCTCTACGGGATCAACACCCGCGCAGCGGATCAACTGGATGACTTGATGCGCGTATTTCACGTGCTCGACGATAAGCCGGAGGCGGACCATCGGCAGGGGTGCTACGTTGAGCTCGGGGCGGCCTTTCGCGAGCAAAGCGCCTGGCCCAAGACGTACGAGAACGACTACTTCGAGTTGCGGCTGTTTCGCAATGGCAATGGCCATGTCTCCTTCAAGCGGTCGGATCTCATCGACGCCATGAACGCCGTCATCGCTCGTCACTATCCGAACGCGCTCGCCGCGCCACGCTGATCCCCTAACGGTCCGTGCCGGGACGTGCACGAATCGGGCACGTCGATGAACTCGAATCCGGAACAGGCTCACTCACGCAGTCGTTCGACCTTGAGTCCTTGAGTGTCTCGGTGGACGCACCCCTCGACGTACAGACCTGACCCGGGAGGGGAGGGGGTTTGCCTGTGATCGGGGTACGGTAACACGCCGTTCTCCCCGTCAAGGCCTGCGCGCGGGCTTCGCCCGTGCTCGCGAGCGCGCGCAAGGCGCGCGGCCCTGACGGCTGCGCTGCGGCGTGCGGGGAGCCCGAGTAGGCAAACGGCCTACACCTATCGTCAGCTCACTCTTCAAAAAGGAACTCACCATGTTAGACATGAACCCCATGCGGATGGTTGCCCGGCGCGCGCTCCTTCCCGAGGCGCTCACCCAATCGGTGCCCGCGGCATTCGCGCAAGCACCCGACCCGAGTCGCACCAGTCGCCACTATCAGTTCATCTCGACCACCCGCGTCATCGAGGCGCTCCTTCAGGCGGGATTCGAGCCCACCCGCGCGCAGCAGACCCGAAGCCACCGCTCGCCGACGCATGCCCGGCACATGATCCGGTTCTCCTACATCAAGCATGAGTTGAGTCTCATCGATGCGGTCCCCGAACTCATTTTGATCAACTCCCACGATTCGACGTCGGCCTACCTTAGGTGGATTTTGATATGTAACCGTCGTCGCGAAAACCGTTAATTCCCGCGGGAATCTCGCTGTGCCGAGGTTGCTGCCGGGGGTTGACAGCTATGCTCATCACCGATCACCCATGGGATCACGTCGTTGAGGTGGTACGCGCATCGAGGAGGCGCTCGGCA
>Ga0182012_10001246_pt1 | contig 28015 bp, 25 predicted proteins | sample 612S2SmetaG_FD_120486 | JGI IMG/M metagenome (GOLD analysis project Ga0182012, IMG submission 120486) | Permafrost microbial communities from Stordalen Mire, Sweden - 612S2S metaG | ecosystem: Environmental > Terrestrial > Soil > Wetlands > Permafrost | place: Sweden: Stordalen | collected...
GAGTGCCGCGGCTTAGGCCTCGACGCCGAACGAGCGGACGAAGAGGGATGCTAAGACCGCTTTTTGTCAGGAGTATTGCGGCGGCGCTCGAGGTTGGCGCCAGCTTGCTTCGCGCGGGGTCGGCGAGGCGCGATCCGCCACCGTCCGGGCGCGGGAGCGCGACTGAACGGGCGCCACGCCGATTTCAATGACGGCCGCGCCAAAGGGCGCCGGGCCGTCGCAAGACAATCGACAAAACGCACAACCGCCGCCGTGCCGCTCCGGCTGGCCAGGCAATTGCTGCTTGCCGGTCACGAAATCCGAAGCGGTCTTCAAACAAATCTGAAAAGCGGTCTTCGCGGAGTCGGCGTTGGATTGGGCGACATTGGCCGCCGCCGGCGAGAAGACCTGGAGGGCCAGCGCCAGCGCGAAGAATAGACGACCGAACCAACTATGTCGCATGGACTCCGACCAAAAAATCGACGGTGCAAAAACGAACTACATCGCGCGCAGTTTACTCCACTTGCGCGGTGGAGCAAGTGCGCCACCGCAAGTTTTTTCGCGTGGCGCCTCCGATCAAACGCCAAGCGGCGACGCCGCTCGGCGCCATCACGGCCTATGGTCAGGGCGCGAAAAGCGCGCCGGATCTGTTCAGCGCCACTTCATTGACGTAGCCGGGCCTGCCGCCGATATCCACGCGGCGCCAGTTGGTCCCCCAACCCTGCACGCAGCCCGAGGAATTCACCTCCGTTCCCCCGGGCATACGCGCGATCACCGGCCTTTTCCGCCCTGGGCCTGAACGCACATACGCCATGTCGGCGGTGACGAACGGCGCGACAATGACGTTGTTTCCGGAAGCAGAAGGAGCCAGCGCCGGCGTGGAGATAGCCGGTCTTGTTTTCGTATCGCACATGGCGCCAATCGTTTTCCCAGCCAGGCCCGCAGTTCAGGACGTCCACCCGTGCTTCCGCTGGAATTAGCGCGATAAATGGCCACCTTTGTCCAGGATCCGAACGCAGGGTCGCGGCATCCCCGACGCCGCGAGGAGCGGCGGCGACGCTCCCGACGCTAATGGCTAACGTCACACCCGCGAGAGCAAATAGCAGCTTCAAACCTACAGTGAACTCGCTTCCAATTGGCCAAAGTCTTTAACTGGCGGCATTAAAATGCACGGCACAGCTTCTGGTTCCGCCAGCTGGAGCCAAGCTGGCCAAACGGTTCCGCGGTGAATTGACCCGTGGCCTCAAATTTGAACTTCACTTTCCGCTTGGGCGTTCCTAGAGTGCGGGTCATGTACATCGCCATCACAAACGACATTCAAGTCACCGCGCTGCCCGACTTCCTGATGGAGCGCTCGGACCCCGCCCAGGACCGCTATTTTTGGTCCTACACGATCGAGATCGCCAATCTCGGGAGGGTGCGGGTGCAATTGCTGTCGCGCCACTGGGTGATCATCGACGCCAACGGCCGGCGTGAGGAGGTGAGCGGGCCCGGTGTCGTCGGCGAGCAGCCGGTGCTGGAGCCGGGCGAGACATTTCGCTACGTCTCGGGCTGTCCCCTCGCCACGCCCTCCGGGATGATGCAGGGCAGCTATCGCATGGCCACCGACGCCGGCGAGACGTTCGACATCGAGGTTCCCGCCTTTTCGCTCGACAGTCCCCTGTCGCGCCCGACGCTGAACTGACCCAGATGAGCAGACTCGAAGCGGCGATCGATCTCACGGCGCGCCTCGTCGCTTTCGACACCGAGAGCTCAAAGACGAATCTGCCGCTGATCGCCGCGGTCGAGGACTATTTGCGCGAGCAGGGCGTCCCATTTTCGCGCGTGCCCAACGCCAAGGGGGACAAAGCGGCGATATTCGCCACCATCGGCCCCAATGTCGCGGGCGGGGTGGTGCTATCGGGCCACACCGACGTGGTTCCGGTCGCCGGACAGGACTGGACCGCCGATCCCTTTGTCCTTCGCCGCCAGGGTTCGCGCCTCCTGGGGCGCGGCGCGGTCGACATGAAGGGCTTCGACGCCGTATGCCTCGCGATGATCCCCGAGTTCAAGGCCGCCCCGTTGGAGCGGCCGATCCATATTCTGCTGAGCTACGACGAGGAGACGACCTGCCTTGGTCCGCTCGACACGATCGCCCGGTTCGGAGTCGATCTGCCGAGGCCTGCGGCGGTGATCGTCGGCGAACCCACCTCGATGCGGGTCGCCGACGCGCATAAGAGCATTTCCACCCATGTCACGCGGGTGCGCGGCTTCGAGATTCATTCCGCTAATCTGCACAAGGGCGTCAGCGCGGTGCATGCCGCCTGCCTGCTCGTCGCCGAACTCGACCGAATCGGCCACGCCTTTCGCGCCGAGGGCGATCCGTCCGGAAGATTCGATCCGCCCTTCTCCAGCGTTCATGTCGGCGTGATAGCCGGCGGCACGGCGCGCAACATCGTCGCGCGCGATTGCATGTTTCAATGGGAGTTTCGCGGCCTGCCGGGGGTCGCTTCCTCCACCGCGCGGGACCGACTGGACGTCTTCACGCAAGCGCTGCTGGAGCGCGAGTTCAAGGCCCATCCCGGGACGGGCGTCGAGACCGTCACCGAAACCGATGTCCCGGGGCTCGCGCCGGAGCCGGGCTCGGCCGCGGAGCGGCTGGCGATGCGGCTGGCCAAGGCCAATCGGACCATCGCCGTCCCCTATGCCTCCGAGGCCGGCCAATTCCAGCGCGCCGGCGTCTCGACCGTGTTATGCGGCCCCGGCCGCATCGACGAGGCGCACCAGCCGGACGAATTCGTCGAGATCGGCGAACTCGCCGCTTGCATCGAATTTATGCGCGGCCTGGCGCGGGAGCTATCCGCGTAAGGCCGCGCCGCCTCTTTGTCAGCACACCCATACCCAGCGGCCGTACCACCAGTTCCAGCAGCCGCCGCCGTAATAACCGCCGTAATAGCCGCCCCAACCGCCGTAGCCCCAACCGCGACCATAGCCATAGCCGCGACCATAATAGCCGCCATGCCACCCGCCGCCATGCCAGCCGCCGCCATGCCAGCCGCCGCTGCGGAAGCCCCTGGCGTCCACCGCCGTTGAAAGGGTCAGCGAACCGACGAGCGCCGCGATCGCCGTCAAAGTCGTAAATTTGCGCAACATAAGCCTTCCTCCTGGTTGACGTCCGACCCTCGTGCGGACCCGCCTAAAATCCCGCCCGTCTGTTCGAAAGCGACAACTTCGCCGCCCCGCCTTTCCCATGAGGGCGCGTCGGCCGACTTTCTTCCAAGCTCCTTAAATTCGTAAGCTCCTCGCGTAGAAGCGCAGGGGTGAAGCATGATTCCCTCGCCCCGCGAATTGTATCGCACAAGCTTGTGGCGTAGTTGGGGTCAGCGGGCGCGGATTTTGGCGTCGAGGGCGCGCCAGGCGACGCGAACTCTTGTGGCGGCATTGCTTTCGCAAGGTGAGCGGCTATAGTCCGCGCCCATTCGCAGGGCCGAATCCGGCCATGTTCGCCCGCGCCCGTCGCGGGCGCTTCGAAAAAGAGATCGCAAGATGAAACTGATCCCGGAAGCCATGGCGCAGACAGAACAGGCCCCAACCTCCAACGCGCCGCCGCCGGCTCCTTCGGCCGCGCCCCCCGCCCCCGCGCCCTCCGCCACGCCCGCCCCGGTCGGCTCCAAGGGCGCGCCGACGGCGACCACTGGCCAGCCGAACCCGGAAGCGCCGCCCGTCACGCTGCCCGATTTGATCGCGCAGATTGTGCCGGTTCTGGTGGTCATCGGCATCGTTTATCTGATCGTGCTGCGGCCGCAGCAGCGGGCTCAGAAGGAGAAGGTGAAGCAACTCGGGAACGTCCGACGCGGCGATATAGTCGTCACGTCGAGCGGGCTCATCGGCAAGGTGACGAAATCCGTCGACGATGCCGAATTCGAGATCGAGATCGCCCCGAATGTGCGCAGTCGCATGCTGCGCAGCGCCATCGTCGAGGTGCGCTCGAAGGGCGAGCCGGTCAAGGATCAGGCGCCGTCGGCCAAGAGCTGACGGCGCGGCGATCCCGCGCCGAGCCTACGCGTCCAAAATCCAGATTCCACAGCTATAGGGCAAGCAATGTTGCGTTTCGCCAAATGGAAAATCGTCGCGATTCTGGCGATGACGTTCTCCGCGATGCTTGTCGTCGCGCCAAGTCTGCTGACGCCGTCCAATTACGAGGCGCTCGCGGCGCGTCTTCCGGACTGGGCGCGGCCCGCGACGATCGTGCTGGGCCTCGACCTGCAAGGCGGCTCCAACGTCATGCTGGAGGTCGACAAACCTTCCGTGTTGCACACGCTGGCGATGAATCTGCGCGACGACGCGCGGCGGATTTTGCGCGAGGAGAAGGTGGCGACGACGGGCGGCATCGGGCAACAGACGCGCGGCGTGCAGATGCGCATCCCGGACGCCGCCGACCGCGCCAAGGTCATCCCCAAGCTGAAAGCGCTGGCCCAGGGCTACACCAACCGGCTCGGCGCCGGCTCGCCGCCGCTCGAAGTCGACGACGACGGCGACGGCCTCGTGCGCGTCGTCGTGACCGACACCGGCCTCACCGAGAAAGTCCGCCGCGCCGTCGATCAGTCGATCGAGGTGATCCGCCGCCGCATCGACGCGCTCGGCACGCGCGAGCCTAGCATCCAGCGTCAGGGCGACGACCGCATCATCGTGCAGGTGCCTGGCCTGCAAGACCCCGAGCAGTTGAAGACGATCCTTGGCCAGACCGCCAAGCTCGAATTCCGTCTCGTCGCCGAACCCGGCCAGAGCCCCGCGGAAACCGAGGAACTGGAGCAGACCGACCAAAGCGGCAAAATGAGCATCGAGAAGCAGGTCATGGTGCAGGGCGAGGATCTGACCGACGCGCAGCCCGGCTTCGACCAGCGCGGCGGCGAGCCCGTCGTCAATTTCCGCTTCAATATTCGCGGCGCGCAAAAATTCGGCGAGGTCACGTCGAAGAATGTCGGGCGGCTGTTCGCCATCGTGCTCGACAACAAGGTGATTTCCGCGCCGCGCATTTTGACGCCGATCACCGGCGGCTCCGGTCAGATCTCCGGTCATTTCACGGTTGAGCAGGCCAATAATCTGTCGATCCTGCTGCGCGCCGGCGCCCTGCCGGCCAAACTCAATATCGTCGAGGAGCGCACGGTGGGGCCGGGTCTTGGGCAGGATTCGATCGACGCCGGCAAGCGCGCCGCCTATGTCGGCGCCGCCCTCGTGGTCTTCTATATGCTCATCACCTATGGCGTGTTCGGAATCTTCGCCAATCTCGCCTTGTTCGTGCATGTCGTCTTTATCTTCGCCGGCCTTGTGCTGCTCGGCTCGACGCTGACGCTGCCGGGCATAGCCGGGATCGTTCTGACCATCGGCATGGCCGTCGACTCCAACGTGCTGATCTACGAGCGCATCCGCGAAGAGCAACATGCGGGGCGCTCGATTCTGGCTTCACTCGACGCCGGCTTCAACCGCGCCTTCGCAACCATCGTGGACTCCAATGTGACGATGTTCGTCGCCGCGGCGATCCTCTATTTCCTTGGCGCCGGCCCGGTGCGCGGCTTCGCCGTGTCGCTCGCGCTCGGCATTTTGACCAGCATCGTGACCGCCGTGACCATGACGCGCATGATGATCGCCGTCTGGTATCACCGCGCGCGTCCGACGCGCCTGCCGATCTGAGGGGCTACAACCAATGAAACTTCTGCGCCTCGCCCCGGAGAACACCAAGTTCCCCTTCATGCGGTTTCGCCGCGTGAGCTATCCGCTGTCCGCCACGCTGTCGATCATCGCCGTTTTGCTGTTCGTCTTCGTGCATATGAATTTCGGCATCGATTTCGCCGGCGGCACGGTGATCGAATTGCGCGCCAAGGGCGGATCGGCGGAAGTCGGCACGCTGCGCACGCTCGCCGAAAAGCTCAATCTCGGTGAGATCGAGGTGCAGGCTTTCGGCAATAAGTCCGACGCGACCATGCGCTTTGGCCTGCAACCCGGCGGCGACGTCGCGCAGCAGGCGGCGGTGGAGCGCGTGCGCGCGGCGGTCGAAAACGATTATGAACTGCGCCGCGTCGAGGTCGTGGGACCGCGCGTCTCCAATGAATTGGTGCAGTCGGGCACGCTTGGCGTGGTGCTGTCGATCATCGCGGTGCTCGGCTATCTGTGGTTCCGCTTCGAGTGGCAATTCGCGGTCAGCGCCGTCATCGCGACGATGCACGATCTGCTGCTGACGGTCGGATTCTTCGCGCTGACGCAGCTCGAATTCAATACGACGTCGATCGCCGCCATTCTCACCATCGTCGGCTATTCGCTGAACGAGACGGTCGTCGTTCTCGACCGTATTCGCGAGATGATGCGCAAATACAAAAAAATGAGCACGGCGCACATCATCGACATGTCGATCAACGCCGTGCTGCCGCGCACCATCATGACCGCGACGACGGTGTTTCTCGCGCTGCTGTCGCTCGCCATTTTCGGCGGCCAGGTGATCCGCTCGTTTTCGCTGGCGATGATCTGGGGCATCGTCGTCGCCACCTATTCGTCGGTATTTATCTGTTCGCCGATGCTGATTTATCTTGGCCTGCGAACCGACGATGTTGAACGCGCGAAAAGCTCCGACGACGCGCTGGCCGAGGACGCCGCCGCTCGGAAGGCGGATTCCGGCAAGGCCGATTCTGGCAAGGCCAAAACCGCCGCGAAATCCGCCAGACGCGCCAAACCCTCCAGCGCCTGAGCGTCTCGCGATGACGAAGACCGAGGGCTTCGTTCCCGGGCGGCACAGGATCGAGGATTATGGCGGCGGTGGTTTCCGCTTCGCGGATATGTCGCATCGCGGCTCGATCCTGGCGACGCCTTCTGGCGTACGCGCGCTGGCGCTGTCGAAGGCGAGCGAGATTGACGTCGAGCCTCTCGATCTCATGTTGAGCGATCCCGGCGGCCGCGCCGATTTGCTCATCGTCGGGACCGGCGCCGATCTCGCGCCGCTTCCCGCTTCGTTGCGGGCGAAACTGCGCGCCGCCGGCGTCGGCTGCGAGACGATGTCGACCGGCGCCGCTGTGCGGACCTACAATATGCTGCTCGATGAAGGCCGACACGTGGCCGCGCTGCTGATCGCGGTTTGAGATGAGCGTTTCCGCCAATCCCGCGCGCGCGGCGGAACTTGCCCAGCATTACACGCTATGCGAGTCGGCGTTGCGCGAAAAGGACCGTGATCTCTGGCTCGCCGCCTTGTTCGCCCCGGCCGAACGGCGCCGCCATCTTCACGCGCTTTACGCTTTCTGGATGGAAATCGACGAGGTGCGGGCGAAGGTGACGCAGCCGCTGCTCGGCGAGATGCGTCTGCGCTGGTGGGCCGACACGCTGGAGGCGCCGGGCGGGGAGGGAGGCGCCGCGCATCCGGTCGCCGACGCCGTAATGGACACCATCGCAGCGCGCGGACTATCGCGGGTCGAATTCGCGACCTTTCTCGACGCGCACGTCGTCGATCTTTACGACGACCCCGTGGAAACCCTCGCGGCGCTGCTCGCCTATTGCGACGCGACCGTCGGCGCCGTGCTGCGCTGGAGCGCCGCGTGCCTTGGCGGGCGCGCGAACGCCGAAGCGGATCGCGTTTTGGCGGACGCCGGGACGGCGCTGGGGCTGACGCGCATCTTGCGCCGACTGCCGCTGGGCGGTGGGCGGTTCGTGCCGCTCGAACTGTTGGACCGGCATGGCGTCTCGCCCGACGATGCGCGCGCTGGCGTCGACTCAGGCCCGCTGCGTTCGGCGCTGGGCGAATTGCGCACGCTCGCGCTCAGCCGTTTCGAGGCGGCCCGCGCGCGCGCCGGGGCGCTGGACGACGGGGCGCGCACCGCATTGCTGCCGGTCGCGACCGTTCCTCTTTACCTGGAGCTTATGTCGAGGCGGGACTATAACCCGTTCCTCTGGGTCGCCGAGCCGCAACCCTGGCGGCGGCAATGGCGCCTGTGGCGCGCCGCGCGCGCGGGACTTTGACGCAAGACGGACGAAAGCGGGAAGCCCGCGGTTGGAGCGAAGCGATGCCGAACAGGATCGAGGACGATTTCGGCGAGGCGGCCCGCCATTTGCGGGTGGACACGCTCGTCATGCTGCGCTGGTCCGCCATCATCGGTCAGACCTTCGCGCTCATCTACGTCTATCACTATCTGAAGTTCGATTTCCCGATCGGTCTGTGCTTCGTCGCCGTCGCGACCTCCACCGCGTTGAACATCGCGTTGCGCGCCGGCACGCCGCGCAGTTTTCGGCTCGACGACAGCGAGGCGGCGGTCTTGCTCGCCTTCGACATTCTGGAACTTGCCGCTCTCCTCTATCTAACCGGCGGCGTCGTCAATAGTTTCGCCATGCTGTTCCTGGCGCCGGTGATGATCTCGGCGGTGTCGCTCCCGCGCAAATTGACGCTATTGCTGGGCATATTGATGGTCGCGGCCGCGACGCTGCTGACCGTGGAATATCTGCCGTTGCCCTGGCGCACCGGCGAGCCGCTGCAGTTTCCTCTGCTCTATCGCCTAGGGGTCTGGTCCGCGCTGGTGCTCAGCGCCGCTTTCGTCGGGCTATACGCGGCGCGCGTCTCGGACGAGGCGCGCCAACTCGCCGGCGCCCTGTCCGCCACGGAACTTGTGCTGGAGCGCGCGCAGCATTTGACGCAACTCGACGGGCTGGCCGCCGCCGCCGCGCATGAGCTGGGAACGCCGCTCGCCACGATCACCCTCATCTCGTCCGAGTTGCAGAAGATGGCGCCCGACACCGCGCCGGCAATGAAAGAGGATCTGGCGCTGCTGGCGCAGGAGGCGCGACGCTGCCGCGAAATCCTGCGCAAGCTGAACTCGCTGGGCACGCAGGAAGCGCATGTGCTGAATGTGCTGGCGATCGAGACGCTGATCGAGGAAGTCGTGGAACCGCTCCGCGATCAAGAAGTGGAAGTGATCGTAACGAAGGAAGGGCCGGCCCCCGCTCCTCTTTGCGCGCGCAATCCCGGCATTTTATATGGCCTCGGCAATCTTGTCGAAAACGCGGTCGATTTCGCCAGATCGAAAGTATGGATCGATGCGCGCTGGACGCCAATATATGTCAGCATCGCCATCCAGGACGACGGACCGGGGTTCGAGCCGAGAATATTGGATCGCGTCGGCGACCCCTATGTGAGCGGCGACTCCTCGGAACGACGGGTGAAGGCCGAGCCCGAATCCGGCCTTGGACTCGGGCTCTTCATCGCCAAGACTTTGCTGGAGCGCTCGGGCGCGTTGGTGGAGACCGCCAACGTCGACCCGCCGCGAACCGGGGCGCGCGTCACGATCACTTGGCCGCGCGCCGCCTTCGAAAGGCGCACGCAGACGGAAGCAAGGGTTTGAGACGTCTAGGTTGAGGCGCCTTCCTGTGGTTTGCCCGGCGCGGGCGCGAGATGGAAAATTTCGCTTGCTTCGACCGCGCGTTCCGGGATGGGCGCCTTGCTGATCCGGGCGATGCAGTTAAAGTGAGATGATATAGATCAAATGGGGACGAGGCGCATGACGGTCGAAGACAAACACGACGTCGATCATGAAGACGCTATGGAGGCTGACCACGGGGAGACGGCGGAGCCGCCGAGCGAATTGACGCTGCTAATCGTCGATGACGACCGGCCGTTTCTCAATCGCCTCGCTCGCGCGATGGAGGCGCGCGGATTCGCCGTCACGGCGGTCGAATCGGTGGCGGACGGGTTGGCCGCTTTGGAAAGCCACCCTCCCGCCTTCGCCATAATCGACATGCGTCTTGGCGACGGCAACGGCATCGACGTCATTTCCGAGCTGAAGGCCAAGCGGCCAGACGCGCGCGGCGTGATTCTCACCGGCTACGCCAATATCGCGACGGCCGTGACGGCTGTTAAGCTCGGCGCCTTCGACTATCTGGCCAAGCCAGCCGACGCCGACGAAATTTACCATACGCTGATGGCCACCCAGGCGGACAAGCCGGACCCAGGCGAGAGCACGATGTCCGCCGACCGCGTGCGCTGGGAGCACATTCAGCGCGTGTTCGAAGCTTGCGACCGCAATGTCTCCGAGACCGCCCGGCGGCTCAACATGCATCGTCGAACCTTGCAGCGCATCCTCGCCAAACGCGCGCCGAGATGACGCGGGCGGGGGATTAGAGACCGTCCCGCGGGTTAAGCGCGGCGTGCAGCCGCTCCGCTGCGAGGGAGCCGAAACGGACCAGCAACGCGCGGCGTGTCGCGGGAGCAAGCCGATGGATCGGCGCGTCGCGGCGTAGCGCCGCGCCATGCGCGTCGGCAACGATCAGTCCCGCGTCGGGCGGAAACGCCTCTTCCGAGAGATCGAGCGGAATCGCGAAATAAAGGCGATCGCAAAAGGCGCGGTAGCGCGCCCATTTCGCGTCGGAACGAAAATCCGCCAGCGAGGATTTGACCTCGATAATGCGAATCGAGCCGTCTTTCGCCAGCGCGGCGAGATCGGCGCGGCCGCCGTCCGGCAAAGGGAATTCGTTAAGCACCGAATAGCCCAGCGCGCGCAGCAGCCTTCCCGCGCCGCGCGTGACGTTCCGGGTTTGCTCCGGGCGGTCGAAGGCTTCGGCCGCGGACGGCCCCAAACGCATCCCATCGGCTCCGCGCTCGTGTTGATCGCGCGAAAGATCGCGCGTCGCCAAGTCCATTGCAAGCATGTTAAAACGCGCGGGCGGCCGCCCGCCGATGCGCCGCGCGAAAAACAGCAGGGATCGCGCCACGACAGGATCGCGCCAATGAGGAAAAAGATTAAAGCGTTGATCGCCGTGACCGCGGCTCTGAGCGGGGCGTTCCTTGGCTCCGCCGTCGGCGCCGAGCGCGTCGTCAATGTTTTCAACTGGAGCGATTACGTCGACGCCAAGACGCTCGACGACTTCACCCGCGAGACCGGCGTTAAGGTCGTTTACGACACCTACGACTCCAACGAAATTCTCGATACGCGACTGCTCGCCGGCGCGACCGGCTATGATGTCGTCGCGCCTTCGGCGACTTTTCTCGCAAGGCAGATAAAGGCCGGCGTCTTCCGACCGCTGGACAAGAGCAAGCTGCCGAATTCGAAGAACCTTTGGCCGGAGATCGCCGCCAAGCTGCAACGCTATGACCCCGGCAATCAATATGCGGTCGATTATATGTGGTACACCACGGGGATCGCCTACAACGCCGCGAAGATCAAGCAGCGCCTCGGCGACAAGCCGATAACGAGCTGGGAGCAGGTGCTGCGCCCCGAGAATTTGAAAAAATTCGCCGATTGCGGCGTCTATGTGATCGACAGCCCCGAAGATCTTTTTTCCATCACGCTCAATTTTTTAAAACTTGATCCCAATTCAAAGAACCCCGAGGACATCCGGCGCGCGGAGGAGCATCTGTTCGCGCTGCGCCGCTACATCAAGAAGTTCCACTCATCGGAATATATCAACGCGCTCGCCAATGGCGACATATGTCTGGCGATCGGCTGGTCGGGCGACAGTTTTCAGGCCCGCAACCGCGCGCGAGAGGCGGGTAACGGCATCGAGATCGCCTATGTGATTCCAAAAGAGGGAACCCTGATCTCGCTCGACACGATGGCGATCCCCAAGGACGCGCCGCATCCCGAGGAAGCATATATGTTCATCGATTATCTGATGCGTCCGGACGTCGCCGCGCGCAACACCAACGCCACGCATTTCGCCAATGGCGTCGTCGCGTCGAAGCCGTTGATCGATCCGGCCATCCTCGGCAACACGGCGATCTATCCGGACGAGGCGACGATGACTCGCCTATTCGCGGTGACGGCCCCCGACCTCGCGCTGCAAAGGACGATCACCCGCGCCTGGACGCGGGTGAAAACCGGACACTAAAGCGCTTTCGGCGGAAGTGAGCGCCGGTTTCGCCTCGGAAAGCGCGACAAAATAAGGGAATCTAGAGTATTTCCGGTTCAATCTAAATCGGAAATACTCTAGAGCAAGTTCCGCGAAAGTTGACGGACTTTTGCGATCGCTATGGTTCGCTCAAAATGCGCTTCAGCAATTCAATCACTTCGGCGAGGTTGTGATCTTTCGATACGAGTTCCTCGATCTTGCGGACCGCGTGCAGAACCGTCGTGTGATCGCGGCCGCCGAAGCGCCGCCCGATTTCGGGCAAGGAGCGCAGCGTCAATGTTTTCGCGAGATACATCGCGATCTGGCGCGGACGCACGACATTGGCCGTGCGACGCGCGGAGAGAATTTCCGCCCGCGACACATTGAAGTGACTCGCCACGAGCTTTTGAATGTCGTCGATCTTCACGCGCCGTAAGTCATGCGCGCGAATGAGGTCGCGTATCGCGGCTTCCGCCATCGCGATGGTGAGAGGCTCGCCGTTCAAGGTGGAATGCGCGAGCAATCGATTGACGGCGCCTTCCAGATCGCGGCCATTGGTCGTCACGGTCTTGGCGACGTAAGCGATTACTTCCGGCGAGATGGAGAAGCCACCTTGCTTTTCTTGCACGGCGGCGATGCGCGCCTCGAGAATCTTGACCCGCAGTCCTTCGTCCAGTTGTCCGATGTCGACGCAGAGGCCGCCCTTGAAGCGCGATAAAACCCGCTCGTCGAGGTCCTCGAGTTCGGAGGGCGGCCGATCCGCCGCGACGATAACCTGTCGTCCCGCGACGGTCAGCGCGTTCAACGTGTGGCAAAATTCCTGTTGGATGGAGGGGCCCTTCAGAAATTGCACGTCGTCGATAATCAGCATGTCGATCGCGCGGAGATTCTCCTTGAAGGCGATCGATGTTTGCGCGCTCAACGACGAGACGAAGCTGGTCATGAATTTCTCCGCGGTCAGATAGACGACACGCGGCATACTTTCGTGAGCCGCTTGGGCCATCGCTTGTAAAAGATGCGTCTTGCCGAGGCCAACCGCCGCATGGACATAGAGCGGGTTGTACATGGGGGGGACATCGATCGCGCGCGGTTCGGCGATACGGCAGGCCGCCGCGTACGCAAGATGATTCGACGGGCCGACGAGAAAAGTCGCGAAGGAATGTCGACGATCCAGCGGCGAGCCGACGAAGGCGTCGCATTCTCCTCGCTGGAAGGATTTGCAGGAGGCGCGCCGGGTCGAGCCATGAGCGGGTTCCGGCGCGGGCTTGCGCTCCAAAGCCGGCATCGGAACAAAGCCGCGGTTCGCCTCGCGCGGCGCCGGCGCGTCGAGTTCCGCTCCGGCCTCGCGGGCTTTGGATTTGCGTCCCTGTTGGCGCAGTTCGATCGTCAGGCGCTCGATCGCGCCGAATTCGGAAACGACGTGCTTTTTGATGCGATCGAAATAATGTGACTGCATCCAGCTTTTGAGAAATTTCGTCGGCACGCTCAAATGCACGCCATCCCCCCCCACGCGTTCCAGTTCGAGGCGCAGAAACCACGAGTTATAGACCGCGTCGCCGAGTTCGGCGCGCAGCCGCATGCGGACGCGCTCCCAACATATGAGCTGCTCGCTCGTAAAAGCGGGTGGAGTCGATTGAGAATCCTTGTCGTCGAACATTTTGCGCCTTGGCGAAGAGGACACGCGCGTCCGAACGACGAGAACCCGTCGCTCGGAACGATGCGAAGTTGAGTTAGGTCTTTAAGGTGTCGGCGTCGCGAGCGTCGTTAGATCGGACCGCGCCATGTGGGGAGGGAGCGCCGCCGGGGAGGGCCGATCGCTCGACCATGCGGCAAACCGAAAGGCCGACTACCGTCATCCAGATCGCACGCCTTCTTCCGCGCGCGCATGGAAGCGGTGACTGTAAGAAAAATGTCAGACTTTCGTGAAAACGACATCGGATTCCCCCTTATCCAAAAAAAGCCGCCGTGCTCTTTCGGAATTCCAAGCCATACGACTAGGCGAAGTGGTCTTACGACGACACCGTGCGCACTCCACAAAAAACAACTTCTCGAACCGTCGCCCGAAAAACTCAAGGCCGAATCTTTCGACTGACGCGCGATTGAAGATCGCACACGCGTCTTTCGATTTGAGATATCCGCATCAACCGTTTAAGGCCGCTTGCGTTCTCTCGTTCGATGCTCAGAGCCTATATAGGCCTTGCTTTGAACGCAATTGGCGAACGCGGAGATTCGTTTCGCTTCGCGTGAAAAAATACGCGTTCGCGATGCGCGCTCGTCGCAAATCGACGCTTCGTCAGAGGGAAGCGGACTCTTCCGCGCGCCGTCAAAAATTTGTAACGAGGCCATTACAATCGGCAAAATTGGACGTTCGTAATTCTGTCAAGTGGCCCATATCGGCGCTCTTTTTTCGCCTTGTTAGTAACGAACTGAATCAGAGCCCCTTTGTGTGCGCATGCGCAATTGCCGATAAAAATTGTTTCGATGTGTGACTTTTTTGCGCACGCCGGCGTCCCCTCGCGACAATAGCGCGCACAAAAAAGCCCGGACTGAGCCGGGCCTTCAATTTGCTGTTGTATCGAATGCGACTGGTTCGATCAGGCCGCCTTCGTCAACGCTTTCACGCGCGCGGTGAGGCGCGAAACTTTGCGCGACGCGGTGTTCTTGTGGATCACCCCGCGTTGCGCGGCCCGCATCACGACTGGCGCCACGGTCTGCAAAACTTCGGCGGCGACATTCGCATCGCCCGCGGCGATCGCTTCCTCGACCTTGCGCACGAAGGTGCGCAGCAGGCTGCGACGGGCGCGGTTCACCGCGGTGCGGCGAGCTATCTTTCGAACGGCCTTCTTGGCCGAACTCGTATTGGCCATTCTTCCTTTTCCTTAAAGCGTGCGGCGGAAGACGACACCGCCCCCCGGGAAAAAAAGCAGCCGCGAAAACGCGGCCACGGAAGGGGCTATATAGGCCAGACCCGGGCTTTTCGTCAACGAATAAGATGCTCGCTCCCCGTTCCGCCCTCCGTTTGTTCAATGCGATGGCCGAAGTGGCGCCGCCGCCCACTGCTTGGGCGGACTCTCGCACTCGATTCTCGTCGCGGCGTCGACTCGGGCCGCTTTGGAATCATTATAGCAAGACCTGCGCCTCTCCAGCTCGACCGGGAGCGCGAATAGCGCGATCCCGCCGCCCCATGGGCGGCCGCCCCTGTCGAAAAGCGCGACCGCGCCGTCATCAAGCCGCCTCTTTGTCGTGCCTATGTCGGCGACGCTTGCGCGAGGCGCCGGGCTGCTGATACCTATTTGTCCATGACTTACGGATCGGACTCCATGACTGCTCGTTTTTTCGCCCTTTCCGCGAGGCCCGCGGCCTTGCTGCTTATGGGTCTGATGTTCGGCGCGAGCCCTGTTTCGCTGGCTTCCGCGCAGCAAAGCTGCCAGGAGGACTTCCAGCGTCTGACGCAAAAGCGCATCGCGCAGATCGGCGTTCTGAATCGACTGGGCAAGGCCGGCAAGGGCCATATGGACCCGATGGCGGCCTGCCCGGCGGCGCGCGCTCTGGTCGGCATAGAGACCGAAATGCTGAACTACATGACCAAGAATAAAGACTGGTGCGCGATCCCCGACAATGTGATCGATGGCTTCAAAGCCGCGCGCGCCAAGAGCCAGGGCTTCGCAGGGCAGGCCTGCTCGGTCGCGGCCAAGGTCAAGCAGATGCAGGCGCAGCAGCGCTCGCAAGCCGCCGCCGGTCCGGGCAATCAACCTCTTAAGCTGCCCGCCGGACCGTTGTGAGTCTGACGCCCGAGAAGGCCGACGTCGCCGAGGCGTTGCCGGACACCGTCTCTGGCAATCCGGTTCTGCGCTTCGCGCCTGGGCCGCTCAAACCCTTCGTGCAATTGGCGCGGCTCGACCGTCCGATCGGGTGGTGGCTGTTGCTGCTGCCTTGTTGGCAAAGCAGCGCGCTGGCGGCGTGGGCCTTGGGCCTTGCGCCCGATTTCAAGCAACTGGCGTTGTTCTTCGTCGGCGCCGTGGCGATGCGCGGCGCGGGTTCGACTTATAACGACATCGTCGATCGGAAGATCGACGCCGAGGTCGAGCGCACGCGCAACCGGCCGCTCGCCAGCGGGCGCGTTTCGTTGCGCGCCGCGGTAGTCTTTCTCGTCGCGCAATGCCTTGTCGGGCTCGCGGTGCTGCTATCGTTCAACGGCCTCACGATAGCGCTGGCGATGGCGTCGCCGTTGATCGTGTTGCTTTATCCCTTCGCCAAGCGCTTCACCTCATGGCCGCAGGCCATTCTTGGCTGCGCCTTCGCTTACGGCGCGCTGCTGGGGTGGACCGCGCGCGCGGACGCTTTCGCCGCGCCGGCGCCGTTGCTGTATCTCGGCGCGATCTTCTGGACCATCGGCTACGATACGATCTACGCGCTTCAAGATATTCAAGACGATGCGCGGGTCGGCGTGCGCTCGACCGCGCGTCTCTTCGGCGCTCATGTGCAAGGCGCCGTCGGCGCGCTTTACGCATTGTCGGTCGTTTTCGCGCAGGCCGCGATGCTCGCGGCGCATTTTGGGGTATTCGCCCAGCTAGGCGTCCTGGCTTTCGCCGCGCATCTTTATTGGCAGACGCGGCAGATTGACGAGGCTGCGCCGCCCGAACTGGCGTTAAGGCTTTTTCGCGCAAATCGCGACGCCGGACTGTTGCTGTTCGCCGGCTTTTTCGCCCAAAGCCTTTGGGGCGCGTTTCACTCGTAGCAGATGATTTCGCGCTCGCCAGCGAAAACCGTGTTTTTGCGCGACGGAACGCCCGTCTTGCGGCGGGTCAGGAAACGCGGGCGGCGCTTGGCGACGCTGGCGTTGCGCGGGCGCTTGAACGGAGCCTTGCGCTGCGCGCGGTCGGCTGGCTCCATCTTGCCGTTCGCCGTGTAAAGTCGCGGCAACGCCAAGACCGAGGCCCAGAATTTCCAGTCGGCGGCGGCGTCGTCGGCGTTATTGGTTTCGGCCAGCATGACATCGAGATCGGAGTCTCTATGGGTTAGCGACAGGCGATAGGCCGCTCCGCCCGCGCATGTCGTCTCCACCCCTAGCGCCACGCCGTGATAGGTCGCGACGGGAACAACGATCGTCATCGAAATCCCCGCCAAGCGCCGCGAAATGCGTATGTGTCCGCGCGTTAGGCGCACCAGGCGCATGCCTTCGTCGGCGCGCGCGTCGCGCTGCATATTTTCGGCCAGCGGCTTTTGCGCCGCGCAATTGGTCTTCAACACGGATCGCCTCCTAGAAGAGAGTATCAGGCTTGTCGGGGAGACCTTCGCGCCGGCCTGGGGAGAAAGTCGCTAACAAGGCTGGTGAATTTGTCATAAACCACTGCTTTATAGGCATAAATGGCGCTTCAGAGTGAAGGCCGGGCAAAGGGAAACGATCAAATTGTTCGCATTTGCGCGAATTCGGCGGCTCGAAGCGCAAAAAGGCGTCTTGCGGCGCGGGGGCGGCTCGCCTACCACTCTTAAATAATGCTGAGCACACAGACCGACCTTTCCGCGTTTATGGCGCGCCTCGAAGCCGTGGCGCGCGAGGCCGGCGACATCGCCATGGCCTATTTTCGCCCGGCCGAACGCACCAGCGCCGACGTCAATTACAAGAGCGGCGGTTCGCCGGTCACGGAGGCCGACCTCGCCGTCGACCGTTTCCTGTTCGAGCAAATGGCCTCGCTGGCGCCGGGCGCCGGCTGGCTGTCCGAGGAGACCGCCGACACTGCCGAGCGTCTGTCGCGCGGGGAAGTGATCGTCGTCGACCCTATCGACGGCACGACGGCCTTCGTTCGCGGCGATAAGCGATGGGCCGTGTCCATCGCCTTGATCGAACAGGGCTGTCCGGTCGTTGGCGTCGTTCATGCGCCGGCTCTTGGCAAAACCTTCGCCGCGCGAAAAGGGGGCGGGGCCTTTCTTAACGGCGAGGCCATCGGCGTATCGCCCCGAGAAGAACTCGCCGGCGCGCGCATCGTGTCGCCTCGTGACAAGACCGAGTTTTTCGAGAAATCCGCCTATTGCTTTAAAATCGCCCCGCGGGCGCCGTCGCTAGCGCTGAGACTAACCGACGTGGCGGCGGGCGCCAACGACCTCGCCATCGCCTCGCCGGGCGCGCGCGATTGGGACATCGCCGCCGCCGATGTGATATTGAGCGAGGCTGGCGGCCTGTTGTCGGAGATCGAGGGCGGACCGCTGACCTACAACCGCGCGAGCTCGCGTCGGGAGATGCTTGTCGCCGCGCCGCGAGCGCTGTTTAATGAGAGCCTGGCTCTCGCCAAAGCCGCGATGAAAGGGAAACCATGACGAACCCGCCGCCTCCGCACGCCAAACCCAGGCAACTGCTTCATCTCGTGTTCGGCGGCGAACTCGAGGATTTGCAGGGTGTCGCTTTCCGCGATCCGGGCAAGCTCGAGATCGTCGGCGTCTATCCCGACAACGACAGCGCGCTGGCGGCCTGGAAGGCGAAGGCGCACGCGACGGTCGACAACGCCCATATGCGTTATTTCGTCGTGCACCTGCACGAACTTCTCGACCCGGACATCGAATGCCTGTGAGTGTTTTCTCTTAGTCGAATTGCAATCTTCTGGCGTCGTTTCCTTCTCTCATAAGCGAGAGAAGGAAGCGCCGGGCATCCGAGGACATTCATCGACGCCATGCGCTTGCTCATCATCGAGGACGACAGGGAAGCCGGGAACTATCTCGTGAAAGCGTTTCGCGAGCAGGGCCATTTGGCGGAGCTCGCCGCCGATGGGCTGGCGGGCTACGCCCTCGCGCGCGAGAGCCAATATGACGTGCTGATCGTTGACCGCATGTTGCCGAAGCTTGACGGGCTCTCGCTGATCGCCGGCCTGCGCGAGCAGAAGATCGACACGCCCGTGTTGATCCTTTCCGCGCTGGGGCAGGTCGACGATCGCGTAAAGGGACTGCGCGCCGGCGGCGACGATTATCTCGCCAAGCCCTATGCCTTTTCGGAGCTTCTGGCGCGCGTCGAGGCGCTGGCGCGCCGCCGCTCCGGGCCGCGCGGCGAGGACACGGTCTATCGGGTCGGCGATCTCCAACTCGATCGACTGACGCGCGAGGTGAAGATCGGCGGGGAAGAGGTCGTCTTGCAGCCGCGCGAGTTTCGTCTGCTCGAATATCTGATGAAAAACGCGGGGCAGGTGGTGACGAGAACCATGCTGCTCGAAAATGTCTGGGACTATCATTTCGATCCGCAGACGAACGTGATCGACGTGCATATTTCGCGGCTACGATCCAAGATAGACAAGGGCCGCGCGACGCCCCTGCTGCGCACGATCCGGGGCGCGGGATATATGATCCGTGAAAACGGTCGGTAAGCTTTTTCGCACGACGGCCTTCAAGCTGTCGCTGGCCTATTTCGTTTTGTTCTCCCTTGGCGCGTGGGTTGTGCTCGCCAGCGTTGGCCAGCGCGTCGAGCAAGTGCTGGACGAAGAGACCGCCCAAACAATCGACGCCGAAATCGCCCGGCTGACCGAACTCTATGGCGAGGGCGGCCTGCGCCAACTGGTCACCTCGATCGAGCGCCGGGCGCGCGCTCCAGGCGGTTCGATCTTTCTTGTCACGACCCACGCGGGCGAATATATCGCGGGCAATGTCATAGCATCGCCAATGATCGGCGCCGAGGAGGGCGCGCTCGACGAGACCATTTATCGGCGGCGCGGCGAAGCCGCGGACATTCACCATCACGCGCTGGCCAAGCTCGTCGTTTTGCCCGGCGAGTTCCGGCTGCTGGTGGGCCACGATGTCGAGGATCATCGCGTGTTGCGGCGGATTCTGCGGCAGGGACTTGGCGCCTCGCTGTTCTGGCTGGCCTTGGTCGGCACGCTCGGCGGACTCTTCGTCGCCAATCGGATGCTGGAGCGCGTCGACGCCATGTCGGCCTCGGCGCGACGCATCATGGGCGGCGATCTAGATCAAAGGCTTGATACGACCGGAGCCGGCGACGAACTCGACCGCCTCGCCGAAAATCTCAATGCGATGCTGGCGCGCATCGGCGAGTTGATGACCGGCTTGGGCGAGGTGTCGGACAATATAGCGCATGATCTCAAGACGCCGCTGACGCGGCTGCGCAACCGCGCCGAAGAAGCCGCGCGCGCCAACACCGGGCCAGAGGAGACGCGCGCGGCCTTGAGCGCGATCATCGAAGAATCAGACGCGTTGATTCGCGTGTTTGACGCGCTGTTGACGATCGCGCGCGCCGAGGCCGGCTATTCCAGCGAAAATATGAGCGAGGTGGACGCCGGGAAGATCGCCGCCGACATCGTGGAGCTTTACGAGCCTGTCGCCGAGGAGCAGGGCGCGTTGTTTCAGTCCTCGCTGGAAGAGGGGCTGATGGTGCGCGGCAACCGCGAACTGCTGGGGCGGATGCTCGTCAATCTCGTCGACAACGCGCTGAAATATGGCGCCGGCGATGACAAGCCGAGCGTTTTGGTGACGGCGCGGCGGGTCGGCGGATCAATCGAGATTTGCGTCGCCGATCGGGGTCCGGGCGTGCCGCCGCAAGACCGCGAGCGCGTCATCGACCGCTTTGTGCGGCTCGAGAATTCGCGCTCGCGTCCGGGCTCCGGCCTCGGTCTCTCGCTCGCCGCCGCGGTGGCGCGCTTGCATCATGGCTCCTTGCGCCTGGAGGACAACACGCCCGGGTTGCGCGCCGTTGTCTCGCTGCCCTCGATCGGTTCGTCGCGCGGCTGAGTCTTCTCGGCGGGCGCCTTGGCCTTCATGACGGCGCCGATGTCTCGCAGCTCGGACGCGCGTTGCGCGGCGCGGTCGAGCGCGGTGTCGGCGGATAGACGCACCAGCGCCACCGTGCCGCGGCCAATGCGCGAACGCAGCCGCAGCGAGCCGCGATGCAAATCGATCAGCGCGCGCGCGATGGCGAGGCCCAGTCCAGATCCCTTCATGCCGTCCTCGATCACCGCGCACGACTGTTCGAATGGCGCGCCCAGCCGCTTCAAAGCTTCGCGCTCGACGCCCCGGCCGTTGTCCTGGACATAAACGAGAATCGAACGGTGCAGTTTCAACGCCCGCACGCGAACCTTGCCGCGCGGCGGCGTGAACTTCACGCTGTTGGAGAGCAGGTTGCCGAGCACCTTGACGATCGCCGCGTGATCGCCGGCGCAGACCAGCCCCGTGTCGATCTCCCGGTGCAGTTCGATTTCCTTTTCGCTCGCGCGCCAGCGCCATTGCTCCATCGCCTCGTGCACGGCGGTCGATACGTCGACCTCGCGTTCGACAAGCCGCCGGCCTCCGGCTTCGAGCAGGGACATTTCCAATATGTCCGTCAGGATCGCGTTGAGATAGGCGCCGCTGCGGTGGATGTCCTGGCAATAGTCGAGATATTTGGGCGAGCCCAACTCGCCGAACAGCTGCTGGCGCATCACGTCGGAAAAGCCCATGATCGCGTTGAGCGGCGTGCGCAGCTCGTGGCTCATATTGGCGAGAAAATCCGATTTGGCGATATAAGCCGCCTCGGCCTGCGATTTCTGGAAGTGATATTGCTCGGCCAATGTCGCCAGTTGTTGCGCCTGCGTTTCCAATGCTTGCCGGGAGCGCTTCAACTCGGCGACATGAGCCGTCAGGCGCCGCTCCGAGAGCAGGAGATGCTCTTCGTGGCGCTTCAGCGTGGTGATGTCGGCGCCCACCGAAACATAGCCGCCGTCGCGCGTGCGGCGCTCGTTGATTTGCAACCAGCGTCCGTCGATCAGTCGCACTTCGAGCGTGCGCGAGTTCACCGCCGTGAGTTCATTCCGCTCCTGCTCGATCTCGACGAGAGGCGCCCTCGCGAAGTTCATGACGTTCCGGTAGCTGGCGCCTGGAGTCGCGACATCACTGGACAGGCCGTTCAGTTCGAGGAATTTCGAGTTGCAGGTGACAAGCCTGTTGCTCGAATCCCACAGCACGAAAGCCTCGGAGATCGCGTCGATCGCCTCGCGCAGGCGCATGTTGGCGGTGGCGGTCTGTTCCGCGAGCGCCTTCTGGTCGGAAATGTCGACGGCGATGCCGACGAGATGCGCGCCCGGTTGGCGCGGGTCTTGGACGAGTTCGGCTCTGGCGCGCAGCCAGATCCACTCGCCGGCGGCGTTCTTGATCCGAAACTCGTGATCGACGGTTTTCGTCTTCGAGGCGAGCACCATCGCCGCGATATGCGCGAGATCGCCGTCGCCGGGATGCAGCATGGCGTCGAGTTCGTCGATTGGAAGACAGCGTCGCTCCGCTTTCCGTCCAAGTATTTCATGCATCGAGTCGGACCAGTAGATTCGGCCCTGCGCTATGTCCCAGTCCCAAAGGCCGCAGCGGCCGTTAGACAGCGCCGTCTCCAGCCGGCGGCGAATTTGGATGCTTACTTCCTCGGCGGCGCGTCGTCTGCGGGCCTGCCGCGCATAGGCGGCGAGAATGGCGAGGAGCATCGCCGTTGTCGCCGCGAATTGAAGAGCAAAGCGTTGGGCGATGGCGCGCCATTCGATCAGCACCGAGTCGAGCGGATGAATTATCGTGAGTTGTCCGAATGGGCCGGGCAATTTGCGCGTCACCTCGAGCGCCGGCGCGCCGTCCCGGAGAACGATGCGCCGGGCGCCAAGCTTGCCGGCGTTGTCGACGGCGACGCCATCCTCTCCGAATATTTCGCTCAGCTTCATGTTCGTCGTGGACAAACGCGGCCATGAGACCGCGACGACGCCGGAAGGATCGGTGATGAGAATGCGTCTGCCGCGCGCCGTCGTTTGACCTGGCGCGATGCGTGCGAGCGATTCGATCAACGCGCTCGCGTCTTTCTCGGAATTGATCGCCTCGCGCAACTCGCGCCAGATCGCGGTCGAATAAAATTCGAGATCGCTGGAAGCGTTGACGAGCAATTGCTCGTGCATCGTGGTGGTCAGCGTGAAAACGAACTCGACCAGACAGGCCACGAAGAGCAGGCCGGCGACGACTGCGAGAGGCTTCAGCCATTGGCCGTCGGACTGGGAACCCTTGTCGCCGTTAGCCCGGAGACTATAGGCGCCCCACACCGTATCGGGGCGCGTCGTCCCTTTGGCTGCGTGCAAGCGCGCCATCCATGACCTCTTCAATTTCTGGCGAACTGGGGAACGCAGTCGAGAAACGCTTCTCGATTCGCAGCCATCTGAATCTGCTTAGGCGTGTTTGTCCAGATGTTTGGCGACAAATTTTGGTGGTTAATTTTCAGTTAATTGTGTTCTCTTTTGAGATGAATCAGTTAGCGCGCGGGAAATTTTTGTCGCGACGGCGCTCGCCGAGACGTCGCGGAGTCGAAACGGAATCGAAAGCGCGCAAATCGCTTCTCCCACTCCAAAGTCGGCTGTAGCCGAACTCCGCGTTGAACGCGCGAACCGGCGGCGCCCAGCTGGCGAGTGGGAGAAGGGAGCGCCGCTTTACGCCAGCGCGCGGGTCGCGATGTCGTTCACGTCGCGCGACAAGTTTGGCGCCGCCAACACGCGCTTCAGTGCGGCTTCCGCCAGCGCGCGGCGGCCAGGCTCCAGCATGCGCCAGGAGCGCAGCGACGACAACAGCCGCGCGGCGACCTGCGGGTTCTTTGGGTCGAGGTCAAGCACGACATTGGTCAATATGTCATAGCCGGAACCGTCCGGAGCGTGGAAGCGCGTGGGGTTGCCGCTCGCGAAGGCGCCGATCAGCGCGCGCGCGCGGTTGGGATTGGCGAGCGAAAAATCACGATGCGTCATCAGCGAGAGGACACGTTCCGTCGTCGCCTCCTCGGGGATGCAGGCTTGCAGCGAGAACCATTTGTCGACCACCAGCGCGTCGCCGGCGAAGTCCTGGTAAAATCGCTCGAAGGCCTTTTCGCGCGCGTCTCCGCCGATCAGCGCGAGCGTCGACAGCGCCGCCAGGCGGTCGGTCATATTGCCGGCCGTCTCGAATTGCGCTTGCGCTAGGCTGGTTCCGAGCGGCGCGTCGCCCGCCGCGATCAAGTCTAGCGACGCGTTTCGCAGCGCGCGCCGGCCCGCGCTGGCGGCGTCCGGCGTATAACGCCCGATGTCGGCGCTCGAGGCATGGCATTGCTCGAGCGCGGGTCTGAGCGCCTCGCCCAGCGCGCGACGCAGCCCGGCGCGCGCCTTGAAGAGAATGTCGGGATCGACGTTCTCGCCCATCTCGCGGGCGAGATCGGTCTCGCCGGGCAAGGTCAGCGCCAGCGCGGTGAAGGCGGGATCGTCGGCGCCCTTGGCGAGCAGACGTCGAAGGGCCGCCGCGAAGGAGCTGTCGTCCGGAGCGGCCGCCTCGGCGCGCAAGGCCGCGACGCGGGCGAAGATCGAGCGCAGGGCGAGGCTCTGCGCCGCCTGCCAGCGGTTGAACGGATCGTCGTCATGTGCGAGCAGGCGCTCCAGTTCCGCGCTCTCTTGCGCGGGCTCCAGACGCGCCGGCGCGGAGAAGCCGCGCAGCAGCGACAGCGTGGGGCGCATGTCGAGACCGGTGAAGCGCAGCTTGCGCTCGGCGCCGGAAAACTCCACCAGCTCGCGCGAAACCTCTTGCGCGCTCATGTCGGCGCTGGCGAGCGGCAGCTTTTCGCCCGCCTCGTCGAACAGCGCCAGCGCGATGGGGATCAGCAGCGGCTGTTTTTCGTCCTGGCCCGGGGTTGGGGGCGTCCGCTGCGTCAGCGATAGCGTCAGCGTCTTGGCGCCCGCGTCGTATTCCGTCGCGACATTTATGCGGGGCGTGCCCGCCTGCGCGTACCACTGCGCGAAATGAGCGAGATCGCGGCCCGAGCTTTCGGCGAAACAGGACAGAAAATCCTCGACCGTCGCCGCCGTTCCGTCGAAGCGCTGGAAATAAATATCCATGCCGCGCCGAAAGGCGTCGGCGCCGATCAGCGTCTTCAGCATGCGGACGATCTCGGCGCCCTTCTCATAGACGGTGGCGGTATAGAAATTATTGATCTCGCGATAGAGCCGCGGGCGCACGGGATGGGCGAGCGGCCCCGCGTCCTCGGGAAATTGCGTGAGGCGCAGCACGCGCACGTCGCTGATGCGCTTGACCGCGCGCGAGCGCTGGTCGCTCGAAAACTCCTGATCGCGAAACACCGTCAGCCCTTCCTTGAGGCAGAGCTGGAACCAGTCGCGGCAGGTGATGCGGTTGCCGGTCCAATTGTGGAAATATTCATGGGCGATCACCGCCTCTATGCCGGCGTAATCGCCGTCGGTCGCCGTCTGCGGCGACGCCAGCACATATTTGTCGTTGAAGATGTTGAGGCCTTTGTTCTCCATCGCGCCCATGTTGAAATCCGACACGGCGACTATGTTGAACACGTCGAGATCATATTCGCGCCCAAAGGTCTCCTCGTCCCAACGCATCGCGCGCTCCAGCGCGTCCATGGCGTAATCGGCGCGCGGCTCCTTGCCGTGTTCGACATGGATGGCGAGCTTCACCTCGCGCCCGGAGGCGGTGACGAAGCGGCGCTCGATATGGCCGAGATCGCCGCCAACCAGGGCGAAGAGATAGGACGGCTTGGGGAAGGGGTCGTGCCAGACCGCGAAATGCCGGCCGTCCGCCAACTCGCCGGCCTCGATTGGATTGCCGTTGCCGAGCAGCACGGGAGCTTCGCTCCGGTCGGCCTCGATACGGGTCGTATAGACGCTGAGCACGTCGGGGCGGTCGAGGAAATAGGTTATGCGGCGGAAGCCTTCCGCCTCGCATTGCGTGCAATAGGCCGAGCCCGAGCGATAGAGCCCCGAGAGTTGCGTATTGGCGGTGGGATCGACCAGCGTCTCGATCTCAAGCGCGAAAGGCGCCGGCGGGACCGCACGCAGCGTCAGGCTTTCGGGCGTCGCCTCGTAGTCTCGCGGCGCGAGTTCGCGCCCGTCGAGCGTGACCCGGCGTGGCGTCAGCCCGTCGCCGTCGAGCATCAGCGGCGCGTCGGGCCGGCCCTTGGGGTTGCGGCGCAGCGCTAGCTTGGCGCGCACGCGCGTTTGCGTCTTATGCAGCGATATGTCCAACGCCACGCTGTCGATCAAGAAATCCGGCGGCATGTAGTCGCAGAGTCGAACAGCCTGGGGCGGTGAATTGCGCATGAGATCCTCATCTTCGGGAGGGAGTGGTTCTTTACGACAATATAGGGGTTGACGGAGGCGCGCGCGAGCGCTTGCGCGGGAAGAGGGCGGCCACGCCGCGCGGCGCGCGAACGGCGTCGGAAAAGCCGAGCGCGACGAGTCGACGCCGGGCGCCGGCGGGGGTTGAATTCGAACGGGATCGTTAGGAGGCGTTCGGAAACCGCCCGTCGCCAAGAATTCGGGCCCTGCCATTGTCGCCGCGTCGCTCGCAATTTCCCCCGCCCGGCGAATGATTCCCAAGGCTCGCCGCTTCGGCATGGTTTTGGCGGATGGTCTTTTGATGGAGGCGGGAGGGCGAGGACTCTGCACTGTTTTACAACTGGGAGCAAAGGCCGCGAGGGGACCGGCTTCGTCACAATATTTTGAATCGCATAGATAAAATGGTGCTGCGAGGGGGGATCGAACCCACGACCTCTCCCTTGCCAAGGGAGAAGCAAAATCGGGGCAAGGTCCAATTTCGAGGCGAAGATGGGGTCAAGGAAAGTTGTCGCTCCTCGATCGCGTCTTATCCTGCAACCGGTCCATGACTCCGGTCAGTACGGATTTGGTGTTTGGATTTCTCACCGGGAACGAGGATGGCGGCGTCATCTTCGCGCCCGCGACTGGGATTCGTCGCGTCGCATTAGGTATATTCCGAAGCTTTAAAAACCGCCAGGATCACGTATCAATTTTAAGCGCAGCGAATTTTCGCGGCGAATGTTTATTGAGGAATGAGGCGATGATAACCGTCGAGCAATGCGCGGAGTTCTCGGGGCTCGCCTCAAACGAAACGGTCTTGGGCGCGACCCCATCCGCCAAACACCGTGCGCTCCTCTCCAGCTATGTCCTGAATCTTTGGCGAGGTCCGAAAACCGTCCGCAAAATGATCGTCGCCCACATCCGTATTTGGCTCGATCTTGGAATGGTCAAGGAGGCAGCGGACTTGGTGGTCGTGTTGCGGCAGTTTCTTTCCGATTACCCAGAAGCCAAGCTCGAACATTGGTGGTGTGAGGACGCAGATAAAAAGAAACGTCGGCGCTGGATCAAATTGAACCTTGGTACTACGCATTAACGCATCACACCTCATCCCGCCGCAAGGTGACGACCGGGCATTTCCGCATCGCCATGGATTTGGTGATTGGATTTCTCGCCGGGAACGGGGATGGCGGCGGCGGAACCGATGCGGAATTAGCGAAACGGCTAATAGTCTGGGCCTGAGCGAGGCGCGGGATTGATCGCATTTAAAGCCCGAACTTCAACTCCTTAATCACCGCTGGATTGAACGTTAGTCTCCAATACATGGTCGCGCATCCTATAATTGGAGGGACATCGGGGTACCTCTGCTTGATGTAGACGGATGCTAATTCACCCTTGGAAAATGCGCTTACCACGGACCCACCGAGAACATCACTCAGAGCATCGTTGCCATTTTTTGGCGCACGAGCGGCAAGCGTTGTTATGACTTTTTTCTCTAATGCGTGGCACGCGGAGTTTGCGTCTTCATTGATAGACGGATAGGCAAGAAACACCGCGACCGCGGCCCCGGAAATCAAAACAAGGGCGATCCATTTCACCATTTCCATCCCCGCGTAAAATTGCTCTCTTCGCCATAAGGCTCAGCAGGGCGAGGACTCTCCTCCGTTTTACAACTGGGAGCAAGGGCCGCGAGGAGACCGCCTTCGTCACAATATTTTGAGTCGCATAGATAAAATGGTGCTGCGAGGGGGGGCGAACCCACGACCTTTCCCTCACCAATAAAAAAGGCCTTCTGTTTATCATTTTATATCAATAAGCTATGCTACGACGACAGGGATGTAATAATATTGTAACACAACTTAGGCTCGGCATTGAGCTATTTGCGAGGCCCACTATTTGATCCGAAACTCTCTTGCGAGCGCGAGATTGAGTTGAAGCACATTGACCGAGGCCGTGTGAAAACGAGATTTTTTTAATTTGCCGATAGCGGCCACGGATCGGCAAGAGAAGCGATGGCGCGGGTGTTCGGCCGACGTGTTTAGCCAGTAATGGCCTGCATGAGCGGCCTGGCGCCGAAGATATTGATCATCCGCTTCATGTTGTAGGCAAGCACTTGCAAACTCATTTCAGTTTTGACCTTTTCA
>Ga0182012_10001247_pt1 | contig 28010 bp, 21 predicted proteins | sample 612S2SmetaG_FD_120486 | JGI IMG/M metagenome (GOLD analysis project Ga0182012, IMG submission 120486) | Permafrost microbial communities from Stordalen Mire, Sweden - 612S2S metaG | ecosystem: Environmental > Terrestrial > Soil > Wetlands > Permafrost | place: Sweden: Stordalen | collected...
CCCCTTTGGCCCCGATGGGGTTTTTGGTGACCTGACACAGGATGGACTGGCCCGGCCGGAGGAGCTGCTCGATGCGGGGCTGCCCCTGCCCCGGCGATCCCCCCGACTCCACGTCGTCGGTGTCATAGCGGACATCGCCGTGGTAGAGGACGGCGTTCTTCGGGGTGCCGATGTCGATGAACGCAGCCTCCATCCCGGGCAGCACGTTCTGGACCCGGCCCCGGTAGATGTTGCCGTCGATCTGCGTGGCGTCGTCCGAGGCCCGGGAGATGTAGTGCTCGACCAGGGTCCGGCCCTCCAGAAGGGCGATCTGGGTCATCTCCGGACGCACGTGGACGCAGATCATGTACCGCCCGACGGCCTTGCCCCGCCGTTCCCGCCCACCCCGACGACCCTCGCCCCGCGGGCTGGACTCCGCCGGGGGACGGGTCACGGGAACGGCCGGCACGGCCGGCACGGCGGGCACTGCGGCGACGGCGGCGTCCCCGGTGGACCCACCCCGCGAGCGCGACCGCCCGCCCCCGCGGGAACGGCCCTGGCCCCGTCCGGCTCCGGCGTCAGCCGGGCGGGTCCGGGCCGGCGGGGCCGCCGGATCGGCGGGCGTCGGACGGGCCGGGCGGCTGTCCCCGATCTTCGGACGTTCCGGGGCCCGGGTCGGAGCCCCGGTCGCAGGTCCGGCCACCGGTGGTCCGTCGGGGACCGATGCCGGTGGCGGCGCCTCCGACGATGACGACTCCGATGGCGACGGCGACGGCGACTCTGGTGAGGACGGCGACGGCGACTCCGGCGCTGGCGCGGCGGCCGCCGCCCGGTCAGGGCCTCCGTCGGGGCTGTCGGCGGTGTCCCCGCCCGGATGCCCGGCTCCCGAGGTCGAGCGACCCCGTCCCCCGCGGGAGCCACGCCGCCGTCGGCCGGCCGGGCGCGCCGCCCCGTTGCCGTTCAGTTCCGCCGGTTCGGCGTCGGACCCGTCGGGGCCTGCGGCGTCAGCCCCGTGGGCCGCCCCGGGTGCCGGTACCCGCCGTGACGGCTCCGCTCCGACCGGACTGGTGCCCGTCGGTGAACCCTGCGGGACCGCTGGAACCTCCACCGGTTGCCCGGTTGCTCCTTCTGACATCGATATCCCTTTCGAAACTGCTCATGACGCACGCTCCAAGGCGTGCGTGGCGCGCCCGGCGTCCACGGGGGTCCCCCCGCAGTCGAGGGGCTCCTCCCGCCGGCCGTCGCGCTCGATCCACTGTTGCGTTCTGCATGCCCGGCCGAGGACCGGGGTTCCCACGGGCGGACCACCGGAGTCCGGGCCCGTCGACGCGCTGTCCCCGGACCCTCCGGCGACGGCGATGAGACCCCGGATGAGCTCGACGGGTCGAACCCCCCGGGGTTGGGTGGCCAGATCCGCCACCATGACACCCTCGAAGACGCCATTCATGACGCCATTGCCGTCGCCGTCGGCGACCGGCTCCGGGTCGGCGACGGCCAGGCCCAGGACCGAGGGACGGAGATCGTCGTGGACCTGTCGGCCTTTGCGCTCCCTCTCGATGAGGACGGAGGGCGCGGCGAGGAGCGAGGCCACCAGGGTGGCCAGCTCGGACCGGGACACCCCCGACACGCTGATGGTCCACGAACAGGACGACACCAGCTGCTGGAGCGACCCCGCCCGGGGGTCCACCCGGACCGCCCGCTCCACCTCGATGCCGTCGGGAAGCAGCCCGGTGAGCACGGCGGGGAGGCCGGGGAGGTCGACGCCCGCCGTCTCCGGACGGAGATCGTCCAGCTCGACATCCAGGTACTCGGCCAGCGACTCGCACCCGGTGGGCAGGGCCAGGCCGAAGCTGAGCTGGGGACGGGGCGAGAATCCCTCCGAGTAGGCCAGGGGCAGGCCGGCCCGGCGGAGGGCACGTTCCCACATCCGGGCCACATCCCGTTGGCTGGTGAAACGTATCTTGCCCAGTTTGGAGAAGCGAAGCCGAATCCGCACCTCAGCCTCTCCCCTCTCCGACCACGAGGTCGGCGTCCTCCCGTACTCCGAGAGCCGAACCGGTGCCGGACGGCACCGAGGTAAGGAATCGTACCGGCACTCGGCCCCCGGTTGAGAGATCCTGCCCGGTCCCCTGGCTCCCGCCGGCCGGTGGCACCGCCGACGCCACCACGTGCTCGATCCCGAATCCGGTGCACGCCCCGCAGTCGTAGCAGGGGGTCCACCGGCAGTCCTCGAGGCCGTGGTGGTCCAGGGCGTCCAGCCAGTCCTGCCACAGAAAGTCACGGTGCAGCCCCGCAGAGACGTGATCCCACGGCAGGACCTCGTCCTCGGTGCGGTGCCGGTAGACGGTGTCCTCCAGGGACATCCCGTGGTCGGCCAGGGCCTCGGACCACCGCGCCAGGTCGAAGTGCTCGGTCCACTCCTGGAAGGTCCCGCCCCGGCGCCAGACCTGCTCGATCACCGCGCCCATCCGGCGGTCCCCCCGGCTGACGACGCCCTCCACGGCGGTGGCCCGGGGGTCGTGCCAGCGGATCGTGAGTCCCCGCACCGGTCGGGCGGCATCCCGCAGGAGGTGGATCTTGCGGGTGAGCTCGTCGATGGTGTTCTGGCCGAACCACTGGAACGGGGTCTGGACCTTGGGCACGAACCCCCCGACCGAGGCGGTGACCGTGACCCCCTTGTGGTAGCGGCGGCCGATGGCCACGCACTGCTTGGCCAACTCCACGATGCCCAGGGTGTCCTCGTCGGTCTCGGTGGGCAGGCCGATCAGGAAGTAGAGCTTGACCCGCTTCCACCCCTGGCTGAAGGCGGCGTCGACCGCGGCGTAGAGGTCCTCTTCGAGGATGAGCTTGTTGATCACCTGGCGCATCCGCCAGGTCCCCCCTTCGGGGGCGAAGGTCAGCCCGGTGCGCCGCACCCGCTGGATCTGGGCCGCCGTCCCCACGGTGAATGCATCCACCCGCAGGCTGGGCAGGCTCACCGACACCTGCCCCGAACAGGCCGGATCGTCGATGATCCCGGTCACCGTGTCCTCGATACCGGAGTAGTCGGCGCTGGACAGGGAGGTCAGGGCCACCTCGTCGTAGCCGGTCCGGGCCAGCCCGTCCGAGACCATGGTGCGGACCTGCTCGGCCGGACGCTCCCGGACCGGGCGGGTGATCATCCCGGCCTGGCAGAACCGGCAGCCGCGGGTGCAGCCCCGGAACAGCTCGACGTTGAGCCGGTCGTGGACCACCTCGATGAGCGGCACCAGCTGTCGACGGGGATAGGGCCACTGGCCCAGGTCGGCGATGGTCCTCTTCTCCACCCGGGCCGGGGTGTCGTCGAACCGGGGGGTGATCCCCTCCAGGCGGGGTAGGGCCGGGTACGGCGACACGGCCCCCTCCGGCGGGGACGGTGGACCGGAGGCGTAGCGCACCTCGTAGCACGACGGCACGTAGACCCCGGGCACCCGGGACAGGGAGCGCAGGAGCATCTCCCGCCCGGCCGGATCCGGGGCGGTGGTCGTCCCCCGGGCCCGGGACTCCGCCGCCGACCTGGCCAGGACGTCGTTGATCTCCCCCACCACCTCCTCGCCGTCGCCCAGGACGAAGCAGTCCACGAAGTCGGCCAGGGGCTCGGGGTTGAAGGCGCAGTGGCCTCCGGCCATCACCACGGGGTGGTCGAGGGTCCGGTCGGCGGCCCGCAGCGGGACGCCGGCCAGGTCGATCAGGTTGAGGACGTTGGTGTACACCAGCTCCGCCGAGAGGTTGAACGCCAGCACGTCGAAAGACCCGGCCGCCAGGTGGTTCTCCAGCGAGAACAGCGGCACCCCGGCCGCCCGCATGGCCGCCTCCATGTCGATCCACGGTGCATAGGCCCGCTCGGCCACGGCGTCGGCCCGCTCGTTCAGGATCTCATAGAGGATCTGGAGGCCCTGGTTGGGCAGCCCGATCTCGTAGGTGTCGGGGTAGATCAGCAGCCACGCCACCTCGGTGTCGGCGTGTTCGGTGACCTGGGCCCCGAGCTCCCCACCGATGTAGCGGGCCGGCTTCGTGACCTGGGCCAGAAGGGGTTCCACTCGTGGCCAAAGGGAGTGCATCTGCTCATCCATCCTAGGGCCGCCGGGCCGGGTACCCGGACCGGAGGCCCGGTGGGGCCCCCGCCGCCGGCCCACCGCACCGGTCTCAGCCGCCCGGGAGGGTGGTGGTGGTGGTCGTGGTCGGGGCCACCGAGGGCAGCGGGACCGGCGTGGTCGACTGGACGATGCCCTGCGCCGGGGGGATCCCCGGGGCGGTGACCGGGTGGGTGGCCAGGTAGCTGAAGATCTGGCGCACCACCGGCGCCGACGCCGTGGCCCCGAAGCCGGCCTGGTCGATCACGCACACCACCACGTACTGGGGATCGGCGGTGGGCCCGAAGCCCACGAACCAGGCGGTGGGCTCCTTGCCGATCTCGCTGTCGGCCGTCCCGGTCTTCCCGGCGACACCACCGGGGAAATTCAGGCCCTGAAAGGCCTGGTAGGCGGTCCCGTTGGCGGACTGGACCACACCGGTGAACCCGGTCAGCAGGGCCTGGTAGGTCGAGGCGGGCAGGTTGACGTGCCCGGTGACCCGGGGTGCGAACCGCTTGACCACCCTGCCCGACGGCGAGACGATGGCCGCCGCCACCTGGGGGGCGTACCGGGTGCCCCCGTTGGCGAAGGTGGAGTAGGCCACCGCCTGCTCGATGGGGGTGATGACGGTGGCGCCCTGGCCGAAGGCCATCTCCACGTTGTCGCCGGTGTTCCAGACGGTGTTGGGGAACCCGCTGGGGCTCTCGGCGTGGAGCTTGAGGTCCTCGGCCAGGCTGTCCACCCGGGCCTGGTCGGACTCGCCGGGGAGGTCGATGCCGGTCAGCTCCCCCAGTCCGTACTGGGCCGCCTGGTTCTGGATGGGGGTGTTGCCGTAGGTCGTCCGGTCGTCCCAGAACATGGCGCCCAGGTTGTAGAAGAAGTCGTCGCTGGACACGGTGAGGGCCGTGGAGACGTTGATCTCCCCGAAGCCCCCGTCGCCCTCGCTGTTGTGGAAGATGCACGAGACACTGCCGTACTGGCAATTCGGCGTGGTGAACGTCCCGGTGTCGTCGTAGTAGTACCCGGGGCTGATCAGCCCCAGGTTGAGGGCGGCCGTGGCCGTGTTGAGCTTGAAGGTCGATCCCGGGGTGTAGAGGCCGTCGATGGCCCGGTTGAGGAGGGGTTCGTTGTTGGCCAGGTCGCTGAGGGCGGCGTAGTTGGCGGTGGAGATCCCCCCCACCCACACCGACGGGTTGTAGCTGGGGTAGGAGGACATGGCGTACACCGCGCCGCTCTGGGGGTCCATGACCACCACGGCGCCACCGGTGGCCGCCGGGTAGCAGCCGGCGTTGTTGTTGCACTTGGGGTCCGGGGTCCGCCGGAGCGCCAGGATCTGGGTGGCCAGGGCGTTGTCCGCCACCTGTTGGAGGCCGGTGTCGATGTTGGTGACCACGTTGTCGCCCGGGGTGGCCGGGGTGGTCTTGAGGGTCCCCACCACCTGCCCCTGGGGATCGACCTCCAGCTGCTGCTGGCCCGGTGTGCCCCGGAGCTCGCTCTCGTACTGGAACTCCAGGCCCGACTGGCCGAAGGGGTCACCGGGCTCGTAGCCCTGGGAGGCCCGGGCGGCCAGCTCGGCGCTGTTGATGGTCCCCACGTACCCGAGGACCTGGGACGCCGGGTAGCCCGACTGGGCCGGGCCGGGCAGCTCCTGTTGGGGGTAGTTGCGCTGGGTGGTGGCCACCGACGACACCCCGGGGAACTCGCTCTGGTGCTCCCGGATGTAGAGGATGTCCGAGAGCGGGGCGTTGGACAGGACCGGCACCGGCTTGTACAGGCTGTACTGCGGATCCGAGATGGTGGCCTTGACCTCCGCCGTGGTCTGGCCGATGAGGGTGGCCAGCCGCCCGACCACGGCCGGATCCTGCATGGCGGTGACCCGGGAGAGAGTGATCTGTTCGGTGACCACGTTGTTGACCAGGGGATTCCCGTAGCGGTCGAGGATCAGGCCCCGGGTGGGCTGGACCTGAACCACCCGGATCTGGTCGGCGATGGCGGCCTGGGCCGCCGCCGGCGCCTGCAGGACGGTGAGCGCCCACAGCCGCAGTCCGAGCAGGGCGAACAGGCCCACCACCACCAAGGCGATGATCCGGAGCCGGAGCCCGGGCCGGGAGCTGCTGGTGTCCGGGGCGTCGAGGATGGACTCCACCGAAAAGCGGCTCTGGCGCATCCGGGGCTGGCGGGGGGACCTGCGGGCGGACCGGCCGGCCTTGCGTTCCTTTTCGGGCCGCTGGAACAGCTTCGATCCCCCGAAGGGGTGGCGGAGGGACCGGTTCACGGGCCGCCAGTATCCCAAACGGTCCCCGCCGGCGGTACGCGGACCCGGCCGGTCACCGGGGGCCGCCCGACGACACCGCCGAGGTGGGCACGCCCTCCACCGACGCCGCCGGCAGGGCCCACGCCACCACCCGGCGGGCCGGGATGGCCAGCACGGCATTGGTCACCGACACCACCAGGATGATCCGGACCAGGTCCACGTGGATCATCTGGGGTTGCCCCAGAACCGAGCCGAGGACGGCGTAGAGCCCCTCGTAGAGGGCGCTGGCCCCGAGCGCCGCCACGGGGGCCAGCCACAGGGCCGAGCGGTCCAGGGCCAGGGTCGCCACCCCGACGCCGAACCCGATGAGGCAACCGACCAGGGCCGACAGCCCGAAGGGGGTGGGGAGGAACAGGTCGGCGGCCAGGCCGGCCCCGAAGCCCATGGACGCCCCACGGGCCGGTCCACCCACGATGCCGGCCATGATCGGCAACAGCAACATGATGTCCGGGTGCACCCCTCCCAACCGGAGGTCCAGCACCAGGGTCTCCTGCACGAGGAGGAACCCCACCACCACCAGCACCACACGGGTGGCGTCCCGGGCGGTCACCGGTCCCCCCGCCGACCGGACGGGCTCACGAGGACGGGCCCCAGATGATCACCGAGACGTAGCGGAGCCGGGCCAGGTTGGCCAGGGGCTGCAGGGTCACCGACTCCTGGGAGGCCGTCGCCCCGGTCCGGGCCGAGACCACCGAGGCCACCGGGATGCCACCCGGGAAGTCGGCCCCCTGGAGTCCGCTGGTGGTGAACACCTCGCCCGGGGTCAGACGGGTCTGATTGGGCACCAGATCGGCCGCCAGAGGTCGGCCCGCGCCCTGGCCGTCCAGCACCGCCAGGGAGCTGGCCGCGGCCGGCCCGTAGCGCACCCCCACCGCCGACTGGCCGTCCGTGATCAGGCGCACCGTCGACGTGGTGTGGTTGGCCTGCACCACCTGGCCCACCAGGCCTCCCACCCCGACCACCGGCATGCCGAGCTCGACCCCCCGGTCACGGCCCACACTGATGTCCACCGTGGCGGCGAAGTTGGAGGTCCCGATGGCGATCACCTGGGCCGGCACCGTCTGGAGGTTCTGGACGAACGGCAGGGCCAACAGCGCGCTCAGCTGCTGCATGGCCTGGTCCACATCCAGCTGGGAGGCCTGTTGCATCCGCAGCTGACCGATCTCCGCCTGGAGCTTCTGGTTCTGCTGGCGGACCGCCCCGTAGTGGACGGCACCGGCCAGGAAGCTGCCCACGGGCTCGACGATGGCGTCGGTCCCCGACCGCACGGGGGCGAAGGCGTCGGCGGCCACCGACTTGACCCCTGAGGTGATCCGGTTGAACCCGCCCCGGGCGTCCAGGGTGATGATGGTCACCGAGGCCAGCACCAACAGGAGCAGGGTCGTGCGGGGACGGCGTGACCGCCGCGCCTTCGCCACGGGTGCAGAGGTCTCCGGGCGTTCAGCGAGCCGAGGAGGTGATGAGGACCTGCTTGAGGGCCTCGAACTCCTCGAGGCACTGCCCGCTGCCTATGGCCACGCAATTGAGCGGGTCCCGGGCCACCACGATCGGCATGCCGGTCTCCTGGGTGAGGCGGCTGTCCAGCCCGTGAAGCAGCGCGCCACCGCCGGTGAGGACGATGCCCTGCTCCATGATGTCGGCAGCCAGCTCCGGCGGGGTGCGGTCCAGGGTCACCTTCACCGCATCCACGATGGCCGCCACCGGCTCGTCGATGGCCTTGCGGATCTCCTGGGTGGAGATGACCACGGTCTTCGGGAGCCCGGTCACCAGGTCACGTCCGCGGATCTCCGCATGGAGCTCCTCTTCGAGTTCGTACGCCGAGCCCAGCGCGATCTTGATCTCCTCGGCGGTGCGCTCACCGAGGGCCAGGCTGTACTCCTTCTTCACGAACGACACGATGGCCTCGTCCAGTTCGTCCCCACCGATGCGGATGGACTGGCTGGTGACGATGCCGCCCAGCGAGATCACCGCCACCTCGGTGGTCCCACCGCCGATGTCCACCACCATGTTGCCGGTCGGCTCGTGGACGGGCAGCCCGGCCCCGATGGCCGCGGCCATGGGCTCCTCGATGATGTAGGCCTTGCGGGCCCCGGCGTACTCGGCCGCCTCCATCACCGCCCGCTGCTCCACGCCGGTGATGCCCGACGGGACGCAGATGACCATGCGGGGCTTGGCGAACCGGCGCTGGTGGACCCGGTGGATGAAGTAGCGGAGCATCTTCTCGCAGATCTCGAAGTCGGCGATGACCCCGTCCTTCAGCGGCCGGATGGCCTGGATGTGGCTCGGGGTCCGGCCGATCATGCGCTTGGCCTCGGCCCCGACGGCCAGGGGCCGGCCGTCCTTCACGTTGACGGCCACCACCGACGGCTCGTTGAGCACGATGCCCCGGCCGCGCACGTACACCAGGGTGTTGGCGGTACCGAGGTCGACCGCCATGTCACGGCCGAGAAGAGAGAAACTGTTGTCGCGCATCAGAGATGCACTCCTCCGTCAAAGTTGGGTCGGGGCTCCATCACGCGGGGGACCTCACCTGGCTGGCGGGGTCACCGGAGATCGGGCTCCTGGTGGGTGACCAGCTGCGTCCGCCCTCAGGCTACGGGAATCGGCGGGTGGAAACAAGGTCGCCCGGACAGCCTACCGCCCCGGCCTCCCCGGCCCCCCGGGCCCTCCCCCGAACCACCGGTCCCGGGGCCGACGTCGCCAGGCCGGGCCCCTAGACCAGGTCCGGGAAGAAGATCCCGATCTCCCGCAGGGCCGACTCCGGCGAATCCGATCCGTGGATCAGGTTCTCACTCATCTTGAGGGCGAGATCACCCCGTACGGTGCCCGGGGCGGCCTCGGCCGGATCGGTGGCGCCCATCATGGTCCGGACCATGGCATAGGTCCCCTCGGGGCCCTCGATGACCATGACCAGGGCCGGCGAACGGGTGATGAAGGCGACCAGCTTCTCGTAGAAGGGCTTGCCCTCGTGCTCGGCGTAGTGGGCGGCGGCCCGGGCCCGGGTGATGGTCTGCAGCTCGGCGGCGACCGGCCGGAGTCCCTTGCGCTCCAGACGGCCGACGATCTCGCCGATCAGGCCGCGTTCGACGGCGTCGGGCTTGCAGATGACCAGAGTGCGCTCCACGAGCGAGGCAGGCTAGCCGACCCGGAACGGGCGGCGGGCGTCACCTCCGGCCGGGAGCCAGGACCCGCAGGGCGTCGGCCACCACGTAGAGGGAGCCGCACACCACCACCCCGTCGTCCACCCCGGCGCGTCCCACCGCCGCCTCCACCGCCGCCGCCGGCGATCCGGCCGCCCTGACCTCCATCCCGAGGGCGGCGGCCGCCTCGGCCACGGTCTCCACCGGGAGGGCCCGGGGGGAGTCGGGGGCGCAGATCTCCACCGACCGCACGCCCGCCGTCAGCAGCGCGTCCAGCATGGAGGTCGGATCGCGTCCGGCCAACATCCCCACCACGGCCCGCATCTCACCGGCCACGGTGAACTCCTCGACGAGTGACCGGGCCAGGACGATCATCCCGGCCACGTTGTGGGCCCCGTCCACCACCACCAGGGGCCGGTGGCCGATGACCTCCAGCCTCCCGCGGACCTGCACCGAGGCCATGGCCTCCTCGACCGCCTCCTCGCTCACCGGGGTCCCGAAGAAGCCCTCCACCGCGGCCATGGCGCACGAGGCGTTGTCGCCCTGGTGGGCGCCGTGCAGGGGGACCAGCACCTCACCGTAGGAGCGGCCCGGTGTCCGGACGTCGATCAGCCGCCCCCCCACCGCCACCCGGTTGGCGGTACAGGCGAAATCCTGGTCGCGGACCCAGACCTCCGCCGCGCCGGCGGAGGCGGCGGCTTCCCGGAAGAGGGCCACCAGGGTGGGGTCGGTCTCCCCGATAACCACCACGGCACCCTCCTTGAAGATCCCGGATTTGTCGCGGGCGATGTCCTCCAGGGTGGGTCCGAGCACCTCGGTGTGGTCGAAGCTGATGTTGGTCACCACGGCGACGGCGCCGTCCACCACGTTGGTGCAGTCCCAGCGGCCACCCAGTCCCACCTCGATCACCGCCACATCCACGGCTTCGTCGGCGAACCAGGCCAGGGCGGCCGCGGTGAGCAGCTCGAACCGGGTGGGTGGGTCGTCCATCAGCTGCTCCAGGCGGGCCAGCGCCTCGAGGGTCTCGACGAAGGCGGTGTCGTCGATGGGCTCGCCGTTGCGGGCGATCCGCTCGTTGACCCGGATCAGGTTGGGGCTGGTGTAGGTGCCCACGGTCAGTCCCTGGGCCGCCAGCAGGGCCGTGGTGATGGCGGCCGTGGAGCCCTTGCCGTTGGTGCCGGTGATGTGGATGGCCGGGTACGCCGTCTGGGGGTCTCCGAGCAGACGGGACAGAGCCCTCATCCGGTCCAATGTGGGCAGCGATCGCCTCGACGGAACGGTCGACTCGAAGTCGATGTGGCCGTCGAGCCAGGCCAGCGCGTCAGGGAGGTCGTCGAAGGTCACGGGGAAACGGGCGTCACAGGGGAACGGAGGTCACAGAGGGCGGGAAGTGCAGGCGGTGGTGGCGGTGGTGTTGGTGGTGGGGCCGCACCGGGCTCGACGACCCCGGCGGACCGTCCTAGGAAGCGGCCCTGCGGCTGCGGGCCTTGGCCGGCGGGCTGTTCAGCGGGACCAGGGTCGGGTGCACCTTGTCCAGCACCACCGCCCGGTCGACCACGCACTTGGAGATGTCGGTCCGACTGGGCAGGTCGTACATGACCTCGAGCAGGACCTCCTCGAGGATGGCCCGCAGGCCCCGGGCGCCGGTCCCCCGCAACAGGGCCTGTTCGGCCACGGCCTCCAGCGCGTCATCGGTCAGTTCGAGCTCGATGTGGTCGAGCTCGAAGGTCCGTTGGTACTGCCGGGTGAGCGCATTCTTCGGTTCGACCAGAATCCGGATGAGGGCGTCCTTGTACAGGTGGGAGACCGCTCCGACCACCGGGAGGCGTCCGATGAACTCCGGGATCAGACCGAACTTCATCAGATCCTCGGGGAGCACATGGCGCAGCAGTTCGGAGTCGTCACGTTCCGACGCCTTGCGCACCTCGGCCCGGAACCCCATGCCCTTGCGCCCGATCCGGTTTTCGATGATGGAGTCCACCCCGGCGAAGGCGCCGCCGCAGATGAACAGGATGTTGGTGGTGTCGATCTGGATGAATTCCTGATGCGGGTGCTTGCGCCCGCCCTGGGGTGGCACCGAGGCCGTGGTGCCCTCGAGGATCTTGAGCAACGCCTGCTGCACGCCCTCGCCGGAGACGTCACGGGTGATGGACGGGTTCTCCGACTTCCGGGCGATCTTGTCGATCTCGTCGATGTAGATGATGCCGGTCTCGGCCCGTTTGACGTCGTAGTCAGCCGCCTGGATCAGCTTCAACAGGATGTTCTCGACATCCTCCCCCACGTAGCCGGCCTCGGTGAGGGCGGTGGCGTCGGCGATGGCGAAGGGCACGTTGAGCATGCGGGCCAAGGTCTGGGCCAGCAGGGTCTTGCCGCACCCGGTCGGACCCAACAGCAAGATGTTGGACTTGGCCAGTTCCACGTCGTTGTCGTGGGTCCCGTTGCTGCCGGCCTGCACCCTCTTGTAGTGGTTGTAGACCGCCACCGACAGGATCTTTTTGGCGTACTCCTGTCCGATCACGTAGTCGTTCAGGAACTCGAAGATCTCTTTGGGCTTGGGGAGCTCTTCGAAGGAGAGCTCGGTGGTGTCGGCCAGCTCCTCGGCGATGATGTCGTTGCACAGCTCGATGCACTCGTCGCAGATGTAGACACCGGGCCCGGCGATCAGCTTCTTCACCTGCTTCTGCGACTTCCCGCAGAAGCTGCACTTCACCAGATCGCCACCGTCTCCGAACTTCGCCACGTCGGCTCCTCTTGTCCTTGTGTCAGCGGTCCGTGCTGTTCATCTGTCAGTGCTGTTCATCTGTCAGTGCTGCTCATCTGTCAGTGCTGGTCTGTCGGTTCTTGCCCACCGGCCGGTGGTCCCCACCGTACCGTCGCAGAGTGCGGTCACCCCCGGCCGCTTCGTCCCCTGCTCTGTCGTCGTCCCCTGAAATCATCCCCCGTGTTCCGGTGCCGGGCACCGGCCGTCCATGGCGATCAGATGTCCAACCCTAGCTGCTGGCCCGCCACCACCACGCCCCCTGGTCACGACCACGGCTACGCCGCCCCGACCGCCTCGATGGCCACGGCGTCCCGGGCCGTGATGACCTCGTCGACCAATCCGTAGGTGACGGCCTCGTCGGCGGTCATGATGAAGTCACGATCGGTGTCCTTGGAGACCCTCTCGGTGGTCTGGCCGGTGTCGCTGGCCAGCATCCCGTTCAGGAGGTCCCGCATGCGCAGGATCTCCTTGGCCTGGAGCTCGATGTCGCTGGCCTGGCCCTCGACGCCGCCGAAGGGCTGGTGCAGGAGGATGCGGGCGTGCGGGAGGGCGAAGCGCTTGCCCTTGGTGCCGGCCCCGAGCAGCACGGCGGCGGCCGAGGCCGCCTGACCGAAGCAGAACGTGGACATGTCGGGCTTGATGTACTTCATCGTGTCGTAGATGGCGAACAGCGCAGTGATGTCCCCACCGGGTGAGTTGATGTAGAGGTGGATGTCCTTGTCCGCCTCCTCCGACTCGAGGAAGAGCAGCTGGGCGCAGACCAGGTTGGCCACGGTGTCGTTGATCGGCGTCCCGAGGAAGATGATCCGTTCGCGCAGCAGCCGTGAGTACAGGTCGTAGTTCCGCTCACCCCGGCTGGTGGACTCCACCACCCACGGCACGCTGTAGGCCTGTGCTCCGCTGTCGCTGATTCCCTCCGTGAAGGTCACTCCGAGTCCTCCTCGTCCTCACCCTGCTGCACCTGCAGGTCGTCCCGTGACACGGGCTGTCCGTCCTCATCCACCAATCCGACGTTGTCGATGAGCCACCGCATGGCCTTGGCCTTGCGCCTGTCCGAGCGTACCGCCGGAAGGCGTCCGGCCCGTTCCAGCTGGTCCCGCACCTCGTCGACGTCCATCTCCAGGCGTTCGCCCATGGCCGCCAACTCCTCGTCCAGCTCCTCGTCGCTGAGCTCGATGCCCTCCTCCTCCACCAACGAGCGGAGGGCCAGATCGACCTTCACGCTGTGGAGGGCGCCGCTGCGGAGTTCGTCGAGGAACTCCTGCTCGTCGCGTCCGGTGGCTGCGAGCAGCTGACCCAGGCTCATCCCCTGGCTGTCCAGCCGGTGGTTCAGATCGTGGATCCTCTCGCGCAGCTCCTCGGCCACCAGCTGGTCCGGGATGTCCTCGGTGACCAGCTCGACCAGGGCGTCGGCGGTCTTCTGCTCCACGGCCATCCGGGCCTGGACCACGTGCCGCTGGCGGAGGCGCTCGGTGAGGTCGGCCCGGAGTTCGGCGGCGGTGTCGAACTCGGACGCCTCGGCCGCCCACTCGTCGGTCTCATCCGGGAGGACCAGCTCCTTCACGTCCTTGACCAGGACGCGGAAGGACGTGGGGGGCACCCCGGGCCCGGGGGCGGCGTCGAAGGCCACGATGTCGCCGGTCTTGGTCCCCCGCAGGTTCTCGTCCAGTTCGGGGACCACCACCCCGCTCCCGATCTCGTAGAGGTAGTCCTCGGCGTCGAGCTGACCGTCGTCGCCGGAGCCGGGGGCGACCTCCCGAGTGCCGTGGATGTCGATGGTCACCTGGTCACCGTCCTGGGCCGGCCGGGACACCTCCACCAGCTCGCCCGAGGTGGCCCGCAGCCGGTCGATCTGCTGGTCGACCTCCTCGTCGGACACCTCGAGACGGGGGACGGTCACCACCAGCCCCTGGTAGCCGGGGATGGCCACCGTGGGCCGGACCATCACCACGGCGTCGAACGACACGGGGCCGGAACCCGGTCCGGAGGTGATGTTGATCTCCGGTTGGTCGATGGGATCGACCTCGGTGTCGGACACGGCGCGGGCGTAGAACGTGGGCAGCGCCTCCTGCAGCGCCTCCTCCCGCAACGCCGCCGCGCCACCCATACGGGCCTCGATGACCCGGCGGGGGACCTTGCCGGGCCGGAAACCGGGCACCTTGACCTGACGTGACAGTCGGCGCAGGACCTCGTCGAGCGCTTCGTCTATCTCCGATGCGTCGATCTCCACGGAGAGACGGACCTTGTTGCCCTCTTCGGGCTCGGCGGTGGCTCGCATACGAATTGACGAGTGTACCGGTACCGGGGCCGCGTACTTTCCACCCGCGGCCGGGGACATCTGTCGTCCCCTCCGGCACGATCGGCCCCCGGGTACCCCGGAGACGGACCCGAGGGCGGGGGGATCAGATGATGAACGCCATCGCCTCGAGCACCCGGTGGCCCAACGCCACGTCCCCCTCCAGCCGGACCTGGCCGGTGGCCACCAGCCGGGCCGGCTCGACCCGTCCGAACCCGAGCCGCCAGAAGGCCTCCTGGTCCATGCTGAGGGTCACCGAGGGCCGGTGGTCCGGACCCCACGGGTCGGGTGAGGCCCGGCCGCCCTCCATCCGCACCCCGATCTGGCGGCCCATGACCCCGGCCACGGAGAACAGCACCGAGGTGCCGTCGGGTGGGGCCACCCGCTTGCCCACCACGAAGGGCATGGTCCGGGCGCACCGGTCGAGGGTCAGGGACTCCCCGATCCCGTTGCGCCCCCCGGGCCGGCCCACGGCACGGCGGATGTCCTGCTCGTGGGCCCAGGTGTCGAGGATCCGGGTCTCCACGAAGGTGCGGTAGGGAACCTGGCCCACCGGGCTCCAGACCACATCGTCGAACTTCTCCGTGGGCAGGGACCGGAGCGCCTCGAACCGCCGGTTGGTCACATCGATGAACTCGGTCAGGACGGCGTCACCGGGCCGGGCCCGACGGGCCTCGACCCACGCCTCGTTGAGCTCGCCGAAGGCGTTCCCGACGTAGTCCGGGACGACCTCCAGCGGAGGCGGGGGGGCATCCCCGAGCAGGAGCCTCTCCACGCCGATCAGGTGGGACAGCCGGTCCTTGACCGTCCACCCCGGACAGGCGGTGGGAAGTCCCCACTGGCCGGCCGTGACCCGTTCGCAGGCGCCCACCAGGGACACCCACACCTGGACCATCTGGTCCACCACCGGCTCGTGGTTGGCCGGCGATGCCGGCATCTGCCCCTCCCCGCCCGTCGTGATCCGGGGTCAGCCCGGGAGCATGGCCTCGATGGCGTCGATCACCTCGGGGGCCTCGGGATCGACCATGGGCCGGAAGCGCCGGACGATCTCACCTTCCGGCGACACCAGAAACTTCTCGAAGTTCCACTGGATGTCGCCGGCGTCGCCGTCGGCATCGGGGACGGCCACCAGCTCTTCGTAGACCGGATGGCGCCCCGCCCCGTTGACCTCGACCTTCTCGAACATCGGAAAGCTGACCCCGTAGGTGGCGGAACAGAAGGTGGCGATCTCCTCAGCCGAACCCGGCTCCTGTTCGCCGAACTGGTTGCACGGGAAGCCGAGGACGGTGAAGCCCCGGTCGGCGTAGGTCTTCTGCAGGCGTTCGAGCCCCTCGTACTGGGGGGTCAGCCCGCACTTGGAGGCCACGTTGACCACCAGGAGCGCACGGCCCCGGTAGTCGCCGACCGATGCCGGTTGGCCGCTGAGGGTGTGCAGGGGCGGATCGTAGATACTCATGGTGCGAAGTGTAGAGGGGACGGGGCCCGGTGGATCCGGGTTCCGGCCGGGTTCCGCCCCGCACCGGGGGCACCCGTGGCTCGGGCGGGTCAGGACGGGAAGGGACGTTAAGAAAGGGTCCCGGGCTGTCGATGGGTAGTCATGGGCGTACGGGCCGGGCGACCCGCGCCCGGGTGCCGAGGGATCGAGCGACGAACGATGACTGTCGAGGCTGAACAGACACCCACCGACGCCGCCCCGCACGACGGGGTCGGCGGGGCCGTGGTCCACGTCCTCATCGACCTGGTCCACGGGCACAACGGGGATGTCGGGGTGGCCCAGGCCCTGGCCCTGGCGGGCGAAGACCGCTCCTTCGCCGCCCTCGGGGACAGCCACCACTGGAGCTCCCTGGACCAGGCGGTGGCCCTGTTCCATGCGGCCTCGCTGGTCACCGGGGACGGCGCGGTGGGCCTCCACGTCGGTGAAGCCCTTCTGTTCGCCGACGACCGCTCCGGCTTTGTGGGCCGGCTCCGGGCCCTCGGATCGCCGGACTCGGCCTACAAGCACGTGGGTCCGTTGGTCGCCACCTTCGACACCACCTGCGACGCCGTGGCTCTCGAGGTCGCCGCCGACCATGCGCTGATCCGGGTCACCCCGCGGCCGCCCGGGGACCGCCACGCCCATCTGTGTGAGATGACCCGGGGACTGCTCTCGCAGGTGCCGGTGCTCTACGGCCTCGGACCGGCCCTGATCAGCGAAGCCCAGTGCGGTGCCCGGGGGTCCCGGAGCTGCCTCTACGCCCTGAGCTGGGACGGGCCCGGTCCGGACGGTCCGGACGCTCCGGGCCCGTCGGTGGTGGACCACCCGGTCGCCACGGTGCCCGACCCCGACCCCGACCCCGGCCCCGACCCCGGCCCCGGGAAGCCGGTGGATGAGTCCGGCGCCGAGGAGCTGCGGTCCGAGCTGGACCGGATGAGCGCCCTGATCGAAGGGGCTTTCGCCACCGCCAGCCAGCTGGTCAGCGACGACGTCAACTCCCTCCTCTCGCAGATCGCCGCCCGGGCCGATGCCGTGGTCGGCTCCCGCCGGTACCTGCTGATGATCCGGGTCCGGGCCGGAACCCCGATCCAACTCCACTACCGCGGCCTCGAGCCGGACGAGGCCCAGACGGCCGCGGCGGAGCTGTGGCGCGAGCATCCCGATGACGACGGAGGCTCACGGCTGATCGTGGACATCGCCTCCCCCGAGAGGCTCTACGGTCGCCTGGCCGAGTTCATCCCCGGGGGGGAGTTCCCGGAACCGTCCGAGGTCAAGGTCCTCCGGCTGTTCGCCGAGTACGCCGCCACCGCCCTGGACGTCTTCACCGTGCTGTCCGACGCCAAGCGCAGCGACGCCACCGCCCGGACCCTCCTGTCCTTCGCCGAAACCCTGTCACGGGTCACCACCCTGGCCGAGCTGGTCCAGCTGCTGGTGAACACGGTGCCCGCGGTCACCGACTGCGATCAGTCCACGGTCTACCTGTGGGACAGCGACCGCGGTCAGCTGACCCCCCGGGCCTGGACGGAGGGCGCCGCCTCCCCCGACGGGGCGCTGGTCCCCATCGCCCCGGACGGGCGGCGACCGACCTCCATCCGGTTCCCGCTCCCCCCGGTCAACGGCGGACCGGTCAGTCCGATCGGTCCGGGCGCTCCCCCCGGCCCGGCCGGTCAACCCGCCGTCGGCCATCCCCACGACCCGGACGTCATGACGGTCGGCGCCGGCATGCCGCTCATCGACCAGCTGATCCGATCCCGCCAGGTGGTGGTCCTCGACCGGTCCACCGACGACCACGGGCTCCTGACGCTTCTGGAGGGGTCGGGCACGGCGGCATCGGTGGTGGCACCGCTGTTCGCCGGGGGGGAGTTCCTCGGGGTCATCGCGGCCAACTTCGTCGAGGGATCGTCGACGGTCACCATCCGGGACGCCGACCTCCACGAACGGCTTTCGGGCCTGGCCGACCAGGCCGCCACCACCCTCCAGAACCTGGAGCTGCTCGAGCGGGTCTCGCATCTGGCCTGGCACGACGCGCTGACCGGACTGCCCAACCGGCGACTCTTCGAGGACCGGGTCGAACAGGAACTGGTCCGTTCCCGGCGGGTCGGCGAGCCCGTCTGCATGTTCTTCGTCGACCTGGACCACTTCAAGACGGTCAACGACAGTCTGGGCCACGCCGCCGGCGACGACCTGATCCGACAGGTCAGCCAACGCCTGGTCGACACGGTCCGCCGGCAGGACACGGTGGCCCGGGTGGGGGGCGACGAATTCGCCATCCTGTTGCCGGGACTGTCCGACCAGTTCGCCATCGACCAGCTGGCCCAGCGGTCGCTGGAGGCCATGAGCCGGCCGTACGAGGTCGCCGGTGTCGAGGTGGAGACCTCCGCCTCCATCGGGATCGCCATGGCCCCGGACCACGGCGACTCCTACGACGAACTGCTGAGCCGGGCCGATGAGGCCATGTACCAGGCCAAGAGCCGGGGTCGGAACGCCTTCCAGATGTACTCGGGGTCGGCACCGGGCCCCCCGGCCGGCCCGGTGACCCTCGACCGGCGCACCCTCCATGCCGACCTGGCCCAGGCCCTCGACCGGTCCGAGTTCTTCGTGCTCTACCAGCCCTACATCGACCTGCGGACCGGCCGGGTGGTCGGGGTGGAGGCCCTGGTCCGCTGGAACCACCCCACCCTCGGCGTCCTCGAGCCCTCGGCGTTCATCCCCCTGGCGGAACAGGACGGGACCGTCGTGGCCCTGGACTCGTGGGTGCTGGCCGAGGCCTGCCGGCAGCTCCGCACCTGGATCGACCGGGGACTGGGCCCACTGCGGCTCTCGGTCAACTTGGCGTCACGAGACCTGTCCGACCCCGACCTGTCCGGGCGGATCGACCGCATCCTCTCGGAGAACCGCATCGATCCCTCCCTGCTGGAGCTCGAGATCACCGAGCGGGTGGCGCGGGACAGCAGCGGCCCGTCCCAGGACACCATCGAGCGGCTGCGCCGGCTCGGTGTGCGGTTCACCATCGACGACGTCGGGACCGGACACTCCCCACTCAGCCGTATCGGATCGTTCCCGGTGAGCACCCTCAAGATCGACCGCTCCTTCGTGCAGGTCCTCGGCCCGGACGGCGACAGCGACGGACTGGTCTCGGCCATCATCGCCATGGCCGAACGGCTGGGGCTCACCTGTGTGGCCGAAGGGGTGGAGACCTCGGCCCAGAGCCGGGTCCTCCTCCAGCGCGGCTGCACCACCGCGCAGGGCTACTTCTTCAGCCCGCCCCTGCCCGCCGGCGACATCGAATTGATGATGGCAGGCATCGCTACCAACGATGGTCGCCCGTCGGTCGGTGACGCCGCCGGCTGAGACCGGCCCGCCCGGTGGGTCCCCTCTCTGCTAACTTTTGCAAGCACAGAGCCGTCCCATCCCCCCGTGGCCCCACCCGGGCCGGTACGTTCGATCCATCCGGTCACCGGACCATCACCGGATTGCGAGGAGGAATCATGGCGTCGTACGAGGGTTACTGCGTGAAATGTCGTGAGAAGCGTCAGTTCGAAGGCGAAGAGGTGGAGATGGCGAACGGTCGGCGTTCGGCCAAGGGGAAGTGCCCCACCTGCGGAACGGGGATGAATCGGATCCTGGGCAAAAAAGCCTGATCCGGTCGGGGGGCGGGCGGGCTTCAGGCCGGCGTGCCGGCGGGTGATCTCTCCACCTGCAGCGAGAGGGCGTCGATCACCGCTCCCTCCCGGAGTCCCCATTCGCTGACCACCAGCCGCTGCAGTCCCAGGGTCTCGACGAGGGTGGAGAGCACGACGGCACCCACCGGCAGGAGCGGGGCCCGACGGGTCTGGACCCCGGGAAGGGCCAGCCGGGCGTCGAGGTCCATCGTGGCCAGGCGGTCGGCCAGGTCGTGGAGTTGGCCGGCCGGGATCTCCACCTGGTTGACCGGCAGCGACGACACCGAACCGGTCGGGGACACGTTCCGGTGCAGGCTCATGGCCAGGCGGGCCAGGGCCCGGACGGTCCCACCGCTGGCGATGACCCGTGTGCCCGCCCCGGGGGTCCGGGCCAACATGGCCCGGATGGGCTCGGCCCGGTGGCGGGCGACTTCGGTGATGGCGGTGCGGTCGTCGGCGGTGAGCAGTTCACCGGTGTCGAGCTCACCCCGCAACCGTGCGGTCCCGAGGGCCACACTGGCCACGTCGATGACCGTGTCGATGGTGCCGATGCCGGCCTCCAGGCTCCCGCCGCCGAGGTCCAGGCCCAGCACCGGATCGTGACCCACCCAGACCCCGGCCCGCTGGCCCAGGAAGCACAGCCGGGCCTCTTCCTCACCGGTCAGGAGGACGATGGGGCTGCCGAGGACGGACTCCAGCCGGGCGATCAGCCGGGAGCCGTTGTCGGCGTCACGGAGGGCTGCGGTGGCCAGCGCCACCACCGCGTCGACCCCGGCCTCGTCACAGACGGCACTGAGCCGCCGGACGGTGCGCACCGCCGAGGCCGCCCGGTCGGCCGGGACACCGCCGGTGCGGGCCACCTCGGTGCCCAGGTGGAGGAAGGACCGCCGGCGCAGCACCGGCATCAGCACCCCGTCCCGCGACGCGTCCACGATCATCAGATGGAAGGAACTGCTTCCGAGGTCGAAGACGGCGACGCGCACGGTCGGCACCGGCGTGACGCTATCCGGTCGCGCCGGACAGGTCGGTACACCGTCCCCCGTGGCCTACGCTGGGCCACGGGGGACGGAGCGGTGTGCCATGCGTGCACCGCTCGGGATCCCACCACACCGTGGTCACATCGTCCCGCCGGAGCCCCGGCGCCGTGGGACGCCGGCCGCCGCGGGGCGTGGCGCAGCTTGGTAGCGCGCGTGCTTTGGGAGCACGAGGTCCTCGGTTCAAATCCGGGCGCCCCGACAGAGAATGCAGGACGGTGGTGAAGGGGAGACGGTCATGTGGCAGGGCCGTCGGGCCGGCCCTGCCACGCGGCTCAACGGGCTCCTCTACGGACGGGGGGAGCGGCTCGGACGCCAGATCGTGGCGGTGACCGCCGTCATGGCCTTCGCCGGGGTGGCCACCGACGCCATCGGACCGGTGGCGCGCGCCACCATCGGGCTGCGGGTCACCGGATCAGGCGCTGAGGGGCAGGCCGAAGGCGGTGACGATGTCGGTGGCCGGCAGCGGCCTCGAGAACAGGAAACCCTGGGCCAGATCGCACCCCAGCGACCGCAGGATCTCGAGCTGTCCGGCGGTCTCCACGCCCTCGGCCACCACCTGGAGCCCGAGCGAATGGGCCAGGTCGATCACCGCCGACACGATGGTCTCCCCCCCCGGGGTCACCCCCAGCGCCTCCACGAACAGCCGGTCCACCTTCAGGATGTCCAGAGGGAAGCGCTGCAGGTAGCTCAACGAGGAGTAGCCCGTCCCGAAGTCGTCGATGGCCAGCAGCACACCGAGCTCCTTCAGCGCCCGCAGCACACCGAGGGCCGACGCCGCGTCCTCCATCAGGGCACTCTCGGTGATCTCCAGGGTAAGGGATTCGGGAGGGAGCCCGGTCCGGGCCAGGATCGACTCGACGGTGGCCACGATGCGGGGGTCGTCGATCTGACGGGCGGACAGGTTCACCTCGACCGACCCCTGCGAACCCTCCCGGCCCCGGGCGTGCCAGTCGCGCAGCTGGCGGCAGGCCTGTTCGAGCACCCACGCCCCGATCGGGATGATCAGCCCGCTCTCCTCGGCGACGGGGATGAACCGGTACGGCGCCACCAGACCCTGGCCGGGGTGCTGCCACCGGATGAGGGCCTCGACCCCGACCGTGGTCACCCCGCCGATCTCCACCACCGGCTGGTAGTGGAGCGTCAGCTCACGCCGCTCGAGGGCCCGGTGCAGGGAGTGCTCGGTGGTCATCCGGTCGAGCAGCTCCACCCGCATCGACTCGCCGAAGGTCTCGACGGTCGATCCCCCCCGGCGCTTGGCCTGGTACATGGCGGCCTCGGCGTTGGAGAGCAGTGTGGCGGGATCGTCGACGGCGAAGGCGTTCACCGCCACGCCGACCGACGCGTGCAGGAAGACCTCCACCCCGTTGACCTCGAGGGGCAGGGCCAGGGCCGCCCGGGCCCTGTCCACGAAGGCCAGGGCCGCGGCGTGGGCCCCGCCGGCCGGGTCTTCGAAGAGGGCCAGAAACTCATCCCCACCGAACCGGGCCATGGCCTCACCGGCGCCGATGACGCCCCGCAGCCGGTCCGCCACCGCCACCAGGGCCCGGTCGCCGGCATCGTGGCCCATGCTGTTGTTGATGGCCTTGAACCGGTCGAGGTCGAGCAGGACCACCGCCACCGCCCCCGGGTGGCCCCGACCCCGGGCGGCCGCACCGGCCAGGTGCTCCTCGAACTGGGTCCGGTCGGCCAGGCCGGTGAGGGCGTCGGCCCCGGCCCGGCGGGAACGGCGACCGGCGGCCCCCGGGCCGCCGACGGCCGGGATGAACCCCCCGACCGACCGCCCGGCACCCGACCCGATGTCGAAGACCTGACTGTCCACGGCGATCCGACGGCCGTCGCGGTGGACCAGTTCGAGCCGGCGGTGACCCGGAGGGTTGCCGTCCCGTCCCCCCGCGGGGGTCATGCCGTCGGCCCCCGCCGGGTGCGGCGGAAACGGTGAGCCCGGACCGTCGACGGGGAGCACGGTGTCGGAGATCGACCGCCCGACCACCTCGTCCCGACGCCACCCGAACACCTCTTCGGCCCGGGGATTCCACTCCTTGACCACGCCTCCGGCGTCCACTTCGACGAAGGGATCGGGGAGCAGCTCCACCAGCCGGGCCCACCGGCGCCGCCACCGCCCGGGTCCGACGACCGCCGCTGGTCCTCCCCCGTCAACCACCGATGGTGCTCCCGTCGAGATGCGGATGGGTCACCCGGGACCGACGGTGCCGGGCCCGGGTGACGACGCAGTGCCAGTGGCACGACATGGTAGGCACCCGGATCAGCCGGTTCAAGGATCCCCCGGCGGACCGGCGGGTGGTCAGGTGTCGTTGGCGGCCGGACCGTCCACCGCCGCCGCACGGGGACCGGAAGGATCCGGGACATCCGCCGCGGGGCCCGCCGGCTGGTCGGGCCGGTCCCCACCGAGGCGCCGGCGGCGCCGTTTGACCACCCAGCGGGCGCCGAAGAAGACGGCGATGAGCCCGGCCACCACCGCCAGCGACCACAGGCCGACCTCGGTGAGCACGCGTTGGAAGGAGACGCCGACGGCATAGCCCAACAGCGTGTAGCCGACCCCCCAGATGACCCCGCCCGCCACGTTGTAGGGGAGGAACACCCGGTACCGCAGGCCGCTCATCCCGGCCAATCCGGGCACGATGGCCCGGGCGTAGGCCACGAAGCGGCCCAGGAACACCGCGGGACCACCGTACCGTTCCAACAGGCCACGGGTCCGGGCCACTGCGGCGTTCCCCTTCAGCGGTCGCCGGTCCAGCAACCAGGGGCCGTAGAGCTTGCCCAGTTCGAATCCGACCGAGTCGCCGACGATGGCGCACACCACCACCACCACGATCATGGTGGTGAGGTTGACCCGGTGGAGACTGGCCAGGGCGCCGCCGATCACCACCGCCGTTTCGCCGGGGATGAAGAACCCCACCATCAGGGCGGCCTCGGCGAAGGCCAGCGCACCCACCAGCACGTAGGCCGTCGGACCGTGGAAGTGGAGCAGCCAACCCGAGACGCCGCCCGGCGCGGCGGCATCCGCCCCGAACACCAGCCGCCCCACCCCGAGGGGTCCGCCCGTCAACGCCGGGGACATCCCGGCCGGGAGGGGCGGGTCACGGGGCGGGTCATCGGCAGCGGATCAGCGGGAGCGGCCGGAGCCGCAGGAGCCGCGGGAGAGGGTCACGCCGGTCCAGGTCCGTCGCCGGCAGGCCGGACAGGTCATCCAGCGGTCGAAGGTCCCCCGCGGCAGCCAGGCGCCGACGGGGAACTGCAGAAGGGCGAACTCGACCAGTCCCACCCGGCTGATCGAACCACACGACGAGCAGGTGACGGTCAGGACGCCCCGCGCCGGCCGGGGCTCGGTGGCCGTCACGGTCGAGGTGGCGGCCACGGCCTCACCGGCCGGGGTGGCCTCGGAGTAGAGGGCGTGCTTGCCGGCCGGCCGGGCGTGGCCCGTCCGCAGGAGGGAATCGTCATCGGCCACCGCCTGTTCCCCGACGGGCATCCAGAACAGAGCCCGCTTTCCCATCGGGTCGGGCCCCTCCGTCACTACCCGACGGTTCCGGCCACGACGTCCGTCTGGGCCAGGGCCAGGGCCAACTGGCGGTAGGCCTCGGCTCCGGCGGAGTTCGGGGCGTGCTGGAGGATCGACTTCCCCCGGGCCGGGGCCTCGGCGAAACGGATCGACTTGCGGACCGGGGGCTGGAGGACGGTGATGCCGTACCGGGCCTCCACCTCTTCGATGATGTGGCGGGAGTGCCGGGTGCGGTCGTCGTACATGGTGGCCACGATGCCCCGCACCCCGAGATCACCGTTGGCGAAGGCCCGGACGTCCTCGATGGTCTCGAGCAGCTGGCCCACGCCCCGGTGGGACAGGGCCTCGCACTGCAGGGGGATCAACACCGAATTGGCGGCGGTGAGCCCGTTGATGGTCAGGACCCCGAGGGACGGGGGGCAGTCCACCAGGATCAGGTCGTAGCGGTCCCGCACCGGCTCGAGGGCCCGGGCCAGCACGTGCTCCCGCCCGGTGCGGGTGAGCAGGTGGACCTCAGAGCCGGCCAGGTCGATGGAGGCCGGCAGCAGATCGAGGTTGGGCACCCCGGGCACCGGCAACGAGACCTCGGCCACGAGGTCCCGACGGACGAACACGTCGTGGAGCGACCGTTCCAGGGCGTCCGGATCGAACCCCAGGGAGAAGGTCAGGCAGGCCTGGGGATCGAGGTCCACCACCAGGGTCCGCCGACCCATCTCCGCCGAGGCCACACCGAGGGAGTGGACGGTGGTCGTTTTGGCCACACCGCCCTTCTGGTTCGCTACCGCCAACACATCGGTCACCGTCGGAGTCTACGCCCCGGTGGCCGGACCACAACGGCGTCAGAAACCGGACAGTCCCACCACGGGCCGGTTGAGCACCGTACCCCCCATCGAACCGAAGAAGGGTGCCGAAAAGCTGAACACCCCGCCGTCGGTGGCCGTGAAGCGGTACCCGCTCCCGTTGGACGTCTCGGCCATCCCGACGATGGGGGCGTGGAGCCGGATGGCCCCGGTCGACCCGTAGAACGGGGCCCCGCCGAACGAGAAGATGCCCCCGTCCGACGCCACCTCCCAGTAGCCGCCGGTGTTGGTGTCGGTGACCATGCCCACCACCGGGGCGTTGAGGTGCTGGCCTCCGACCGATCCGTAGAAGCCGGCATCGCCGAAACTGAAGATGCCCCCGTCCGAGGCCACCAGCCGGTAGCCCCGGCCGTCGGCGGTGGCGGTCATCCCCACCACCGGCTTGTTGAGGTGCTGACCACCCATCGATCCGTAAAACCGGGCGTCGCCGAAGGCGAAGATCCCACCGTCGGAGGCCACCTCCCAGTAGCCCCGCCCGTCGGGGGTGGCCGCCATCGCCACGATGGGCCGGTTGAGGTGGTGCCCGCCCATCGATCCGTAGAAGCCGGCGCCGCCGAAGGCGAAGATTCCCCCGTCGGAGGCCACCTCCCAATAGCCGCCGGACACCGCGGACTGGGCGATGCCCACCACCGGGGCGTTCAACCGTCGCCCACCGGTGGAGCCGCAGAACGGCGCCCCCCCGAACGAGAAGATGCCACCGTCGGAGGCGGCCAGCCGGTATCCGGGGAAGGCCGCGGCCGGCACCGAGCAGCTGGAGAGGGAGCCCCGGGCCGGCGTGCCTCCGGCGTCGCCGGTCAGCTGGGGATCGTGGTGGAACATCGCCCACGATCCGGGGCCGATCGCCGTCGTCCCGTCGGACCCGCTGATCTCGTAGTGGATCACCTCGCCCACCCCGGCCGGCGACGCACTGGAGTAGGTGTAGCCGGCCAGGGTGATCCCGATCGACCCGTCGGGGTCGTCGGTGACCAGCGGGGAGTTCTGCAGGCCGAGGTTGGGTCCGAGGGTGGCGATGAAGGCCCCGTCGGTGCCGTTGAGGACCTGGGCCCCGTCGGTGGTGGGGACGATGACGTCGTCATGGCCGTTGCCCAGGTCGGCGGTGACCACCGAGCCGATGACCCGCCCGATACCGGTCCGGTCCCAGAGGAGCCGTCCGTTGGTGGCATTGAGGACCCACACCGACCCCGACCGGCCTGCACCCTGGTCGGTTCCCTCGACCACCTGGAGGGACCCGTTGCCCATGACGTCGGACAGCGCCGGCGAGGAGAAGGTGCTGCCGTCGAGCCGGGCCGACCACTGCTGCTGGCACCGGGTGTTGTAGGCGATGAGGGCATCGGTGTCCGAGGCTCCCGGGAAGTACTCTCCGGTGCCCACCACGATCCCCGTGGCTCCGCCGGTGAGGAACCCGCCCACGGCCGGGGAGGAGTCCACCACCTGGTTGGTGTCGGCCCGGCAGATCTGGTTGCCCTGGGCGGTCAGGATCCGGAGGTGACCGCCGTCGGAGTAGGACTGCCCCCGGCCGAAGCCGGTCGACTGGTCGCCTCCGACGACGATCTCCTGCCGGCCGGTGCCGTAGAGGTCGGCCAGGGCCGCGGTGGAGTGGGTGCTGTCGGAGTTGAAGAACGGCCAACCGGTCAGGGGAACGCCGGTGGCGGCGTCGAGGGCGTAGGAGACCTGGCCCAGCGATCCGGCCACGGCATCGTCTCCGCCGCCGTCGAGGTTGCCGATGCTCACGCCGGCCTGCACCCCGACGAAGGGAACGGTGTCACTGGAGGGATCCACCACCGGGGTGAACCACTCCTCGCGGCCGGAGGCGCTGAAGGCCGAGTAGCCGCCGGTGGTCGGGTCACCGTCATCGCCCGACCCGACCACGATGGTCGGGTTGCCTTTCCCCGACGGCACCACGGACGGGGTCGAGTCGATCGGACCACTCTCGTTGGTGGTCGGCCAGCCCGGTGCCTCATGGCCGTCGGACAGCCGGAGGGCGTAGAGGTGGTCGCTACGGTCGCCGACCACCACCGACCCCTGCCCGCCGATGGTGGCCTCCACCGGTGATGAATGGGCCACCGGCGCTCCGATGTCGGGCAAGACGTCGGACCAGGTCTGGACGAAACTGGACTGACCGAGGGTCAGGTGGGCCCCCTCGGACGCCGTGGCCGGGGCCGGCGGGATGCCCACCGCGCCGGAGGGTGCGGCCGTGGCCACGGTGAGGGCCGCCGCGGCGGTGGCCCACAGGGCCACGACACCGGCGCACCGGCGCAAGGACCACAGGGACTGACCGGAAGAGGAATCCACGAAATCGGCTGCCTTCGCTGGTGGCTCGTTTCGACCCGGTCCACCGATGTCCGGATCAGGGGTCACACACTAGGTGAGGCCCCTCGGAATTGGCAGTCGACAACCCCGGTGACCCGGGGCCCGGGACGCAACGGGGGGTGGTGGCACCCGCCCGGCGCCCGGGTCGGACGGCGCCCCCGGCAGGAGTCGAACCCGCAACCTGATGGGTAGAAACCACCTGCTCTATCCAGTTGAGCTACAGGGGCAGCCGGGGAGGCACCGGAACAGTCCGGGGCCCCGTCGGTCTGTGCCACACTAGAGGCTCCTTGGTGGCCGTAGCTCAGTTGGCAGAGCGCCGGGATGTGGCCCCGGAGGTCGCGGGTTCGAGCCCCGTCGGTCACCCTCACGCCCCTGGGAGCTTCACTCCCCTTTCCCACGACCCACGGACCTCTCGGGGTCGGGTCCCCCGGGGCTAAGTTGCAGGACACGCGCCTCTAGCTCAACGGCAGAGCAACGGACTCGTAATCCGCATGTTTCGGGTTCAAATCCCGGGGGGCGCACTGGCGGAACGCCCCGATTTGGCACATCCCCACCACGGCGCTGTC
>Ga0182012_10001248_pt1 | contig 27998 bp, 18 predicted proteins | sample 612S2SmetaG_FD_120486 | JGI IMG/M metagenome (GOLD analysis project Ga0182012, IMG submission 120486) | Permafrost microbial communities from Stordalen Mire, Sweden - 612S2S metaG | ecosystem: Environmental > Terrestrial > Soil > Wetlands > Permafrost | place: Sweden: Stordalen | collected...
GACGGGGACGGCCGCGACCTGTGCGTTAGGCTGCGCAAGGCCGGCCAGAAGATCCCGATCATTATGCTGACCGGATCGGACGCCGAGACGGACGTGGTGCGCGGCCTCGACTCTGGGGCGAACGATTACATCGCAAAGCCGTTCCGTCTCAACGAGTTGCTGGCACGGCTGCGTGCCCAGCTTCGCATCTTCGAGAACAGCGAAGATGCGGTGTTCAGCATAGGGCCTTACACGTTCCGTCCTTCGGCCAAGCTGCTGCAGGACCCGGCGAAGAACCGGCGCATCCGCCTGACCGAAAAGGAGGCGGCGATCCTGAAGTTCCTTTACCGTGCAGGAACGCGGGCTGTGGCCCGCCAGGTGTTGCTGAACGAGGTCTGGGGCTACAACGCGGCGGTCACCACGCACACCTTGGAGACGCATATCTACCGCCTGCGGCAAAAGATCGAGCCCGATCCGGCCAATGCGCGGTTGCTGGTGACCGAAGGCGGCGGCTACCGGCTTGACCCCGAGGGTGTTCCACTGACCGTCGCAGCCGCCTGATTGGCGACGAACGGAGGACTGACGCATCCGCGCTGATCGCCCGAGGGCGAGATCCCTCTGGCGGGGCAGGCGCGGACTGCAATCCCAATCGGGGCGTTCGCTACTGCTTCAATTCGACGCAGACCGGGACGTGATCTGAGGCTTGCGGCCAGTCGCGCGCGTCTTTCAACACGACCTGCCGCCGGAGCGACGACGCCAGATCCGGCGTGACCCAGACATGATCCAGCCGGCGGCCGCGATCGGAGACTCGCCAGTCTCGGTTGCGGTACGACCACCATGTGTACAGTTTCTCGTCGGCCGGGGTGAAGTGGCGCACTGCATCGACGAATCCGGTGTCCTGCCAGGCGAGCAGCCCCGCGGTCTCGGCCGGCGTGTGGCTGACGACGCCTAAAAGCTGCCGGTGGCTCCAGACGTCATGCTCAAGCGGGGCGATGTTGAGGTCGCCGACCAGAATGGTGCGGCCGAAGCTGCCGCGAGACGCGAACCAGTCCCTTGTTTGCCCGATGAAGTCGAGCTTGTGGCCATATTTCGCGTTCTGCTCGCGATCCGGGATGTCTCCACCAGCCGGCACGTAGAAGTTGTGCAACTCCAATGGTCCGCCCTTCGCGTCCACCAGCACCGCCACATGCCGGCAGTCGCCTTTCGCGCACCAGTCGGGTGCGGCATCGTGCAACGCGAGCGGGTGGCGCGACAGAATGGCGACGCCGTTATAGCCCTTCATGCCGCGAAACACCGTGTGCGGATAACCGAGCAGTGCCGGCGCCCCGGTGGGAAACAGTGCGTCAGGAACCTTGGTCTCCTGCAGGCAGATCACGTCCGGGTCGAGCGCCAGGATGAGCTTCTCGAGCAAGGGAAGCCGCAGGCGAAGAGAATTGATGTTCCAGGTGGTGACCCGGAACGTCGTGCCAATCGTCAAAAAAATGCTCCTGTGTCGCGGGCGAGGCTGGCGCGGGAGGAAAAGTCGCGGCAATCTGACGATACCATGTCGGAAGCGGAGGCCTACAGGGGGCCTCGCCGCCGAAGCATGCGGGACGGAAACGGCCATGGCGGGGAACGCATCCAGATTGCTCTATCTGCACGCGCGAGTCGTTGCCACGCTTTACGCCGCCGCTCGCCCGATCGTCGCTGGCGGTGGCGCTGCGGCCGTTCGGCGGGGCCGTCAACAAGCCCACTCTGATCTACTGTTTCGCCGCCATCGGGCTGGAGACAATCTCCTGGCTCGACAGCTCAATGCACAAAGCCGCAAGGCTGCAGCTTAACTTGGGAGGGATTATGGCTAAGCGAGGCGGGTTCCGATGGTTCGTCATATTCCTTCTCTTCTACATAACCGTAGCCAATTACATCGACCGTTCGGCCATCGCGTTCGCCGTCGGCGGCATCAAGGCCGAGCTCGGCATTACAACGGCTGAGATCGGGTTGATCCTCGGCGCGTTCGGATTGGGCTACGCGGTCACCACCTTCCTCGGAGGGATTGCCGTTGACCGATGGGGTGCCCGCGCCGTTCTTCTCGTCGCAGCCGTCCTGTGGACCGGATCGATCGGCTTGACCGGATTTGCCGGGGGATTCCTCACCCTCTATGTCGCGCGCACGGTGCTCGGCGTGGCGGAGGGGCCGAATTTCCCGTCGCTGACCGGTGCGATCAGCCGCTGGCTTGCGCCCCACGAGCGTGCCATCGCCCTCGGCAATACCCTCGTCGCCGTCCCGCTCGCGCTTGCGATCGGCGCGCCCATCGTCACGCAGTTGATCGCAGCGTTCGGCTGGCGCGGCATGTTCTTCGCCTTGACAATACTGAGCGGCATCTGGGTTCCGCTGTGGCTGATTTTTTTCCGCAACGACCCGGAGCAGTCAAATTTCGTCAGCGACGCCGAGCTTAAACATATCCGCGGCGGGGTTGAGGCCGGCCGCAATCGAACTGCCCGGCATGTACGTCACGGCCTCACCGATTGGCGCCTGCTGCTGACCAACCGGACGCTTCTGGCGAACTACTGGGCATTCTTTGTGTTCGGTTACTTTCTATTCTTCTTCATGACCTGGCTGCCGAATTATCTCGCCCAGACCTATCATTTGAACGTCAAGGAAGTTGGCCTGTTCGCAATCCTGCCATGGGCCTGTGCCTCGGTGCTGCTGGTCGCGCTCGGGTATCTGTCAGACTACCTGTTGGCGCGCACCGGCAAGTTGCGGATCGCGCGAACGCTGCTGATCGGCGGCAGCCAGTTGCTGGCGGCGCTCGCCGTGATCCCGATCGGCTTCATCCACGACCTGAATGTGGCCATCGCCTGTATCACCGCCGCGGTCGCTTTCAGCATGAGCGCCAACGCCGCGTATTACGCTGTCAACGTTGATATTGTGCCGGCACGGGCCGCGACGGCGCTCGGCATCATGGATACGGGGTTCGCGATCTCGGGATTCCTGGCGCCCGCAATCACCGGGCTGGTCGTCGGCGCCTTTGGGTCTTTTCTCTACGCCTTTCTGCTGATGGCAGCCCTGGCGCTATCCTCGGTGCTCGTCGTGTTGGTCTTCCATCGTCCGGACGAGGATCGGGTGAAGCAGTCCGAATGGTCGCAGGCCGGTCCGCAAGCGGCGGCGGCGCCGTCGTAAGCGGCCAGCACAGAACGACCAGCCCCGGCGGCGCGGGCGCGGCGCCGGGCGCGTGGCAACTCCGTTTCGATTGACCTGGGCCCTCGCCCTACCTAGCTTCCCGCGGATGTCTGACCCCCTGAGCAGCGGTGACGCCGTCCCGAAAGCCTGGCCTTTCGAGGAGGCTGCTAAAGTTGCGCGCCGGCTGACCGCCAGCGGCCGGCGGGAAGCGCTGTTCGAGACCGGCTACGGTCCATCGGGCCTGCCGCATATCGGCACGTTTGGCGAGGTCGCCCGCACCTCGTGGGTCCGCCACGCCTTCGGCCTGCTCACCGGCCTGCCATCCCGCCTGCTCGCCTTCAGCGATGATATGGATGGGCTGCGCAAGGTGCCGGACAACGTCCCGAACCGGGAGATGCTGGCGCGGCATCTGGGCAAACCGCTGACTCGCATTCCCGACCCGTTCGGCACGCACGACAGCTTCGGCGCGCACAACAATGCCCGGCTGCGGTCGTTCCTCGACGCTTTCGGGTTCGAGTACGAATTTGCGTCCTCGACGGAGTATTACGCCGCCGGGCGCTTCGACGCGGCGCTGCTGCGGGTCCTCGCCTGCTTCGACCAGGTCGTCGCGGTGATATTGCCCACCCTCGGGCCGGAGCGGCGCGCCACCTATTCGCCGATCCTGCCGATCCACCCGCGCACCGGCGTGGTGATGCAGGTGCCGATCGAGCAGCGCAACCAGGACGCCGGCACCGTCGTCTGGCGCGACCCGGACACCGGCGAGGCATTCGAAACCAGCGTGACCGGCGGCCGTTGCAAGCTGCAATGGAAAGCCGACTGGGCGATGCGCTGGTATGCGCTGGGCGTCGACTACGAGATGTCGGGCAAGGACCTGATCGACTCGGTCCGGCTGTCCAGCCGGGTCTGCCGCATCCTGGGCGGCCAGCCGCCGGAGACCTTCACCTACGAACTGTTCCTGGATGAGCACGCGCAGAAGATCAGCAAGTCGAAGGGCAACGGGCTGTCGGTCGAAGAATGGCTGCGCTACGCGCCGCCCGAGGCTCTGGCGCAGTTCATGTACAACGCCCCGCAGCGCGCCAAGCGGCTGCATTTCGACGTCATCCCCCGGGCGGTGGACGAATACATCGCCAACGCCGAGCGCGCGCCCGCGCAGCTTGAGGCCGAGCGGCAGACCAACCCAGCGTGGCACATCCACGCCGGACGCGTGCCGCCGGACGCGGCTAGCCCGGTGTCGTTCGCCATGCTGCTCAACCTCGCCAGCGTGGTGAACGCCGAGACGCCGGACATCTTATGGGGCTTCATCCGCCGCTACAGCCCAGCCAGCACGGCGGCCGCGGCGCCGCTGCTCGCCCGCCTCGTGGACCACGCCATTGCCTACTATTGTGATTTCGTCCGGCCAAAGAAGGCATACCGCCAGCCCGACCCGATCGAGCGCGCCGCGCTGGAAGATCTTGCCGAGACGCTTGCGACGCTGCCGCAGGCCGCCGATGCCGAGAGCATCCAGAACGCGGTCTACGAGGTCGGCAAGCGCCACCCGTTCCCGGATCTGCGCGCCTGGTTCACCTGTCTGTATCAGGTTCTGCTTGGCCAGCAGGAGGGACCGCGCTTCGGCGGGTTCATCGCGCTGTACGGGGTCGGTGAGACCATCGCGTTGATCCGCGGCGCGCTCGATCGCCAGGAAGCCGCGGACTGAGCGCATGCAGAGACCGGACCAAGCCGATCAGAAACAGCTCGGCGTGTTGAAGCTGGCTCTGCGCAGTGCGCCGGCGGTGCTCGGCGTTTTTCTGCTGATCGGCGCCATCTACGTCGTCCAGCACGAACTCCGTCACCTCAAGCTGCAGGACATCAAATCGGCGCTGCATGCGATTCCGATGCAGGCGCTGGTCCTGTCTTTCTCATGCACCGTTCTGTCCTACGGTGTTCTGACCTTCTACGACCGGCTGGGCACGATCTATGCCGGGCACAAGGTCTCCTACGCCCGTGTGTCGTTTGCCTCGTTCTGCGCCTATGCGCTGTCGCACAACCTTGGGTTCGCCGCGGTGTCCGGAGCCGCCGTGCGCTACCGGCTGTACGCGCATTGGGGACTGACGCCGGTCCAGATCGCCAAGACGGTGGCGTTCTGCAGCCTGACGTTCGGCCTCGGCGGCATGGTGCTGGCTGGCGCGATCCTATTCGTCGAGCCGGGGTCGATCCCGTTCTTCGGCCAGCGCCTGCCGCATGCCGCCATGTATGCCATCGGCCTGGCGATGTGGGCGGTGGTGATCGGCTACGTCACGCTGGCCAGCGCAGTGGGAACCATCCGGCTGTTCGGCCATGAGGCGGAACTGCCGGGCTGGCGCATGGCGGTCGTGCAGGTGATCCTGGCCACGGTGGACGTCGCGATCACCGCCTCCATTATGTACCTGCTGCTACCGTCGGCGCCGCACCTGACATGGCTGATCTTCCTCGGCGTATACCTGTCGTCCTATACTGCGGGTCTCGCGACCAATCTGCCGGGCGGGATCGGCGTATTCGACGCCGCGCTGCTGTTGGGGCTCGAGCCCTACCTGGACGCGCCGCAGATCGTTGGCGCTATCGTGGTGTTTCGCCTGTACTACTACGTGATCCCGCTGTTCCTGGCGGGCAGCCTGTTCGCCGGCAACGAGATCCTTCTGCGCGGCAGCGCGCTGCTGCGCCTTGCCGAGCAGAACCGGCTGGTTCAGTCAGTGGCCCGATGGAGCGAGCCCGACCTGGCCGTGGCGGCGGCCACCGGATCGGTTGCGTTATGCGGCGTGCTGTTGCTGTGCCTCGGCGCCCTGGCCCCGCAATCCGACTTCTCCTGGCGCGATCCCGACCTGTCCGATCTGGTGAGCGAGGCTGGCCAGTTCATGCCGTCCCTGATCGGTGCCGGACTGATCGTGATGGCGATTGGCCTGTCGCATCGGGTGAACCTGGCATGGTGGATGACCATTGCACTGCTTGCCACCGGCGCCGCGTTCTGTGCGACCGAGTATGAGCGGATATGGATCTCCGCAATCCTGTTGCTGACGGTAACGCTGATCGCGCCGTTCCGGCGCTGCTTCTACCGCCACGCCCGGCTGCTCGCAGGCAAGTTGGAGCCGTCCTCCGCGTTGTGGCTGTTCACGCTGGCGATCTGCATCATGGCGCTCGCCGTATCGCGCCACCGGGAGCAGGGGCTGTCGTATTACGCCTGGTGGGTGGCGGTGCTGTCGAGCGACGTGCCCAATTCGTTGCGGCTGACACTGGCGGTGTCGGTTGGACTGGCGGTGATTGCCATGTGGCGGCTGCTGCGGCCTGGCCGGGTCACCTGGCTGCCGTGGGACGCGCGGGCGCGGCAACGTCTCGCGTCCTTGGGCGGGGCAGTGCTGCCGTCGCGCGCCGATGGCGTGGTGTTGGGCGAGGCCCAGGCTGCCGGAATCCCGTTCCGCCGTTGCGGCCGGGTGCTGCTCGGCCTGGGCGATCCGACCGGGGCCGAGGCCGACCGGGCTTCGACCATATGGCGGATGCGCGACCTGGCCGCGCAGGAGGGTCTGGATGCCGCGTTCTGGCGGGCCGGTCCGGGGCTGTTGAAGGTCTATGAGGACCTCGGCCTGACGGCGCTGCCGCTCGGCGCGGACGGGTTGCCGCTGCCCGAGTCGGTTGGCGACACGCCGGAGGTGGCCGAATATCTGGTCTGCGTGGCCGAGCGCGACCTGAACACGCTGTTGCCGTTGCTGCCGGAGCTGGCCGGCAACCAGGCTCGGCAGGTGCCGCAGGCGGCGGACTGACGCCACACGGCCGCCCTTCGCCGTTCACGCGTGACCAGCGAGGAGACCTTGGTGTTGCAGCGGTAGGATCGCGCTCGCGTTCGACCGAATCACTGCTTCCCGTCATCAGCCGGCAGGCCGGTCTGCTTGAGCCAGGCTGCCCTGGCTGCAGGATCATCCGGATCGAACTGCACGTTTACTCGGACACCCTCGACTTGCCTGGTCAGTACTTTCAAAATCGAACGCAGGCCCACGGTGACCCGCAGCACGTCCGGAGCGGTCCATGCAACTAGCGGACGCTCATTGTCATTCCCACCAGTGTCGACCCCGAGCACGACGATGTCCCGAAGCGGAGGCGTTGTCGAAACAAGGTTAACCCCAGCGGTGATGACGGTTGAGAATGAGCCGACATCACAAGTGTCCTCGTCAGTGACCGCGACCCGTGTCATTTCATCAGGGCCTGGATGTCGCGGCAATCCGGCCCGAGAAGACCATGGCGTTGCAGCGGTAGGATCGCGCTCGTGTTCGACCGAATCACTGCTTCCTGCCACGATCAACTTCGTCATCTGGCAGGCCGGGCTCCTTGAGCCAGGCTGCCCTGGCTTCAGGATCATCCGGATCGAACTGCACGTTTATTCGGACACCCTCGACTTGCCTGGTCAGTACTTTCAAAATCGAACGCAGGCCCACGGTGGCCCGCAGCACGTCCGGAGCGGACCACCCGACGCGAGGACGGTCATCGTCATGCCCACCAGTGTCGACCCCGAGCACGGCGATGTCCCGAAGCGGAGGTTTGGTCGAAACAAGATGAACCCCAGCGGTGATGTCGGTCATCGCCAACAAGCCGACGTCACAAGTATCCTCGTCAATAACTGCAACCCACGCACCATCCGGAGATGGTAGGCGATCGAGAATAGCATTTGTGCAGCGCGGTCGCACCGCATCCCACATCATCGACAGGGCAAGTACGAAGGCCGCAAGCACCCCGAGTGCCAGAAGGCAGCCCGGTCGGCGGAAAAAGGTAGGGGATCGACTCAGCTCAAGGCTCCCGTGTCGCGGCAATTCGGCCAGATTGATACAGCATGTAGCCGAGATCGGTGTTGCGCACGGTGCGTGTTGGAAGATGCGTAGAGGTCTTGCCTTCGCGGCCCGCGGTCAGGCGTCCCCGTTCCGACGCGGCACCAGAACGTGGGCGGTCAGCACCTGCACGGGCTGCTCATCCTGATTGAACGTGGTCATCCGGAACCGCACGATGCCCTTGTCGGGGCGGGAGCGGGAGGCGCGCGAATCCAGAACCTCGACCTCGATGCCGAGCGAATCGCCGGGCAGCACCGGGCGCACCCAGTTCATCGCCTCGATGCCAGCCCCGATGCCGCCGCCTGGCACCGGCATTGTTTCAACCATCAGGCGCATGGAGATCGCCGCAGTATGCCATCCGCTGGCGCACAGCACGCCGAAATGGCTCGCAGCAGCTTGCTCCTCGCTGAGATGGGCGGGCTGCGGATCGAACTCCTCGGCGAAGGCGACAAGCCGCTCACGGGTCACGGTGACGCGCCGAGCTGAGCGGAGTTTGGTCCCCGCCGACAGGTCCTCGAAATGATACGCCACACCGGCCCCCCGATACCTCAGACTCGCGCATATGTAGGGGATAATGCGACAAGTCCGAGTCGGCGCACGCTCATGACTGCTCTGTCGCCGGCCAGGTGTAAAGCGGAGACACGAATCAACCCCCGCCAATCCGGTGTCCTCGAGCGGCATTGACGGACCGGGCTTCGCTTCTCCGCCTTGTTTTGGAAGCGGCGGTCATAAGCTATACGACGAAGAGCCGAGCGGCCGTTTCGGCCAGCCGGCTCTTCGGCGCGCACCGTTTCGGGGTCAGGCGTCGTCCTTGTGGACACCCTTGTCGCGGTTTTCTTTCAGGCGCCCGTCGTGCTCGGGGTCCTTCACCGCCCCTGGCGTATGACCGTGCTCGTCTTCCGATTTGCCGCTGGCATGGCTGGACCCATGACCGGAGGCTTTGCTGCCGCCGGCGTGGCTTTCCTTCTCGTGCGCGGTTCCTTTGCTTTCGCCATGCTCACGGTTTTCCTTGAGCCGGCCGTCGTGTTCCGGATCTTTGACGGCACCGCGGGTGTGCGTGTTCTCTTCCTTGGCCGCCATGGTTAACCTCCATTTTGTTACGGCCGGATAATATCATTCGGCCGCCCGAAGCCTAACGTGGAAAACGCGGCGAGGTTTCCCGGGAGGTTTAAATCCATCGACGGTGAGGCGGAACACGCCGGCCGGGGCATTGCCGATGCGCGGCACGACCTGGTTCCGACATGCAAAAAAGCGCCCCACTGACCACAAGCAATTGCTACGATTCGTGCCTTCCCCACATCCGAATCGCCGGCCCGACAACCACGTCAGACCGTTCGCGACGCCGCCGGCTCGGTTGCCACGGCCGGTCGGGCCGGGGCAAACGGCAGCCATACGCTGACCGTCGTTCCCACGCCCTCCTCGCTTTCGATCGCCAGCAGGCCGCGATGGCGGTTGACGATGTGCTTGACGATGGCAAGCCCGAGCCCCGTGCCGCCGACCGCGCGCGAGCGGCCCTTGTCGACCCGATAGAATCGCTCGGTCAGCCGGGGCAGATGCTCGCGCGGAATCCCGGGTCCCTGATCCGTAACGCTCACGACCGCCCCGGGCCGCGCCGGCCAGCGAGACCCCCTCGTTGCCGGTTCGGCGCGCAACCGGACCGTGCCGCCTTCCCGCCCATACTTCACGGCGTTGTCCAACAGGTTCTGCACCACCTGCGCGAGCTGGTCCGCGTCTCCCAGCACCGGCGGCAGCTCATCCGCCACCGATGTCTCGATCCGCGCCGAGCGTTCCGCCAGCCGCGGTTCGAATCCATCGGCGAGCTGCTCCAGTAACGATTCCAGGTCCACGCGGTCCGCCGGCGGCTGGTGCTCCACCAGCTCGATGCGCGACAGGCTGAGCAGGTCGTCGATCAACCGGTTCATCCGCGCCGCCTGCTCGGCCATGATGCCCAAGAAGCGCTGCTGCGCCGGCGGATCATCCGCCGCCGGGCCGCGCAGCGTCTCGATAAACCCCATCAGCGAGGCCAGCGGCGTGCGCAGCTCGTGGCTCGCATTGGCGACGAAGTCGGCGCGCATGCGCTCCACGGCCCGCTCCCGCGAGCGGTCGGAGAGCACGACCACCACCTGCGCGCCGTCCGCGGGCAACGGCTCCATCGGCACCACCGTCGCCTGCACGTCGCGTTGCACCGGCACACGGAAGGTCAGCTCGGCAGTCTGCGCGGCACTCTGCGCGAAGGTCCGATCGATCGCGCCCCTGAGCCCGGGGTGTCGCAGCACCGCCGGCAGGTCGGCACCGAATGCCGCACGGGCCGCCGCGTTGGCCCGCCTTACGCTGCGGTCGGCCGCCAGCACGATCAGCGGGTCGGGCAGGCGGTCCACCACCGTCTGGTCGGCGCGGCGCAGCCGCTCCGCCATTTCCGCCCGCGCCATGACCTGCCTTGCCAGCCAACCTATCTCGCGGCCAAGCCGCTTCGCGCTCGGCAGGACCAGTGTCCCTGGCGGCAAGGTCGGTCGCTCGGCTCCGACACCGCGCAGCGCATCGGACAGAGCTTGCGCGTCCCGCCGCAGGGCCAATGTGAGCAGCAAACCGGCCAGAAGGGTCACGGCGATCGCCATTAGCGCGGGAAGCGGCGACGCCCAGCCCAACAAAACCATCACAAGCAGCGCAACAACGGGCACGCCGGCCATTGATGCGAGGGTGGCCAGCAGCCGCATGGCGCTATAAGGCCAGGGGGTGCTGCCCCCTGGACCCAAGCCAAGGGCCGACGGCCCTTGGAACCCGATGCGTTTGGGGCGCGGTGGGCAGCGGTCTACTTTCCCTGGTCGGTACGGGTGTGCCGCGCCCGCGCGCCGCGTTCGATCGCCGCCGCGATCAGCGGGTCCAGGTTCAGCTCCGCGCGCACGAACTCCAGCATGTCCAGCGTCGGCCCCTGCTGTACCAGGTCGGCGGCCACCACCTCGCACGCCAGGGCGTAGGCGGTTTCACGCAGGCGCGGGCTGAGTGCCGTGCGGATCAGCCGCCCGGCGTGCTGCAGCCCCTCCTCCTCCCGCAGCAGCAGGACCGCCTGGTCGGTCGCCGTGTCCAATTGATCCGCGGTGAAGTCGCGGAACACCGGCAAGGTCTGGACCACGCCGGCCATGACCCCGATCTCGCGGTCGGACATGCCGCCATCGGCGGCAGCGACCAAAACCATGGTGCAGACGAGTGCCTCCGGCGCAGACAACGGTGGACGAGCGGACATCGGCTACTCCGTCAATTCGCGGCGGAGGGTGATGGAACTGGCCCCGCAGTTCAAGCCGTCAGCGGCTCAACCAGAAAGTCTCGCGTCTCTTTCACCGCTTGCGCAAGCCCCACCCGCCGGATCACCACACCCGCCGGGAAGGCCGAGAGCAGCCGCGTCGGCGCCTGCCGGTCGAGCAACACGAAGACGCCGCGATCCCCGGCCGAGCGGATCAGCCGGCCGAACGCCTGCCGCAGCCGCAGCCGCGCAATACGGTCGTCATACGACTTCGGATCGCCACCGGACAGATGAACCCGCCTCTCGCGGTGCAGGATGTCCGGCCTCGCCCACGGCACTTTCTCGAACACCACCAGACGCAGCGCCCGGCCTGGAACGTCCACGCCGTCGCGCATGGCGTCGGTGCCGAGCAGGCAGCTTTCCTCCTCGGTGCGGAAGATATCCACCAGCGTGGCATTGCCCATCGCGTCCACGTGCTGCGCGTATAACGGTATGCCGGCATCCTCCAGCGCAGGCGCGATGCGCGCATGCACCGCCTGCAGCCTCCGGATCGCGGTGAACAGCCCGAGCGCGCCCCCGCCGGACGCCATGAACAGCGCCCGGTAAGCCCCGGCGAGCTGCCCCAAATCGCCGCCCGCGACATCGGTCACCACAAACGCGCGAGTCTGCGCCGCGTAATCGAATGGGCTCGCCACGGCGGCGCGGATGGCGGGCGACGGCAAATGCGGCGCGCCGACGCGCGACTCGGCGGCGGTCCAGGCGGTCTCCGGGTCGGCGTCGCCCGAATCACGCAGTGTGGCCGACGTCACCAGCAACCCCTGCGCCGGCGCCGCCAGCGTGGTGGCGAACGGGATCGTCGGGTCGAGCCAATGCCGGTGCAGCCCGACATCGCCGTCGCGCAGCCCGTCGCGCCGGGCCAGGCGGAAGAACAGCACGAAGTCCGGGCGCTGGCCCGGCTCGGACGGCGGCTCGGCCAGGCCGTTCAGCATCGCCTGCCAGGCAGCGAGCGGGTTCAGCGCCCGGCGAGCCAGCGAGCGCCCGGCGGCCTCGATGCGGTTGCGGGTTGCGGCGTCCATGTCCTCGGCTTCGTCGTCGAGCCGCGCGAGCAGTCGCTGGCGCAGCGCGGCCAGCGGTTCGGCAATGCGGCCGAGCGAACGGGCCAGCCGGTGGGCTGCCCCGGCGAGGTCCGCATCGACCGGAAAGACGTCACACTCCATGGCGCTGCGCACCGGCTCCGGATAAGCGCCGGTCACGCGGGCAAGCACCTGGCGGCGCACCAGCCGCAAGAACGCCTCTGTTGGATTGGCACGGCCGGCATCAATCCCATCCAGTTCCGGCCCGTCCTGCGTCAGGCGCAGCGACCAGCCGGGGGCGGGCAGCGCACGGGCGGCCTGCAGCGCGGCATCCAGCGGGGTTTCCAGGTCGGTCAGCCCGGCCACCAGGTCGTCCATCCGGCGCCGCAGACCGCGGGCGCGGGACCGGCCGCCCTCGGCGCCGAGCAGCCAGCGCCGCAACTCGGCGGTCTCCAACCCGGACAGCTCGGCCGAAAACGCGCTGTCGGCGGCGTCGAACACATGGTGGCCCTCGTCGAAAACGTAGCGGCTGGGCACTGCGTTGTCGTCAAGCCCGCCGCCATAATGAAACCCCATGGCGGCCTGGCTCATGACCAGGGCGTGGTTGGCGACCACCAGCTCGGCGCTGCGGGCGCGGCGGATCGTGTGCTCGACGTAGCAGCGGCGCCAATGCGGACAGGCGGCGTGGATGCACTCGCCGCGGCGGTCCGCCAGCCCCACGATGACGGCGGCGCCGAACAGCTCGCTCAGCCAGCCGGGCAGGTCGCCACCCTGGATGTCGCCGTCCTGCGTCACCAGCGCCCAGCGCGCGATCAGGCCGAGCGGCACCACCGGCGCGCCGATGAACCCGGTGGTCGCCTGCGTCACCGCATCCTCCAGGTTCAGCAGGCACAGATAGTTCTCCCGCCCCTTGCGCACGACCACGCGGCGGCGGCGCTCCGCCTGGTCGGGGAACAGGCGGGCCAGCTCGCCGTCGATCTGGCGCTGCAGGTGACGGGTGAAGGTGCTGATCCAGACGGTGCCCCGGTTCTTTTCCGCCCAGACCGACGCCGGGGCGAGGTAGCCGAGCGTCTTGCCGGTGCCGGTGCCGGCCTCGGCGAGCACCAGATGCGGGTCGCCTCGGGTCTCGCGCGGGACGAAAGCGGCGGCCGCGGCGCCGGCATAGTCGGACTGGCCGGGACGCTGCTCGGCATGGGCGCCAAGCATGGCGGCGAGGCGGGTCCGGGCCTCGGCCTCGGTGACCGCATACGCGGAGGGCGGCGGGGGCGGCGCGGCATCCTCCCATTCCGGCAGGCGTTTCCAGACCTTCAGGGGCTCCGCTGACGGTGCGGCGTTGGGCTGCCCGAGCGCGGCGGCAACCACCGGCCCCCAGCCCCAACCGCCTTGCCCCATGCGCGCCGCCAGGGCCGCGGCATCGCGGTTGAGCACGGTCGCCCGTCCGGCCGCCAGCCGGCTGAGCAGCGCTGCCGCGAGGTCGGGCAACAGCGCGGCCTCGGCATCGAGCCCGGCGGGCGCATCAAAGTCCAGCGCCAGCGCGAGACCGCGCGGGGTAGGCGCGGCGGCACGGGCGGGCAGCACGAACGCGAACAACTCCAGCAGGTCGAAGCATGGGCGTCCGCGCAGACCGAGGCGTTGCAAGGTGGCAGGCGCGTGCACCAGGATGGGCGGTGCCATGTCGCGGAGTGCCGCGGCGGCTTGTTCCGAGGCCAGCAGCAGGACCTCGCCGTCCGGGGTGATGATGGCCGCACGCCCGTGCGCCGCGACCACCGAGGGCGAGTCGGGGAGCACGAGATGGGACATCACGCTGAACCATGCAGAGTCACGCAGCGTCCGTAGACGCGATCTGCCCTGACCCACAAGGCCGGGCCCCTGATCGAACGCGGCAATTCCGGGGTCGTCGTCGCAGCAGACAGGTCCGTCACCGGTCCTCAGCGAAATATTGATTACATACTACAACGATGCCTGCCGCATAGGAAGGCAATCCATGGGTCCATGCTTTTGCAAATAGTTTAACGGTGAAACAAATAAAGTCAGACTCCTTTGTAACGGAGCGTCGGCCATCCAGATTGTTTTTGCCAGGCCGGTTGAATTACTCTAAGGCAGATAACGAGTTCGTGATGTCAGGCGTAATTAGGTACTCGAGGGGCATGATCAGCCACAAGCGGTCTCCGGACCAACCGGCTTCACCACCAAGGGGCACCCCTGCGCTCCGACGCCGGGCCTATGACAAGCGGGGAGTCCGGGTGCTCGGGGCGGTTTGCGCGTTGCTGGTCCTGGTCGCCGTCGCAGCCCCTGTTGGACTCGGCACCATCGCGGCCCGAGAACGGGCCACAAGGACTGCCGTTGCCAGGGTCGAACACGCCCAGGAGGTCATCGCAGCCATTCAGCAGGTCTTTTCCGGTGTCGAGCACGCCGAGACGGATGCGCGCGGCTTCGTGCTGACCGGGGAGCCCACGTATATCGAACCGCTGGGCCATGCTTCCGTGGAGGCCTGGCGCAGTATGTCCGATCTCCGGAGGCTTACCGCCGACACCCCGCATCTGCAGACCGAGGCACAAGGCCTGGCAGTCCTGCTTCGCGACGGGCTGGCTGTGGTCAACCGGGTCATCGAACTCGCCCGCAGCGGCGATGTGCGGGGTGCGGTCGACGTCGTGCGCGGGGGTGAAGGCAAACGTCTGACGGACGCCATCCGTGCGGCGACCGAGGACATGGCCGCCGAAGAACGGGATCTGCTTCAGAAGCAAAACGCCGACAAACAAGAGGTCGAATTCTGGTGGGCCTATGCCCTGACCGGACTGGCTGTCGCTGCAACGTGCGGCAGCCTGCTGAGCGGCGCCGCCCTGGCACGGTCTCTGACCGGTTCCGCCGCCGCGAAACGCGCCGCCGCCGCCGTAGCCGCGGAGCATCAGCGACTCCTCGACCTTGCCCCCATCATGGTGCGCGACTTCGACGGCACCATCCGGTTCTGGTCGGAGGGATGCCGCCGCCTGTATGGAATGACAGCCGAACAGGCTGTCGGACAGTCGTCGCACGAACTGCTGCAGACGGTCTTCCCAACGCCGCGCAGTGAGATCGAGGCCGCGCTGCTGCGCGACGGCGAATGGATCGGCGAACTGCGCCACGTCGCCCAGGACGGCGCGGAAGTGATCGTTGCCGCCCGCAAGGTCCTCCACCGCGCTCCCGACGGAAGCGGTCTCTCCGTCATGGAGACCGTGACCGAGGCTACCGCGCTGCGCCGGGCAGAGGCGGCGCTGCGCGACAGCCAGGCTCGCCTGCGTCTGGTGCAGCAAGTCGGCGGGATCGGTTCTTCAGACCGGGCGCTGTCCGAATCTACGGCCGAGATATCCGACGAGTTCGCAAACCTGTACGGCCTGCCGACCGGCCAGACGCGGATATCGCATGCGGAGTGGCTCGATCTGGTGCATCCGGATGACCGCGGGCGGGTCGCCTGCCAGGCGCAGGTCCTTACAGAGCGGGAAGGCACGGTCGCGACACAGTTCCGTATCCGCCGCCGGGACGGGACGGTGCGCTGGATCGCCCTGCGGGGCGAGACGTTGCGTGAGAACAGTGATACCCTGCGGTTGATCAGCGCCCACCAGGACATCACGGATGTCGTCGCTGCCCGGGAGGCGCTCGCTGCGCGGGGCGACGAACTGGAGCGGCTGGTTTTCGAACGCACCGCCGCTCTCACGGAGGCGGAAGCGCAGTTCCGGGCCATCTTCGACTCGCAGTTCCAATTCACCGGCCTTCTCGCCCTGGACGGCACGATGCTGCAGGTGAACCGCACGGCGCTGGTGGCCGGCGGACTCGCGCGCGCCGACGTCATCGGCCGCCCGTTCTGGGAAACCGGTTGGTGGCCACCGGCCGAGCGGGAGCAACTGCGCGCGGAGATCGCCGAGGCTGCCGGAGGTGGGCTGGTCCGGCGCGAGGTCAAGGTGCACGGCGCCGGAGGGCGGGGCATCTGGATCGACTTCTCGCTCAAGCCCGTGCAGGACCCGCTCACCGGGCGGCCAAACGCGATCGTTGCCGAAGGCCGTGACGTGACCGAGCGCCGCGAACTCGCCGATCAGCTCGCACAGTCACAGAAGGTACATGCCCTCGGTCAGCTCGCCGGCGGGATCGCGCACGACTTCAACAACATTCTGCAGAGCGTCTCGGGCGCCGCGATGCTGATCGAGCGCCGGCCCGAGGATCACGAGCGAACCCGCCGCCTCGCCCGCGCCTCCATCGCGGCCGCCGAGCGGGGCGCCTCTATCACGAAGCGTCTGCTGTCTTTTGCGCGCCGCGGCGATCTGCATACAGAGGTGGTCGCGACGGCCGAACTGCTGAACGGCGTGCGTGAGGTCCTCAGCCATACCCTCGGCACCGACATCACAGTCCGTACCGTTACGCCCGACGGACTTCCGCCGCTGCTGACCGACCGCGGGCAGTTGGAGACGGCGCTGGTCAATCTCGGCACCAATGCGCGTGACGCCATGCCCGACGGCGGCCCCCTGACGTTGTCCGCCGAGGCGGTGGATGTCGCGGACGGCGTCGCATGTCCGGCCGGACTTGCGCCCGGGGCCTATGTGCGGATCAGTGTCGCCGACACCGGTTCGGGCATGGACGCCGCCACCTTGGCACACTCGGCCGAACCGTTCTTCACAACCAAGGCGCCGGGCTGTGGAACCGGGCTGGGGCTCGCCATGGTGAGGAGCTTTGCCGAGCAGGCTCGGGGCGCAATGACGATCACCAGCGCCCCGGGTGCGGGCACCACGGTGAGCCTTTGGCTCGCCCAGGCCCAGACCGACGCCGTGTCCAGCCAGCCCAACGAGAACGGTGGCCGGCCGATCCGGTCGACCTCGGCCCGCATCCTGCTGGTGGACGACGACGACCTGGTGCGCGAGACCCTCGCGGCCCAGATCGAGGACATGGGCTTGGGCGCGCTGATGGCGGCGAGCGGATCCGAAGCGCTGGCGTTGATGGAAGCCGGCGAGACGGTGGACGCGCTGGTCAGCGATCTCTCGATGCCCGAGATGAACGGCGTCACCACCATCCAGAAGGCACGTGCGCTGCGCCCCGGGCTGCCGTGCTTCCTGCTGACTGGCTATGTCGGCGAACGCGCCGCGGTCTCGGCGGGGGATGCCTTCACCCTGGTCCGCAAGCCCGTCTCGGGCCGGACGTTGGTCACCCATGTCGAAGCCGGCCTCAGAGCCGCGGGGCGGTAAGGCAGACCGCGCCGAGGGGTTCCTACCCCATTTGCCTCGACGACCAGCCATCAAGCCCATAACAGCTCATGACCCTTCCGGTCGATAACAGGCCGCGGCGCGGTGACCGATTCGCGCGCTAAAGAAAACTGGCATTGACAGCACCACAATGTGATGGCAAGAGAAGTGGTATCAGAAACACCAATTCACTCCGACAGTCTGGTGCTCTTGTGGAACGACCAACCGCCACTCTAAACGCGCCTGGCGCGATAATATCGATCTAATACTGTAGCGACCAGTATGTGACTGTACAGATCCCTTGACGTAGGGCGGGCAAGCTTGGTGCCGTCCGCCATTACGGTGCGGCGGGCGGCCGCGGTGGATGGCGCTGTCGCTTATCCACCCTGCCCCGTTCCCCCACCCAAGCGAACATCGGACAGGCTGCTGGGGTTATCCAAACACTTCACGACGGTTAAGGAAATCCAACTCATGTTCTGCAACCAGTGCGAGCAAACCGAACGATCCGTTACAGGAGACGGCTGCGCTGAAACCCGAGGCGCATGCGGCAAGGACGCGATGACCGCCGATCTACAGGATTTGCTGCTCCATGCCGTCGAGGGTGTGGCGCAACACGCCTGGGCCGCCCGCCAGCTTGGCGTCCTGGACCAGGACGCGAGCCGTTTCATCCTGTACGCCGTGTTCTCCACGCTGACCAATGTCAATTTCGATCCCGCGCGCTTCGTGTCCCTGATCGAGCAGGCGGCAACGGTCCGCAACCGGCTTCGCGACGCCGCCGCGACGGCCGCGCGCAAGCTCGGAAGAACGCCGGAGACGCTGACTGGCGCGGCCAACTTCGAACCGGCGGCGGACCTTGATGGTATGCTGGCGCAGGCCGCCGGCGTTGGAGTCTTCGCCGGGCAGGATGTGGTCGGGGCCGATATCATCGGCCTGCGCGCCCTCGTTCTGTTCGGGCTAAAGGGCGTTTGCGCCTATGCCTACCATGCCCAGGTCCTTGGCTATGAAACGGACGAGATCCATGCCGGCATTGAGCAGACCCTGGTTTTCCTTGCCGGCGCGCCGACCGACGTTGAAGCGCTGCTGGGGCAGGCGCTTGAACTCGGCCGGCTCAATCTGACGGTGATGGAGACCCTGGACGCTGCCAACATCGGCACTTTCGGTATCCCGGAGCCCACGGTGGTGCGCATGACGCCGGTGCGCGGCAAGGCGATTCTGGCGTCCGGCCACGACCTGAAGGATCTGCATGCACTGCTGGAGGCCACCGCCGGCCAGGGGATCAACGTCTATACCCACGGCGAGTTGCTGCCCGCGCATGCCTATCCGACGCTCAATGCCTATCCGCACCTGGTGGGCAATTACGGCGGCGCCTGGCAGGACCAGCGCGTGGAATTCGCCGGGTTTCCCGGCCCGATCGTCATGACCTCCAACTGCATCATCCGGCCGCACTCTTCCTACAGCGAGCGGGTATTCACGGCCGGGCCGGTCGGCTGGCCGGACTTGCAGCATCTGGCCGACGATGATTTCGCGCCCGTGGTCGCCGCCGCCCACGCGCTGCCAGGGTTCACCGACGATGCGCCCGCCGAGACGGTGACGATCGGGTTTGCCCGCAACGCCGTGCTGGGCGTCGCCGACAAGGTGATCGAGGCGGTGAAGACCGGAGCGATCCGCCACTTCTTCCTGGTCGGCGGCTGCGACGGCGCTGCCTCCGGTCGCAACTACTTCACCGAGTTCGCCGAGGCCGTGCCGAACGACAGCGTCGTGCTGACGCTGGGCTGCGGCAAATATCGGTTCAACCGTCATGCGTTCGGCGAGATCGGCGGCATCCCCCGGTTGCTGGATCTTGGCCAATGCAACGACAGCTACTCGGCCATCGCCATTGCTACCGCTCTGGCGGGCGCGTTCAACTGCGGCGTCAACGAGCTGCCGCTCACGCTGGTCATTTCCTGGTTCGAGCAGAAGGCAGTTGCCGTGCTGCTGACGCTGCTGGCGCTTGGGGTGCGCAACATCCGCCTCGGCCCGACCTTGGCCGCCTTTTTGACGCCCAATCTGATCGGTGTGCTGGTCGAGCGATTCGGCATCCAGCCGATCACCGATGCCAGGGCGGACATTGCAGCGTCGTTGCAGCGGCAGGCCGCCTGAACTGCGGCCGCCTCTGCGAAGGTTGAAACGCACGCAATTGGAAACGTAGGGTGGACAAGCTCTTGCGCGGTCCACCACTTGCGGTGCGGCGAGCGGCAACGGCGGATGGCGCAAGAGCTTACCGCCCTACGCGCTACCGGCCTTGGTCAGGAGGCAGCCGACGATAGGGCAAGAGCCGCCAAACCCGCCCAACGAGCGATACCGGCGGCCTCTCCGGCGTCGAGGGGAGCGCCGGGGAGGCGGCTCCGGCGGCAGTCGGTATCAGACCGTCTTTTTCAGCGTCGGCGACGCCTTGAAGCGGACCGTCTTGCCGGCCTTGACCTTGATCGCCTCGCCGGTGCGGGGGTTCAGGCCCTTGCGGGCCTTGGTCTTGCGGACCGTGAAGGTGCCGAAGCTCGGGAGCGTAAACTTCCCCGACTTCTTCAGCTCCTTCACGATGGCGGCCATCAGTTCGGTTGCCGCCCGATTCGCCGCAGCGCCGGTCAGCGAGGCCGATTCCTGGATCACCTGCGAGATAAAGGCTTTCGACATGGTCTTTCCTCGTGGATCGCGTGTTCGCCGCGGCGCGCTCGACAATGGAGACCATGCGAGCCGCAGCCCTGATCTGGTCACGGCACCCCGATTCGCCGCGTCGCTGCAACGTTCTTAGTGCGGCCGCGCGGATTGCGCCAGCCCCTCTACAAATTTTGCGAGTCGAGGGGCCTTCGAGGCCGGATCATTTCGTAAGGCGAAGCCAGGCGACGCACATAGGCCCCCGGCCGACGCGGCTAAATCCCTGCCTGGGTGACAAACTTCGTGATGAGATAAGCCTCGATCGCCTCCGAACCGCCTTCCGACCCGTATCCCGAGTCCTTCACGCCGCCGAACGGCGTCTCCGGCAAGGCGAGCCCGTGATGGTTGATCGACATCATCCCGCTCTCGACGGACGCAGCGATTGCCTGCGCCGTCCGGGCCGAACGGGTGTAGGCATAGGCTGCAAGTCCGAACGGCAGCCGGTTCGCCTCCGCCACCGCATCGTCGAACGTCACGAAGGGGGCGATGATCGCGAGCGGGCCGAAGGGTTCCTCGTTCATCACCCGCGCGTCCTTCGACACGCCGGTCAGCACCGTCGGCTCGAAGAAGTTGCCCTTGTTGCCGATCCGGCTGCCGCCCGTGCGAATCTCCGCCCCGCGCTTAACGGCATCACCGATGAACGTTTCCATGGCGGTGATCCGGCGGGCGTTCGCCAGCGGCCCCATGGTGGTGCCGTTCTCAAGCCCGTCGCCCACTTTCACCGACCTGGCATGGTCCACGAACCGGGCGACGAACCTGTCGTACACTGCCTCCTGAACCAGGAATCGGGTCGGCGAGACGCAGACCTGGCCGGCATTGCGGAACTTCGCGCCCGAGAGAATCCTGCTCGCCACGTCGATGTCTGCGTCATCGAACACGATCGCAGGCGCATGGCCGCCCAGCTCCATCGTGGCCCGCTTCATGTGCGCGCCGGCCAGCGCCGCCAGGTGCTTGCCCACCGGCGTGGAGCCGGTAAACGAGATCTTCCGGATCACCGGGTGCGGGATGAGATACTCGGAAATCTCGGCCGGCACGCCGTAGACCAGGTTCACCACGCCTGCCGGAACGCCCGCATCGATGAAGGCGCGCAGCAGCTCGGCCGGCGCGGCGGGGGTCTCCTCCGGTGCCTTGACGATGATCGAGCAGCCGGCTGCAAGCGCCCCGGACAGCTTGCGCACCACCTGGTTGATCGGGAAATTCCACGGCGTAAAGGCCGCGACTGGGCCAACCGGTTCCTTGATGACCAACTGATAGATGCCCTCGGCGCGGGCCGGGATCACCCGTCCATAGGAGCGGCGCGCTTCCTCGGCGAACCAGTCGATGACGTCGGCGGCGACAAGGATTTCGCCCTTGGCTTCGACCAGCGGCTTGCCCTGCTCCAGGGTCAGGACCCGGGCAATCGCATCAAGGCGGTCGCGCAGGATGTTGGCAGCCTTGCGCATCAGCTTGGAGCGGTCGAAGGCGGCGACCTTGCGCCAGACCTGAAAGCCCTTGGCTGCCGCTTCCAGCGCCCGGTCCAGGTCGGCACGGTCTGCGTGCGCCACGTTGCCGATCGTCTCGCCGGTTGCGGGATTCACCACCGGAAGGGTGCGGCCTGCGGACGCCTTGGTCCACGCGCCGTCGATCAGCAGTTGAACGTCGGGATACATTGTGGCGCTGCCTCTTGCGGCTGGTGGGCTGGCGAAATGCTGGTCCGACGCTGTCTGTCATCCGTCCAGTGGCCGCGTCAATGCGCCCCGCCGGTGGGCGCGCCTTTCCGGCCCGAGAACAACAGCGCCAAAGGCGCCACGACGAACGCCAGCACGGCGCAAAACAGGAACACGTCCGAATAGGCAAGGACCTGCGACTGCTGGCCGAGGGTTTGATAGACCAGGCCGACCGCCGAATCGTGCACGGTGGAGGGGGCGCGGCCAAGAACGGTGAGGGCCTGCTCGTTCCGTGCCACCAGCGCGTTGTACGGCGGGTTGAGCGGCGTCAGCCAGGTGGACAGATGGGCAGACCAGATCTGGGTCTGGTTGGTCACCATCGCCGTCGCCGCGGATATTCCGATCGAGCCGCCCACATTGCGGAACATCGTGTTGAACGCCGCGGCGTCGCCGCCCTGCTCCTTGCTCAGGCTGCAGTAGGCCATCGTGTTGATCGGGGTGAACAGAAAGGCCAGGCCGGCGGTCTGCGCACAGCGCATCAGCACCAGCGTGGTGAAGTCGATGTTGGGAGCCAGCGTGCTGCTGTAGACCAGCGAGGCACCCATGATCAGGAACCCGGCCATCACCACGAAGCGCGCCTGAACGAAGCGCATGGCGACGGCGACGACCGGGACCAGCAGGATGACAACCAGGCCGCCCGGGGAAAGAATCAGGCCGGCCAGAGTCGCGTCGTAACCAATGACCCGCTGGGCGAATTGCGGGATCAGCACGGCGCTGGAATAGAGCACGAAGCCAAGTGCCCCGATTAGCGCTGTGCCGACGGCGAAGTTCCGATCGGCAAACACGTAGATATCCACAACCGGCTTCTTCGCGGTCAGCAGCCAGGCGATCGCGCCCACGATGCCTGCAAAGGCGAGGCTGGCCGTCACCACGATGAATGGCGAGCCGAACCAATCCTCATCCTCGCCGCGGTCCATCGTTATCTGCATGCATCCCAGGCCGAGCGAGATCAGCGACAGGCCGATATAGTCGACGCCGCTCGGCCGCCGCTTGGCCCAGGGCGGGTCCTCGACGAACGCCATGATCGCGAAGGTGGCGACGATGCCAACCGGAATGTTGATCAGGAAGACCCAGCGCCATGATGCATTGTCGGTGATGTAGCCGCCCAGGGTCGGCCCGATCACCGGGGCGATGACCGTGGCCATCGTGCTCAGCGCGAAGGCCTGGCTACGTTTCTCCGGCGGAAAGGTATCGATGATGATCGCCTGCTGGGTCGGTTGCAGCCCACCGCCGAAGAACCCCTGCATCAGGCGGAACACGATCAGTTGCGGCAGGCTGTCGGCGATCCCGCAAAGGAACGAACACGCGGTGAAGGCCGTGATGCACAGAAGGAAGTAGCGCTTTCGCCCGAACACCGTCGATAGCCAGCCGGAAATGGTCAGCACGATGCCGTTGGCAACGAGATACGAGGTCAGCGTCCAGGTCGCGTCGTCATAGCTGGTCGACAGGCTGCCTGCGATATGCGGCAGGGAAACATTGACGATGGTGGTGTCGAGAATCTCCATGAAGGCCGCGAACGTGACCGTCACGGCGATCAGCCACTTGTTGCTGCGCGGCTTCCACGGCTGGCCGCCGGTATTTTTCGCCCCGCTCACTTCACGGTGACCGTCGGTTCGACCGAGATGCCGAGCGGCAGCGGGATGGCCGGGTCGAGGCCGCTGTCGATAATGATCTTCACCGGCACGCGCTGCACGATCTTGACGAAGTTGCCGGTGGCGTTCTCCGGTGGGAAGGCGGTGAACTTGGCGCCGGAGCCGAGCTGCACGCTGTCCACATGGCCACGCAGTTTAAGGGCGGGATAGGCGTCCACGTTGATGCTGACGGGCTGTCCCGGCCGCATATGATTGAGCTGCGTCTCCTTGAAATTCGCGGTGACCCAGACGTCGGGCTCGACCAGGGACATGATCTGCTGGCCCTGCTGGACGTAGCTGCCACGTTCGACCGCGCGCTTGGTCACCCAGCCGTCGCTCGGCGCGCTCACCACGGTCCAGCCCAGGTTAAGCTCCGCCTGCGCAAGCTGTGCCTGGGCCTGCTTCACCTGGCCGTCGAGTTGCTTCACCAGGCTGTCGGACTGGCCGATGTTCTGCTCGACCGGCTCCGCCTGCCGCTCATCGGCCTGGGTCTGCGCCACCTGGGCCTCGGCGGCGCGGAGATTGGCGGTGGCGGTATCGACTTCCTGCTGGGTCGTGGCGGCGTGCGGCAGCCTGATCTGCCGCTGGTAGTCGGTCTGCGCCTTGAACAGATTGGCCTGCGCGCTGGCAAGGTTGGCCTGCGCCGCGGCCAGACGCGCTGGAAAATTCTTCCGCGCCACCGCCGCCCCATAGACCGAACCGGCCAACTGGCCCTTCGCGATCTCCAGCGCCCCCTGCGCCTGGTTGCGCGCCGCGACGTAGTCGCGCGGATCGATGTGGATCAGCGGGTCGCCGCGGTGGACGAACTGGTTGTCGGTGACATCGAGGCTGGCGACGTAGCCGTTGACATGAGGCGCCATGCCGATCGCAAATCCGTCGGTGTAGGCATCGTCGGTGCCGACCTCGTTCCTGGTGGACCACCAATACCAGGCGCCGCCGATCACCGCGGCCAGGACCAGCATCGCGAGACCGATCCGGACGAACGGCCGGGCGCGCTGGCGACGGGTTTCGTGCTCGCGATCGCGATCCTGGTCGGGCTTGCCCTGCTGCGGTTCGTCCTGCTGCTGGGTGCGGTCCTTAGGCGGGCTTTGCTCGTCCAGCGGCATTTCTCAGGCTCTCGTGCAGGTGATACCGGACATCTACGCGGTGGGCGGGCAGATTGCTGCGCTTGCGGCGTCGCGATCCTGCCGAATTGAACGCGCCCTTGTCTGCAGGGCTTGCGCCCAGAGAGTCAGGCGGGCGCAAAAACGGGGAGCGGCGGGCCGCTCTCGCTCGGCACGAACCGCACGGTGACATCCATACCGATGCGGATGCGGTCCAAATCGCAAGCGACGATATTGGTCATCATCGTCGGACCCTCCGCAAGGGTGACATACGCGATCGCGTAAGGCACCTCGGCCCGCTGCATCACGCTGAACGCGTAGATCGTGCCCCGGCCCGACGCTTCGATCCAGTCCAGCCGGTCGCTGAAACAGAACGGACACAAGCCGCGCGGGTGGTGATGCGCCTTGCCGCAAGACAGGCAGCGGCGGACCAGCAACTTGCCGGCCGTGCAGCCGCACCAATAAGGCAAGGTCTCCGGATTGGCATCGGTTGCACCGATGAACGACAGCGGCCGTTGCCGATAGGCCATCGATCCTACTCCCGTTCGAGGATCAGCGTTGCCGCGCCATGACGGGTGCCGAGCGATCCGCCGGTGCCATGCGCCAGGGCGAGATCGCAGTTGGGGACCTGCACTTTGGGATGCGCCTCGCCGCGGAGCTGCCGCACCGCCTCGATCACCTTGGTGATGCCGCCACGGTTGGCGGGGTGGTTGTTGCAGAGCCCGCCGCCATCCGTGTTGAACGGCAGCCGTCCGACGCCGGAAATCAGGTTGCCGTCGGCGACGAACCGGCCGCCCTCCCCCTTTTCGCAGAACCCCAGATCCTCGATCTGCAGCAGCACGGTGATAGTGAAACTGTCATAAATGGACGCGTATTTGATGTCCGCCGGCCCCACCCCCGCCATCCTGAACGCCGCCGGACCGGACCAGCGCGCGGCCGTGCAGGTGAGATCGACCTCGCCCCCCGACTGGCCTTTCACCGCCTCGCCGGCGCCGATGACCGAGACCGGAGGCCGCTGCAAGTTCCTGGCAATCTCCGGCTTCACGACCACCAGCGCACCACCGCCGTCGGTGATCACACAGCAGTCGAGGCGATGCAGCGGGCTGGCGACGATCGGCGACTCCAGCACCTGCTCCACCGTCACAACGTCGCGCAACAAAGCATGCTCGTTGTACTGCGCGTGCTGGGAGGCAGCGACCTTGATCCAGGCAAGCTGTTCGCTGGTCGTCCCATACTCGTACATGTGGCGCTGGGCACACATGGCGTACATGTTCACGATCGTCGGCGCGTACGGAAACTCGAACTGCAGGTCGGGTTGTGCGGGATTGCCGGAGCGCGGGGCCGTGCCGGTCGCCATTCCCTCGCTGCGAGGACGTCCGGCCAGCGTGATCAGCGCAACGTTGCACCGTCCGGCGGCAATCGCCTCGGCGGCATGGGCGACCAGCATGAGATAGGACCCGCCACCGATGTCGGTCGCATCGACGTGACGCACCTTCAGGTTCAGGTAGTCCACCATGGAGAGCGGACCCATTCCCGGAGCGTCGCCGGCGCAGAAATAGCCGTCCACATCATCTTTGGTCAGGCCGGCATCGGCGAGCGCGCCCCTGGCACACTCGGCATGCAACAGCGCAACCGATTTGTCCGGCGCCTTGCGCGTCGGATGTTCGAACGCGCCGGCGATACAGGCTTTTCCCTTCAGACCCACAGTGCTCTCCCCACATGATCTTTCCCGAGGCGGCCCCGGCCGGCAAGTGACGGGCTTCACCGTGCGCCCAAGGGGAAAACGTGGGGGAAAACGAGGAGGGCGACGGTATGGACGCTGCAGCGCTGATAACCCCGCCCCGCGTGCCGGCGCCGGAGCGCCCACTCTCCATCCCGGGCTTTCTTCGCGCGATGCGGGTCAACGCGCTCACGATGTGGCCGGACTCGGCCTACGACGATGAGGTCCAGTTTCGCTCACTGTTCGGCCGCCCCTATGTCCTGATCAACGCGCCGGAAGCGATCCATCACGTTCTGGTGGATAATCCCGAGAACTACACCCGCTCGCCTGCCTCGATCCGCATCCTGCGGCCGCTGGTCGGCAACGGGCTGCTGATGAGCCGGGGCGAGTCCTGGCGGCTGCAGCGCCGCACCATCGCCCCGGCGCTGGCGCCGCGCGTGATGCCCTTGCTGGCGCGCCACGTCATTGCTTGCGTGGAGGAGGCGATCGTCCGGTTGTCGCACCAGGCCGCGCAGCCGGTGGACCTGCTGTCCGCGATGCAGTTCCTGGCGCTGGAGGTCGCCGGACGCTCGATGTTTTCGCTGGAAATGGCCAGGTTCGGCGCGGCCATGCGTGCCATGCTGGTCGAGTACAGCGTGCGCCTCGCGCCGCCGCATCTGCTGGACGTGCTGCTGCCGCCGTCCGTCACGACGCTGCGGGACTGGCAGCGGCGACGGTTCCAGACGCGCTGGATGGCGCTGGTCGAGAGCATGATCCACGAGCGGATGAGCCTGGCGGAGACCGACTCGCCGCGCGATCTGTTCGACCTGTTGCGCGCCGCGCGCGACCCGGAGACCGGGCAAGGCTTTTCGCCGCCAGAGCTTCGCGACCAGGTGGCCACGATGATCCTGGCCGGGCACGAGACCACCGCCGTGACGCTGTTCTGGGCGATGTACCTGCTGTCGCTCGACCAGGAGGAGCAGGCGCGCGTCGCGGATGAGGTGGGCGACGATCCAATCACGCCGGACACGCTGCCGCGTCTCGTGCGGACCCGAGCGGTGGTCGATGAGACGCTGCGGCTCTACCCGCCGGCGTTTGTGCTCGTGCGCGCCGCGCTCGGTGCAGACCGTCTGCCCGGGTTCGACGTCAAACGCGGCCTTATCGTCATGATCGCCCCCTGGGTGCTGCACCGGCACCGCAGGCTGTGGCGCGACCCGGAAGCGTTCGATCCCACCCGCTTTCTGCCGGACGCGCCGAAGCCGCCGCGCTTCGCCTATCTGCCATTCGGCGCCGGCCCGCGAATCTGCGTCGGCGCGCAGTTTGCGCTGACCGAGGCGACGCTGGTGCTGGCGGCGCTGGTGCAACGCTTCCGCGTGGCGCTGGCGCCGGGCGAACGGGTGTTGCCGCGGGCAATCGTGACCACCCAGCCGGATCACCCGGCGCGGTTCGTGCTCGATCTGCGATAGGACGCCATCCCGTACCGCCGCCGAAGACCGGACGGCCGAGGCCGGGCCGCCAGCATGGGTCCGTCGGCGCACCGCCGCCGGCGGGTCCGACCGGCCGCAGTCACACCGTTGTCGTCACTTGCCAGCCAGCGCCACAGGCGACCTGGCAGGGCCACGGCCAGGCGCCGGCGTGCTCTCGGTCGCGATGCCAAAGCGCAGCATGTAGTCGCGGAATTTCGCCCGCTCC
>Ga0182012_10001251_pt1 | contig 27933 bp, 21 predicted proteins | sample 612S2SmetaG_FD_120486 | JGI IMG/M metagenome (GOLD analysis project Ga0182012, IMG submission 120486) | Permafrost microbial communities from Stordalen Mire, Sweden - 612S2S metaG | ecosystem: Environmental > Terrestrial > Soil > Wetlands > Permafrost | place: Sweden: Stordalen | collected...
AAATGACTCGTCAACGGGCGGCCAGACGATCACCTTTTCGCACAACATTTCTCTGATGGGCGCGGATGGATATGGCATCGCCTCGCTGGTGGATACGATTTCTTCACTGTCGAACATCACCAACATCGACCACAATACGGGGATTCCGACGCCCTATGGATCGATTGAGTATGAACTCGAAATGCCGCCGGCAGGTGTGGGCAATCGCGGATCGATTACCAATAACATCGTGATCGATCCGAACAATGCGGCAGCGCCAGTCAATTTCATGATCCTGCAAAGCCACTGTCCGCCGCTGACGAACGTAATTACCGACGCCTGGAATCCGACGGCGATCCACCACAACGGGATCTATGGTTTAGCCCTGAGTCAAGCCGCCTGCGCCGCGGCATTTACGAATGAAGGCAACTCGGCGGCGGGAGCATGGAGCAGCACGCCAAATGCGGTGGGGCTGGTTCAGGCAAATCCGAATTTTACCGATTACACGAGAAGCGTGGTGTCTTTCGATAGCGAGTATCTGGGCAACAGCTATACTACGTGGACTTCCAATACGGCATATGCCCAGGGAACCTGCGTAACGCTCGCGCAGGCGGGTTTTTATGAGAACAAGCCGCTCAACTATTGCGCCAAGGCGGCACTGACCGGCAGCGAGGCGAACAGCAAACCCGGGACAGGGACATCGTCGAGAACCTATTGGGAGTGGGCGTCGTTAACTCACATTCGCGCAGCCATGGCGTCCGGCGCAACGATCACGGACTCGTCGCTGGGGCTCTCCGGCGCGACCTATATTCAAGCGCTGGTGGCATGGGTGCGGGCCGGGTTTGCTCCGACCAACGCAGCGTACCACGGCACGGCGTCGGATGGATCGGACATCGGAGCGGTGGCGTACACCGGGCCGGTCATGACGGTGAGCGGCATCCAGGTGGATGACGTGAGTTACAACGGCGGCCATTCGTGCGCCCGCCTCACATGGAATTCCAGTATGGCGCCGGACAACCAACAGATACAATACGGCCCGACCACGAGTTACGGCAATGTCACGGTGAACTATTCTCCCGGCTACAGCATGACAGGCCAGCAGGTGACGGTGTGCGGCAATACGCCGGGGAGCACCGTCCACTTCTGCCCGCAGAGTCATAACAGTACGGGTTGGTCGAGCTGCGCGGGAGTGGATCAGGTGGTAACTTTCCCGGAGGCTCCGGCGAATACACAACCGGCGCTGCCCAATACCACCCCGCAGCCCTATCCGGACACCACCGGCTTTGCCATTTATTACCTGGACTCGACCTGCTCGAACTGGGACAGCGTGTGGGACAGCGCTTCGACTCATGCGGCAGGATCGATCATCTATCTTCCCGCGGGGCAGACCTGCACGGGGAACTTTGTCATCGAGCCGGCAAATGAGGGTTCGGGCGGTGTGCAGCCCATCTCGCCGGCCAACGTGAACACTACTACGGGAACGTTCACGCTCAAGAATCACGGCTTCGCCTTGAATCAGACGGTTTACCTCGATGCGTTTAATTACCTGAACCCGCCGGCATCGGATGCGATCCCAACCGGCTTTTCCGCTCCCCCGACGATGTACTATGTGGTCAATCCGACGACGAACACATTCCAGTTGTCGGCGGCGGCGGGCGGGTCACCGATCATCCCGACGGGCACAGGCTATGGGTCGGAATGGATTGCACCGACCAGCATGGTCAACACGGTCCCGATCGTGTTGCGCAGCAGCGCGGCCGATTCGGCGCTCCCTCCTCCGGGCGTCCGCATCGATCCGGCCAGCTACGCGGGTTCGTTTGGAGTGCTGCAGAGCAGCAACGCGCCGGCGGGGGCAACGGTACTGGTCGAGCCGTTTGCGCATCACGTGCACATCGGACCGGGAATCGAGATCACTTCCACACCGTATTTTGCAAGCCAGACGAACCACTTCGACAGCCCGGTGCAGAAGTATCTCTGGTATCAATACTTCAATCAAGGGTTCTCCAGCATTGCGTTCGACCGGGTGTGGCTGCATGGCCAGCCGTGTCCGGACAGAACGGCGGTGGGCTTGGGACTGGACGGATCGAACATCGAAGTCGATTCTTCGGTGCTCGATAATATCGCGGTCTGCAGACCGAACTATGCGGGGTTAGGAACTACGGTTACGGGGCCGACCATCAGTATTGCAAGCGGGACTTATTACTTTTTGACTGCGACACAGAATGTGGCGAGCGGCATCAGCGCGAGCGTCGGCGGAGCCGCTACGGGAACGGTTTTCGTTACGTTGCCGACGGGGTCGTCGACTCCTAAGGTGTATGTTCCTAGCGGGGCAACGATCAGCTGCAAGGGATGCACAGGCGTAGTCGCTACGCTGTCGGATTTCCCGCGTGACGGCAATGGGCGGTTGAGCGAGGGACCGATCGCTTCCATCGGGATGTCGGGCGGGGTGCTCGGGACGCCTTCGATGGCGCAGGACCAGATCAATATCAGCTTTGTGGCCGACACTCCGGCCGGCGGGAATGCGGAAGGCGGTTCGGCTATCGATACGGTGTTCGGGCCGGGGCCGGCGCGGGTCACTAACAATTACTTCCACAACGATATCGGGATTGCTTACTTTATCGAAGATACCGGGGCGGCATTGGGCTACTCTTTAGCCGACTATCTCACTTACCGGAACACCTTTTTAATCGACAATGCGTGGAGTCCGAGCAACGCGGCGTGGAACAATCTGACGGCCTGCAATCGGAATATCTATGAGTCAAAAACCGGGGCGAGGGAGCAGGTCACGGGGAACATTCTCACCGGACAATTCGGGTATTGTACTCCGCAGGGCATGTCCATACTGCTGGCCTCGAATAATGCGCAGGAGTCTGTAAGCGTTCCTCCGGTGGCTTCCATGAGCGATCTTACGGCAACTTACAACACGATTTCGAATGGCAGCGGCGGGATCACCATGACGGGGACGTCGCCTGGCGCACCGAGACCGCACGTTACGCGCCGGGCCCTGATCCAGAACAATATTCTCTACAATCTGAATGCCTGGCAGCATACCAGCGTATTTCCATCTAATCCGCACCAGACGCCGGGATGGTGTCTCTATCTGGGGTTCGGCGGGGAGGATTGGACCGTGGATCATAATACGTGCTACGCGATTGGCGGATACTCGACAGACGCCGTGCAGTGGGAATGGAGTAAGCAGGAGGGCGTGAAGATCACGAATAACATGTTCGTGAATATCGGACAGGATTTTAACCGCAATATTATTTACTCGGAGGGCAACACGGCGAATGGAATTCTGGCAGCATCGCCGTCCTGTTATAACCTCTCGGGGAAAGCGGCGATGGATTGCAGCCTCACGCCGGGTTACAGTTTTCTGGGCAATGTTATGGCAGCGGGCTACACCAATTCGCAGAGCAACACCGGAGACTCGCCGGCGCTGATGGGCGGGGCGTATAGCGGAGTCGACCCGAGCAACTCGGTGCGGGCAGAGAGTACGGTGGCGGCGAGGGTCGCGGCGATGGGGTTTCGCAACCCGGCGAGCGGCGACCTCAGGCTGACGTACAACAGCAATTACGCGGGGAATGCTCAACCGGGTACTGACGGGCGTCCCATGGGGGCCGATCTGGACGCGGCAGACCAGGCGCAGGGGAAGATTCTGAATCTGCGGGCGTTGTCGATTACTTCGACGGGCGCGGTGCTGTACTTCGAGGCTCCCGATGCGGGTGCGGCTTGTTATATCAAGACGGGGATCGGAGGAGATCTTACGACGTATGCGACGACACCTGCGGATACGACCGCGAATCGACTCCGGTCAATTGCGGTTAGCGGGCTGCACTGGGGTACGCAATATTTGGCATATGCGATGTGCGCGGGGGCGTCTAATACGCCTAGCGTCAGTTTCGCGACGAATTAGGGGGTGGGGAGCAACGGAGCGTTGAATACTATCAATTCTATGGGATCGACGTACCTTGTACGGCGGTATGCCTCCCTGGACCACCGGGCCGACCGAGTAGCTGGAACCTGCTATCGGCAACTCTTCGTGTCGGTTCCGGGATCCAGTTACCAAGCCGCGGCCCCGACGCGGCGCCTGTAGAAGTGACTGTATTCTCAGATTTTCAATGTCCGTACTGCGCAATGTTTAACGAGATCGTCGAGCGATATCGGCAGGACCACCCCGGCGCTATACGCATCGTCTTCCGCAATTTACCGCTGCCCATGCACGGCTGGGCTGCGGCTGCGGCCCGGGCCGGGATCTGCGTTTTCCAACAAAACCCGGGGGCCTTCTGGGAGTTCCACGACATGTTGTTCGCTCAGCAGAAGACTCTTTCCAGCGAAAACCTGGAAAGCTTTATTGAGCAATTCGTGGCTGGTCGGTCCGGGCTAGACCTCGGATTGTACGCGTCCTGTGCCGCCTCCGGCGCGTCTGGTGATCGCGTTGAGCAGGACCTGTCGCGCGCCCGCGGGTACGACATTCAAAGCACGCCGACAGTTGTCGTCAATGGCCGGCGATACACAGGGTTCCGGGACGGCGCGGCCTTTGCAGCCGCGATAGACGCGGCGACCCGCCTCATGCTTTCGGGCAATTCCAATACCGCAAAAGGAGAGGCAGTTCAATGAGAATTCCCCGTAATTGGCGCCGCAGTTTCGCGGTCTTAGCTGCGGCAGCCGTACTGTGCATCGGGGCAGGGGTCGCCGAAGCCGGCGGGCCGTCGCTTTACCTGACCGCCGAAGACCTGACTGGGGCCGGGCTACATCTACCCTCCTACATGCCGACTGTAGACGGGCTAATGGCGTACCAAGAGCGGCTTCCTTTTCACCAAATGCTCGTCGTCCGCTGGGATGCCCGCCCGGGGGCCCGAGAGATGGTCCTCAAAGAAGAAGCCGACAAGACGCCGCTTTCCCCGGACTTCGTCCTGCTGAAGCGCGACACGAAGATGCCAGGCGCAGTTGGGAAAACCCAGCGCCCAATCCGCTCGGGCGCAATCGTCGTCGTCGCGATCGACGCGGCCAAGCAGATCCGCGGCTTGGCAATTCAGCCCGAGTCCCTGGAGGTCTGGCTTGAGGACCTTCCGCAGCGGAAGGGCTGGCGCTACATCATGCCGAACGTCACGATATACGCCAGGCTTCCCGACGATCCGCAGATTCAGACCGTGATGTTTTTCAGCCCGACCGAGCCGGATCAGAGCGGAAACTGGAAGCTTAAGCAGGTAGGTTCGCTGCCCCTTCCGTCAACGAGGGCGGCAGGGGGCCAGTGATGACCGCCGCTATCCGCCGCACAAGCGCGGCGCAATTTCGCGCCAGGTAAGGAGATGAACAAAATGCGAAAGGTGTTTCCCATGCTTGTCGTTGCCGGCACCGCGGCAACCGGGGTAGCCTCAGGCGCTACCATCACCGGCAAGGTCGTCGACACCTTCACCCGGCCGGTGGCCTCGGCCTTCGTCACGATATCGGAGGAGCCGTCCAGGCCGGGCGTTGTCCCGACCATGCGCGGTGCGACGACTCAGACAGCGGCCGACGGCAGTTTCTCCGTCGCCAACCTTGAAGCGGGGACCTTCCTGCTATGCGCACAAGTCCCCAAAGGGACGCTGCTCAATCCGTGCCAATGGACCACTACTCTGCCGCGTGCGGTGCTTACCTCCGCGACGGCGACCACGTCGATCACGCTGACGATGCGGCCGGGCTACCGGCTTCCCATACGGGTCGACGATCCGCAGAACCTGTTGAGCACGAACGAAGGGAAGACGCCCGGAGCGCACCTGCTGATCGGCGTCAATGGAGGGTATCATTTCGAGAGCGCCGATATCGATGCGTCCGACGTAACCGGGCGCAACGTGAGCGTGCTGGTGCCATTTGACGCGGCGGTCGCGGTGACGGTGCAGAGCCGGTTTTTCCAGGTGCAGGATGCGTCGGGGAACGCGATCAGGAATGCGGTCGCGCTGCCGGTCACGGTGCGTTCGGCGGCTCCGTCGTCGAGCTTGAATTTCAAGGTTGTCGGCCATAATTGAGGGGATGACTTGCCGTCTCTCGAGGGATTGTAGTATTCGCCTCCGGCACATCCATAAGGGCGGGCAGACCAGTGCGATGGTTGGTCTTGCATTTCCGGCAGGTGAGCGTTTACGTTCCTAATTGCTCCCCAACACCCAATTAGCATGCCGCGTGTGGCGCGTCAGAGGCGGCTAAGGTCTCGAAAGGAGGGTGGTGTAGAGGGCTTCGGTGCGGCGGGCGGCTATTTCCATTGAGAAGGTGGTGCGGGCGGTGTGGCCGGCTGCCATGCTGAACTCCTGACGGAGGGTTGGGTTGTCGATCGCCAGTTCGAGTTTTTCGGTCAGGCTGCCGACATCGCCGGAGGGGAACAGCAGACCGTTGACGCCGTCGGCGATCAACTCCGGAATGCCCCCTACGCGGGAGCCGATGACGCAACACTCGCAGGCCATGGCTTCGAGGAGCGCGTTGGGGAAACTTTCGGACTCCGAGGACATGACGAAAATGTCCATGGAGCGCATCCAGGCCGCAACGTTATCCTGCGCCGGGATGAAGACGCAATCCGCAGCGATGCCGAGGCGGTCGCGCAGAGCCATGAGGTCCGGGAGACGGTCGCCGCTGCCGACAATGAGAAGCTTCATGCCGGGCAGGCGATGACGGACGCGGGCGAAGCTTTCAAGCAAAAGGTCGAGACGCTTTTCGGCACGGAGTACGCAGACGGCGCCAATTACCAGGGGCGCACCGGCAACTTCAGGAACACGAGCGCGGTCGCGGCCGTGAAAGATCTCCGTATCGACTCCGTTATGACAGACCACCACCGAAGCGGGCGAGGCATGCTCATCCTGAATCATGTGGCGCTTCAGCGCTTCCGAATTGACAATGACTCTGTCGGAGATGCGATCGGTGAAGCGCAGCAGCGGGCGGAGAAAACGCGGGTACAGATCGCGATAGGAAAGCTGGGAGGTGAGGACTACCGGGACACGGTATAGACGCGCCACGGGAGCAGCGAAGAGATCGGTGGGAACGTCGAAACAGTGCACCACCTGGATGCGGTGACGGCGCAGATAGCTTCCCATGACGCGGCCGCCGGCGATCGCTGAAAAGGAGGCAAAGGAGGATACCGGTAAGGCCGTAACGGGAATGCCCGCGGCCTTGAGTTCCGGATAGCGCGGCCCCTCGAGCTGGAAGCAGGCGACATGCGGCTCAAAGCGGGAACGGTCGAGCGCGATGGCCATTTTGGTGAGGTCGCGCTCACAGCCGCCGATGGATAGGGCACGCACCAGCAGCAAGACTGGAACCGGGCGGACCTTAGGGGAAGAACCTACTTTATGCAAACGAACGTGGTCGCCTCAAGCAGCAGGAGTAAGGGTTCCCGGACGAGCCTGGACCGATGGGCAGCATTCAAAAGGGGCGCTGTCCTGCCGGTGTTGGTTCCGGAACGGATATCCACAATGTCGTGACATTGGGAAAAACCGATCTGTTTAAAGGCGCGGCGTAGGCCAATATAGGTGAATTGGTGAAAATCGATGCCGAGTTTCATGATGTCGCGACCATGAATCATCTTCCGCAGCCCGTATCTCGCCCAGTTCGGCAGCCAGCCATAACAAGGCATGGGAGGAAGCTCACCCGATTTAATACTCCATTTACTGGTGGATTCGAAAAACAAGGCGCCGCCGGGTTTGAGGGCGCGATAGAGTTTTTCGAGGCCGGGACGCCAGAATTCAACGTGCTCGAAAACCGACGAGGCGATGATGACGTCATAAACGTTTTCTCCGAGATCTTCGTCTTCCAGGTTGCCCAGGCGGATGTCCGGTTCGGCGCCCAGATCCTTACCCCATTTATGAGCGTGCTCTACCAGTTGCGGACTGATTTCGAGCCCTTCGCATTGCAGCCCGGAAAGCTTGCACAATATGGGGAACGAGCCGCTGCCGGTGCCGATTTCGATCATGCGCAGCTCGGGTCCGATGGGCTTATATTTGCTGATATATTTCAGGATCCGGCGGAAGAACGCTTCCTTGTCCTTCAGCGTTTCGGACTGGCGCTTGGTAAGGTAGCGGGTTACATCGCTCAGTTCTTCTTTATAAAGTTCCATGAAAATCCAGCTGATTACTTCCTTTCAATAGCATACACGAGGGGTAGCAATTTAGCGGCTACCCTACGGCCACCTGCTCATGCCGGGGCGAGGTTTTGAGATAGAACCAATAGGCAGTCACCACGACATAGAGGTCCAGAATGGTGGTAGTTACGGCGACGGCCTGGCTGGGGCGGAGCAGCCAGAGTAACAGCGGCAAGGCGATAAAGTTGAGAACTGTTCCGGACAAGATGATTTTGGACCATTCTTTGTCATACCCGAAAGCCAACATGTAGTAAGTCGTGTAAGTGTGGGCCAGGGAACAGAGACAGGGAGAGAAGGCCATGATTTGGAAAAGTACTATGGACGCCTGAAATTTGGGACCGAGGAACAATGGAATAAAGATCGGCGCACCGGCAAGCAGCACCAGCCCGCCCAGGAAAAAGGGCGCGGAGAGGATCAGCGAATACTTGCGCACGAAACGGATGGCGTCCTGTTGCGAGCGGTTAGCCATGTGGCTGATATGCGGATATAACGCGGTTACCAGGGGGGTGGCAAGCATGCGGAGGGCGACGATCACCCGCTGGGCGCCGCTGAAATATCCGGCTTCGGTATAAGAGACGAGGCCGAGGATAAACATGTTGGTGGAACCATAGAGGTTCATGGCGGCCATGGACAAAAACACGGCGAAACCTTCCCTTAGCCGTGCTTTCACTTCATGCCAGGGCGGCCTCAGGAAGCGGACGGGAGTTACCATGGGCACGGTAAAAAGGCCGGCCAGGCCGGAAAGGGCGAATGCGCCGGCTTGGATGGCCGCTGCCAGCAGATAGTCGCTTTCCTTGCGGACAAAGATAAAAATCGCGATGAGGGAGAGCAGTTTGGCCGCAAAGTCGCGCCACGCCACGTGCTGCAACTTTTGCAGTCCCTGAAAAAGCCACTGGGGGAACAGACAGTTGCCGATCACGGCCAGATAGCAACAGGCGTAGAGCAGCCAATCCGCCCGCAATTTGGGCACGGCCAGCACGGTCCCGGTCATGACCACAAAGCCGGCCGCGCAAAGCAGTAATTTCGCCGCCATCACGGAATTGAAAGTCATGCTGACCACTTCGGGGTCATCGGCGTGGATGGCGATGCGGCGGGTGGCCGTCAGGTTGAAGCCATATTCGGTGAGCGTGACAAAGTACCAGATAAAAGACTGGGCGAAAGCGATCAGGCCGAATTTCGACGGACCGAGGATGCGCGAAAGATAGGGTACCGCGATCAGGGGAAAGATGTAACTGCTCAGTTGAACACCGTAAAGCAGCAATGCGTTTTTGACAACGTTGTGACGGATCAGCTGTTTTGCGCGAGCGAGGAGGGTACCGATCATGTGACACGCTGCATTGCGGGATGGGAGGAAAAAATGGGCACCGTCTTCTATTATCGACGGAGAAGAGGCTCGGACACAATCAGGTATACGATCGGGTACGTGACATAAAAGTGGCCAAAGTTCATGAGTTGTGGGGCGGACCCCTTGGTACGCGAGCGACCCCCTGGTCGCCGAGTTGGCGCTCGACCCTCAATCATCGGGTGCTTCCCTGACGAGTCCCGCTCTTACAGGGTTCTGTTCAATATAGTTCCAAATCTCGCCTGATCGGCAAACCGCTGGTATCCGCGGAACGGCCGATGTTGAGGCAGACTGTCGTGAAGCCGCCAGGTGAGGAATAGTGTCGCGTGCATTAACCAGCCGACCTGGGGGTCGGTAGCGGACCAGGGGTCCGCCCTACTTTTATGGCGCACACTGAGTTAGTGCGAATGGGGGACGCAGCGCGGATTATCATTGCAAGATGAAGCTTCATCATGTCGGTATTGTTGTGAAAGATCTGGCTTCATACGGTGACGCCTACGCGGGGGTGCTGGGATTAGAGGCCGATTCCGGGATCATTTACGATCCGGTACAAAAAGTTCGCGCACAGTTTTGGAAGGATGCGCGGGGAAGCGTCCTCGAATTGATAGAACCGGCGTCGCCGGACTCGCCGGTATGGCGCGAGCGGCAAAAAGGCGGCGGGCTCAATCATCTTTGCTATGAGGTAGCGGACATCGAGCAGCAGCTTCGGGATGCGGTGGAAAAGGGCGGTATGGTCACCAGCGGACTGGCTCCGGCGGTTGCCTTCGGAGGCCGGAGGATCGCATTCGTGTACTTCCTGGAATTGGGGCTGATTGAATTTCTGGAGGCCCAGTAACTTACTTTTTGGCGGCTAGTTTAGCCTCGATGAGGTTCGTCAACTCACCGACGTTTTTCAACTCGCCGACCTCGCTGACGGTGAATTTGATTTTAAACGTCCGTTCTATGGTGACCAGCAGGCGAATGTGGGTCAGGCTATCCCAGCCATCCACGTCCTTGGCGGAAAGGTCCGGCCGCAGGACGAGCGTATCGTCGCTAAAAACATCCTGAAAGACCTCCGCCAGCGTCGATTGAATCTGCTCTGTTGTCAACAAGATCACCTCTTAGAAAACGTTAAGCGATAGGTTACCATACCGGCATGGAAACGGGTCCTCGCTGGCCGGAATAGATATACTCGAATTACCGCATCAATTATGAATGAATCCAAGCTCCTCCCGGCCGCCCAACGGGTGCGATATCGTTTAGCTGCGCAATTGTTCGACCGGGTCGTCGCGGCTCAGAGTTTTTTTGAAACCGGCATTCAGTTTCTGATCGAAAGCTATGGCGAAAGCTACGTGCGCTTCGTCAATGAGCATGCCGCATTTGTTTTCCATCGCGGGCCGAATCACGATGTGGAACTCACCAAGGCTGTCAAAGCCTACACCCAGTGCTCCATGGACTACCTGTACCTGCAGTACCAATTGGAGACTTCGGGCGAAGCGCGGTATCAATGTTCTTCGTTTGAAGAAGGCCGGCGCGAAGTTTACGACAATCCGGAGGTGATGAAAGGCTTTTATCTGGACGGGTTGTATCTTTCCCTGGTACTTTGGCCCAATCATTACCGGATGTTGCGCTACTATCTCGACCAGTTTTTGCCCTGGCTTCCACAGAAGGGACGCCTTCTCGATCTGCCGATCGGTCCGGGCAGCTATGCCTGCTATGGCCTGCTCGAAAAGCCGGGCTGGACCGGTCTCGGAGTGGACATCAGTGCGTCCGCCACCGAATACTCGGCCCAGTTGGCGCAGCATTGGGGCCTGGCGAATCGCATGCACATCGAGTTTGGAGAGGGACACAAGACGCTTCCCTGGGAGGAAGGTTCATTCGATGCGGTGGTCACCGGCGAACTGCTGGAGCACCTGGACGATCCGGCCAGCTTTCTCCGCGAGTGCGTGCGGGTCACCAAACCCGGAGGCTTTCTTTTCGTCACCACGGCGATCTACGCGGCCAGCCTGGATCACGTGTTCATGTTCGAAGATGTCGACTCGGTCAACCGCATGTTGAGCGGCTGCGGCGCGACGATGTGGTCCCATCTGGCCATGCCGGTCCGTCCCGGGGATCCTATACGTCCCCTGGTGCCGACTAATTACGCGGCCATTCTCCACAAGCCGGCCTGATTTAGTCGCGGGAAAGTAACTGGGGTACTACAACTAACCAAGGGACTCTACCCCTTGAAATCCACGTGAAGCTGTCAGTGTTCCGCAATCAGCGCTCAGCTCAGGAGGACCTCCTGCTAGCGAAGGCTTTTAACGTGGTCGTTTAACGGTTAATTAAAGCCGCGAGCAGCAAATTCTGAGAGCGAAAGTTTCAGAGAGTTCAAGAATCTAGGTCTGTGCCATGGCGCCGCATCCTCACGTGGCCACAGGCAATACCCCAAAGAGTACTATGGGTTGCAGCGCGGCCCGATGTTAAAATCGTAAGGTTTGAACGTGTATCTTGTAGCGGCTTGCGCTAAGCATCATGATGTCCACACTTTATTCTGAACTGTCCTGGTTACCGCGCCCCGCGGCGGATTTCAACGCGTTATGCCGTACCGCCCTGGAGCAACCCGCTGACATGGGACAGCGTATCCGCGCACTGGCGTCGACCGCTTTGAATGAAAACCAGTTGATCCGCCTGGCGAAAGTGATTTCCGCGGCGCGTACTGCGGGTCATTCCCTGGAGCCTCTGACACCCTACCGGCTGGGCTTGATCGGCAACGCCACCATGGACCTGGTAGCGCCCATCCTGGTGGCAACTGCTGCACGGCATGGAATTGCGCTCGAGTGCACTGTGGCGGCTTATGACCAGGCCATCCAGGAGAGCTTGAACCCCGAATCAACGATCAACCGCTCGAACCCCAACGGCGTTCTTCTGGCGCTGGACTGGCGCGGCGTCCCGCTTCGGCCGAGTCCGGGCGAGCCCGATGTCGCTCAGGAGACGGTGAAAGCGGTCCTCGATTATCTGCAGTTGATCCGTAGCGGACTCGAGCAGAACGGCAAGGCAGTTTGTATTTTTCAGAATCTGGCAGCCCCGCCGGAAACGGTTTTTGGTTCACTGGACCGGGTGCTGCCGGGAGCGCCGCGCAATCTGATCGACAGCATCAATCAGGCCCTCGCCGAGACCGTGCGTAATTCGAGCAGCGTGCTGATGGACGTCGCCGGACTGGCCGAGACGGTAGGACTGGCAAACTGGCATTCTCCCTCCGAGTGGGCGCTGGGGAAACTCCCCTTTGCCCAGGAATTCCTGCCGCTCTATGCCGAGCATGTGTGCCGCGTCATCGCCGCGCTTTGCGGCAAGAGCCGGCGCTGCCTGGTGCTGGATCTCGACAATACGCTGTGGGGCGGAGTGATCGGCGACGACGGACTGAAGGGCATCCAGATTGCGCAAGGGGATGCGACCGGCGAAGCCTATCTGAATTTTCAACGCTTCATCCTGTCGCTGCGGGAGCGCGGCGTGGCGCTGGCGGTGTCTTCCAAGAATGAAGATGAGACCGCGCGGCTGCCCTTTCGCCAGCACGCCGAAATGCTGCTGCGGGAAGAACACTTTGCCATCTTCCAGGCGAATTGGAGCGATAAGGCGACCAACATCCAGACCATAGCGAAAGAGATCGCACTGGGTTTGGAGTCGCTGGTTTTCGTGGACGATAATCCTTTCGAACGCGAGCTGGTGCGTAAAGCGCTGCCGCAGGTTGCGGTTCCGGAGATGCCGTCCGATCCGGTATTCTACACGCGAACGTTGAGCGCGGCGGGTTATTTTGAAGCGGTCACCTTCTCGGGAGAAGATCTCAAACGCGCCAGCTATTATGCCGGGAATGCGCGGCGGGCGGATTTGCAGAAACAGGTCGGCAACCTGCAGGAGTATCTGGCTTCACTCAAAATGGAGATCGTCTTCCAGCCGTTCGATGAGACGGGCCGGGCGCGCATCACGCAACTGATCAACAAGTCCAATCAATTTAACCTGACCACGCGGCGGTATAGCGAGGCGGAAGTGGCCGGAATCGAAAGCGATTCGCGTTGTTTCAGCATGCAGGTCCGGCTTTCGGACAGCTTCGGGGATAACGGCATGATCAGTGTGGTGATCTGCCGCGCGCTTCCCGCCGGAGACTGGGAGATCGATACGTGGCTGATGAGCTGCCGCGTGCTGGGCCGGTCGGTGGAGAGCATGGTTCTGCGGGAAGTGCTGCAGCATGCCGCCGAGCAGAAGGTCCGGCGGCTGATAGGAATCTATCGCCCGACCGACAGAAACAAACTGGTCGAGCAGCATTATGCAAAATTGGGATTCACGCTGGCGGAGCAAGGCGCGGATGGTACGACGATCTGGCATCTGGATGTGGAGAGCGCGCGGGTGGAAGCTGCTCCTATGACGGTGCGATCTTTCCTGCCTACCGCGGTACCCGCATAACCGATGAACCCAACCACGGTCGATAAAGTCAGGACCCAATACTCTTCCGCGGTCACGCTGGCCAATAGCGTATTATTTACGGCCAGTGCGGGTTCGGCGGCATTCTGCCTGTATTGCATCGCCAGCCACAAAGATCACCTGTATCTCCGGCTCGCGCCGGCGATGATTGGAATCGCCGCTCCGCTCCTGATGAAGTTCCGGCCGGTGTTCCGCCTGATGGCTGCGGCGGTGGTCATCGGATTGGGCGTTGGGCTTTACGTGGCTCAGGGTTTTGCCCTGATGTTGGTCGATCCCGATCGTCCCGCACTGCAGGCGCTGGAGAAAGAGGCCAAGGCGGCAAGGGTGCCTTTTGACGGGCGCACCCGAATTCAGGTGATCGAAGATTTGCGCAGTCAGGGTGTAGCCGCTTATCCTCCTTTTTATCCCTATCTGCTGCTCGATGCGCCGCTGCGAGTGGATGGAGAGCCGACGATTGCCTTGAGCAGCATTGCCAACATTACGGCCGTGTGTTGTAACGACAGCGGGCAGTATCTGGAATATAAAACCGATGAGCACGGCTTTGCCAACCCTGCAGGTTCGTGGTCGCAGAGATCCATTGATATGGCCCTGGTGGGCGCCTCGTCGGCGGTGGGTGAAAGTGTTCCGCAAGCCGACAATCTGCTGTCGCAGCTTCGTGTGCGCTATCCCTCCGCCATGACTGTGGGGGCGGGAGGCAACGGGCCGCTGCTGGAGCTCGCGTCCATTCGCGAATACCTGACATTAGTGAAACCGAAGCGTGTGGTGTGGCTGTTTGCCGAGTCGCACACTCCGGAGTATCTGGAGGCCGAGAGTCATACTCCCGCACTGCTCCGCTATCTGGATGCGTCCTATAAGCAAGGGCTGCTGGAAAAACAGGATAGCCTGAACCAAGCCATTACCGGGTATTTCAACAGCGGCATCCAGACCGAACTGGCGGAGGAAGCCCCGCCCAGGCTGGCGAAGGACTTCCTGCTGTTGAAAACCTTCCGCACCGTGATGTACTACTACGTGACGGCCAAGACTGCCAAGCCAAGACCGTTTCAATTCAACTCCGAGGTCTACGAACAGGCGCTGCGGGAAGGCCGGCGCATGGTCAATTCGTGGGGAGGGACCGTCACGCTCGCCTATTTTCCGGATTCATCGCGCTACGCGGGAATTTGCATTTACACGCCGGCCCTGCGCCAGTTGTACGACCGCACGCACGAGGCGTTTATGAAGGTGGCAAACAAGCTCGACATTCCGGTGGTCGATCTGTCGCGAAGTTTCCCCGATGTGCCGGCTGCGCAGTCGGCAATCAACACCCAATATTTTTATCCGTACCCGGCGCACTATAAACCGGCAGGCTATCACCTGGCGGGGAAAGAGATTCTGTCGGCGCTGGAGAAGCTTCCTTAAAATGCAATCCTGCTTAGTTAGACTGGCGCGGCGACCTGGAGGTACACGGTGAGCGGCCCATTCCAATTTCTCATGTTTTCCATCGTCGTGATCCTGGCTTACTATGCGATGGGGTCGGGCGGCTGGCGCCGGGCTGTACTCCAGGTCGCCAACCTGTGTTTTCTGGCGACCTTCTTTGAAGGGGTTCGGGCCTATATCCCGTTCGCGGCATTCCTCATCCTCAGCTACGCCGGCCTGCGATTGATCCAATGGCGGCCCCGACCATGGTTTGTTCCTGTTCTGGTGACCACCATTGCGGGGTTTATCTGGCTCAAGAAATACGCGTTTCTGCCGTCCTCGATTTTTATCCATACGGTGTATGTGACGGTCGGGCTGTCGTATATTCTTTTCCGCGTCCTGCACCTGATGATTGAGACCCGGTCCGGTAAGCTGCTGGAACCTGTCGGTTTGGTTTCCTTCTTCAACTACACGACTAACTTTCTGACGCTGGTATCCGGGCCGATTCAGATGTATCCGGAATACCGGGCGGCGGAAGACCCGGCTGCGCGGCCGCGATTGAGCGCGAAAGACGTAGCGGAGGCGCTCGAACGGATCATGAGAGGTCTTTTCAAGACCAACATCCTTTCGCTGGTGCTTTCCACTCTGCAAGCCCACATGATCCAAAGCGCCACCACCAGTCCTATGGCGGGTGTGAAGCTGATGTCCGGCGCGTTGATGTTTGCGTTATTCCCGCTCTTTATTTACAGTAATTTTGCCGGTTATATCGACATTGTGATCGGCGTTGGCCGGCTACTGGGAGTGACTTTGCCCGAGAACTTCGCCCGCCCGTTTTCCGCCGACAATGTGATCGACTTTTGGAGCAATCGCTGGCACATTACGCTTTCGGGCTGGCTGAAGACGTACGTCTACAACCCTCTGTTACTCACCTTGATGCGCCGCTTCCCGTCTTCCGGGATGGCATCAGCTTCGGCCGTGCTGGCTTTTTTTGTGACCTTTTTCCTGGTCGGAGTGTGGCATGGCCAGACGTCCGAATTCATTTTCTGCGGCTTTCTGCTGGGGCTGGGAGTCAGCGTGAATAAGCTCTACCAGCTGCTGGTCACCGCGCGGATGGGACGGAAAGGCTACAATGCTCTGAGCAGAAATCCGCTCTATATTGCACTCTCCCGCGGATTGACGTTCACCTGGATGGCCTTCACGCTGATCTGGTTCTGGTCCAACTGGAATCAACTGCGGATGATTGAAGCTGCTCTGGGCGCGAGGATGTTGGTGGCGATATGGCTGGCGATTTTCGCCGGATCCACTGTTCTGCTGGCGGCGTGGGAAGAAGTCTACCAGCGGATCGTGAGTGCGCCCTGGAATGGGGTCCCGTTGCTGTCGCTCAGTTTGCGAACTGCCTGGGGCACGATGCTGCTGGTGGTCATAGTGGCGGTGAACTTACTGCTTAACCAACCGGCTCCGGAGATTGTGTATAAGTCATTTTAGGGGGCCATAAACCCGAAGACAGAAGTCGGAAGCCAGGAGTCAGAATGAGGCCTGCGCCAACGCGAAGACTTCTGGCGTTGTGTTTTGAGCGCGGTCTTCGACCTCAAACAGACGAGATACTGGTGAAGGCGACAAACCATAACAGGTGGGCTACAGCTATCGATGAAGTTGGGGGAAGGGCGGCCGTTGCTACCTTGAAATCAGGCATCTGCTTATGAACTTGACGATCACCTTGCCGGACGACAAAACCGCCGCCCTGACGGCGAAGGCGCGTGCGAAGAGTTTGTCAGCAGAGGAATACGCCCGGCAAGTGCTGGAGCAAGATCTCGCGCCGGAATGGCTTCAGCAGTCGTGGGAGAGCGCGAAACAGGCAGGTCTCGACCAGCTCGCGATGGAGGGGATCGACGCAGAGATTGCCGCTGCCCGAAAGCACGGCGTGAGTCCGGGTTGAAACCGGGCTCATGATCAGGGTTGTTATCGACACCAACAGGACTGCGAATCTCACGCAAAGCCGCGAAGGCGCAAAGAACGCAAAACCCGAGTGAGGCATAGATCACCAACCCGCCCGAGGTTGCCAGAGTCTGTCACACCGGCAGGGCTGTGCGGAGGTCTCCGGGATGGAAGGGCTCCAGGTGGGAATCGACGGCTTCGCGCAGGAATGTCTCCCGATCGGTTTCCGGCTGCCAGCCCAGCAATTTCTTGGCGGCAGAGCAATCGAGATCCGCGGCCATGGTGAGGCTGCGCAGATCGCGGTAGCTGTTGCGCGAATTATCGGGTTTGTGGACCATCTCTTTGATCAACCAGAGGCTGTATTCCACCGCATTCATCATCCAGACATTGCGCGGATAGAAGCGGAAATTACGCCGCGTGCGCTCGCGCAGGATCTGGACAAACTCCTGCGCCGTGGGACGGATATCTCCGGAAAGGTTAAAAGACATCCCGTCGACGCCGGGAGCGTCTTTGGCCAGCACCAGCGCGCTGGCGACATCGCGGGCCAGCACACAGGGCAACGGGTTATTGCCTTTGCCCCAGCCCAGAATGCAGGTGTCGGAGATGGAGACGCCCAACGCGCCATGCGCCAGCATACCGCCCGGCCCCAACACGATCGCCGGCCGGAGAATGACTACCGGAAGCTTCTCGGTACGGTGCATTTCGAGCAGCATCTGCTCGGTCTTGACCTTGCCGCGTGAATAGAAGCTGCGGCCGTCGGCCAGGGTATCGGCGGGAACCGAATCGTCGAGCTTTCCAGGCTTGCCGAGATACAACGCCGAGATGGAACTGGTAAACAGTAAACGACGGACTCCGAAGTCCTGGCAGGCGCGGGCAATGGTGCGTGCGCCGCCGACAAAATCGCGTTCGAAATCGGCCCACGTAGCGCCGCCGCCCATGGCGAGATGATAGACCAAGTTAGCGCCTTCGATGGCTTGGCGAATGCGTTCTGAGTCGGCCACTTCGGCGCGGAAATAGCGTAGTCCCGGCTCGTCGCGACGTCCTTGCCCGGCGCTCCGGCTGACGACTGTCACGTTGCAACCCGCGGCGCGCAACTGCGAAGTCAAATGGCGGCCGATGAAGCCGGCGCCGCCGATCACGACAGCATTATCGGATCGCGACAATTTGTTCCACCTCGCTGGCTTGTGAAAGGACGCGTGCGCCATCGAGCACGGCTTCGCAGGACTCCATGACGGCGAGGCCGTCCGAACCATCGACCGGCAGGCGTTGGCCGGCGATCAGCGCATCGTAGAAAGCTTTGATGCTGGCATTCATCGACAGCGTCTGCATTTCGTAAGCGGGCGCGAAGCCCAGCGCTCCGGCCATCTGCGCCTTGAAATTGCGCAGGCTCTGGCCGAGGATTCCTTTACCGTTCTTCCAGGCGTCCCGCATGTTATCGGTTCTCGGGTAGCGGCTTTTCTCGGAAAGACGCAAGGTGTTGCGCCGTAAATCGGCAACGATCTCTCCATCCTGGCCGACCGCGTGGACCCAGGTATCCAGATACTCCCCGCCGAGCATGAGGGTGCACTGCGCCGAGCCGCGTTCGCAGACGAGCGAAGTCAACCAGGAGCTGTAGAATGTCTGGCCGTTGGAAAGCGTGCGTTTCCCCGCCAGGGAGGTGGCGGCCGAAACGGTGGGACCGAGCAAGCGGTAAATCACCGACAAGGGGTGCGGGCCTAGCTCCAGCATGATCCGCTCGGGACTGCCAAACATCCAGTGAGTATGCGGGCCGGAAACGAGCAGCGGACGCAAGGGAAGGCTGTAGACCAAGGTGACATGCTGCACTGCGCCGATCCGGCAGTTGCGAATCTCTTCGACCATACGCAGGATCGACGGCATAAATGTCAGGTTGTGGCTCACCCCGACCCGGCGTTGATGGGCTGCGGCAGCATCCATCACGCGGCGGCAATCCTTAGTCGAGAGACAAAATGGCTTCTCTACAAATACATGACTTCCGCCTTCGATGCATTCGATGGCGGCGTCCGCGTGAGCCGCGGGCGGCAGGAGCACATGCACGACATCGGGGCGTGCACCGTCCAGCATGGCATGTACCGATTCGTATACAGCCGGGATGGACCACTTCTGCTGCAACGCTTTGGCTTTGGCGGCATCGCGATCGCATACCGCCGTCAGTTCCGCGGCGCCGCTTAACTGCTTCAGCGCATGAGCATGAGGCTCGGCAATGACTCCGGCTCCCAGCAGTGCGACCTTAACTGGCGCTTTCACGGGAACGCATGCACTCACCTGGCTACCTATGTCCATACGTATAATAAGGTTAACTACCTACTGACTCTACAAAAGAAAATATACAGTCGATTAGTTATTATAGCAGCCGGATCCTACTGCGGCTGTCACGACTTCTTCACAAAAGCCGCGAACATAAGTGGCATTTTTAGCTTCTCGGCCTTCTTGGGCGGCAGGTCTGAGGCAAATTGGGTTACTTCACGCTCAATTGTCAGACCTGCAGAGTTCAGCATGTCGCGAATCTCGGCAGCACTGTTAAACAGGTAGATATGATCGCGCGTAGGAGCATTCGCCGGAGTTGTAATATAAGCGCGACCTTCCGGCGACAGTAAGCTATGTACTCTCAGCAGGAGATCCCGCGGCTGTTCCACGTGTTCCAGCACCTCACCCATGGTTATAAAGTCATAGGTGGTATCTTCCGGTAAGTCAAAGATGTCCATCAGGCGGAAACGGCAGGGTGCTCCGGCGGCAATGCCTTCAGCCAGTTGCATGGAACTGGGGCTGATATCCACGGCTTCGAAGTGGGTCCCGGAAGGGAGGGCGCGGATAGCCTCGACCAGATACAGGGCGTGCCCGGAGCCGATCTCGAGGTAGCGGCGGATGGCCGGTCCATAGGCGGGAAGGTTGTCGGAAAAGAAACTGAACCGGACATACTGATCGGGCCAGAGAAACTGGGCAAGGACGAGGCCATGCATATGAAATTGCATGGTTTTGGGGTTGCTGTACACACGCTCATTGACTTCGGCGAAGGACTTACTCGAGTACTCGCCGGTGCGCATGAAATGCAAACTCTCTTCCAGCATACTTTCGCGGAGTTCGAGAAAGCATTCGATCCCGAAATCGAGCGTGCGGCCGGTGCTCACGATAAAGCGATCGTAACGGTTGAAAAAGTCCTCGGCTCTCTCATGAAACACGGGGTCCATGGAGTTGACATGAGCGCGTAACTTCTCGCCGAGCTGACTGTTGGCTTCGGTTATGCGGTCGAGGATGTAAGGGAGTAGCGCCATAGGGTAGTTTATTGGAACATAGCATAATGGGTATGCTGGCGAGAACGTCAGTGATTTCTTAATGTTCCACCCGTTCACTGGAATGTAGTTTTGTGAACAGCCAAAAAGTTGAGAACCGCCGCCCGTTCTCAACTACTTCCCGGCGACGCAACACATAGGGTTTTGTGAATACCGGAACGGCATGGTACTTTTCCGATACCGCGGTTTGGCGACCAGAACATATGAATGCCGACCAAGAGGGCGGAACTGGCTGCACCAAATTTGCAAGTGCGTAGCCGCTTCCTCGCGGCACGACCAAGGTACAATCCGCTATAAGGATGAAGATCCGCGGCCTTATTAGAACTGTTGAGAGCGATGGCTGGAGGCACGTAAAAACCAAAGGAAGCCATCGCCAATACAAGCACCCAAGCAAGTCGGGCCGCCGAAAATCGATCTCGTAACTTGAGACCTCTTAGGCTTCGGCAATTGCTCATTCGGGTAATCGAGTGACAGGTTGATACGGCCATGGCGCACATAAACCCGGACCAGAAGTCCGCCTTCTGCCGCCTGATCGAATGAGACCCGCTTCATTTATCGGGTTAGGGAGATTGCATTCTCTTCCTGCCGTCCTGATTCCAGCCCGGGGCCCGGGTTGTGGAAGGGGTCGCCGTGGGCTTCCTGGCTCCGTAGCGCGTTCGAGGTGGGCGCCCCTACGCTTCCTGGCTCGCCCTCCCTGGCTCAAAGAGTGATCCGCGGAGGATGCCATCATCGCTTCGGGTGGTTGAGGCACTGTGTGGAAGGCGCAGGGCCTGTGCGTCTAGAAGTAGACCCTTGAAACCTGCGCGGCTGCCGTGATTTCAGACCAACCATTAGGATTGGACGGAATCTTGGGTTCAGCATAGTTAGGCCCTTGGATCTGGTCGTAGGTGCCTACTCGGCGGTCTCCTCCGTTCACAACGGCTGCGTGATCTTCAGATGCACTTTGGACCCCGACAACTCTCCCTTCCCAACGGACGCGGACCACGGCAGCGATATTGGGGTAGCCGGTCAGGCGATACAGATAAGTGGTTGGGTCGCCAAGTGCGCGCTTTATGGTTTTAGCTTCGGTTTCGACGTTAGCCCTCTCATTTGCATTCGTGAAAACTAACAACCGACCCTTCCCTTTGGGTTCCACGAAGCTTGAGATTAAGTCGGCGAAAGCCCTGGGGGCTCTTGCGGCGGAACCTGTAGGGGGTATATGGATTGCGTAAAGCCACCGTTGGCCTACATATACGACTCCCAAGCATGATCTGAAGCCAGTGATACCTACTTCCTGTCCGTCGCAACCGTAGCAGTACATATCTGAGTAATAAGACATGGTCTTGTCAGGTCCTTGGTTGGTTTTTAGCCCGGAATTTCCATTTTTGGTTTCCCGGACCCACTTAGTATACGCCAAACGCTTCACATTGATGCCGGAGTCAATCAGAATGCCCTTCCGGGTGACCTTGCCGTTCCTGGCCCCGTGGTACGTTCGATTTGGGGTCCGGGGTGTGGGTGACGCCCGGATTTTTGCTCTGGCGCTTCTGGCTGGCCTTCTCCGTGACTTTGCCGCAGGGTTGTGAGATTGAGCTTAGTCGTTGGCTAGACCACACCAGAACCCAGCAACCTTCCGACACAACACTGGCATATCTCAGCCGCGACCCCCCAGGGCGCGCCGATCGTTAAACGCTCGGCGACACAGGGGATATATTAGCGGGCTACAAAGGCGAGGTAGAACCTGCGAACGTCGCGACCCGCTTAGTACCTCATGCGAACTGGTTCAACGGCGGCAGGTGCGCCGCGAAGCAAGCCTTCCGTGCTTAAGTCTTCATCAATGTCCGCCCAATGAATCCCATAGCCTGCCCCGCTTACTTTCCAGCGGGATCGCTGTTCCATGGTGGCGTTCAAGAGCCGGGGATACCACGCTAGCGGAACGACGATCGTGCGTCCGTCAGCAAGGTCCACCGCCAGGGTGTCCTCAGTGATGTGGACGTCCCGTACGCGTTCTCCGGAATTAAGAGGGAAAGCGTTCATACCATTTCTCCAACAACAGATTGCGATTCTCTTCCACTAGCCGAAAGACTCGCCGAAGCTCTGCCGGCCCGAAACCGAGGTTTCTGGCGGGCACAACTGGGTCCAACCAGAACTTTGCCGACAGATCGTCGCGATCCACATGGATATGGGGGAGTTCGTTCGGTTCATGGCTGTAAAAATACATGCGGTACGGCCCCACCATCAGTATGGTTGGCACACCTTCAGTATCTCACCGTCCAGAACCAACCACGTGCCAGGTTTCAGCCCCCCGGGAAGGGTTGTGACCGATAGGTGAGAACCTGGTCCAGTAGATCGCCACCCAGCCAAAGATTAAAACCAGTGTGACGTTTTAGCCGGCATCCTTACCTCTACCCATGATGCCGGCGGTGCGACTGGCTTCGCTGCAGACAGGAGTGTCTGTGCCGCGTTTGAACGGTACAATGTAAATTGTGAGTCCCAATCCCAGTATGAATGCCCGGTTCCCAGTATCTTTTACGCCTGGCCAGCCTGCCGCTCAGACAGTTTTAGTCGCCAGTGAGAGTAATCCAATGGACCGGCTGGCTGGGTTAATCGGGATCGCTTACCTTTACCTCATTTTGAGCCGTGTTCTGGATTTGACCCTCCCGTTTCTGCATATTCCGATGATTCTGCTGATCATTCTGTCAGCAATATCCATACCTTCCGGAGTTTTCTTTCGCGGTATCACCTCCAGACTCGGCATAGCTTTGACCCTGCTGGTGGCGTGGATGGGCGTCACGGTCCCGTTCAGTCAATGGAAAGGCGGCAGCACGCCGGTTTACATGATTGTTCTGCAGTGCTTAATGCTGGGCATCTGTGTCATCGGTATCGGCAGGACGGTGAAGGATGCCGGCCGCCTGATGCGCACGGTGGCCTTGGCCGGACTTACGGCAGCGTTGTTGAGTTTTGCATACGGTATGACCGATAACGGCCGTCTGGTACTGGACAGCGGTACTTTTCGCGACCCGAATATTTATGCGATGTTTCTGGTACTAACCGTACCGATGTGGCTTTGGATGAGTTCCCAGGCGATCAGTAAACCTCGCAAGGTGGCGATGTTCCTGGCGCTGGGACCGATTCTGTATGCGCTTCTCCGGACCGGATCGCGCGGGGGCGCCATTGGACTGATCGCCATGCTGGTGAGTGTCCTGATGTCCGCGTCGCTAGGACGTAAGTTGGCCATGCTGGCCGGCGTCGCCGCTTTACTGGTAGTCGCCAATCTGACTTTGCCGGATTATATCCGGCTCCGCTATTTCACTTTATTCGAACCTTCGTCCTCGGAAAATATCAACCAGCAGGAACAGGACTCGCTGGCGGCGGACATGGGATCGTCAGAGGGGCGTCTGACGCTGCTGGTCGATTCCATAAAGCTCACGATGGCCTACCCGATATTCGGTGTAGGCCTCGATCAGTTTTCACAGACTAACTGGCTGGTGAACCACGCCAAACGCGGCAACGGACCCGGTGCTATGGTCACTCATAACACTTATACGCAAGTTTCGAGCGAAACTGGTATTCCGGGACTCATCTTATTGTTGGTGGTTTACTTTCAAAGCTTCCGTTCCATCAATTCGGTGATCCGGCAGAACCGCGCGCCGAAAGGTAACCGGCCGGATATTGTCGAGATGGCTGTTCATTTACGCCACTGCCTGATTGCCGTGGCGGTGTGCTCGTTTTTTCTGAGCGTGGGTTACGGACCTCTGCTCTATGTGATTGTGGGGGTTTGCGGGGCCGCATATGCCGCCTCGAACAACGAAGCGCGGGGAGCGCAGCCGGAGACGGTATCCGCTCCGGTGGGTCCGGTTATGATGTGGGGAGTGAAACCCAACCGCTTTCAAACCGGCGTGCGCTGATGCTGCTGTGACCCTGACCTAAGATACACATAGATGGACATTCCCGCGCTCCGCAAGCTCTACTGGAAGCTTGAAAAGTTAATTGTTCCAGAACTACGCAGCTCACAAACTCATTACCGGGATAAGTTGTTTTCGGTGCTGCCGGCGACCGGCTTTTCGTGGCTCGACCTGGGGTGCGGCCACCAGGTGTTCGGCGACTGGATGATGTCCGATCAGGAACAGCTGGTCCGCCGGACCGGGCTGGCGGTGGGAATCGATCTGGATTTACCGGCCCTTAAGGCACATAAGGGTCTCCATGCGAAGATCTACGGAAATCTTACCCAAATCCCTTTGAAGGACGAGTCCTTCGAGTTGATTACGGCCAATATGGTGGTTGAACATTTGGATCAACCCGCGGCAGTGTTCCGCCAGGTGCACCGGTTATTGAAGCCGGACGGAATCTTTGTCTTCCACACTACCAACGAGCGGAATCCGCTGCTCCGCATCGCCGCGAAAGTTCCACAAGGACTGAAGAACAGGATCATCTATTTACTCGAACATCGTAAGGCGGAGGATGTCTTTCCCACGCAGTACCTGGCTAACCGGCCGGACCAGATTGCCGCGCTCGCCGGGGCCACGGGGTTTGAGATCTCGGCGCTCGATCTGGTCAGCACCTCGGCTTTAACGCAAATGCTGGCGCCGGTGGTGGTGTGGGAATTACTTTTCATCCGGATGTTGCGGCAGGAACGTTTCCAGCATCTGCGCAGCAATCTGATTTGCGTGCTGCGGAAAAACGCCGGGTGATTGTGACCTGGGGGTCGCACGCGGACGAGGGCGTCCGCCTTACAATGCCGCTTAGTAAAGCTGGGCTACGGTTCCATTGCACAGGACGGCGAGGGCGGGGGAGATGCGGTCCGGACCTCGCTGGGGTCCAATCACCATATTGAGTCCGGGAACTGCGATACTTCGCTGCATGCTCTGGGAGTTATCGGCACTCGAAAGGGTATAGCTACTGAGGGGAGCTCCGCGCTGCCCGTAGGCCACCCAACAACTGGTCCCGACATCCGGAGTGGAAAACGTGACCGTGGTGCTTCCTCCCGAGGTGGTGGCGCTGATACTGCTGATGGTTCCCTGAGCGGCGGTGAGACCAGTCATATTCAGTCCAATGTCGAGACCGTCGGTTCCCTTTCCCGCGTAACTGCTACCAGAGTTCAACTGAAAATTTCCGGCCGCCGGATTCACCCAGTTCACATTAGCCTCGCGAGCCGCCCGGGTGTCTCCCGCCGGAAACAGTTGGGCTGCAGCCAGGGAACCGTATTGAGGAATGTAGGTCTGCTGAAACTGAGAGCTGGAGATATCGGTTTGACTCGCTAAAGTATCGCCGATCGTTCCGGCGATAATGACGTTGTTGGAGAAGGTATAGTTCGGCTGCACGGAAGCGCCGATACGGACACTGAAGGAATTCAGCGTGTCCTGGTAGCTGATGCCGGATCTGATGGCCGGAATAAAGGGATACGCGGTCTGCGTCGGGTCGGCCGCGATACCACTTTGGGAATTCGCGCTACTCAGATACAGGATGTTATCCACAAAGGCCAAGCCTTCCGACCAGATCTCATTCCCTAAGACTACCTGCCAGGGTGCGGTACCGATGGGATAGTAAGTTGTGTTGTGATGCGCGGAGACATCCTGACAACCGTAGAGAATACGGAATGTTTCTCCGATGTACGGCGTAGAGGGATTGTATTGATAGGTGAACCCGTTCATGCCATAAGTCAGATTATCCAGGTAGGAGACCCGGGTTGTGAGCGGCGGATCGAGGCCGGGAGAACCACCCTGGCAGTAAAAGGGGGCCGCGCCATTGCGGATCGTATTGTTGGTGATGGCGATATCGGAAATGCCTTCCCCGGCTGGTCCTGCGTTAATCTGACGGCCGCTCAAAAGAATCGTCGAGCCTTGATTGACCTGAGCCCATTCGCCCTCGAACAGGTTGCCGACGATATTCCAGCGTTTTCCGCGCTTGATTTCGAAGAGATTGCGAACCACGTACACAAACCCGTTGCTGGTCGGAGAATTGATGCGGTGATTCTGATTCCAGTAGAGGTAATTTCTGGAGAAGGTCACATCGCTCGGGATAGCGGGCTGACTACCGCTGCTGTCAATAAAGAAGCTTTCGCCATAGCCTTCAATGTAGTTGTTGGTGAAGACATACGGGCCGGGTCCGTCGTTAAACTGAATGCCGTTAGAACCTTCAATGGTGTAATAGGAATCCTGGTAGAGAGGGATGGTAAGAGACAGGGCGTTATTGGCGATGGTTCCGGAGCAGATTTTGACGCTGTTATAGGGCCAACCGACAGGAGCGTTCGTATCGGTGGTGACTCCAGCTACCGGCGAAGTGCTGCAGTTCGGGCTGCAGGAGAGCGACGCGGAGCCGGGAGAATAGGAGATGCCAACCGAACCTCCGGGTTGCAGATAGGCAATGAAATTGCCGGTATAAGAAGACTGAGCTGATAGGGTCGCTGTCACCGGAGCCGGGAGAGTCCAGACGGTCTTGAATTCATTCTGCTGGTAGGTCTGTGCAGGGATGATCAGATTACTCCCGGAAATGCTGCAGGGTTGCGACAGTGGGGCATAGGCGTGCCAGAAGTCGATCGGCCCGATGTAGCTGTTCAGCAGGGCATTGGAAGCTCCTCCCATGGTCAAGCCGGCAATGAAGACTCTGGTGGTGGTGGATGGGCTATGGATATAAACCCGATCGAGAACCATATGATTGGGGACCTGGTTCGCGGTAGTTGCGTCCCAGTAAACCAGCGTGGCAAAAGGGCGCGGGTCAGTCGAATCATCCGGTACCGGCGCGGTGGTAATCTCCAGGTTCTCAATGCGATAGTGATGCGCTCCGGTGGTAAATGTCCCGTCGCTGGCGTAGAGCGCTTCGCCGCCGTTCAGAGTGATGTTCGGGGATTGCGCAACAATCGCTCCGAGAACCGGAGCCCATAGCGGTCCGGTCTGAACGCCTGTGGGAGGGAGTAAGCCGGGTCCGGAGGCGGTGCGGAAGACAATCCACCGGTGAGCCGGGTCGCTCAGTGAGCAGGGATGTTCCGCGCAGTTCGGATTGTCATCGGGAGGCAGGCCATCGAGGCGCAGTCCCATCGGACCATAGCTCTGAAAGACCGGATACCAGATGCCTTTGTACCCTTGCGCCCATTCGAATACCGTTCCGTAGCTCAGGCGATTGGGGTTAGAGGCGATGATCATATCCTGAATGGTGTACAAGGCCCAGCTAACCGGCGCGTTGGCTGCCGTCTGGGAGACAGTGGAAGTCAGTGTAACGGTATTGCCACTTACGCTCTGGATCTTACAGCCGGGAAACGCGGGCATGGTGAGATAGGGGGCGAGCAGCGAACAGGAGGTCCCTTGGATGACGATCCAGTGGTTGGGAGCCATGCCGGAGGAGTTATTCACGACAAGGACATTTGATCCTGCCAGGATAGTTCCGGTTTTGAGACCGTCGGAAAATGCGGGAACCGGAAAGATGGTATAGCCGGTGGTATCCGGAGCGGTGGTGTTGAAAGTCGCGGGCGGCGC